>Ga0163151_10002782_pt1 | contig 26305 bp, 29 predicted proteins | sample OliLakLV19MP5IB2_FD_145596 | JGI IMG/M metagenome (GOLD analysis project Ga0163151, IMG submission 145596) | Freshwater microbial mat bacterial communities from Lake Vanda, McMurdo Dry Valleys, Antarctica - Oligotrophic Lake LV.19.MP5.IB-2 | ecosystem: Environmental > Aquatic > Freshwater >...
GCGCTATCTATGGGCTCTCCTACCATCGCGACAGCGCCATCGACGCGACGCTACGTAGGCTCGCCGCGGACGACGCAAGCCCTGGTGTCCGTGAGGCCGCGGCAGAGATTCTTGACGCTGGCGCAGGAGCCGTGAGCGCGCCTCGCCGCTACTGCTGGCGCGTCGGCGGACCTGTGCGCGCAGCCGACGGCGAGCCATGTCCGGAGTGCGGCACCGTCGGCGAGCGCGTGCTCGACGAGCGCCAGTGCGGCGAGTGGACGCCGCACGCGCCGTGCGAGTGGCCCGTCGGCCACCCCGGACCCCATGCGACCGCGGTGATCGACGACCCCTAGCCCCGAGGTTGGCCTGGCTCAGGGGGTCGTGTACCGTCGGACCCAATGCCGACGGCCCCCACTACGATCCTCCACAACAGGCGTACCCCGTCCCGCCGGCCTACCGAGCCGCTCGGCACGCCAGGTACGCCGCGGCTGGTCAACGTGGGCGTCGCCAGCGCAAGCGTCGCTCTGACGACGACGTGCACTCGCGTATCGATTTCGTGCGTGGGAGGCGCGGCGTTCTACACGCACGCGCAGGGCGCGGCGCTGCCGGCGACGGGGCTCATGCACCGGATCAACGACGGCGAGCGCCTCGAGTTCACGGTGCCTGAGAAGACGATCCTCGCCGCGATCCGTGCAGGCGTCGACTGCGTCCTCTACATCACCGAGCTGACCTGAAGCCCTCATGAGGCTTCGTGCACTACGTCTGCTCGGGATGGGAGTGGGCAAGTCCACGCCTCCTCCGGCCAACACAGTCGCACCTTCCATCTCGCTGCCAGGGCTCTACGAAGTCGGCCAGACCGCCACCGTCAATCCGGGCACGTGGCTCAACGCGACGAGCTACGAGTATCGGTACTACTCCCGCGCTGTGCTCATCGCGGGCGCATCGGCAGTCACCTACCAGCTCCTCGGCGCAGACCTTGGCGGAACCGGCCCCGCGCTCACGGCGACGCTCTTCGGCGATGCTACGGGCATCGGCCCTCCGCTGACTGCGGAGGTGCGTGCGACCGGACTTGGAGGCACGAGCGCATGGGTCGCGACATCGAACAGCCTGTCGTGCGCGTGGAGCCAGTACAGCGCGGTGATCCCGTTCATCATGGACGAGCGGGGGCAGACGTACACGGGCGCGAGCCTGGACTCCTGGGCCAGCCAGGGGTCGGTGGCAGCGACATTCACTGCGGCGGGTGCTGTTCGCCCCGTATCGGGCCGCACGATCAATGGCTGGGTCGCTCCTGACTTCGACGGCTCGGACGATCGGATGGTTGTAGGGTCCGTTAACACGCAGGCCATTATCGGGACCAACCCCACGAACTTGTACATGTGGCAGGTATCCGAATGGGACGAGTTCAGCGCCGTCGCAACCGTGGGCTTCCGCCCCGGGTGGCTTCAGAACGTAGGCTCGGGGAGCTTCGCGGGGCTCAACCAGCAAGACAACGCAGGTGTGTTCACGGCGCAGTGCACCCTCAACGGAGGCTCGTACGTCTCTTCGACGCAGGCCACGGCGGGCGAGACGGGTATCCACGTACAAGAGGCGGCGTTCTCAGGGGGCGAAATCGTCGGGCGCTGGGATGGTGTGAACATCCCCGCAGCAACGGTCGCCTCGATACCTGCCATCAGTACGATCGGCGGGGCGCTCGGTACACAGATCGGCGCGACCTACGCCTCCTCTCCGGCTGCCTGGTTCAACGGGGCAACGGCCATGCTGCTCGCCGCAGTCTCCTCAACCCCGCTGACTGCCACGCAACTGAACACGATCCGCGCGATGGTCGCGGGCAAGTACAACGTCACGACTGGCGTCGAAGATCCCTCACTCTACATCACATCGATCGCGCAGATCTCGAGTGCCAACAGTTTCAACAGCGCGACTGCGACCAGGCCCACTGGGTCCACGTCAATGACGATTGCGGCAGTCTGCCGCAATCGCACGACGGCGAACCTCGTGCGCGAGTATCGGATCCGTCGATGGACGACAGCCACTCGCGGTTGGGTTTTCTACCCGATGCTCGACGGTGTGACGGCGCGGGCTCAAGGTGTAGTCGTCAACGCAGCGCTCGCAAACGTAGCCGAACCCAACACGTTCTCGCCGACACAGAACCTGCTCCAGCGAGTCGTCCTGGTGCTCGATGCAGACGTGCTTTCGGTGTATCGAAACGGCGCGCTGATGTCGACAGGAGCAGCCTGCGTAGGCTTCACAGCGCCAACATCCGAGTCGTTCTTCCTCCAAGGATCGGCCGTGCTAAATGACGAGTTCGAGCTTGTCTCGATGGCGCTAGCCAACTCGACGGCCATGAGCGCTGCGCAGGTCGCAGCGTGGGACGCAGTCGTCGTAGCTGGCGGCTCGCGCAGCTTCACCGGAGCAACACACCACTATGAGGCGGAAGACATCGTTGCGGGGGTGAACTGGACCGATCGCATCGCGGGCAACGTCCTGTCGATGGTGGGCGCGCCACTCAAGCGCATCTTCAAGCGGGTGTTCGAATGAAAGAGTCCACCGCCGTTGTGCTCGTGCGCGAGTTTGCGACGCGTGAGGGGGCCGATGCCTACGCTCGCGAGCACGAAGGCAAGACGTTCACGCGGTATTGGACCGTGGCCGAGATGCGGCAGCGCACCCTGAACTGGGCGCGTGACTACGCGATCGAGCAGGCGACGGGCAAGCCCGAGTGGGCCACGCGCATGCTCGACCTGTGGCTCACCGACGTGAGCTTCCGCGCGCGAGCAGAAGACCCGATCGAGCCCTACGAGGGCAAGGACGGCAAGTGGTACGCAGGCGTGCCCGATACGCTCAAGCAGGTGGAGATCTACGACTCTGTCGAGGAGCGGACCGTTACCATCGACGTCAAAGTCGTGGCGACCGACGCGCTGGCCAAGGCCGTCGATGCAGATGAGGTAGTTCTCGCCGGGGCTCGCCTTCCGTGAGGCTGAGGGCACTACGTCTGCTCGGGATGCAGCGAGGGGATATCCGCCTCCTGGCTCCCTTGCCTACCAACCTCGTCGCGCCGACGGTTTCGATACCCACCTACGAGGTGGGAGCGATCGCAACGGTCGACCCGGGGATCTGGGTCGACGCATCCGAGTTCCATGGGCAGTGGCACATCCGAGGGGTGCTGATTCCAGGCGCGGTGGGGCTCACCTACCAGCTCCTGGGCAGTGAGCTTGGGGGCATAGGCTCGATAGCCACCGAGGCGCTCTTCGCCGATGCGAGCGGCTTTCCTCCACTCACGTGCGCGGTCTACGGGATCGGCACCAACGGCACCAGCGCCGCCTCCACGATCAGCTCGAACAGCGTGAGCTTTTCATGGAGCCAGTACGCCTCGCAGGTTGTCCTGCGCCTGGACGAGAGCGCCATCGCGTCCTCTGCAGGTAGGGTCGACTCATGGACCAATCAAGGCGCAGTGGCGGCGGTCTACTCGCACACGGGAGCAAACCGCCCGGCGACGGGCACGCTTGCGGGCTGGGCCGCAGTCGACTTCGATAACCCTGCCGATCCTTCGACGCAGGATAAGTTCCTTCGCGCGACCACTGTGCATATGCAGGATCTCGTGGGGGCCAACCCCACGAACGTCATCGCTTGGATGGTGGCCGACTGGCGCGCCTTCGACGTGGATTCGAGCGCAAGCGGCAGGCCCGCGATCATTTCTGACGTCGGGGGCTCGAAGTTCATCCTGGGCACGCAACGCAACAACGCAGGCTCTCTATCGGTCACAAACACCGTCACGGGCGTGACGAACACTGAAACGCAGACCAACAACGTCCTCTCGGAGACGGGCCTTCACGTGCAGGAGTGCAGGCTCCACCAGTCCCAGCTGATGAATCGCTGGGACGGCGTAGACAATACGGCCAGCCCGGGCGCGCTCACGGCAGTCACAAACATCACAGCAGTCAACGGGACGCGTATCGGCGCCGAGACCAACGTCACGGTGAACCATGCGTTGCGCGGGGTCATCGGCACTGTCGTTTTGTGGAACAGCGCGGCGGCCATCACGCCTACGCAGATCAACACGATCCGCGCCGTGCTCAAGGGCAAGTACGGCGCGCTGACGGGTATCGAGAATCCCGCGAACTACGTTGCTGCTGTTGCCCTCATCTCGAGCGCGAACACCTACAGCAGCTCGCTCGCAGGCAGACCCACGGGCAGCGCCTACTTCACGGCTGCGCTCGTGTGGCGAAAGACGACGGCAGCAGCTACGAGCATGGTGAGGAACTACTCGGCGGCGCGCGGGACCACCCTCACCTCCACCACCAGGACAGGGTTTTTGGCGAGGGTCAGAGACAACGCTGCTGTTCCAGGTAGCTCGGTTCGCTTCGGCACCGCGATCGGCCGCGCCGATACCACCACGCTTGCTACTGACGCCTTCCCGCTGATCACGCAGAACGCGATTCAAAGGACTGTCGTCGTCTACGACAACGGAGTCGTGTACATGTATCTCAACGGCGTGCTCGTGAAGACCGATAACCAAGGCACGCTGAGCGTCCCCGCAGGGGTTACTGGGTACAACCCTCCCGTGGCGGAGGCATTCCTGCTCGCCTCAGCTTCGGCGAGTGTGACCGATGAGTTCGAGCTGGTCTCGATGGGATTTGCCGACGACGTCGCGCTCTCAGCAGCCGAGGTCGCCGCGTGGGATGCCGTCGTTGCGGCCAAGGGCAGTCGCGCCTTTGCAGGGGCCGACTTCCACTGGGAGGGCGAAGACGCGGGCTCTACGTGGACTGACCGGATCGCAGGCCACGTGCTCACGAGGACGGGCTCGCTCGCTGTGGCGCGCAAGTTCGTCGGCATCTACAGCTAGCCCTGGCCCGACTATCGAGTAGAACTGCCTAGCCAAAAGAGCTGGGAGGCTACGCGATGGAACTGCAGGGGCATTCAGCAGGGAGAAAGCGCATGGACGGCGGAGCGATTCGAGCAACAGATGTGGAAGCGCACGAGCATATCGCCAAGCTCGAAGCGCGCGTAGTCGCCCTCGAGCAGGAGGCTCAGCGCCTGGCGCGGAGCGTGGTGGTCGACGAGCGCGTAGGCGCCCTGCCCTATCGGCCCGGCGTGGTGCGACTGGCGACGCCCTGGACGAGCGAAGAAGCGGCCCTCGCCGACTTCATCCGTAGGGCGACCGGCTACGACCCGACCGCGACCGCGACGCACCTGACGTTCCGCCCGAGCCGCGACGAGGAGACGACCATCGAGGTGCCTTTCCTCAAGGACAAGAGGCACCGCATCATCGCGCTGCGGGACGCCATGCTCGACGTCAGGCGGGCGTTCGTGCCTCGCGAGGGGGAACCCTTGCAGCTGCCCGAATGAACCGGCAGCGTTTGCCGAACCGAGGAGAAGCACGTGGACGCCAACATCACGCCTATCGCCGATCGAGTCCTTTGCCGAGCGCTACCCAATCCATCAAGTATCGGAAGCGTCCTGGTGCCCCTGGGCTATGAGGGAAGGCTCACGCGGGCTGAGGTGGTCAAGGTGGGCCTCGGAGGCTGGCGGGGCAGCGTGCGCGTCCCTCCAGGCGTGAGACCGGGCGACGTGGTCCAGTTCGACGGCTCAGGCATCGATTGGGTGCTCGGCCAGGAGATGGTGGGCAGCCCCGTACCGCGTGCAGGCGACTACTTCATCATCAGGCAGGAGCGCATCCACGGCGTGGTGACCGGATGACCTGGGCGCAGGTGCCACGCGCGGTTCCTTGCGCGCTACGGAAAAGGCTGATAGGATCCCTGTGCGTTTTCCTCGGAGCGCACGCTAGATCGCAGTTGGTCTAGCGTGCGCCTCCTTTTCGCGCGCCTTAGGCGTCGATGGCTCGCAGCGCCACGACGGCGACGGCGACGAGCGCTGCGCGACTGCTGACTATCGCGTAGAGCAGGGGATGGCCACCAAAGACGTCAACCCTGGGATCTGGGACGCGATCGAGTCGCTCCTTTACGAGCTGGGCGACGTCGAGAGGATCGTGATCACCGACGTCTGCTCCGAGGACGGTGGTGAGTACCCCGAGCTGCCACGTGGAGATCTTCCTGACGCGTGGTCGGCACGCCGCGGCGAAAGGCAAGGGGGTCCATGTCCAGCTCGGGCAAGCCATGGCAAGGACGCCTACGCGAACGCGGAGACCAACTTGCCTCCCGATAGACCGCACAAGAAGCCCAAGCCCAAGCCCAAGCCCAAGCCCAAGACGAAGACGAAGACGAAGACGAAGACGAAGAGGAAAAAGTCATGACCGATACCCGCATCCGCAGAGAGTTCGAAGTGCACCTGCTGAACGAGGAGGGGATCCAGGTCGCCGAGTTCGTGAGCAAGGCCTTCAGCAATCTGCTGGACACGCTTGAGCAGTACGTGGGCAAGGAAGGCCGCGAGATGGCCATCGCGTGCAGCAAGCTCGAAGAGGCCTCGTTCTACGCCAAGCGAGCCAATGCGCTCAACCCGCACCGGCAAGCAGAGCCGAAGTGAGCGACGAAGGAACCGCGGAGTGGAGCGCGACATGCCGTGCGGAGGAGGCCAGGGCGCGGCGATGCGGAGCGGCAGCGAGCGAGGCGATGTCCGCCCTCGCGAATGGCCCATTCCTTGGCGCCGTTGCCCTGACGGAGGCGGAATGGGGAAGGGCCACGCACATGGCCCAGGTGTACGACACGTGGGCGGCGATCGCGTCGGTCTGGGACGAGGCCGCGAGGCATCCGCAGACGACGTCCTGGGCGAGCGCGGAGATGGAGGCGCTCGACTCGGACGTGTCGCTGCGCCAAAGGGCGCGCGCGCTGCTCGCCGAGCAACCGCTCCATCCGGGGGTCACCGTGCTCCTGGCGGCCGCGGCAGTCGCGAGAGTGAGGGCGGCCGCATGGCGTGATGTGCTACGCGCCTGCATTCGAAGCGAGGAGCGAGGTCAGAGGGCGCGCTAGCTCAGCGGCTGCGAGGCGAGGATGGGAAATATGAAGTGGCTGGGACGAGCGAGTCCGAGCGCGCAGCACGCAGTGGCCCGTGCTAGAGCGCGCGATGTTCAAGGCGCATGTGGCGGCAAGGGCAGAGCGAGAGATGAGCGAAGATGACGCGAAGTTTCTGGAGGCGTGCGAGCGAAAGATGAAGGAGGGCACATCCATCGTGAACTACGATGAGGCGATCGTCACCATGCCCGCGCGCGTGCTGCGCCGCCTGCTCGCGCTCGCCTCCGCGCAGCGGAAGACGGAGAGCGAGGGCACATGAACTTCGGCAGAGCTGAAGATGAGCGGGCGATGACAGGTTCGAGAGCGAGCTGCAGCATGGCCCAAGAGCTGTACGAGGCGTGGGCGAGCGAAGGGTTCGGGCAGTCGACCATGGAGCGCACTGCCGGCCAGCAAGCAGGCCCCGTTGCGGATCGAATCCGATAGTCTAGAATCGGATAGCCCAAAATCCATTGCAGACCCGATCGAGGGTATCGAGACCGATGGCGATGTGAAGATCCTCGAAGGAGCCGCGCATGACTCGCATGATGCTGCGGCCGCGCGCGGCCGCAACGCTTTCCTCGACAAGAGCGCCCCATGCATCCTGGCGAAGAGGGAGCCAAAGCGCTCGGTCGAGTTCATGGCAGCAGAAGGCACCCGCTAACCCCGTGCGAGGTGTTCTTCTACGTGATGAAGCGTCTCGAGGAGCTGAAGCCCGAGGAGCGGAAGGCGCGTACTGCTCGCGCTTGCTGCGCTCTTTCCGCGAGGCCCCGTGACCTACGCGCATCGAGCTGCCCTTGCCACGCGCGCCCACTGCGGCTGCGAATCGAAGCGAAGAGGCCGCAAGGTGCTGATCGCCATCGGCAAGAGGCACGCGGCCGAGCGCATTGGCAGCCCGGGCGCCGTTGTGGTGACCTACGCGAGAGCCGCGTCCCTCAGCCAACCGAGCCCGGAGACCTGCCCGATGAACCTCGTAGCCGTCCCTCCCGAACGTGAATGCGATCGCTGCGGCAAGCAGCAGCCGCGCGAGGCCGCGAGCTGCGAGAAGTGTGAGATCGCCCTTTGCGAGGCGTGCGCCGACGACCACGACAGCCTGTGCGGCTTCTGCGAGCACCGCGCTTGCCTCAGCCCCACGCCCAGCGGACGCTAAAGCCCCATGCCCAGCAAGCCCCCTCAGCCCCCCTCTAAGGCCCGGCCCCGTAAGCCTGGGTCCAACGTCGTCGACCTGGCCACGCGCCGCCTCGCGGTCATGGGAGCCGCGCCCTGGCCCCCTCCCGAGGGCTCGACCTTGGGCGCTGTGCTCGAAGAGCTGGCCCCGCAGGCCCGCAAGGACATCGGCAAGCGGGTCTCAGCCCGCGCGAAGCCTCGCAAGGAAGTGCACTACGAGCAGGTCGTCGCCTGCGGCATGCCCGAGTTCGCCGATGCCCCCGCCGCCTCGCTCGTGCTGGCCGTGGCAGTGGGCTCGCGCTGGCGTGTGAGGGTGGCGATATTCCGCGACGAGGATTCGCCCTCGACGTTCGTGACGACGGGCTTTGATGGGTACTTCAGACACGGCACGGTCGAGGTCGAGGTCGCCGAGATCTGCGAAGGCGGCTGCTGCGCTCACGTCGTGATGCCCAATGGCGAGCTGCGCACCTACGAGACGGGCATGCTCAAGCCTTGCGTAAGCTATCGGACCCGAGGTAGATAGTCGCTCCGTGAGTGACGGCAGCGGGGCAACCGGCAAGCACTGGAGCGATAGGGCCGTGCACGCGTCGCACGTTCTTGACTGGGAGGACACGTGCTGCGGCTGCGGGATGCACGTATCGTGGCCAGGCTCGCGAGACGCCTGTACGATGCGCTACCGACCGAGCCCGCGCTTTCGTGTGCTGCTGGTCATGGAGGATAGAACATGCCGAGCAGAGCCCGAATCCGAGTAGGAGCATTCGTCGCGTACAGCCCCACGGCGGTTGAGGTCACGGCCAACGGCCTGGGTCCGTGGCCCGCGCAGATCGTCGAAGTGAAGACCACGGGGCTTTGCGATCTGATCGTCTTCGCCCCCGATGCGACCACGCTCGGCGCGGCAGTGACCGACCCGCTCACGACATCGGCAAACGCCACCACGATCGCAGCTCCTGCGACCCTGGCCTTCACCGACCCTCCCAGCGCGGCCGAGATGGGGCTCCTTCGCACGCTCGTGAACGAGCTGCGCACCAATGCCATCGCGCTCACCACGCTCGCCAACGAGAGCAAGGCCGACACCAACACGCTCGTCACGCGCCTCAACCAGCTCGTCTCGGGCACCAGCGGTCTGCGCAAGGCCGATGTGCAGCGAGGCTCGACCGCGGGCACGTTCTCGCTCGTAGCCCTCGCGCGCACTGCCTGAAGTGGCAGGGCGGCCTCAGCTCCTGATCGATACGGCTGTCGTGGCGCAGCAGGCGGACCTCGAAATCCACCTGCTCGCCCCGAGCCGCGACCCGTACTGGCAGGACATCTACGACCGCATGCTGAGAGAAGACCTCTGCTTCTTCGCAAAGGAGATCCTCAAGCTGCAGGTCGGCCCTCACATGGTCGACTGGGGCGAGATGGTGGCCAAGTACAGGCGCGTGGCCATCAACGCAGCGCGCGATCACAGCAAGTCGACGTTTTTCAGCTACGCGTATCCGATCTGGCGCGCATGGACCGAGCCTGGCGTCGAGATCTACATCTTCAGCAAGACGCTCGATCAGGCGTGCGAGTTCCTCGACGCGATCATCTACGGCAAGCCCGGCCTGGCAGGCATGGTCGATATTCCCGAGCTGCAGCACCTCGTGCCTGGGTCCGAAGACTTCAAGAACAACCCACGCGTGAGGCTCAACAGGGCTGACGTGCGGTTCACCAACGGCTCGCGCATTCGCTGCGTCGGCTACGGCAAGGCGGTGCGAGGCAGGCACCCGAAGTATATCGTGCTCGACGATCCGCTCAACGACGAGGACATGTACTCGGAGATGGTGCGTCGCAAGAACATCGGATACTTCCAGTCGGCCATCTCGAACATGGCCACGCCCGATGGCCAAGTCGTGTGCGTCGGCACGCCGTACCACGCGGGCGACCTCTGGGGGTACCTGCGCAAAAACCCCGTCTACGTCTTCAAGCGCTACCCCGCGATCATCCGCGACAAGAAGACCGGGCAAGAGCGCGCGCTGTTTCCATGGCGCTGGTCGCTTGAAGCGCTCAAGACGAAGAAGCGCGAGATCGGTTCGGTCGCCTTCACGCGCGAGATCCTCGTCCAGCCCATCTCGGATGATTTGTCGATCTTCCCGAGCCACCTGTTCCCGCCGCTCTACGACTTTACGATGTGCATCCCGATGCGGCCCGCGCAGATCGCAGCGAGGGGCATCACCTCGACGTATATCGGAGTCGACCTTGCGCGCTCGGCCAACGTGGGCGCCGACTTCTTCGTCATCTTCGTCATCGGCGTGGACGTCGACGAGAACCACTACATCCTCGACGTGCAGCGCACCAAGGGGCTGCCGTTCAAGCAGCAGCTGCAGCGCATCGAGATGGCAGGCAAGCGTTACGACCCCTCGCTCATTTTCATCGAAGCCAACTTCATGCAGCAGATCTACACCGACGAGATGCGCCGCACGACCGATCTGCCGGTCAAGGGCTTCGTCACGCTCGCCACCAACAAGTACCCGCTCGATAAGGGCATCCCGGGCCTGCGCATCCTGCTCGAGAACGGCAAGATCATCATCCCTCGTGGCGATGAAGAGTCGCGCCGCATGACCGATGAGTGGATCGAGGAGTGCACGCAGTTCGGCTTCGTGAACGGCAAGCTCCAAGGCGCTGGGGACCACGATGACTTAGTCATGGCCTGGTGGTTCGCGTGCGAGGCCAAGAAGGCGGGCGGCTTTTCGTTCGCCATGGGCGACGCCAATGGCGAATCCACGAACGATTGGGGCGAGGAAGACGAAGGGGGCGAGGACTGGCAGGCCGTGATGTTGGGCGACGAGCGCGAGCGCGAAGGCGACGAGTCCGCGTTCGGCACCTAAAAACAGGTTGCGCGGCATAACGTCACCTACCATGGTCACGCGCAATGAATCTCGCCGCGCGCTTTTGGTCGAAGGTTGTGAAGGGCTCCCGCAACGAGTGCTGGCTCTGGAAGGCCGGGAGAGTCCAGGGGTACGGTGCGTTTTGGTACAAGGTAGGGCCCGCACGCGCGCATCAGGTGTCATGGGAGCTGACGAACAAACGAGCGATCCCCAAGGGGCTGATCATCATGCACTCCTGCGATACGCCCCTCTGCGTGAACCCGAAGCACCTCATCCTCGGCACCCATCAACAGAACATCAGCGACCGGGACCAGAAGGGCCGCCAGCGCACGACCCACGGCACTGAGCACCCGCTCGCGAAGCTTAACGACGACGACGTGCGCTTCATCAGGGCATCGCCCCTGGGGCAGCGAAAGCTCGCAGCGCAGTACGGCGTCTCGCAGTCCCTCATTCACCGGATACGCGCGCGGCTCTCCTGGGCTCACGTCGCCTGAGAGCCGCGCAGCTAGCTGCACTGCCCAAGGCGCTCGCTCAGGGCTATAACGTCCGCTATAGGTACCGCGAAAGCTCGCAGCGCAAGTAGGGAGAGCGAGAGATGAGCGAAGATGACCAGAAGCGATCGTCACCATGCCCGCGCGCGCAGCGGAAGACGGAGTAGGAGCGCGCGGGATGGATCGCGTGATCGCAGCGCTCTATGTGCAGCGCGGAGGCGCGTACTACGGACTCGAGGGCGTCGAGCCGTGGGACGAACAGCGCGATGCGCGCCTCTACGCAGGCCCACATCCGGTGATCGCACATCCGCCATGCGCGCGGTGGTGTCGCCTAGCAGGTCTGGTAGAGGCGCGATGGGGTCACCGACGGGGGGACGACGGCGGATGTTTTGCGTCCGCGCTGGCGGCCGTGCGGACGTACGGAGGAGTGCTCGAGCACCCCGCGTATAGCGACGCATGGCGCGCGTACGATCTGCCGCGTCCACCGCGGCATGGCGGATGGGTGCGAGGGCTTTTTTGTGGTGGCTGGGCTTGTCACGTAGAACAGGGGCGGTACGGCCATGCGGCCAAAAAAAGCACATGGCTCTACGCGCATGGGACGGAGCTGCCAACGTTGCGATGGGGCGCAGTGTCCGACAGGAGACTCGAGCTCGTGAGCTGGTGCGGCAATCTCGCACGAAGACCGGAGAGAAGCGGCCGCGCGTTGGCGAGGCAGAGGCCTCGCGCACCCCCCGGGCGCGTTTCGGGCCGAGCTCGTCGCGATCGCGCGGAGCGCCCGTTGAAATACTACAGCCAGTAACAGTCACGGCAAAACCGCATGAGCAAGCAGTCGGCAGATCTGGAAGCACCGTTTAAGAGCCTCGGTAAGAGGAAGCTCCAAGCGCTGAAGCTTCCGTCGCGGGGCGAGATCCGGGCCGCCCTTCAGCGAAGTCGCGAGCTGTTCAAGAAGGCCGCGAGCGCGCCGCGTGCGCGTTTTTGGCGGCGTGCGCTCAGGGCTATCGAGTAAGACCCCTCATGAGCGAGAGCTGAGTGAGCTGCACGGCCCCGGTCCTGCGGCTCGCTCAGCCTTCGCCGGAAGGAGCTACCTCGATGACCAAGAACGTGGACCACACCGCATTCCTGAGTCGGCTCCAGCAAGGGTCGGGCGCTGGCCCGCAGCGCCTCTCACGCATGGTCCTCGACTACATCGAGGAGGGTCTCCCAGGTACGGGGCGCTGGATCGAGGCTGATGTCATCTCGTTTCTCGAGCAGCTTCAGACCGTCTTCCGAAATCACGGGTGGAGCCACGAAAACATAGCTGCCTTCCACGATGAGTGCCTGGCCAGGCTCACTCAGCTCCGCGACGTGCAGCAGGTGCTCGCGCTCGATAAACACATCGCTCGCTTCGACACCGGCGCCTACCTGATGCGCGTGGCGCGGGGTCTCGATCCTCTGCCTATGTGGGACTACGAGAAGGCCGCGCGAGCGCAGCACACTAGGGTCATCGCCCAGCAATACGAGGCGCGCAGCGAGGCTCTCCAGCACTTGTTCGCAGTCGATAGCCGCGTGGCCGAGGGCATGATCGATCGCTACGGTGACCTGCTGCCTGCCCCGCCTGCCCAAGTGCCCCCTCGCCCGTTCGAGATGATGACGGTCTACCTCGGGGCGGGACTGGCCCTGGCAGAGCGCGGGGACGAAGGCAACAGGCAAGCCATCGTGACCGTCGTGGCCCTCGTCTACTCGGGCCACGACGTGCTTTCGTTCGGCAACAAGACCGAGTGGTGCGAAGATCAAACGGGGCCCCTCACGAGCCCCGTCACGCGGTCGATTGTATCGAACGGAGTGTGGGAGCCCGACCTTGGGGTCCTCTCGTACGTCACGTGCGACGTGCTCGACTACCTGAACGACCACCACACGCGCAGGAAGGTCAGCAGGCCTACGCCGGGCATGCAGCTCGAAGCCAACCTGGCGTCGAAGAAGACGGGCATCTTCGTGCCCCCGCCGAGGCTCTACACGGTGCGCCTGCCCGAGGGCGAGCTATCGAGCTACCTCGCGCGCCCTCGCCCTGCTGCCCTTCGAGGTCCCCTCGAGTTCAGGCATGACCGGCGAGGGCACGAGCGCGCGTATATCCACCGAGGCCCTCAGCCGCTGAGCGAGAAGGACCGCATGAAGTACGCGAGCCGCGGCTACACGATCTGCGAAGAGCGACCGCACGATCAGATAAGGCATGCGATGGCAGCGCGCGGCATGGAGCCTCGCAAGCCAGGCGAGTGGCTCGCGATCAAGACCCGCTGGATCGACGAACAGGTCGTCGGGCCCAGGGACGCGCCGTACGTGCCGGCGATGCGTATCGGAACCAAAGCCGCCACGTAAAGCCTCGGCGGTGCGCTCCCACGGCGCTCGCTGCCCGGCCCCGAGGGCTGGCGCGCGCTGCCCGAGCGCGGCCTCTCATGCGCTGACCCACAGAGCGCCTCGCTTGACCCCACAGGCAGCACGGGCAGAATGGGCGGGCATATCGCTCTTGTCGGCGATGACCCCAGCATTCTCCCAGGAGATCCGATGCCCAGAGACACCTCAGCCTCTCTTTTGGTTCCGACCGCAGTTGCCTCGATCCCTCACCCCGACTTCAGGGCGCTGATCAACGGCGTCTTCAAGCACAGCGGCGAGTGGTTCTTCGGCACCATGACGGGCACGGGCGCCACGCTCGATTCGCCGACCCTGCCCTTCGACCCGGCAATGGTCATTCTCCTCAACGAGACCGATGGATCGGTCCACATCGCGACCCCGACGACCGGCACAGCCAAGGGCATGTCGATCAAGCTCGCGGCGGCGTGGATGTCGACCGTCGGCATCACGATCGGCGTGAAGAAGTTCACCCTCGGCACCGACGCGGACCTCAATGGGGCGGCCGACGTGATCCACTTCGCAGCTCTCGGCGTGCGCGACCTCGGCGGCTCGAGCTAGACGGTCCTTTTGGGGAGAAACGCCCTGCAGGCGAGATCCTGCAGGGCGCATGCTGACGAAAAAGGAAGCGCGTCCGGGTAATGCACAAGGGGCCGATCGCAGCGGAGCCGTCACGCTGGGGTCCAGGGGAGCCCGGCCATTACCCGTCCATGTCGACGCACAAGATGCGCTTTGTTGCATCGCGCGGCATGGGTGAGCTGAACGCGCAGATCGCCGAAGCGAGCAGGCTCTTCAGGCTCGACGAAGAAGGCGCTCGCATCGCGCCTCACGTCGTGACTATCGAAGACGTGACCAAGGGCATCGTCGGCAGCTACGCCGACCAGCAGTCCATCCAGCGCCTGGTGCTCGATACCAACGCTGAGTACACCAAGGGCGGGACGGTGCGCCTCACGCATGCTGTCGGCCGCTTCATCAGCTGCTTGCGCTCATACAAGCACATCGATTCCGATACCCGCAGCGAGCTGACGCGGCGGGCTCAGGCCTACTGGAAAAAGGTCGCGCCCGTCGGCTACGACCGGCAGCCCACTGTGCGCAAGAGCGAGGAGCGCGCAGGGCGCGGCCGGCACGGGGCGCTTGTTGGTAGAGCGGAGAAGAGCCTGCGATTCACGATCCCGAGCGGCCTCATGAAGTCGGCTGGGGCTCCTCCTGCGCCAGGCAGGGCGCAGGACTGGAGCGACTACGTTCGGACGCGTGGCCGATGAGCGACGGAGTCAAAGCGATCGCCCGAGCCCTGCATCGGAAGATCATGCTCTCGATGCGGGCAGTCGCCGACAGCGAAGAGGACCCGATCGCGCAGGAGGCCACCGAGCAGCTCGCCAACCTCTACGACGCGTCCGAGAGCTGGCTCGATACACGGGACCTCGACGACGCGATCATCATCTCGCGCACCGTCGCGCTCAACGGATACAGGCAGGTGAGCGAGTCACGCCACGTGGCCCGCACGGTCGCCGAGTGCCTCGCAAACTACGCGCTCGGCGAGGCCAAGCTCTCGCGCGAAGTAGGCGGCGAGTTCGCATTGGCGCAAGCTTGCGCCTTCGACGCCTGCGCCAAAGAGGCCAGGCGCTACGCCGATGGGGAAAGAGACCATGCGCTTCGTAGTGGATAGGCAGACGCTCGAAAAGGGCGTGGCTCGCGGCGGCAAGTACTATCGGCGCACGCCGACGGGCAACCCGAAGCGGCCGTGGCGCTACTACTACACGCGAGCAGACTACGAGCAGGCGCACGGCGAGCAGGCCCACGTATCGGGATCCGAGGTCAAGCAGTCGAGGCAGAAGCTCCCCGATAGCCCGTGGCGCTACTTCCACAAGACTCCTGGCGCCCAGCTCATCCCGGTCAGCAAGCTCCTGGCGGCCCGCGCACGGCCCGAGGGCATCGCGAACGCCGCGGCGCACATGCAGAACGCGTTCGAGGGCAAAGGCGAGAAGCGAAAGCCGATATCTCTTCGCGCCAACGGCGACGGCACCTTCACAGTGCTCGACGGCAACTCGACGACAGCGATGGCCCGAGCGGCCGACTGGAAGCACATCGTCGGCCGCGTCGAGCCCGCTCACACGCCCGCGCAGGAAAAGCGACACGCCTACCTCGAGAAGATGAAGGGCACCGTGCAGTCGTTCCGCGCAGCTCTCGCCTCGGGCAAGCTACAGGGCACCCTCGGCGAGCACGTGCGCACCGCGAAAAAGACTCTCGCCAAGCACCACGCGACGCTGCCCAAGCTCATATCGGACCTGCAGTCGCACGCTCCCAAAGGGGCGAAAATCAAAGCTCGTGTCAAAGCGCTCGAGAGCGCGCTCGGCAAGCTCGACCGAAAGCCCAAGTACGGCACCGCGGCGAACCTGCAGGACTCGACGGGAGGACGCGTCGTCTGCGACTCGATCGCCGAAGTCGAGGCGACCGTCGCCAACCTGAAGAAGGCATACAAGGTCGTTACCGAGGACGACTACATCTCCTCGCACCTCGATGGTTACAGGTCCTACCACCTCATTATCGAGCACGAGGGCCTCCAAAAGGAGATCCAGGTGCGAACGAAGAATCAGGATACGTGGGCAGACTTCGCGCACGACATCTACAAGCCGATGACCCCGAAGCAGGAGAAGGCCCTCGCCCAATCGAAGGCGGAGATCAAGGAATACTCGGCGAAGCTATCCGAATACATCTACGCCAAGGACCTCGGCAAAAAGCCTCCGCCCCCCATCCTACCCAAGTGCCCTGACGTCATCCCCGCCGCGTTCGGCGGATGCCCGAGCGTGTAAAATGGATTTCGATAAGCGAATGAAGGCAAAGAAGGCCATGACCCCGAAGGCGGGGCAGGGCTTCAATGTCGTTGGCATCGACACCTTCGAAGATCCAGGCGAAGAGCTGTACCTCATCGCGAACGTCAAGACGCGCGCCGAGGCTGAGAAGAAGCTCGCTGCGTGGAAGAAGAAGCACTTGGGCGAGCCCGCACACATCTACGGGCCCGAAGGCGGTGGCGGCGAGCCCGAAGAGGAGAACGTCGAGAAGTCGTTCGGCCACAAGTACAAGACCCGCACGCGCGATGCCTCCGGCAACTACAGGTACACGTACGAGGAGGAGCACCCGCTTCTTCGAGGCAACCTCGGCATCAAGCGGCAGGACATGCCTCAGATATTCCAGGAGCACCTGCCTGCGTTCGTAGGCGCGATGAAGGGGCGCGGCATCAAGGTCGACGAGAGCGAAATCGCCGTCGGCAAGCTGAAGGCGACGCAGAGCGAGCTGCACATGCCCATCGTGCACAAGCTCGCCCAAGGGCACACCGAGGGCGCGCGCAAAAACCTGCGCATGCCGGTCATCACATCGAGCGATGGGTACGTGCTCGACGGCCACCACCGCTGGGCGGCCCTCCACGCGCAGGACCCGAAAAGCACCATCCGGCAGGTCCGCATCGATCTGCCCATAACAGCGCTCCTCAAGGAAGCCGGCTCGTTTCAAAAGGTCGGGTACTCCAAGTCGATGCTCCACCCGAAGTTCGCGGGGCTCGTGAAGAGTCGCTTTGTCTTCACCGATCCCAAGCACCGGCGTATCGGTCTCGAGTGGTAGGCGCGGGCCACGTGAAGCGGATCACCGTCCAAGAGCTGAGAGCAGCCAGCGAGCTGCTGATCAAGGCCTGCGCCTGCGACAAGCCCAAGCCCAAGCGCAAAAAACGTCGCAACGCGCGGGCCGAGCTGGTCGCGTTCTACGAGGCGGCCGCGCAGGGTGCAGCAGGCGATACGCCCCATCAGGCGATCCCCGACTTCGGTGCGCTCTACTTCGCGCCCGAGGACGACGAGAAGCGAGCCCGCGAGTCAGAGGCTTCGCTCAACCGCAGGCGCTCGATGGCGCCAGGCTTTCACGGGTACAACGAGCCCGAGGACAAGCCCGAGCTGCGTTTCATCGCTCCCGATAACATTCACGGGAGCCCCTTGGTCGGCCTGGCCGAGCCGGTCATCCGCTCACCTCGCCTCGTATCGTCGAAAGTCAGGCTGAAGAGTAAGCTCGGCCGCTAGGAGAACACCCAATGGACGCGCTCGATAGCCTGATGCTCCTCATGAAGGGCGACAAGAAGAAGGGCAAGTTCCCTGCCCCCAACGCCGACAAAGACTCGGACGGCGTGCCCGATAAGCCGCAAGGCGACCCCGAGGGCGACGGCGATGCGCAGGCCATGGCCGACGCGTACAACGGCGTGGTCGACAAGGACGACTCGGCTGACGTGGGCGACGAGGCTGCGGCCGGCGACGACAGCTTCGATGCCGCTGGCGGCGAGGGCGGCGACGAAGACGACGACAGCTTCGATGCCGCTGGCGGCGAGGGCGACGAAGGCGGCGACACCGACGGCGACGGCATCGCGGACGACGAGGATGACGATCACGACGGCGACGGCATGAGCGACGACGAGGAGCTTGCCGACGTGGCCGATGGCGCAGGCGAGGGCGACTTCCCGGGCGGCGAGGACGAGCAGGGCGGAGGCAGCCCCGAGGTCGCGCAGCTGGTCATGAAGATCGCCGCGGCCGAGAAAGACTTCTACGCGGCCAAGGGCATGCACGGCGCAGGGCACCACAAGGCCGAGGGCGCGATGGACGTGATGCACAAGCTCGTCCGCAAGCTCGTGCGGTCTATCGCGGGAGCGCACGGCGTCGACCCGAGCGCCAAGCCCGGCGAAGAGGGCGACGACTCGGGCAAGGCGCCTCCCTTCGGCAAGAAGCCTGGCGGCGAGGGCGATGAGGGCGCGCCGTCCAAGGCGCGCCCCTTCAAGGGCAAGAAGGACCGCAAGAGCAACCCCTTCGCCCGAGGCGATGATGGCGGCGACGGACCCGATGATCAGGACGAGCCCTCGGACGACAGCGACAGCGACAGCGACAGCGGCGACGAGGGCGACTCCGAGAAGAAGAAAAAGACCCCGTTCGGCAAGGCCGTCACGGGCGTCATGCAGATGCTCGGTCCCGTGGCACAGGACGTCCTGTGTAAGGCGGCGGGCCTGCCGCCCAAGCGCCCGACCCTGACGCATTCGCCTCGCCCTGCGGGACCCGCTGCGGGCGGCGGCTTCATCGACTGGGGCGCGGTCGTCTCAGCCAACGCGGACGGCAGCCCCGGCCACATGACCAAGAGCGAAGCGCCGGCCGCGCCGGCCATGGCGCGAGCAAGCGGAGGCAGCAGCGCGCAGGGCCCCGCGTCCCGCCGCATCACGATGCCCGGACTCGATAGCAACGGCTCGCCCCTGCGGCAGGCGGCGAGGGAGAAGCGAATGAACGAAATCAATCACCCCGCTATCGAGCAGCCCATGCGCAAAGCAGCGCGCGTGGTAGTGACCGATGTGCCGAGGCTCGACGCGATCGACATGCTCAAGGCTGTGCTCGAGGGCGATAGGCAGGGCCAGCTCCGCAAGTCGGCTGGCCACAAGTACATCAGCCGCAAGCGCAACGTGCACGGCGGGTACGACTACGTCTACGAGCACCCGAAGACCAAGCAGAAGCACAAGTTCTCGACGTCACACCGCTCGTGGTCTACGGGCGAAGGCGACGCCCACCTCGAGCCCGGCTCGAAGTTTCACAACGTGACCAGCCGTGAAAAAGGCTCGGACTATCCTGATTCACAGGGGGGAGCCTCCGAATGGACCGAGCCTGGCGGCAAGAAGAAGAACAACAGCCACGCCCACGGTCATATCGGGGACGACCACATCAAGGCGATGCACGAGCACGCCTCGCGAGACACGCTGCGTCTCAAGGCCAAGAAGGACCGCTCGGGCGAGCGCGACAAGGCGCAGTACGGGCAAGTCGATGAGCAGGGCTCATTCCATGGCTCGGCCGTCGAGCACAAGGTTGCCTACGATCAGATGAAGAGCCCCCTCGGCTCGACGGTACCGGGCAAGTCGCGCGCTCACATGCTCAGCCCCTTGGGGCTGCATCACGCAGCCAAGCACGCGGCCAAGGTCGGAGACCGAAAAGCGCTCGATATGATCGGCAACGCGCTCCCTCGCGCTTCCTTCAGGCGGCCCTCTCAGTACACAGCACAATCAGAGCACGAGAGCGGCGCACGTGCGCTCGTCGAGAAGTACGGCACGGGAGGTTCGCGCGCGGAAAAGAGCATGGGCCGCGATGGCTCGGGCCGCGCGCTCCGCAAGGGATTCGATACGTACGAGCAGCAGTCGTCGAACCTGCCGGACGATCTGCTCTACGAGTACCTGATCGGCGCGATCGAGGAGTCGCTTCATTCGTCGATCCGCAAGAGCGACACGCAGCCGACCGGCCACATCATGGCCGACCTGCTCAAGGCAGCCCGCACCAACGGCGACCTCAAGCGCGCGCTCGGCACCTTCAGGGTCACCCAGTCGTCTATCGACTCGGTGCTCGCCGAGCGTGGCCTGCTCAAGTCGCAGGGGCAGTCCCTGAGCAACGGGCTCATCCCGGACGAGCGCCACTACACCCCGCAGGCGCCGTGGATGCGTCCCGGCGAGTACGTCGGCGTGGTGGTCGCGCCTCCTGCCGATAACAACGTCGCGCACCTGATCCGCGACGACAGGCTCGACCCTTGCCGCTCGCTCGCAGTGGCCCGAGCGGAGCAGCACCAGTCCCTCTGGAGGGGCGGTGACTCTCGGGCGCGCGTGAACTACGATGCCGCGTGTGCAGTGCACGGACGCGATATCTCGAAGTCGCAGAACCTCCACAACCCGTACGTGACCTGCAGCTGTAGCTGATGGCCCTCCGCGACGACCTCCGCGCTCTCGCCTCTACCTCGCTCTCGAAGGCGAGCGCGTGGGCGCGTGGGTCTGACGACGACGTCAGCCCCTCGATGATGAACGAGGTCCTCCGCAAGGCGGGCATGGGGCTGCCCGAGGCCACTGGCGAGCGCCCTCGCGCCATGTTCCACGACCCCTATGCGTCGATGGACTGGGGAGGCTGGCGCCAGCGCCCAAGCTCGATGACCTACGAGACGCTGCGCGTCATGAGCGTGCAGAACACCGTCATCGCCGCGATCATCAACCTACGCGTCCACCAGGTCTCCGCGTTCTGCAGGCCTCAGCAGGGGCGCTACGACCGAGGTTACCGGCTCATCCTGCGCGACCGACGCGACACCAAAAAGGGCATGAGCCCGGGCGAGCAGAAGGAAGCGCAGCGCATCGAGCGCATAATCGAGATGACGGGCGTGCTCCTGCCCGGCGAGAAGCCCTCGGACCGCGACAACTTCCGCAGCTTCATCAAAAAGAGCGTTCGCGACGTCCTGACGTACGACCAGATGTGCTTCGAGAAGATCCGCGATCGCGCCGGCCGCGTGAGTCGCTTCATCTCGCTGCCGTCCGAGACGATCCGCCCTGCGGTCACGGACATGGAGCACATGGAGCCTGCCGAGCTGCGCAGCCGCGTCTCGCACCTGCAGGTCTACGAGAGCACGATCATCGCTGAGTTCGGCCCTGACGATATCGCGTGGTGCATCATGAACCCGCGCTCGGACCTGCGAACCAACGGCTTTGGCTTCTCGCCTATCGAGCAGATCGTGTCCCTCGTGACGGCGTGGCTCTTCGGCTTTCAATACAACCAGAAGTTCTTCACGCAGGGCTCGGCCATCAAGGGCCTGCTCAACATCAAGGGCGCGATTCCCGATAGGCAGATGCGCGCGTTCCGCCGCATGTGGTACGCGATGGTCTCGGGCGTCAACAACGCCTGGAAGACGCCCATCCTCAACAGCGAGGACGTGCAGTGGGTGCCCATGCACTCCACCAATCGCGAGATGGAGTACACGGCGTGGATGGACTGGCTGACCAAGCTGATCTGCGCGGTCTACGGCGTCGACCCGGTCGAGATCAACTTCATCTTCGGCAGCAACGGCACTGGCGGCGGCTCGACGCTCAACAGCTCGAGGCCGAACGCGACCGAGGTCACCGAGAGCAAGGACAAGGGCCTGCGCCCGATCGTTTCGCACCTCGAAGATCACATCAACATGCACATCGTCTGGGAGATGAACCCCGACTTCGAGTTCGCCTTCACGGGGCTCGACGCCAAGGCCGAGGACAAGGAGCGCGATGGGCGCCTGGCCGAGGTCAAGGGGATCAAGACCGTCAACGAGGTGCGCGCTGAGATGGATCTCGAGCCGCTCCCGGACGGCCTCGGCGACGTCATCCTCGACAGCAACTGGATCCAGAACAAGTCGTCGGCCGAGCAGCCCCAAGAGGGCGGTGGCGGCGAGATGGGCGGGCCTCCTGGCGGCGCTCCCCCTGGACCGGATAACGGGGACATGCTCGAGGGCTCGGCCGAGAGCGAGCCTGAGGGCGACGGCGACGGCGACATGCTGGGCGGCTCGACCAAGCTCACCGGCGACGAGGACGACGATCAGCTGCTGGCGGCGTCAGAGACCATGATGGGCAGCGTGCACGAGCTGCTCCGCAAGTCGGTCCGCCTCGAAGGTGGTCGGCAGTACATCGACATCGAGCTGAAGGAATAACCCATGGGCCTCCGAACAAACATCGACCTCTCCGTGCAGTTCGGGCAGGACAACACCCTCACCGATCTGCTCTTCAGCCGCGACATGCAGTCGCTGCTCGATACGCTCGACCATGGCGTCTCACACGTCGTGACGCTCGACGCAGGCGAGTCGAACTACGTCGTGTCCATGGGCGACGTCGAGCTGGCGCGCCTCATCTATATCGAGTCAGACGGCGAGTTCACCCTCACGCTCGGCGGCGGCGTCTCGACGCAGGCCATCATGAGCGCTGCGGGCGGGAGCTACCCGACCGGCTTCACCGGCGTCGATACCCTCGCCCTCAAGATCGACGCCGTGACGATCTCGGTAACGTTCGATCTGCTCGACCAGACGGTCCAGCAGGTCATCAACCGCCTCAACGCGGAGGCGGCCCTCCTCAGCTTTCAGGCGGTCGCGTATCTGAACGGCGCTCAGCTGCGCCTCAAGAGCCCGACCTTCGGCGTGAACAGCAAGGTCGAGATCGTCTCGGCGTCTGCGGGCGTGCTCACGGCGCTTGGCCTGACGGTCAGCTCGATAGCGGGAGATGCCGCAGTGAGCGGCACCGGACCCATCCAGGTGCGTCGCCCTGCGAGCACCAACTCGGCCACGCTCGCCGAGGGCGTCAAAGCGTTCTTTCTCGGCACGGTGCAGACGGGCGCGCTGACGATCGACAACCCCGACCCCGATAACGAGATCCAGCTCCGCATCGCCATCGCGGGTGACCTGTCTCCGACCATCCCGTGCTAAAACCTCGGGCGTGACGGACAAGGTCCATATCGAGGCGCCTGCCAGCCTCGACGCGCTCGATCTCGCACAAGCGGTCGCAGGGCCTCACTTCCTCCTCAAGGCCGAGCACCGCGCGGGCAAGAGCCTCGGGCGCTGGCTCGCCATGGACCAGCTGCAGGAGGCGTTGCAGCGCACGTACTCGACGCAGATCAAGCGCCTGCTCAGCGCCGTGCGCGATCAGATCATGGTGGCCGCAGGGCCTCTTCTGCCCAGCATGCTGGCTCAGGTCCAGCAGCTCATCCGCGACTACCACGCGCTCTTCGCCATCCACACGATCCATCCCGATATCGTGCCCGACCACGAGCAGCGCGCGATCGATCAGAGAGGCACGTCCTACCTCGCCTCGCCCAGCTTCAAGTTCGTCGACATGGCCTACCACTACGGCCGCTCGCTGCTGCCGGTCAGAACAGTCGAGCCCGGACCCGACCCTGCGAAGGTCACGCTCCCTCAGTTCCTCGGCTACGAGATCCCCACCCTCTCGCGCGAGGAGAAGCACGCAGTCGAGTGGGCTAGGCAGAACGCGGCCACCTACGTGCGCAACCTCGGCGACAGGGCAGCGCACGACGCAGCCGTTGCGCTCATCCGCGACAAGGTCGCCGAGAACATCAGCGGGCGCGAGACGTGGCGCAAAGCAGGCAGCGACATCGGCCATGCCTCAGGCGACTGGTCGCGCGACATGGGACGTATCGGCGCGACCGAAAAGCAGCGCGCCATGCAGGAGGGCGCGGTCGCAGGGCTCAAGGCTCGGCGAAAGAAGCCCGGCAAGAGTATCCGCGTCGCCAAGCAGCCCACGCCTGACGCGTGCCCTGACTGCAAAAGGCTCCACCTGGACGGCGGCGTGCCGATCATCTTCCCGCTCTCGCTGCTCGAGGCCAACGGCACCAACGTCGGCCGCAAGCGCGCGAGCTGGAAAGCCGTCGTCGGGCCCGTGCATCCATGGTGCGCGTGTGAGCTTATCGAGGTCCCCGACGGCTGGGGCTTCGACGCTGATGGCAACCTCTCGCCCGAGTCGCTCACGCGCGCCGGCTACCTCGATGGCGATCTGCGCAAGGGACAGAACGGGCACATGACCTACGGCGACAGCGTGCCCGATACTGGCATCACGCTGCGCATCCAGGACCCTCGCCTGCGCGTTGCAGTCGAAGCCGTGCTCGCGCGCACCCCGAGCGAGATCTTCGACAAGAAGGTCGGCATCACGCTCATCACGACCGATATGCCTCGAGCGCAGAACCCGCTCGAGGATCACGACTACGCGTACTGGACCGGCAACGAGATCCGCCTGATGCACAACTTGGATCCAGCGAGGATCGATCGCGTGCTCCCGCATGAGATCGGCCATTCGCTGAACGTCCATCTGGTGCGTAAGCTAGGCAGTGCAGAGGCGGTACGCAGGTGGCACGACGAACTATGGAAGATCTCGGAGGCGGAGGGCTTTGTATCGAACTACGCCCGCAAGATGCCTATCGAGAACGCAGCCGAGGTCTCGATGAAGTACATCTACGACCGCAAGCGGCTCATGCTCGGCAGCCCGAGGCAGTTCGCGTTCTGCCACAAAGACTATCGAGAAGTGCTTCGCCCCAGATGACCGCGCACCCGAGGCCCCCTGTGATCATCGTCGACCCCCAGAGCCTCGCGAAGGGCAAAAAGCTCCACTACAAGACGTTCTTCCAGGGCCTGCCCATCTCGATCGAAAACCGCGCGGGCTCGCTTCGCCGCTGGTTCGACCCGAAAAAGCAGAAGCACGGCGAGACGAAGATGGTGCACCCCTACGGCTATATTCGGGGGACGATCGGCGCCGACGACGACCACCTCGACTGCTTCATCGGGCCCCACAGAGGCAGCCAGCTCGTCTTCATCGTCAACCAGCGGTTCACAGCCCACCTCGGCAAGTTCGACGAGCACAAGGTCTTCCTCGGCTGGCGCTCCCTCGAGGAAGCCAAGGCGGCGTTCCTCGACAACTACGACGCCAAGGGGCCCGAGCTGCTCGGCTCGATAAGGGAGTGGACGATGCCCCGCTTCAAACGCTGGCTCGCAGGCGGCGACCTCAGCGAGCCCGCGCAGAAGAGCACGCCGAGTGATCTGCTCAAGGCCGGAGGTCCCTACCTCGGTCCGCGCGGCGGCCTTTGGGCCGACCCGAAACACACGGTTCCTTGGAAAGCCGACTACCACAACCAGGCACGCAACGAAGGTCACATCGAAGCACTAGGTCGGCACTTCGATCGTGCGATGAGCGCGAGCAGCGAGGGTGACAAGCGTTACGCGGCATCTTCACTCCACGAACACGGAGTCGACATCACGCCCCACAAAAAGCTCGTGAGGCCCACGAAGGTCGTGAAGGAGAAAAAGGCGCTCTATCACGCGACCCCCGCGTTCGCGATGGACTCGATCCGCGAGCACGGCCTGAGGCCCCGGCAAGGCGCGGGCCTCTTTCAGCACGGCGGCTACGACCCCCATTCGCAGGGGAAGGTCTTTTTCGCGAGCGACGAGATCGCTGCCCAGCAGTGGCACCACAAGGTGCAGATGCAGCTCGAACACCACCACGATGAGCCGGAGAAACACCAAGTCGTGCAGCTCCGCATCAAGCACCGCCGCTCGGTCGTCGACCCTGTCGGCGATCGCGACGTGTACGGGTCTCGATACGTCAAACAAGTCGTGCCCCCCGAGCACATCGAGTTCAAGCACGACGGCTCGTGGAAGCCGATCGCGGAGTGGGGAATGAAAAAGAGCCTCTTCACCGTCTCGCGCGCGCTGTTCAAGGGCGAGGCGGGCGGCCAGCACTCGGACCACAAGTACGTGCGCCGCTGGCGAGAGCGCGGCCGCTGGAAGTACGACTATCCGGGCGACACCCGGCGCGTGAAGTTCACCTTCACCGAGCGCTACGAGAAGAGCCCCCACCTTTGGGAGTACGTGCGCTCAGGCGACAAGGACCCGCGCGCCTGGACCAAGGGCGGTATCGTCCCAACGAGCGCGCACCCGGTGAAGGAAGCGGGCGTCCCGCATCGCCTCTACCAGATCGTCGCCCCGGGCGAGCAGCCCGGCTGGGCGCGTCTCAAGGACATGGCGACGGGCGAGACCAAGCTCGTCCAGCACAACCGCATCTGGCCCGTGCGCCGCGTGAAGGCCAAGGTCGCGCCCCCGCCTCCTGTGGCCCCGCCCAAGGCGCCGAGCAAACCGTGGAAGCTCGGAGACGGCATCGGCAAGCCCCCGAGCC
>Ga0163151_10002791_pt1 | contig 26271 bp, 39 predicted proteins | sample OliLakLV19MP5IB2_FD_145596 | JGI IMG/M metagenome (GOLD analysis project Ga0163151, IMG submission 145596) | Freshwater microbial mat bacterial communities from Lake Vanda, McMurdo Dry Valleys, Antarctica - Oligotrophic Lake LV.19.MP5.IB-2 | ecosystem: Environmental > Aquatic > Freshwater >...
GTGCTACGATCTCCTAGGCAACCATTCATCCCGGCGCTCTTGGGCTACATGATCCTCGTGACGCCCAGACGCGCCGGGTTTTCTGGTAGGGATAACAAAAAAACTAGCTGTTTGCTAGTTTTTTTGGTACCGCGGGAGGGACTCGAACCCTCAATCCCTTACGAGAAACGGATTTTGAGTCCGTCGCGTATACCATTCCGCCACCGCGGCTCGATGACGGGCAGTAATATAACAAATTCCCTTCAGTTTGGCAATAAAACAAAAGCCCCTCGCAAAGAGGGGTTTTTGTGGTTGCGGGGGTCGGATTTGAACCGACGACCTTCGGGTTATGAGCCCGACGAGCTGCCTGGCTGCTCTACCCCGCGATAGATTTGTAGCGGGATAATACACGTTTTTCCATAGTTGGTCAAGCTCAATTGGTTGCGAGCGATAAACAGAAAACCCCAATAATTTTCCAGCTACGAGGCGCGGGGCAGATTTTTCTGAGGCGTAGGTTAATCCTACGGTGAAGAAAAATCGGGGCCCCGCAACAAAGTAGATGGGAAATTACTGGGGTTTTCTGGTAGCTGGGGCGGGGATCGAACCCGCGACAACAGGCTTATGAGTCCTGTGCTCTACCAACTGAGCTACCCAGCCAAAATGCCGCAAAACTATAACAAAAAACGCCGGAAAGATCAAGAGTCGCCGTGAGCGCAAAATTCTGTTAAAATACTTGCGAAATATGACCACTACCACCCACACCGCTATCGGAGTCCTCATCGGTACCGCTGTTGGTAGCCCCATCCTGGGCTTTGTACTCGGTGTCGTCTCACACTACCTGGTGGATATGATCCCCCATGGGGACATGCACATGCGTGACGGCAACAATCTTGTAAACAAAACAAATGAACGCATGTCTCACGTCTTTGTGATTCTCGATGTCGCCCTCGGTATTACCCTCCTCAACATCTTAGGGACCATCTTACCTGATGATGTGACCCGTAGCACGGTCTACATAGCGAGTATTTTTGGTAGTGTCCTGCCAGATGCTCTAGTCGGCATCAATGACCTCGTAAAGTCTATCCCAGGCCGCAAACACACCAAACTACATTTCTTCTTCCACGATTTTTTCTGCCGGACCCACGGTGATACCAAGCTCCGTTACTCACTAGCCATACAAGCATTTTTCGTCGTCGGCGTAGTCTGCTTCTTGTACTAGTCCCGAAGAAATGTCCTCACCCACCCCTCTCCACTACGCGGATGAGGGCAGCACGGCGGTAAGCGGTGGTTCGCCATCCCGCCGTTTATCGACTCCCGGGGAATCTGTATTGGAAATCCGGTAAAGAGTTTCGGAACAGCAAATCCCGTGACGGCTGATTCTATAACTTGTTTTTCACTTAGGTAATAATGTATCAGCCGGCTTCGGGTTTGCCCGAAACGATTCCGGATTTCACCCCGGCCGGAGAAAACGGCGGCAGTTTCTTGGTTACTTGCTTTTCTGTTAAAGAAAGTAAATTGACTTAAGGCCAAAACGGCCGTTAGGCCGTAAAAGCTTGGAGAACAGCTCCCCCTACTAAACTCCACAGGATCATCAGCATAGCCCCACCAAGCATGCCCAGAAGGATGCCGAGAGCGGCTTCTTTGAAAGGAATCTTGAGGGCCACAGCCGCAAACGACGCGGTCCAAACTCCGGTAAGTGGAAAAGGAATTACCAACATTAAAAACAAAGCGATCATGCCGTACTTGGCATAGTTATCTTTGAGCTTATTCTCGGCTCGTGCAAGGAGCATATCTAACGGTCGCAACAAACTAGGTAGATAGCGAGCGACGGCGTCGCGCAAAGCGTCAAGACCGAAGTAAAGTGGGAAAAAAGGTAAGGCTGCACCAAAGACCGCGAGTACAAAAACTACCCCTGGAGACAAATTGTAGTCATGAATTCCAATGGGGATGGACAATTGGTATTCAGTGATAGGAATGGCAGACAATAAAATTACCCGTAGCCAAGCAGGCACCCCTTCTATTGCTTGAACGATGGCTTCTGTCATAACGTTGGCCACTCAAAAGTTTGAAAGGCCCAACCGGCCAGATCGATGGCATCTACAAAACGAGATTCAATCTCTTCTGCCCCTAACACCACAATATACACCTCATTACCTTCGTGCTCGACTGCGGTTGCTAAACAGTATCCGGCCTGAGGAATGTAGCCCGTCTTCCCTGCCGTGATCTGATACTCACCCGAGTTCAGCGCTGAGGTCAAAAGCAGATTAGTCGAAGGGATGGACGAAACGCGCCCGCTTGCCTGCTGCACAGTCAGAGCTGAATTTGTCATGAACTGAGCCAACTCAGGATGCTGCTTGGCTTCGGCGAGTAGCACAGACAGCTCCCCTACGGTGGAAACATTGTTGACCGACAAACCGCTTGGATCCTCAAAGCGGCTATCGAGCATACCAAGCTCAATCGCCTTAGTATTCATGCGAGCCACAAAATCCTCAAGGGGCATCCCCGAGAGACGCACAAGTGACATCGTGGCAGTGTTGTCCGAGCCCACCATTGCAGCACCGAGTACGTCTTCAAGCAAGACACCGTCGTTGTAATACAGATAGACTCTTCCCGTGCCTGCAAAGTCATTTTGAGTAACCGTCACGTATTCTTGTAAATCGGGTTCAGTTTCAAGAAAAACCAGGGCAGCCATGAGCTTTGAAATACTGCCGATTGGCCGGATCTCATTGGGATTTTTAGAAAACAGCGGCACTCCGCTAGCGGCGTCAATCACGATGACGCTCTGGGCCGAGGTCACAACTCCAAATGACTGAAGGTCAATTTTCTTGGGCGGTTGCGGGATCTTATCTTTCGCAATTGGCAAAGTCGCAGTCGGTCCATACACTAAACTCGACACCATGTTATCCGTAGATGCACGGCCCGCCACGTCGGTCGCAGCCGACGTGGCTTGCCATTCCAAAACAGCTCCGTCAATCGGAAAAAAATTCACGATACTCGCAGCAAAGAGGAGGTGGGATAAAGCCTTAGTGATCATAGCTCCTTAGAGGGTTCAATCATCCCTTCCCCCGCGGAGGAACGGGTCATGACAGCGGCTAAAAGCTTGTCGATGTGAGCGTTGGCGTGGAGAGTAGTGTAATCGGGCAGCTCTTCTTTTGAGTGCAAACCAAGGAAACGAAGCGCGTCAGCGGAGAGTGTGTACACGGCCTGCATACGCTTGGCGTCGTCCCGCTCCTCAATCAAGCCGCGCATCAAAAGATTTCGCAAAATCAAACTACAGTTTACACCACGAATGGCCTCAATCTCTGGTTTAGTCACGGGGCCGCGATACGCAATGATAGTTAAGGCTTCAAGTGATGGCCGAGTAAGTTCAGGAGCTAACTCGTCCTTGGCCATTTTACCCACAATTTCCGCACAAGCGGGGCTCGAAACCAGCTGGACCGTACCATCGAGAGAAACGATATGAATTCCCGAGGCCTCAAGATTACGAGCCTTCATCAACTCATCGATACCCGCCAAGACTTCAACTTCGCTCGCGCCCGTAACTTTAACGAGCTCCCGAATGGCAACGGGCTTTGTCGCTACGAACAGGCAAGCTTCGATATGCGCGGTGAGATTTTCCATACAAAACCGGATCACTCCTTAATCTTTCGACTTTAATCTTTAATCTCACGTCAATCGCTTCAATTGAATATCGCTAAACGTCCCCACTTGCTCCGCATGCACGGCTCGCCGACGTAACAATTCAAGCAACGCCAGAAAACTCACAACTACTTCCATTTTAGACTGGGCCCCGTGGATTACCTCCCTAAACGACATCGCAGCCTTACTTCTCAGGGCCTCGGTCAGCTCCTCAAGTCGCTCCTCCACCGACTTTGTACGCTCCATGCTCGCTTCCTGGAGGGCAAAGAACGGTTGGAGTCGTTTTAAGATCGATTGATAGAACTCTCGCATGCCCTCAGCGGTTACGTTGGTAGCAGGTGCAAAAACGGGCTGCTGGGTTTGTTTTGGTTTTACAAAAGGTCGGATGAACATCCTTGCTTTGAGATAACGCTCTTCGAGTTCTCGAGCTGCAGCCGCGTACTCGCGGTACAGTCGCAGCTGATCTTGAAGCTTATCAGCACTATCTTCCTCATCGTCCATGCGCAGATACGGCATGAGCTCCCGGCTCTTCAAGTAAATGAGTCTTGAGGCTACCAGCAAGAAATCAGCCAACTCGTCACCCGGAACCTCGTGGGCCTCCAGATGCAGGAGATACTCTTCAGCCACTTTAGCCAGGGAAACCTTGGTAATTTCAAGCTCCTGCTTCTCGATCAGCTCCAAAAGTAGCCCCAAAGGACCGGAAAAAGCCTCTTGCGCAACAGCGAATTGCATAATGCCCGTATTGTAACAGAAAAGGCCTTCCCGCCTAGTGCGGGAAGGCCTTGCTCAAGGTGTTTAAGGTGTAAAGATTCCGCCCGTAATTTCTCGAACTCCGCCAGTACTCAAGCCTCCCCAGACCAACATGCCCGAGCCCGTCCAGACCGCATTCGCAAGCTGACGACCCGTCGGCACGCCAACACTTGAAGTTGCCAGCCAAGTATTCGTAGTTTGGTTATAAACTCCACCGGTAGCAAACGTCCCCTCTGAACCGCTTCCTCCCCACACAGACAGCACTCCGCTAGCACCAGCAAACGCCATATCCATACGCGCGTCAGGTGCGTCTACGAGCGCCATGGTCGTCCAGGTATCGGTGAGGGTGTCATAGATCGCTCCAGAATCAAGGAAAGTACCGTTTGCTCCTCCCCAGACCACAAAGGTACCGGCAGCAACACTCGTCATCGCGTGTGCAACTCGACCCGCTGGCGCGCCGATAGCATTGATCTGCTCCCAGCTATCTGTACTTGGGGTGTAAACCGCGCCGTCAGCATAGTATACGTTGCCACCAATAGCGCTCCAGCTCGAACCGCCCCAGACTACCATCTGCTCTCCGAGCGCCACAGTCCCAGGAGCTTGCCGTCCTGCAAGACCGCTCGCAGCAATTGTTTCCCAGGTGTCGGTAGTCGGATTGTAGCGCGCTCCGTCATCCAGCCAAGTCGAGACACCGTTACCGTCAATGCTCACGCCTCCCCAAACTACAAACTCACTTCCGTTCCAGACTCCGGCCGCATCGTAACGAGCGGTAGGTGCGCCGACCGTCGACATCTCACGCCATGAATCGGTCGCAGGGTTATACAGCTGACCCGAATTTGTGACACCGGTCAGCGTCGTGCCTCCCCAAACCAACATTTCGGTGCCGGTCCAAACAGCACTGTGACTGGTGGCTCCAAAACTATTCACTGGTGCGGCGGTAGCAGTCCAAGTGGACGTAGTCGGATTGTAGCGCGCTCCTGAACCAACAATACCCTCAGCAATTGTGGAACCGCCCCAAACAATCGACTCGGTACCAGTCCAAACCACACTGTTGCCCGAACGACCTACTGGCGCGTCTACAGTAGCCGTAGCCGTCCACGACCCAGTCTCCGGCGTAGGCTCCTCTTCAACCACGACATCAAAATCAAGTGAAGTCGTTCCATAGGGGTCGGTGGCTACGAACTGGATATTGTGAACGCCGATATCTTCTTCACCTGGCAACCAAGTAAAGGTAGTAACGTTGAAAACTGCATCAGAAGGCGCAGAAATCATGAGATACGCAATCGGATCGTCATCAACGTCGGTAGCGCTCAAAACAACTTCAATCTCGTCAACTCCTGGCAATACTTCAACATCAGCTACGGCGGCAAAGTCTGGTGGCGAGTTGGTATCAAAGTCTGAGTCAATAATCAAGACTTCATCAGCGAGCACAGACTGCAGCATGAACATCTGAGCAACGGCAGGTGGGCGCGTCTTCAGGGTCACACGGATATCATTGTTAAACACTGAGCCGTAAACATCATTCAAGGTCCAGCGGAAAATGATCTCCGCCTGTCGAGTGATGGGATCAAAAATAACTCGAGAACTCGTGTCTGGGTTGTTAACGTCAACCGGAATCAAATTCACGTATTCGGACCCAGTGTTAGGTCCAACCTGCTCAACGAAACCGGTCACACCGCTGAAGGTAAAGACACCAAGTGCGTGACCGATGACGTCAGGACTAGAAACGGCGATCGTAACTGATTTAACTTCACTCAATCTACCGGGAACATTGATGACCACACGAGCAACCTGGATGTCATTGCCATCGGAACTCACGATTGGCTCTTCCACCACACCCGATACGATAGTCGGGGGGTTAGCAGCCGAGCTTAAGCCTGGGTGACTAAAAATCAGCGTGAACACCGCTAGGCTGAGAACAAGACGCTTGAAAAAGCGCATATATTTTAATGATACTTCTCACTTATGTAGCTAGCATAGCATACGCAGATAAAGAAGAGCTAAAGCATAAACCTCAGCCATTTCTAGCTGAGGTTTATGTTATTTTAGACTAATTTGATGTTGGCTTCTTTGAGCGCCTTGTCTGGCAATGGTGATGGCGCTCCCATCATGTGGTCTCGGGCATTTCCATCCTTCGGGAAGGCCATAACCTCACGAATGTTGGCCTCGCCCTGGAACAGCGCGAGCACGCGATCAATGCCAAGTGCGATGCCTCCGTGCGGCGGAGCTCCGAACTCGAAAGCTTGGATCATGTGGCCGAACTGCTCGTCGATCTGCTCAGTGGTGAAGCCCATGATCTCGAATACTGAGCGTAACGCCTCCGGACGATGGTTGCGAATTGAACCTCCACCGATCTCAAAACCATTTAACACGATGTCATACTGACTCGTAATGATGCTGGCAATGTCCTCCTTGTTCATGAGCTTATCGCGCCATTCTGGTAAAGCCGCCGAGAAAGGATTGTGCGTAAAGGTCCAGCCGCCGTCTTCTGTCTTTTCAAAGAAGGGAAAATCAACCACCCACAAAAAGGCAAACTCGTTTGGATCGTTCATGTCCTTACGAATATCAGGTCGGTCAGTACCGTACTTCTCCATCGCCTCCTTATATGACATGTGTGGAAATGGCACCTGCCGCATCTTAGCGTCAGGACGGTATTTCTTTACCATCTCAATCAACATGTTTTCTATCAAGGCCATGACGTCTTCGCGCTCCACAAAACTCAACTCAAGGTCGAGCTGCGTGAACTCAGGCTGGCGGTCACCACGTTGGTCTTCGTCACGAAAACACTTGGCAAACTGGTAGTAGCGCTCCATGCCAGACACCATCAACAGCTGTTTAAACTGCTGAGGCGACTGTGGTAAGACGTAAAAATTCTTGGCGTGCAAGCGTGAGGGCACAATAAATTCGCGAGCACCTTCAGGCGTCCCCTTGGTAAGTACTGGAGTTTCAATTTCAATAAAACCCTCGTTACCTAAGTACATGCGCATGTCCTGAAACATCGAGTGACGGGTGCGCATATTCTTCTGCATGCGTTCTGAGCGAAGATCGAGATAGCGGTAGGTCAGCCGAGCCTCCTCGTTAACTGGACGCGTATCTTTGTCGATCTCAAACGGTGGCGTCTTAGACTCATTCAAAACCGTGATCGATTTAGCCAACAACTCGACTGTGCCCGTCTTCAGCTTGTCATTAACTTGCTTCGGCCCACGAGCTTGAACAATGCCAGTAATTGACACTACCCACTCGGAGCGAATCTTGGTAGAAATCTCAGCCGAGTCACCGAGCTCGCTTGGTACGGCCACAATCTGAAGCAAGCCTTCGCGATCACGTAGATCGAAGAAAGCTACTTTGCCCATGTCGCGGCGGGCATGGATCCAGCCAGCTACAGTAACGGTCTCCCCCACTTTGGAAACTAGGTCTGATGAGAGTAAACGCTGCATAAAAATGAGGCGTGTGTGAAGACAAAAAAATCGCCCTCACAACACAATTCTAGACTGAATTATGTTCGGTAAGGGCGATATTCTCGCGGTGCCACCTTACTTCGTCCTGCCGCCTCGGCAAGACCTCTTCAGACGCGATTACGGGCGCTCCCGGGGTGGTCTACTCCTCGCCCGCTCTTCCCATCCTTGAAAAGGAGGGGCTAAGGGGATGGTCGAGGTTCTTCACCCAGCTCAGCGGTGTCAGCCGCTTCATAGCTCTTTTAACAGCATACTCATTAGGCTTATTTTGTGCAAATCCTCCTATTCCTTGACGAAACGGCTAAATAGGCTAATTTAGCTCTACAACCATGTACCCCGAGGCTTACCCGTGCTTTCTCGAATTGCTGACCAGCGCGGCGGAGCTCAGATCATCCACGCTCTTGTCCTGGAGGACAGGGACCGGATCCTGACTCTGCTTTCGCGGATTGTGGAACAAAACACGGACCAGGCGCTCACGCTCGGACTCATCGAACTCCAGTTCACCCCCTGGGGTGTCGTGCACGTCCGCTACCCCGATACCACCGCCTGGGACGAACCCGAGCTCAGCTCTTTCCATCCAAACGAGATCATGGAGTGCTTCCCCATTCGCTGGCAGGTCCTCAGTAGTCTTCGTCGCTTCTTCATGTACCCCGAGACTCGTCTACTCGTCATCCGAGTGAATGAGAAGTCGGTGTTCCTGTGGAAGGTCGGTGATGATTACCGGTACACCGTGGCCTCGACTCGATTCACCAGGATCAATTAGCCCCTCACCCGGCGTCTACCGAGACAACCCGTCTCGCGTGGAGCCGGGTTTATCATTTCGATGAAGCTCACCACCCAGATATTAGTGATTAGGAATTAGTAGACTTCAGCACAAAAATCTGTTTTCTCATTTCTGCTAATTCCTAATCACTAATCCCTTCAGGCCACGGTGGTGGTGTGCCAAAATGGGGTCTCGTCCACGTAACCCGGGACATGGAAACGCATAAGATCATGAACGCAGGCCGCAAACGTACCCACGTGATCGGCCTTTAGCGACGGTCGCAAAAGATCGGTATATTGTGCGTCGCGAGCAAAACGAAGCAGTGTAACGATCTCTTCATCCATAGCGCGGGCAGCAAACCATTCCTGCGGTTTCTCGAGTACGCAGTTTGTACACACCAATCCCCCCTTGCCCTCGTGCCAACGAAAAGCCAACGGACGAATATCGTCCTTACAAGACAAACAGGCTCCAAGCTCGACGTCGTAGCCGAGATGACGCAACAGGCGAAGTAAAAAACCTCCTAGCACAAAAGTGTTGCGGGTCGGTGGGAAAACGGGAGCTGTATTTAAAAATCGTAATAACAACAGGAGCTCTTCATACAGCACAACGTCTTCCTGATCGGGCCGAACCGTCTTATCAATCAAGGTTGTGGCAGCCAAAGCTAATAAGCGTGGCTCAATCGAGGTCGCCAAAGTAGAAAACACCTCGTCCCGCTCAACCCCAATAACCGTAGTGCTACGCGCTCCTTTGATGATCTCAAGACGAACAATGGCGAACGGCTCCAAATGCGCGGCCAGCTTTGCCCTGCCTTTCCGGGCTCCTCGGCCCACAAACTCAAGCTTACCGTAGCCAGGCGTCAACGCTCTGTAGCGCCTATCCGCCTCCTTCCACGGCTCACTGGCAACCACAATGGCTTCAGTTTTGAGCGTTGACCACATAGGCGTCGCTTATAACTTCGTTCTCGTCTGCTCATCAAAGTACGCTTGTAAAATCAGCATAGCCGCGATCTCGTCCTCGGAGGCCTTGGCTCCGTACTCACGCTGGATGCGCCGGGCTTCAGCGGAGGAAAACTGCTCATCAACTACAAACACAGGCAATCCCGAAACATCGGCTAGCTGGTTTACGAACACCATCGTTTTCTCCAGTTGCTCCTCACTTTGATGAGCCTCGGTCGGGATTGGCAGGCCGACCACAAAAGCGTCGAGGCCTTCGTTCTTCGCTAAGGCGCTAATGCGTTCTGCGGCGTCAGCGCCTCCTGGGACGAGCTCAAACGGCACGGCCACGTGCGAACCGTCATCGCCAGTTGCAGTACCAATTTTTCTCAAACCAAAATCAACACCTAAGTACTTCACAGACTAAGTTTTTGTTTAATGACTTGTCCTTCGGACATGACGGGTAAATCAACACCTGCCTCATACACACCATCCCCATCATCAACGAACAAGAGGATAAAGTATTGGCCAGGCGGTTGCAAAATCTCCGTAGCCTCAACGGAAAGTTCAGCGTAGCTACCTGGATCCAGGAGCGGAGATTGACCAATAACAGGGCCCGGGGCGTCGCCGATAGCCTGATGAATTGTCACAAAGCCGCGCTGCTTAACCTCCACTGAGACCAGCACCGATCGACCAACTGCCTGAGTATCACTGAGCACCACCGAGCTACCGGTGATCTCTACGGGAGTGTAAGTGACTTTAGGGGCCTTAGGCGCAAACACAAGAAAAGCAGCAATGCTAACCAAAATCGTGACTACAATTATCAAACCAACAAGATCGCCTTTTTGCATATTACATTTGGCCTTCCTCCCCAGTTACCTGTCCTGAACGAAGGCGAAGGATGGGGAGGCTAGGAGGGGCTGTCATATCGCTTTCGCCCTTGACGAGCCGGGCGGACATTTTGTTTAACCAAGCAGTTTCTCGAGCATCTATCGCGCCGTAATCAACAAAAACGTCCATGACACCCAACCGAACCTCGTACCCACCGTCATAATGATTGGGGGCAATATACACAACCTCATCAACACCGGCTTGCTTTACGGTATCACGAATCCATTGTTCATCTTGGTCGCGGTTACGCATATTGTACCCATACTAACAAAAAAGAGCCCAGGATACAAACCCTAAAGCTCTTCAATGTTAACCAATTTACAGGCTGATATTTGGTTGCGCCGTCAGAATTTCAGGACCACTTTCAAGTAAGGCAATAGTAACTTCAAAGTGCGCAGCCCAGCTGCCATCGAGAGTTATGATCGTCCAACCATCTTCACTCGTACCCACCTCTCCCCCGCCCAGCGTTAACATCGGCTCAATAGCAAGACACATCCCCGGCTTCAGTTCAACATTCGGAAAACGCTTACTGACGTAGTTTGGAACGTTGGGTGACTCATGTACTTCATGACCAACACCATGACCAACAAGCGTCTTCACGATGCCGTACTTCTTTATATCTGTCGCAGCTTCAATCGCTGCGCTAATATCTCGTACCGACTTACCAATAATGGCGTTCTCAACTCCCGCCATCATGGCACCACGCGTTGCCAGCAACAAAATCTTATGTTCTTCAGTGATCTTGCCCACCGGGACAGTGACCGCCATGTCGGTACACATATCTTTGTACCAACAACCAATATCCAGTCCCACAATGTCGCCTTCGTTCAACACAAGCAAACGATTACCTAAGCCGTGAACTACCTCCTCATTTTTTGAAATGCAGGTCGTCGTCGGAAAAGGTGTTCCCCCACCTGAGGTATAGCCCTTAAATGACGGTACGCCTCCAGCGTCCTCAATTACCTTGGTCGCGATATCATCCAACTCCTTCATCGTCACCCCCGGTTTAACAGCATCAACAGCAGCCTGAAGAGCGCGGGACAAAATTGCCCCACCTTCACGCATAGCCTGGATTTCGTCAGAGGTTTTGATGAGTGACATATTTAAACATTCTGAATGCCGAAAACTTCCTTGATCCGTTCAGTGACCTCTTCAACCGTACCCACACCATCCACAAAGCGTACCAGCCCCTGGTCTTCATAATGCCGGATCATTGGGCGGGTATCGAGTTCATAAATCTTAAGACGCTTCGCAATCACTTCAGGGGTATCATCCACACGGTGCTCAAGTTCAGCTCGCCTTATAAGACGCGGTAAAGATACTTCAGGTGGTACCTCAATGACAAGCACCATGGTGGGTGTAGCGTATTTTTCGAAAGCCCGGAACTGCTCTTCATTTCTTGGGAAGCCGTCAAGAATATAGCCCCGATTCGTGTCTGACTGCTTTAAACGAGCGTCCAACACTTTAATGGCGATAATGTCCGGTACCAGGCTTCCAGCCGTCTGGAGGCCACGAATCTGATCTGCCAGCGGCCCAGTGCCCTTAGCTGTCTCACGCAACAACTGCCCCATCGACAGTTGTGGTACGCCAAGCTTCTTGGACAATAAGGCAGCCTGAGTTCCTTTACCGCACCCCTGGGGACCAAGTATCAAAATCTTATGCATAAAACGAAGATGAGCTTAACCAGAGGTTAAGCTCATCTTGAAATTGTTGATATTTACATTCACAACCGTTGACATCGCCTAGAGTTCGTATGACCGCATTGAGAGCTGTGCTTCGATCTGCTTTACGATGTCGATGATAACCGACACGATAATGATTACGGAAGCACCTCCGACCAATAGGTTAGGGTTACCCGTAATTTCCTGCATGATCACCGGAAGCACCGCAATGGTAGCAAGAAAGACGGCACCCGCCAAGAGAATGCGGTTCACCACCCACTGGAGGTAGTTTGCCGTTGGCACTCCAGGACGAACACCTGGGATAAAGCCACCTTGCTTCTGAAGATTTTCAGCCACCTGTTCTGGACGGAACACAATGCCCGCGTAGAAAAAGGTGAACATGACTACGAGCAAAAAGTACGCTATGGCATAAACCCAACCTGTCGAAAAGGCCGCAACCACCCAACCTGCAATATCACGAACAATCTGTGTGCGGGCGTCAACGAAAAACTGACCAATGAGTGGTGGCAACGTAATCAATGAGAGCGCAAAGATGATCGGGATCATGCCACCCATGTTGACGCGGAGCGGTAGGCTAGAAATAACCTTAGAACTACCATTGGTGCCACCGCGAGCATATTGCACAGGCAAGTTACGCTGACCCTCACTCACAAAGACTACTCCGACAATCGTTACCAAGGTAAGAATTGCGAAGATCACCATATCCATGAGATCAGCCTTGGTGTATGTCGCCAAAGCCTGAGCCAAGAAACCAGGGAAAGCAGCAATGATACCGGCAAAGATCATGATACTCATGCCGTTACCCATCTTGCGTTCCGAGATCAGTTCCGCCAACCACATCAAGAAGATGGTGCCCGCAGTCATACACACAAGGGCGATAGCCAAATCAAAGCCCCCGATGGAAAGTCCGGTTGACTGGTTGATCAGCGTCACCAAAGCGTAACCCTGCAAAATAGACAACGGCACCGTGGCCAAGCGAGTCCAGCGGTTAAGCTTCTGACGGCCCTGCTCTTCTTTCTGCATCTCTTCCACCGACGGGAAGATCATGCCGAGCAGCTGAAAAATAATCGAAGCAGTGATGTACGGAGCTACACCAAGGGCAACGATGGAAAAGTTTTCAAGCGTACCACCTGAGAAGACGTTCAGAAGTCCCAAGAACTGGTTGCCGGCTAACAGCGATGACAAGCTTGAAGCATCGATACCCGGTACTGGAATATGGGCCGCCAATCGAAAGATGGTCAGTACCATTAAGATAAATAAGAGCCCGTTCCGAATTTCAGCAACTCGGAAGATACGCAGGAGGTAATTCATAGAACGCGCAAGTTTTAGGCTTCAACCTTGCCGCCGGCTTTCACGATTTTCTCGGAAGCGCCTGCGGAGACCTGACAGTTCTTGACCGTAACAGCTACCGTCAGCTCACCTTCGCTCAAAACCTTAACCTTAGCGCGGCCATTCTTGACCATGCCCTTCTTAGCTAAAGTGCGGGGTGTGACAACTTCGCCAGCGATAAAACGCTTGCTGAAATCACCAACGTTCACAATCTGCATCTTGCCATCCAGGGACTTGAAACCACGAACCTTTGGCGTAGCCAAAAGTGTAGCGCGCATACCCAAACGTTTCAAACCACCCACACCGGAGCGTGAGGTTTGACCCTTCTGACCACGACCTGCGGTCGTGCCCTTGGATCCAAGACCGCGACCGACGCGTTTCTTGTCTTTGGTGGCGCCCTTAGCTGGACGCATGGAATGTAATGTAATAGCCATATACGTAGGTTAGACGGCGGCGGCTTTCTTGGCTTCATCCTTAGCAGTCTTAACGGCCACCATAGCCTCAGTTGGCATACGAAGCGCACGGAGAGCAAGGAAAGTTGCCTTGGCGTTATTGATCTTGTTCTTAGAACCCATGATCTTAGAAACGGCGTTTGGAACACCGGCTAATTCGAGGACAACGCGGGTTGGACCACCACTCTTCAATCCAGTACCCTTTGGAGCTGGTTTTAAGAGCACGATAGCTGCAGCAAACTTACGCAAAACTTCGTGTGGAATAGTCTCTTCGATCAAAGGAACTTTGACCATGTTCTTCTTAGCCTGACGGAAGGCCTTTTCGATAGCCATCGAAACATCGCCACCCTTAGCCACACCAAAGCCAACACGGCCACGGCGATCACCAATTACAAGGCTGGCGCGGAAGCGCATACGCTTACCACCCTTGGTCACACGCGTAACACGGGCTAATTCGAGAATCTTTTGCTCGAACTCGCGGGCCTCACGAGGAGCGCCACCGCGGCCACCGCGGCGATCTCCGCCACGGCCACCACCAGCACCGCCGCCGCTACCTCCGCGACCACCTGAACCACCGGGACCGCGTCCGCGGCCACCAGTTGGACGTCCCGCTGTGCTACCCGCAGGGGCAGCGCTAGGAGCAGTAACTACTTTTTTTACTTCGTCGTTCATAGGCTTAGAAAACAAGTCCAGCTTCACGGGCAGCTTCAGCAAGCGCCTTCACGCGACCGTGATAGAGGTAGGATCCGCGATCGAAGATCACCGTAGTAACGCCAGCCTTCTTAGCGGCTTCAGCGAGTTCGGTGCCAACAGCGGCAGCACGCTCGAGAGGCTTAGCTTCACTCTTCGCCTTCATGTCACTCGCGGCAGCCAAGGTGCGGCCGGTAGTGTCATCAATCAGCTGAGCTGAAATGTGGCGATGCGAGCGGAAGACTGACAAACGAGGTCGTTCCTTGGTACCTTCGATGCGAGCACGTACGCGTGTAGCGCGACGAACTGCACGGGCGCGTTTAGCGAGAATTTCTTTACGATTCATAGAAGAGATTATTCGCTCTTGGCGGCCTTACCTGCCTTGCGGCGGATGACTTCATCCGTGTACTTAAAGCCCTTGCCCTTGTAAGGCTCTGGCTTCTTAAGCGAACGGATCTCAGAAGCTACGCGGCCGACCAATTCGGCATCGGTAGAAGTGAGGGTCAATACGTTGTTATCAACTTTAGCTTCCAAGTTGTCCGGTAAATCGTAACGAACTTCGTGTGAGAAACCGAGTGAACAGGTCAGGACTTTGCCCTGAATGTTCATGCGGAAACCAACGCCGTTCAATTCGAGCGTCTTGGTGTAGCCTTCGGTAACGCCCTTAACCTTTTGAGCGATCAATGCGCGCATCGTGCCCCAAATGGCACGATCCTCAGAAGCAGGATCTCCTACCGTTACATCAACGCGGGTCTTACCCTCGTCTTCAGTTACAACGACCTGGGCGTTAGAGTGCAGCTTCAATGAGAGCTCCCCCTTGGGGCCCTTAATTAGCACACTTCCATTGCCAACAGTGGCGGTGACGCCAGCTGGAAGGAAAACGGGTTTTTTACCAATGCGAGACATATGCGTTAGTAGACTTCGCAAATAAGCTCACCACCCAAGCGGCGCTTGCGGGCCTCCTGACTGGTCATAAGACCATTCGGGGTGGAGAGAATCGCCAGACCAAAGCCTGAACGAACAGCTTTGAGCTCCTCAGCCTTCACGTAAACGCGAAGTCCTGGCTTGCTAACACGCTTGACTGCCGAGATGCGTGGACCGTGCTCATCATAAGCAAGCTCAACGCGCAGCATCGGATGAGCGCCTTCATTAAAGGTCTCAACCTTAGTCAAGTAACCCTCGCCTTGCAAAAGCTTGGCGATGGCAAACTTCATTTTTGACATCGGCATGGTAACCATCTTAGCGTGAACGGTAGCACCGTTACGCAGACGAGTGAGCATGTCGGAAATTGGATCTGTCATCATAGGATTACCAGCTTGCTTTTCGGATACCCGGCAACTCACCTACGTTGGCGAGCTCGCGGAAACAGATACGGCACAGGCCGAACGCGCGCATAAAGAAACGTTTACGTCCACAGCGCCAGCAGCGATTTACGCGACGGGTCATGAACTTAGGTGTTTTCTTTGATTTGGCGATTTGGTTTGATGTTGCCATAGCTTATTTCTGAACCTTGGGGACGAAGGGGAACCCGAGACCTTTAAATAAAGCGAGTCCTTCTTCATGATTCTTAGCTGTGGTCGTGATCGTTACTTGGAGACCGTGGAGTGATTCAACTTCATCCGGTGGGATCTCTGGGAAAGCAGTGTGCTCAGTGAAGCCGTAGTTGAAGTTACCGTCCTTGTCTACTGAAGCTTCGGGAATTCCGCGGAAGTCGCGGATACGCGCGAAGGCTACGTTAGCCAAGCGGTCTACAAAGTGCCACATCCGCTCCCCTCGCAGGGTAACCGCGGCACCAACCACCATACCTTCACGTACCTTGAAACCGGCAATTGACTTGCGGGCCTTGGTCTTCATAGGCTGCTGGCCCGTGATCTTACGCAAGGTCTCGACAATGGTGTCGACGAACTTGGCATCGCGTCCTTTGCCCAAACCGGAATTGACGGTGACCTTAAGGATACGTGGGATCTCATGGACGTTCGAAAGGCCGAACTGTTCCTTGAGAGCCGGCGCTACCACCGTCTTCATTTTTTCTTTGGTATTTTGCATACTACTTTTCGCTGATCACGGACACCTTCTCCATACGGATCGGTCCGTTGTAATTGACACGCTGTCCAGCTTGCTTGCCGCGGGCCTTCATGTGGCGAACGGTGTTATTCACACCTTCCACTACCACCATGCCGTGCTTAGGTAAAACCTGGGTAACCTTGCCCTCCTTACCCTTGTCTTGTCCGCTCAGGACGCGAACTTTGTCGCCAGTCTTGATCTTCATAAGATAGGGTTAGAGTACCTCCGGAGCCAGCGACACGATCTTCATAAAACCTTCGTTGCGCAATTCGCGAGCAACTGGTCCGAAGATACGCGTACCGCGTGGATCCTTGGTGGCACGGTTAATAATTACGGCCGCATTCTCATCAAAACGAATGTAAGAGCCGTCAGGACGACGCGTCTCCTTACGGGTGCGCACGATTACCGCGTGCACCACGTCACTCTTCTTCACGGCGTTATGCGGTGTAGCCTCTTTAACTACAGCAGTTACCACGTCGCCAAGGCGAGCGTAGCGCTTTTTGTAGCCACCGAGTACACGGATGACCTGAAGTTTTTTAGCGCCGGTGTTGTCAGCAACGGCAATCATGGCTCGATGTTGCAACATACGGTTAAACTAAAGCCTTCTTATTGATGGAAACCACGCGCCAACGCTTGCGGGATGACAACGGACGAGTTTCCTCGATCGTGACTTCATCACCTGCCTTGGCCTCATTGCCCTCGTTATGCGCGAGGTACTTGGTGCCCTTGATATAGCGCTTGCCGTACTTTGGGTGCACGATAGTACGAACAATGGAGACGGAAACCGTCTTTTCCATCTTGTCAGAAACCACCACCCCAGACAGGCGTCGGCGCTTTGCAAGTTGTTTGTTAGCAGTTTCCATATTATTTAGCCTTGAGGCTGGTAAGCTTGGTCATCACGCGAGCGATATGCTGGCGGATCTCACGAATTTCACGTACGTCCTTTACCTGGTTGACCGAGCGCTTCATGTTTAAAGCGTGGAGGCGAGCTCGGTCTTCAGCCAGCAAGCTGGAGAGTTCCTTCTCGCTCTTACCTTCAAGTTCTTTGAAGTTCATAGGTTAGGCGCGAACAATGATCTTCGTCTTGACTGGCAACTTGTAGGCTGCCAAGCGGAAAGCTTCGCGAGCTACATCATCCGTAACACCGTCCATTTCAAAGAGGATGGTACCGGCACGAACTGGGGTCATATAGTAGTCCACGCCACCCTTACCTTTACCCATCGGAGCTTCAGCGCCGTGGTTAGTAACTGGATGATCAGGGAAAATACGGATCCAGATCTTGCCGCCGCGCTTGATGGCACGGGTCATGGCACGACGCGCAGCCTCAATCTGGCGGGCGGTTACCCAAGCTTCAGTCGTAGCTTTGAGACCATAGGTTCCAAAGGCTACGTCAATCTTTTGGGTAGCAACGCGATCGCCTTGAGTGTGGCGCTTATGCCACTTGCGATACTTCATTTTCTTGGGGAGCAACATAGAAGGGTGTTTTACGAACGGGCTGGGGCACGGCGAGGCGCATGTGCGCGTGGTCGCTCGGCTTCAGCTGAAGTCTCTTTTTGAACTTCCCCACCGAAGACATCGCCGCGGTAGATCCAAACCTTGATACCGATAACACCGTAAACAGTGTTAGCGCGTACGCGTGCAAAATCGATATCGGCACGCAAGTTGTGAAGTGGGATGCTGCCGTTTGAGATGGTTTCCGTACGAGCAATTTCAGCTCCGTTCAAGCGACCGGACAAGGTGAGCTTGACTCCCTTGGCACCAGACTTCATGACGCGCTCAATTGCCATCTTCATGGAACGGCGGAAAGGCAAACGCTTTTCAATATCTTGAGCGATTTGCTGACCGACGATTTCTCCGTACAAAGTTGGACGAGAGATTTCCTGAACATTGATATTTAAGGTGACACGACGACCGCGGTAGAAGGTCTTCAGGACTTTCTTCTTGAGTTCTTCGATGCCAGCACCAGCGCGACCGATGACCACACCTGGCTTAGCCACGTGAACGGTAATGGTGAGCTGCTTTGGCGTGCGTTCGATATCGACGTTGTTCAGACCAGCTTCTTTCAAAGCCTTGCGCATGAACTCACGAATCTCCACGTCTTCCTGCAATGAGGAAACGTAATTCTTACCACGAGCAAACCACTTGGAATCCCAAGTGTAGATAGTGGCGAGGCGGAAAACTTTTGGATGGACTTTATGACCCATAGGATTTACTTCGTGGTGGATTCGACACTGGACGTCTTGGCGGCCTTGGCAGTCTTGCGAGGAGCTTTTACTTTAGGCTTTCCCGTTTCGAATGGCTTCTGACCGGTGTGGCGAGTGACCACTTCCCCAGCTGGACTAACCCAGACCGTGATGTGGGACATACGCAAGCGGATTGGAGTGGCTCGGCCCTGAGCGCGAGGAGTGACACGCTTGATCTTTGGACCCTCGTCAACGATGACGCGAGACACGACCAAGTTATCTGGGGACATCTTGTGGTTGTGAACAGCGTTCGCAACAGCAGAATTGATAGCTTTCAGCATTGGCTCAGCGGCTTCCTTCTGATTGAACATCAGCTGCTTACGTGCCTCTTCAACCGTAAGACCACGCACTAAACCTGCCAAAAGGCGGGTCTTGCGCGGAGCGACACGGATGAATTTTGCTTTACACATTACTTCCATATGCAGGCAGCTTAGCGGCTGAGTTTCTTAGCGTCACCGGCAGCAGGTGCGGCAGCGGCTGGAGCGGCAGCTGCGAGAGCAGCCTTACCAGCGTGACGAACGAACTTGCGCGTTGGAGAAAACTCACCAAGACGATGACCTACCATGTTCTCAACTACACGAACCTGGATGAAATCCTTACCGTTATGTACGGCGAAGGTAAAACCAACCATGGCTGGAGTAATTTGAGAAGCGCGAGACCACGTCTTCACAACAGTTTTGTCGCCGGGACGAAGCTTGCTCACCTTTTTAAGCAGGTGATCAGCAACGAACGGGCCCTTTTTGAGACTTCGTGTCATAAGATGATTTCGCGTTAGAGGGTAGCGTTCTTGTTCTTGCGGCGGTGGACGATGAACTTATCTGAACGAGTGTTGCGACGGGTAGGAACACCATGAGCATGCTTACCAGTTGGTGTCTTAGCGTACTTGAGACCGATCGAGTTACGACCTTCACCACCTCCGTGTGGGTGATCGACTGGGTTCATGGCCTTACCACGAACTGTCGGACGGAAGCCGCGGTGACGCGTGCGACCTGCCTTACCCCAGCGGACAAGATGCCAGTCTGGGTTCGACACGATGCCGATCGTAGCCATACAAGCCTTGTTCATGCGGCGCATTTCTCCAGACGGCAAACGAAGTGTGGCGTACTCACCCTCAATAGCGAGGAGTTCAGCAGCCGTACCAGCGCCGCGCACCATCTGACCACCTTTGCCTACCTGGATCTCGATGTTATGCACCTGCATACCAACCGGGATTTTCTCAAGTGGAAAACGGTTACCAGCGGTTGGCTCGCCCTTCTCCTTAGATGACACAATCATGTCACCGACCGTAAGACCGGCAGGGGCCAAAACGTAACGCTTCTCTCCGTCCTTGTAGGCCAACAGGGCCAAACGAGCACCACGACCTGGATCGTATTCAATGCTCATGATCTTAGCTGGGATGTCGTACTTCTCACGGGTCCAGTCAATGACGCGAACGTGGCGCTTAGCACCACCGCCACGATGACGAACGGTGATCTTGCCGCCAGCTCCGCGACCTGCCTGTTGCTTACGCTTAACCAAGAGCGCCTTGTGAGGGCTCTTAGCGGTCACGTCCGCAAAGGACTGAACGCTCGACTTGCGACGACCAGCGGTCGTTGGTTGATATTGCTTAATCGGCATACGTTAGATCTTCTCAAAAATGTCGATACGCGTGCCCTTTGGAACAGATACGAAAGCCTTCTTCCAATCCGACTGGCGGCTCATAACACCACCGAAGCGATGTTCCTTGCCGTGCACACGAATGATGTTTACTTTAACTGGAGTTACCTTGTAGAGCTCACGGAAAGCCTGACCAACAGCGACACGGTTTGCGGTTACTGGCACCAGAAAGGCGTAAACACCGGCGTCAGCCAAGTGAGCAGCTTTCTCGGTTACAAGTGGAGCTAACAAGGTGCGAGCCGTGAAAGCGGAAACCATCTTACCAGGAGCAGCCTTAGGCTCTGCAGCCTTCTTGGTCGTCTTCTTGGCAGCTGGCTTCTTAGCTTTAGTCTCAACTCCTTCTGTAGCCTTAACCTCGGCTTCCTTTTCAGGAGCGTCGGTCTTTTTCTTGGTAATGCGTTTAATAATACTCATACCAGGGGGTTAGGCGGAAAAGGTTTCGGCCATGACTTGGATCGCAGCCTGTGAAGCGATGACATTGCGATACTTGGCAACGTCACGCACGTTCAAACTGTGAGCGTAGATGGATTGAGTCTTGGGAATATTCTTCAAGGCGCGGCGCATGATGGCATCACCAGTGGTCAAGATCACGAGTGTGTTCTTGTCTGCACCAGGCAAAGCCTTACGCATCTTGGCGGCAAACCTGGTCTTAGCTTCTGGGATGTCGTAATTCTCAACAGCGATGAAAGCTCCATCCTTTACCTTATCGGTAATGGCCATGGCCAGTGCCGTGCGTTTGGCTTTCTTGTTGATTTTGATAGTGAAATTGCGATCGTTGCGTGGACCGTGAGCTACACCACCACCAATCCAAATTGGTGAACGAGTAGAACCGTGACGAGCACGACCAGTCCCCTTCTGCTTCCATGGTTTCTTACCACCACCGCTAACTTCACTGCGGTCTTTGGTATGGGCAATGGCAACGCGACTATTGGCCTCTTGAGCGAGGATAGCCTGATGGATGACGGACTCCTTTGGCTCAACGGCAAACAAACTATCAGTCACCGGTAAGGTGCCGATCTCTTTGCCCTCTAAGGAGTAAAGCTTTAGTTCTGCCATACATTGCCGTTAGTTGCGATGATTGTAACTTCGCTGCCTCGTGCACCTGGAATCGCACCCTTGATGCCGATAATGTTCTTCTCCGCGTCGATGGCGACAACCTCGAGGTTCTTCACCGTCACGCGATCACTTCCCATACGACCGGCCATACGCATACCCTTGAACACGCGCTGGATACCACCGGCACCAATGGAGCCGGACTTACGTACCTGGTCTTTGTGACCGTGCGTGGTTGGGTGACCGCGGAAGCCATGGCGCTTTACAACACCCTGGAAACCACGACCCTTACTGGTGCCGATGGCATCTACTTTATCGCCAAGGGCGAAGGTAGCTACCGTGAGAACCTGTCCAACTTCGAGAGCCTCGTCTCCGCTGAGGCGCACCTGCGCTACGCGCTTGAACGAGCCCTTGTCGCCGAACTGGGTCAGCTGCGGCTTGGCAAGATGCTCGGAAGCATCAGTACCAATCATCGCAACCTTGTGACCTTGCTGATCCTGACGCAAAGCGGCAATCACGTTGGGCTCCACAGCAACCAAAGTTGCAGGGACCACGCTGCCGTCCTCGCGGAAGACCTGGGTCATTTCAATTTTCTTACCGAGAAGATATTTCATAAACATGTGTTCATGTGCTTAATGCACAGTGGAACGATAAGCATCTTGCGATTCGCTTCCTCCCCAGTTATGGGGAGGTCAGGAGGAGCTTAACGAAAAAACCAGAAGTTGCCCACGAGCACGTGCTCAGCAACTTCCAGCCTGAAGCTAGAACTTAAATAAGTTTTGCTCAGGTTGTGGTTGTTTTGTTAAAGCGGTCTCCTTAAGACACTCCGTAGCAAAGCGGCAGGAAGGTTTTCCTAAATAGGATCTTTCTTTCTGGTTCGCTGAAGAGGTTAGGTGCAGTCGGAACTGCGTTATGTTCACGACCTATGTCATGCCCAGAACGCAGATCCGCTGCGGTTACATTTACATTTTGATTTCGACGTCGACACCGGCTGGCAAGTTGAGGCTCATGAGAGCGTCAATTGTGCGCTCAGTTGGGTTCAAGATATCGATCAAGCGCTTGTGAATACGCATTTCGTATTGATCACGAGAGGTCTTGTCGATGAAAGTTGAACGGTTAACCGTATAGCGACGAATTTCCGTAGGCAACGGAATCGGACCAAGAACTTCTGCGCCACTGCGTTCCGTAGTCTTGATAATCGTTACGGTAGCAGCGTCAATGATCTTGTGATCATAGGCACGAATCTTAATACGAATGCGCTGCTTGCTATCGTCGGTTTTTGTTTTTGCATCACTCATAACCAAGGTACAATTTTTGCAACAGGAAGGGGAAGAGCTTTGAGGCTCTTCCCCGTCTTCGGCATTACTCAAGAATTTTTACGACAACACCTGCACCAACGGTGCGACCACCTTCGCGAAGAGCAAAGCGAGTCTTATCCTCAAGAGCAACTGGGCTCATAAGGGTAACGATGCAGTTTACCGTATCGCCTGGCATAACCATCTCGGTTCCAGCTGGCAATTCGATTTCACCCGTTACGTCGGTCGTACGGATGTAGAACTGTGGCTTGTAACCCTTGAAGAATGGCTTGTGGCGTCCACCCTCTTCCTTAGTCAAGGCGTACATTTCAGCCTCAAACTTGATGTGAGGGGTAACGGAACCCGGCTTGGCCAAGACCTGACCGCGTTCAACATCCTCCTTCTTGATACCGCGGATAAGAATACCAGCGTTGTCGCCAGCCATACCCGAGTCCAAAGACTTGTTGAACATTTCGATACCGGTAACAACTGTCTTAACGGTGTCCTTCAAACCGATAATTGCAACTTCATCGTTGATCTTAACCATTCCGCGCTCGATACGACCGGTGACAACGGTTCCACGACCTTCGATCGAGAATACGTCTTCAACAGGCATCAAGAAAGGCTTTTCGACATCGCGAACCGGATCAGGAATGAACTCATCCAAAGTCTTCAAGAGATCGATAATTGGCTTGGCAGCTGACTCATCGCCCGGGGCAGCCAAAGCAGCCGAAGCGGAACCACGGATGATTGGGGTGGTATCACCAGGGTACTGGTACTTGTTCAAAAGGTCGCGAACTTCCTGCTCAACAAGGTCGAGAAGCTCTGGATCATCAACGAGGTCAACTTTGTTCAAGAAGACAACGATGTATGGAACGCCAACCTGACGAGCGAGTAAAATGTGCTCACGGGTCTGAGGCATTGGACCGTCAGCAGCAGAAACCACCAAAATTGCGCCGTCCATCTGGGCAGCACCGGTGATCATGTTCTTGACGTAGTCGGCGTGTCCAGGACAGTCGACGTGAGCGTAGTGACGCTTGTCGGAAGAGTACTCAACGTGAGACGTAGAGATCGTAACGATCTTGGTAGCATCACGAACCGTACCGCCCTTGGCGATATCAGCGTAAGCCTTGGCCTTACCCATTCCGCGTGCAGCAGAAACAGCGGTAAGAGCGGCCGTGAGAGTTGTCTTGCCGTGGTCAACGTGGCCAATCGTACCAACGTTAACGTGGGTTTTCTCACGATTAAATTGCTCTGCCATACTAGTAATTAGTCGCGCGCTCCTTAAAACCAAGGAACTGTCCGCAGTTAATGACTTTTAGTTTCCTAAAGGTGGCAAGAGTGTAGCAAAACTCGGGGAATCATGCAAGTCCCTACCCTCCCCATCTGTTTATGTACTGTGGGCAAGTAACAAATTGGCTAATCTAAAAAGAAAAATGAGCCTTCTGGGCTCATTTTTCTCAGTTTTTAGACCGGCTCCATGTAAAATTGCTCCTCACCTGGCTCTGACTGCTGAGCTTTTCGGGTGATTGGGGTCACGGTCGGCTCCTCAGTGGCCTCACGATTGACCGCCTCAATGCTCTCCAAGTCAACCGATTCCTCTTCCTCAACCGGCCTTCGGGAGTCGGAATTCGGGATTCGGGCCTCTCGAGTAGCCGTGCGACCATCCAACAAGGCCTCGTATTCATCAAGCGACAGAATGACGACCGGCTGCTTACCCTCAGAATCTGTAATAATCAGGCGATCCCCCGTCCGCTGCGCAAACCGTAACAACCTGTCGAGTTGGGAATTCTTCATACGTAAGCATCTTAAATCTCCTCCCTTGGGGAGTCAACACTATAACGGTCGTCTAAATTCACTTTTAGCTTGGATAGGACTGGATTCGGAATAGCATCACCTACTTTTTCGATCTTCGCATCCGGCACGAGCGATCGGACATACTCATTCATGACCGTCGCATCGTCATGAGCAATGAGCGCGAAGCGAACAATCTGACCGTCTTCATCATTCTCGGTCAAAAAATTAATTTGCTTCTGGTTCGCAAACTTGCGCAATCGACCACGCAGCATCATGCCCTGAAGTGGTGTCGATGAACGAATCTCGTAAATATCCCAGCACAGTAATTCCACATGAGAGCCGATAGAATAAGTTATGGAACCAGATGACATATGAACTGTGTTTTTTTCGTGTCGATAGCTCCTAAGAGATATCAGCGAGCTTTCGGAGGGCTGGTTCGCAATGCGTGGCATGCGAAGCACCATAAATCACATAAGGCTTCTTACCTGTTGCCATAATTTTCCCGATTTGCTCGACCAAGTACTTATCTCGTTCGCCGTTCCAAGCAGCCGAGACAGCATTGATTCGATTGTGTCTCTTTTGAATATCTAACGGGTCGTGGAGCTCGTTAATATCCTTCATCGAAGCCAGTCCTTCATCCTGATTCAACAACGCGTCTACACTTACGATGTCGCGCTCAAAACCCTGCGAGCTTTTAAGCCAAGCGTTTAGGCCGTCAACATATTCCTGGATAACTGTGTCCATGAATGCTCTCAATACCTCCTTCGACATCTTGGCGATTTCATCTGTCGGCTTAACATCCTTAATCCAGTCGACACCCGTCTGCATTTGTTGCTCATAAAAATCACGAGCCAAACTGTCACGCATTTCATCTGGCGACTTACTTACTATCCCAATTCTAAATACGTTCGTCATTTGACGAATTGCAAGATAGGCCGCAATTTCTTCAGCTGTAAATTTTCCGTCCTGCTTTTCACCCCTCAAAGATTCAACTATATCTTGTTCTGGTTTTTCCGGTGAGGTGACCGCTACTTCGATGCCCTGACCATACAGCTCGGCGACCTTCCACAGAGCCACACCAGACTCCCCGGACTTTTTTACTGCCTCTTCGATCGAGGTGACGCCTCGCATTTCTGCCACGGCTCGGGCTGTATCGATTCCTCCATTTCGCCCCTCAATCATAAATACTAGCTCTCGAGGGTCAACCGTGGACAGTATCTCAATGATATCGGCTTGCAAACTGACAACTCCAGCTGCATCAGGGTTATTCGTATGTGACGTCCCTCTGAACGTCATTCGACGATCGGGTAAAGTCACCGCATACGTCTCCCCCTTAGACCCGACAGCATTCGCAGCTATAGCTCGTTGACTGTCAAAAGTATCGAGCAACCCGACTGCAGCATGGACAATTTCCTGATTTCTCCGCCCTCTCTCTAAGCCATTCTCATTTTGCATATTGCCATCAGGGTAGCATAAATGACATCCTCCCCGGACGCCGCGCCGGTGCGCTCTGCCCGGGGTTTCCCTTACCGCTTCACTCGAACCCTAAGCCTTGCTGTTGTCGTGGTTGATCGCGTCGGCCTTGAGCCCTCACATATCTG
>Ga0163151_10002794_pt1 | contig 26239 bp, 24 predicted proteins | sample OliLakLV19MP5IB2_FD_145596 | JGI IMG/M metagenome (GOLD analysis project Ga0163151, IMG submission 145596) | Freshwater microbial mat bacterial communities from Lake Vanda, McMurdo Dry Valleys, Antarctica - Oligotrophic Lake LV.19.MP5.IB-2 | ecosystem: Environmental > Aquatic > Freshwater >...
GCCTGTCCTCATTCAAACGAAGCGTTTGACTCGGCCCGGCCACCAACAAAAAATCCCGCTTTCGCGGGACTTTGCTTTGGTTTGCAGAGGAGGAGGGATTCGAACCCCCGGAACCCGTAAAGGTTCTCCGGTTTTCAAGACCGGTGCAATAAACCGCTCTACCACTCCTCTGTGTGCGATTTTTCCTTTTTAAGGACTGCAAAATTAAGCGGAAATTCCATTCTTGCAAAACCCCGTCCGATTTTGTCTTACTGGTCGCTGAAATCAGGAAACGTCTTTTTTAGATCTTTGTCATGGTAATTTTTATTGCCGGGCTTGCTGGCATCTAACTCTAAAATCACGAGCTTCTGGTTGTTAATGATTGGCAAAAGCTTATCGCGATCCGGGTCGAAGTCCTTATTCCTGCGACTGCTCTTTAATGCATACTTGCGGGCGAAGTTGTCTGCTTCTAACTGAAGTTGGTTTCGTATTTCTACGTTGATTTTCATTTTCTCAAGGATGTCAGACTTGGATTTGCCAACCACTTCGGTTGCCTCCAGGGTTCCTAATGTCAATACCGTAGTTCCACCGATGGCAGATACTGCTTTGTAGGTATCAGGATCATTGGGTATGGCAATAGGTGCCAGACCCGTGGTCGCGCCCAGCGCAGCATTAAGGATTGACCGGTTTTTCTTGCCCTTCTTTGCCTGCTTGTAGGCCTTGTTTAATTTTTCATTGTTCTGATCCAGCAAATCAAGGAGGGACTTCGCCTGCACCAGTGAGTTTCTGTATTTCTGATAAAGAAACTTGTCTTTCTCCTCCAGGTTTTCTGTATCCAGAATTTTTACATTCACTTTTTTCTGTACACGATTATTTGATTTATCTAAGGCGAAGAAAGTGATCACTACCTGTTTCTCCTTTTCAGCTTCTTCTACAAAATAATATCCGGGTGACCATGTAAATTCAGATTGTGCCGTGGTGTTTTGCACTAAACTGGATCCTAAGATGCGTGAGTCGGAAGGAACAAACCCTACGCTATTTATATTCTCATCCCCATTGGGATCAGAGACATAAAGTTTCAAGTTAATTCGTTCATCTTCTTTAATGGTAAATGTGGAGTCGCCAGGCACCAGCAGCATCTCAGGCGGCAGGTCTAATTGAGTTTGGGCAATCTTAATTTTACCTCGGGTCTCAGCCTTCTCCGGCTGATCTTGCACCACAAACTCAAGTTGTAGCGGATTATTTTTTAATGTGTTAAACTGGTTACGTGAGGGCGTCCAGGTGAGCAGACCTAATGAGGAAAGAACAACACCTTCCGGCAATTGAGATTGAATGGATTTAAACACCAAAGGATCACCATCCGGATCCGTCACATATTCGGAGGGGATTTGATACCGGTTGGCGCTGGATTGCTTCACATAGAACATCGGCAGATCTTCCACCACAGGCTTACGGTTTTGATGGAGTACCGTAAAGTTTAAGGTTTTTCTTACTCTTCTTCCGTCTTTCCATTCGGCCTGTACAATCACATTGATTTCCTTCTGTTTTTCAAGTCGATCAACCAAATCAAAGGAAGGGTTCCAGCGAAAATTTCCCAGAGAGTCAAACTGAATCTTGTATCCATCCACTCCCTCTATAGTAAAATAAGGAGCAATTGAGTCGAGTGCGTAGATCTTAAATGAAAGTTCGCTCCCTTCGCGTAAAGAATTCCAACCGGTAGAATCTGAAACCTGGAGCTTTTGTCCGTTACTGATTAAAGCTACTAAGACAAAAAGCGTAAGAGCCAGAAAAAATCTCATTAATTGTATTTTCAATTTTGTTTAAGGCAGCAAAATTAACGGTTTCAAAGTTTATTTACAGCCGTTCCTGTATTTTGGTGTTTGATTTGATGAAATAATGAAAACTGCTGCGCCTAAGTCCTATTCTTTTTTTGAGGATGTGTATGAAGTAGTGATGCTGATACCAAAGGGAAGAGTGACAAGCTATGGGGCCATTGCCAGTTATCTAGGAACTAAAATGAGCGCCCGCATGGTCGGTTGGGCGATGAATGCCGCGCACACAAATAAAAAGATCCCCGCCCATAGGGTTGTCAATCGAAATGGATTATTAACAGGACGTCATCATTTCGAAACTCCGGCCACGATGCAAAAGAGACTTGAAAAGGAGGGAATAAAAATAAAGAGTCACCAGGTGCAGGAGTTTGAAAAAAAATTCTGGGATCCGGCCAAAGAACTCTGATACAGTTTTACCCGGCTTTATTTACTTTTCCAATTAACAACAGCCCGAGAAATGTAAACAGGCCATTGACAATCAAAATCTCAATTCCGAATTTATAACCGTTAAACCAATCAGGGGAATTGGAACTTACCACATAAGAGAGCATGGGAGATAAAATACAGATGGCCAACACAGCAGGCCCTTTAACCTGAAGTTTAGTAAACAATCCAAAACTAAAAAGACCAAGCAGCGGACCGTACGTATATCCCGCAACATTCAGTACCGCATCAATCACAGATCGTTCGTTCACCTCTTTAAATATGATAATGATGATCAGGAATAGGACTGAAAAGCCAATATGAACAAACGTCTTCTGACGTTGCTTCACTATTTCCTGTTTGTTTTTGAAATTCAAAAAGTCGATGCAAAATGAGGTGGTTAATCCCGCTAAGGCGGAATCGGCACTGGCATAGGAAGAAGCGGTGATGCCCAGCAAAAACATGATTCCTACAAAAGGCCCTAATTCGTTGAAGGCTAATCGTGGGAAGAGTTCGTCCGAATAAGCAGGAAGGGCTATTCCTTTCTGTTGACTATAGATATAAAGCAGTGCGCCTAGTGTGAGAAAGAGAAGATTTACCACAACTAATGTAAGGCTGAACCAAAACATATTTTTTTGAGCTTCACCCAGGTTCTTACAGGTGAGATTTTTTTGCATGATCTCCTGATCCATACCCGTCATGGTGATGGCAATGAAAGCGCCTCCCAAAAATTGTTTTGGAAAGAAAAGGGTGGAGTTCACATCATCAAAATGAAATATTTTTAAATAGCCTTTGTCTTCAATGGCAGCCATCACATCGGAAAATCCCATTCCTAAATCGCCTGAAATTTTCCACACCGTTACAGCAACAGCAGTAATCAGAAAGAAGGTTTGGAAAGTATCTGTCCACACAATGGTTTTAATTCCTCCTTTAAAGGTATACACCCAAATCAACGCAATGGTGGCGGCCACAGTAACAAAGAAGGGAACTCCCCAGGAGTCAAACAGAAAAAGTTGAAGCACAGTGGCGGCCAGAAAAAGCCGGAGGGAAGAACCGATGGTTCTTGAAATTAAAAAGAAGAACGCTCCGGTTTTATAGGCCCAGGGATCAAAGCGCTGTTCAAGGTAGGTGTAAATCGAAACGAGATTAAGTCGATAGTATAAAGGCATCAGTACACCCATGATTACCCAATAGCCGGCCAGGTAGCCCAATACTATCTGGAAATAGGAAAAGCCAATTTTGCCCACGTTGCCAGGCACGGATATGAAAGTGACACCTGATAGTGAGGCACCGATCATTCCAAAAGCAACCAAATACCACGGTGATTGCCTGTTGGCAGTAAAAAAGGTGTCCGTATCAGCTCCTTTTGAGGTTAGATAGGAAATAGAAATCAGGACTGCGAAGTAAACCGTTAAAATGATAATGACAAGCGATGGGGCCATAGTGGGTTTTGAAGGGCATAAAGAAAGCAAAAAACGATTGGAATAGTAAACCAATAGAAACAAGATCATTTTTTTTACCTTTGATGCCGATTTGGATGAAGGGAAATAGAAAAAAATGAGAGCAGCATATCAAGAAGAAGTTTCTGTAGATGTATTGGAAGTAATTGACATTGCCGATGTAAAGGATCTGGTGGTGTTCAATGATGACTTCAACACGTTTGAACATGTTATTGAAACGCTGATCAGAGTTTGTAAACACAAACCCGAACAAGCCGAACAATGCACGTGGCTGATTCATCACAAAGGAAAGTGCACCGTTAAGAATGGAGTATTGGATGAACTGAAACCCATGCGCGAAGCCATCTGCGATGCAGGTATTGATGCCAAAATTTTATAATCATTTCGATACGCTTTAACCTGCCCCGTGGAATATCCCTCAAAGTTGATTGAAGATGCCGTAAACGAAGTTTCGAAACTTCCCGGCATTGGAAAAAAGACTGCATTGCGATTGGTGCTTCACCTGGTGAAAGAAAACGAGAACAAAACCTATGCCCTTACCGGTGCGCTCAATACGCTGAGGGAAAATATTCGATTTTGTAATACCTGTCATAACATTTCCGATGAGGAAGAGTGTTCTATCTGCCGCAGTCATCGCAGAGACAAAAGCATTATCTGTGTCGTAGAAGAAACACAGGATGTGATGGCCATTGAAAACACGTCACAATATTCCGGAGTTTATCATGTGTTAGGTGGAGTGATCTCTCCCATGAATGGCGTTGGCCCGTCTGATCTAAAGATTGATTCGTTGGTGAACCGGGTAGCCCAGACCAACGGAGGCCTCAAAGAAATTATTCTGGCGCTCAGCCCAACCATGGAAGGAGACACGACCTCATTTTACCTGAATAGAAGATTGAAAGACTTCACCGTGAAAATTACATCGATTGCGCGCGGTGTGCCGGTAGGTGGAGACCTGGAATATGCCGATGAGATTACATTAGGCAGAAGCATTTTAGGGCGAACACTTTTTAACTAGAAGCAGCTTTTCCCTCTTGCCATTCGCCTGATTAATTTCGTTCTTTGCGCACTTATTTATCAATTTATCACCATGCATAAACTTTCTGATCGTATCGAAGCCATTCAAGAATCGGCCACATTGGCTATGGCAGCTAAAGCCCGCGAATTTAAAAGCCGCGGTATTGATGTCATCAATCTTAGCCTTGGTGAACCTGACTTTAAAACACCGCTTCATATTTGTGAAGCAGCCAAGAAAGCCATTGATGATGGTAAATATTTCACGTATCCTCCCGTAGCTGGTTATCAGGATTTGCGCGAAGCGTTAGCAGCAAAGTATCACAAAGAAAACAACGTTCCATACAAAGCTGAAAACATTGTGGTGTCCAATGGTGCAAAGCAGTCTATTGCCAACGTGATGATTGCGCTGTTGAACAAAGGTGACGAAGTCATTGTATTCTCTCCGTATTGGGTAAGTTATGATGCACTTGTGCGGTTGGCAGAAGCAACCCCCGTGATGGTGAGGGGCACGATCGAAAATGATTTTAAAGTAACAGCGGCACAAGTGGAGGCTGCGATCACCCCCAAAACCAGGGCGATTATTTTTTCATCGCCTTGTAACCCAACGGGCTCTGTATTTACCAAGAAAGAACTTGAGGCGATTGCAGCGGTTGTGTTAAAGCATCCTGATTTATTAGTGATTGCCGATGAGATCTACGAACACATCAACTTCACCGGTGATCAAACCAGTATTGCATCATTGCCTGGTATGTTTGATCGCACAATAACAGTAAATGGTTTTGCCAAAGGCTTTGCCATGACGGGCTGGAGAGTCGGATACATTGCTGCTCCCAAGTGGATTGCCGATGGAAGTAATAAAGTTCAGGGTCAGATCACTTCAGCCAACTGTTCTATTTCACAACGTGGTGCGCTGGCGGCCATCACGGGCGACTTAGCATCGACCAATAAAATGGTGGAAGAATATCACAAACGCAGAGATATTGTGTACAACCTGTTGAAAGATATTCCGGGTATCAAAGCTAACTATCCGCAAGGCGCATTTTATTTCTTTCCGGATGTAAGCCATTACTACGGTAAGTCGGACGGCCAATTCACTGTAAAAAATAGTGATGACTTCTGTTTACATATGTTGGAAAAAGGACACGTTTCGTTGGTGCCGGGTGGAGCATTTGGAGAGGAAAACTGTGTGAGGCTTTCTTATGCGGCTTCCGAAAAAGAGCTGGTAGAGGCGATGCGCAGAATGAAAGAGACACTTTCACTTTTGAAATAATAAGCAAGACCTATCTTGTTTTTTTAAAGCATGAACATTCAAAAAATATTTGAAGACTTCAATTCACTGAATGTACTCATCATTGGTGATGTCATGCTGGATAGTTATATATGGGGAGCTGTGGAACGTATTTCACCCGAAGCACCTGTTCCTATTGTCACAGTAAAGAAAAAAGATTTTCGCTTAGGCGGAGCCGCCAATGTGGCCCTTAATGTTGCATCGCTCGGAGCAAAACCGATTTTGTGTGCCCTGATTGGTGATGATGAGGAAGGAAAAAAATTAATTCAACGCCTCGATGAAGGCAAAATTTCCAAAGATGGAATTGTTGTCAGTTCACATCGCCCCACTACGGTGAAGACACGGATTATTGCCAGCAGCCAACATGTGGTGCGCGTTGATGAGGAATCAGATAAAGTTGTTAATGCCCAGGAGGAGCATGACCTCCTGCTGCGGATTGAAAAACTACTTCCGTCCTGCCACGTAGTAATTTTTGAGGATTATGACAAAGGAGTATTGAATACGTCAATCATTGAAAAGACCGTTGCATTGGCAAATAGAAATAATATACCCACGGTGGTTGATCCCAAGAAGCGCAACTTTCTTTCTTACAAAGGAGTGACGCTGTTCAAGCCTAACCTGAAGGAGCTTCGTGAAGGATTGAAAGTAGAAGTGGAGGCCGCCAATCAATCCAGTGTGGAAAGTGCAGTGAGTCAGCTAAAAGAGAAACTGAGTGTTTCAGGGGTCATGCTCACGTTATCAGAGCACGGTGTTTATATTGACTTTCAAAATGAAAAAATAAAATTGCCTGCATACGCCCGCGAAATAGCAGACGTATCCGGTGCTGGCGATACCGTGGTGAGCATTGCTGCATTGGCGGTATCGCTGGGATTATCTCCACAGGAAATTGCTTTTCTATCTAATCTGGCAGGCGGGCTGGTGTGTCAGCATGTAGGTGTAGTGCCTATCGACAAGGAAGAACTTCTTAAAGAAGCCCTTGGGTTGCATTGATCTTATTTTTAAAATCCTCAATTCTCGCTTTCATCTTATTGAAGAACTTATTCCGTTCCTTTTCTGCGGAGTTACTGATGAGGATTGAATTCTTTATAAGATTATTTAAATAGGATTCAGTTTTATCACAGAATGATTTTTCGTGAGTCGTCAACAAATTCAATGTGTTGTAATTGATATAAACAATGCGTTGATTTTCCATGCAGGCCAATACCGTATTATTGGCAATTAGTAATTCGTTTACATAAAGTTGATACTCTGCCCCATCTGATTTTTTACCCAGCCGAGCTTCCGTTTTAATTATCATGATCAGGTCAATCAACCGATTACACAGCGAAATTGCTTGCTGCTTGTCTGCAAAGAATCTACACTCATGATAATACCCGATCTGTTTCAACGTTTCGTTAATAGCCTCTTCACTCCATATTTCAATGCTGGGTACAGTGGCATACAATAGCCAGAGCTTATGTGCAGCCTGCTGGATGTGAGAAGGAATCGCTTCCAGTTTATAAAGAAGGCTGGAATAATCAGGATCTTTAATCACCGTCTTTAGCCAGAAGAACATTTTAAAAGCAGATAACTCCGGCAAACGAAAGTGCTGAAATGTTGGCATATCGCGTGCTGAAAATGTCATATGCTTATGTTCACATGAACTGATGTATTGAAGATTCGTGCCAACAGAATGCAGCCACATGTCAAGGGTGTAGGTGGTGCTCATGGCACGATGATGAAAGAGTGTGGTATTTATGGAGGGCGCCATAAGCGCGTCTAGCGACACACCATAGTGATCACATAATTTTTTGGCTTCGTCCAGCGACAGCACGGTTTCTCCACGTATCCTTCGGTAGGCACTATCCCGGCTTACATTTAATAGCTCTGCCAGTTTATCTACAAACGAAATTTTGTCAGACAGCCTGTTCCGTACCTGTTCCAGAAACACGGATTGAATACTGGTCGTTATAGTCTGTGACATTGTATTGGATATTTTTTCAGGGCAATCTGTTAATTGATGTAGTGATTTTCTCTTCTAATTTATTAAAGAACCGGTTGCGTTCTTTTTCTGCTGTGGCACTGATCAGGGCCGAGTTTTTAATAAGATTGGTCACATACACTTTCGTTTTAGCACAAAATGATTTCTGATGAGTAGTAAGTGTATCCATGGTATTATAGTTAATGAAGACGACTTGCTGACCTTGAATCCTGGCGTAGATCGTATTATCAGGAATCAGGATTTCGTTTTGGTACAATTCAAAACTTCCGCCTTCTGATTTTTTTCCTTCTGAAGCTTCTGCCCTCGATAGTTTGATTATTTCCAGGATACAATCGTATAACCCGGTCACTTGATTGCGGTGCGAGAAAAACCCGCATTCGTAGTAAAATTCAATTTGCTTAATAGTGCTATTAACGACTTCGTCACTCCATATTTCCGTACTGGCAACAGAAGAATAAAGACTCCAGGCCCGGGCGGCATCGGCCATAATTTCTCTGGGCATGATGTCTGGACTGTAAATCGAATGTTCGTATTGCGGATCCTGAATAATGGATTTACTCCATACAAATAGCTTGAACGCAGCCATTTCAGGAAACCGGAAATAATTAAAAACTGGGAGGTCTTTGCAAGCGAAAATAAGTTCGAGATCCTTTGATGATTTTGCCAGCTCCAGGTTTTGGATAAGGGAATTGAGCCATTCCTTCACGGAATAATGAAAATCGATGGTCTTATGGTTAATCGACACCATGTTCGAATTGGGGGACATGATGGCATCGATCGATAAGCCATATTGATCGTAAAGTTTTTTTACTTCATCCAGGGATAGAACGGTTTCTCCCCGTATTCTTCTATAGGCACTGTCGCGGCTTACATTCAGAAGTTCGGCCAGTTCATCGGCAAATGAAATACTATCTCCGATCTTATTACGGATTTGTCCAAGAAAGGAACTTTGAATATCGGTTGTACTGGTTGAGGAGCCCAATGGAATAGCATTTCAGTAGATAATAATAATCTAAAAACGCATGATTTGCAATAGGCCGTACTGTTGATATGCCTTGCAGTCAGAAGTCCGGAAAACGTGCAAAAGAGATTCCTGACGAGACAAAGAATCAAATTGACAGGTTAACCAAGGCCACTACTTTCGGACTGTCAACAAAAAAATCTGCGCCATGAAAAAACACATTCACGCTTTTCAAATTGTACCCTGGTTTGTTCTGTTTTCTATTTTGGGTTGCACGTTTGCCTGGGGCCAGGGCTACCGCACCTATCATAAAAGAGTATTTCTTAGAATCTATGGCCATGATGGTAACATGCTTTCAAGCGGAAGATTACTTCATGTAATGGATTCCTCGTTGGTTCTTGCTTCGATGAAAGAAGGCAAAAGCAAAATTGACTCGATTCACTTTGCTGGTATCTCGTTTATCCGGAAGGGTAAATCACCTATGAATAGTTTCGTTAAGGGCAGTATGATTGCCTTTGCTGTTGTGACACCTTTGATAGCCATGGCAGAAGAGAGTGCTACCATGACACTGATAACCATTAATACTATTGCAGGAGCTCCAGCACCTGAACCAGCATCACAGGCAATTCGAAATGGATTAATTGCTGGCATTACAGTAGGCACTGCCTGTGCGCGCAGCGAGTCAGAAGAAAATGACAATTGATGGGTCATTTGAAAAATTCAAATCAGTCGGACAACTATTAAAGCTCTACTAAGAGCAAACCTCGAAACACTTCGATTTTAAATAATACAATTATGACTTCAAACATCTATGCAATAATAGCCCCATTGGCCATTGGCTTCATCCTCCTCGAAATGATCGTGTGCTGGTATTATAAGAAAAAACATATCACTTTTCAGGAGGCCGTGGCCAATTTTGGTACCGCCCTCGGGAATCAGACTATGAATGTGCTGGTAGCCGCTGGCGTATATATGGCGTACGGATTTCTGTGGGAGAATTATCGCCTGATCGACCACCTGGAAATGAATGCCATCAACTTTATTTTATTGTTGCTGGGTATTGATTTTATTTTTTACTGGGTACATCGCTGGGGGCATCATGTGAATATTATGTGGGCCGCTCATTCCCCACATCATTCGGCCGAGGAAATGAATTTTTTTGTAGCCGTTCGGGCTAGTGTTACACAGCGATTGTTTTCTTTTTTCTTTTTCTGGCCTCTTACGCTTATCGGTTTTAAACCCATTGATATCTATGCCATGACGGGCATTCACTTATTCATATCTTTTTTACATCACACCGAGCTTATCACCAAGCTGTGGCGTTGGATCGAATATATTTTTACAACGCCCTCGCATCATCGGGTTCATCACGGGATCAACTTCACCTATCTCGACAAAAACTTTGGTGAATTTCTGATCATCTGGGATCGTCTGTTCAATACCTACGCTGAGGAGGAAGAAAAAGTAGTATACGGAATGTACAATCCGCCCAACACCTGGAATCCAATCAGCATAAACTTCCATTATTATCAATTACTGTGGAAAGATGCGGTGGCGGCTCCACGTTGGATTGACAAATTCAAAATCTGGTTTATGCCATTGGGCTGGCGCCCGCAGGGGTTGCCTCCTAAGCCTGAGCTAAAAGAAGTAACCCAGAATAACCAGATGCGACTTCAGACAAGGATGTTTTGGGGCGCGAAGCCATACCTGATTATACATATTCTATTAGGTATAGCTTTAATGATGTTCATCATAGATCCAAAATCTCCGTGGGGAACAGCGGAGCGATGGATCGGAAGTTTTCTTCTTTGGCACATGATCATCAACTGGAGTGGCATTATGGAATCTAAACCCTGGCTATTCTTTTCTGAAGTATTCCGTTTGGTGATAACCACATCGTTTCTGATACAGATCAGCGATGCTTCGGGTTACAGTCCGATGAATATTTCCTGGATACTGATTACCTTTATTTCACTTGCGTGGACAACACGCTACTTCCGAATGTATCTTCCTCTCAAATTAAACCAACAGCCATGAATAAGTATACAGCAATACTATTGACTTTGTTCTTAAGCTATAATGCGCCTGCTCAGAGGTATGTTGATATCGCCAGGATGTATTATTTCATCTCAGCTGAGAATAATTTTGAGAGCAGCGACTCCAGCACCCGTATAAAAGAGTTTGGAGTGGATCTTACTCTTCCGGTTGTGATCAATTCTTCTGATGCATTGCTTACGGGTTTAATCTATGAAAGAAACCAAACTAAATTATTTGAGTCTGAACCAGAGGAAACATTTTCAGTTATAGGCCTTCGTGCGGGTCTTTCACGAAAGCATTCGGAGAGATGGTCGGGCACTTACATGCTGATTCCGAAGTTGGCTTCTGATTTTAAGGATGTATCCAGCAAGGACTTTCAAATAGGTGCAATTATACTGGTGAAGTATAATAAGCGTGAAAATCTAAACTATAAACTCGGTGTCTATTATAATTCGGAATTATTTGGTCCGTTTATCGTACCTCTTTTCGGTCTCTACTCCCTGAGCAAGGACAAGAGGTTTGAAGCAAACCTAACCTTGCCTTTTCAGGTGGATGCCAATTATAAAATGCATGAACGACTGAATATTGGAATCAATTTCAATGGCCAGGTTCGTTCCTATCGGCTTTCTGAAATCCCCGAAAGCACCAATGGAGGCTATGTAGTGAAGGCTTCCAATGACATATTCAGTTACCTGAAATTAAATCTAAGCAAGTCGCTGAGCATTCAAGCCAGAGTGGGGTATTCGTTGGGAAGGAGTTACCGGGTATATGACGAATCGGATAAGATAACTTTTGGTTCAATCCTTATAAGAGTGGGTGATGGAAGGGATCAATTGAATACAGATTTTTCAAATGGTTTTGTTTATCAGGTCAGTGCCCTTTACAGGTTCATACAAGACTAGTCAATCCGATTAATTTTGGTTTTTGAAAGGTTAGCCAGGCTTTTTACCAATCATGGCATATTATGTAGCAGGCTTTCTATGTAAACCAGAAATAAACTCAGGGAAATTTTAATTATCCTTAAACTGCTTGTCCAACGGCCCCTTCTTTTCCAGGTCTTCAATGATTTTACGATCGAGCGGGCTTTCTTTTATCATGTTGTAGCTTTCCCAAAACATTTTGTTGTAGGGCGGATCCTGATATTGCAATCCATACGTCTTCATTCTTTGATTTGAATTAATCCGCCCAATGGCATTGGGTAGCACTTCATTGATAAGGAGCGATTGTTGCAGTTCGGTTTCAAACTTCAGCTCCTGGGTTTTTATGTCGTACCAATTTACTTTTGAGTCAACAGAGATGTAATTGATGTAATATTTTCCGTCATACTTTTTAAAGTCATTAACACGCTTTGTGTTTACCAGCTTGCTTTCAAGACCTCTTTTTTTTGTCAATTCATCTGCTCCTTTTTCTTCATATTCTATGTGCATAATGGCATAGGTTCCTTTTTCAACGTGAACGGTTAAGTTATAGTCACCATTATGAGAGAGGATGAAAATTTCCTGGCCATCAAAATACGAATCCTTTAGTCGTGAAATTTTTTCGAAAAAAGATTGCTCATGGGGAAAGTGCCGATAACGTACGCTGTTGTGAAGAAGGAGAACTTCCAGTAAATTATCATTATCAAAATAGGACGTGAATCGGCTTGAGTATCCAATGCTGCGTCTTACCTCCTGAAGGGCAACGCGCTCCCTTAATTTATTTTTGTTGCGGGGCTCCTTATAATCCTCGTCATAGATTTTGACGGCAGCTTCTAGCAGAGAGATGTAGGTTCCGCCTACTTTTTTTAAATCTCGGTAAAAACCATACATAAGGAAGGGAGTCATCGGATAATTTTGCTCTACGCGCGAAAGGGCAATTTGCAATATGTCGCCACCGGTTAGCGTATCGGAGATAACCACTTCATCTAGTATGAAAGGAGATTTTTCAATCTCAATAATTAGCTCCCGGGCATCCAGCAGGGTCCAGATGGGAGCCTCGTAGGTCTTGTAGCCCAACATGTTAATTATCAGAAAGTCGTTACGGAATTCGTGGGGTATATGGAAATCAAACTCACCCCGTAAATTTGAAATGGTACCAATTGACTTTCCTTTGAGGCCAATGGAAGCGAATGTGAGTGGTTCTTTGGTTTCTTTATCAATGACTTTTCCCGAAACCGTTATTTTCTGAGCGAGCCCTGCCAAGCTGAAACCAAAGAGAACAAACAGTAAGATTAAATTCCTCATGGGAATAAAGTGGTTTGTGACTTTGGGTGCAAAGATACGACATTCAGAATAATTGACTTTTGCCGCCTGATCCCCGTAAAGGGCCTTTAAACGTGAAAATATTACTTTAGTCGGCATTCGCTTCTATTGTTTAAATTTATACCCTAATATTTAGATTCTGTGAAGTGGTTTGATTCTGTCCCTGGTATTTGGAAGCGTGCTTATTTGCTTATTTGCATCTGGTATGCAATTAATTTCACGATCAGTGCCGTGGTGGAGTGGCGGTTTGTAAATCCTGAATCGTATGTATTGTGGACCGCTTTTTTTCTGTTTGAATCCCTCTGCGCCTTTATCTTATTAATTTTTCTTTGGGCCCATTGGCTTTTCAATTTTCGGCCAGCCATTCAAATCGCTGGTCACGTGTCAGGTATCATCCTGTTCTTTTTAATGATGGGCACGCTGTCGTACTACTTTTCAGATTACCTCGAAGGCTTTGTCTACTTCGAGCACTGGTCGGAATATATGATGATGATGCTTAGCAGTTGGGACGCACTTCGCATCCACGATCAATATATCATTACGGTAGGTGTGTATTATGTAATCAGGTATTTTCAAGGATTGCAGCGTCAGGAGTATGAGAAGAGCGAACTGGCCATCCGGAATAAGGAAATGCAGATATCATTATTGAAATCTCAAATCAATCCACATTTTCTTTTTAATACACTCAATTCGATAAGCACGTTGGTGAATTCCAGTAAGGAACAAGCCCGTAAAGTAATCACCCAACTGTCGGATGTTTTTCGCTATGCGCTCGATTCGCACAGCGGTGAAATGGTCAAGCTTACTCATGAAATTGAATTTATCGAAAATTATATCCGCATTCAGCAAGTGCGGTTTGGCGACCGTTTGAAATTTGAAAAAGTAATTGACCCCACTTGCCTGAGCATTAGCATTCCACCCATGATCTTGCAGCCGTTGGTTGAAAATTCTGTTAAATACGGGATCGCACCGAAAGAAGATGGTGGCACCATTACCCTCATCGTGAGAAGATCGGTGTCTATCATATATTTTGAGGTAAAAGATGACGGACTTGGTTCGAATGCGAAAAAGGTGCTGGACGGTAGTTCCAACGGGGTGGGCATGATCAATACAGACCTCCGGCTGAAAAGTTATTTTGGTCCTCAAGCACAACTGCGGGTGAGGTCATCCGAGTTAGGCTATTCAGTGAGTTTTTTCATTGATGCAAAAGATCAGGAAATTAAAGTTAATGGCACATACGAAAAACAAATATTATGAATACAACTTGTTTGATCATTGATGATGAAAAATTAGCGCGTGAACTCTTACGTGAGTACTTGGCACCATTTTCTCAGATTGAAATATTAGGTGAGTGTAGCAAGGGTACAGAAGCGGTAGATCAAATTGATAACCTTAAGCCTGATTTAATTTTCCTGGATGTGCAGATGCCCGGCATGAATGGTTTTGACGTGCTGGATGAAATCGTCCATGAGCCCTACGTTATTTTCACTACGGCCTATGATCAATATGCGATCAAAGCATTTGAAAAAAACGCGGTTGATTATTTGTTAAAACCATTGGATCAAGAGCGTTTTAAACGGGCAGTAGAAAGAGCACTGCAAAGAAAGAGAATGGAGGAAGGTAATATTGAAGATCTTCTGTCGAGCATGCATGCCACGAGCCCACGCGCTTTCTATGATTCGCATATTTTTGTTCAAAAATCAGAGAAGTTATTCAATCTGCCCGTAGAAGATATTATTTACCTGGAAGCGTCCGGTGACTATACCGTGATATCAACGAAGAATGATCAATTTGTAAGTTCATCCGGCATTGGCAAGTTGGAGGAGTTAATGAATCCGGATAAATTTATACGTGTTCATAGGTCAACCATTATTAATCTTACTTTTCTAAAAGAAATTGAGCGACATTTTAATGGTGGCATGATTGTGAAAATGCAGAGCGGCAAGACCTTTCCAGTCAGCCGAACGTATGCCAAAATGATAAGAAAGAAGGTAGTTTAATTTTGTTATAACAGCATCTAAACAGGATCATACTACAGGTAGTTGAGCAATTCGTGAATAGAATTCAGTCCTGTGAACCTTTCATTCTCGATCTGGTTCTCCACACGCTCATGCGCCCAGGTTACATGATAGGGGATATGAAAGCCATGGCCACCGAGCTTTAATACAGGTAATACATCCGATTTTAGTGAATTGCCAACCATAGCAAATTCTTTTGGAGGAATGTCAAGATGTTTGATCAGTTTTTTGAAATCATCTTCTTTCTTTTCCGACATGATTTCGATATGATGGAAATAGTGATCTAATCCAGACTTTTTTAGCTTGCGTTCCTGATCCAGTAAATCACCTTTGGTGGCCATCACGAGGCGATAGTTGACTTTTAATTTTTGAAGCACCTCCTCCACATCATCAATAAGTTCAACCGGCTTATTCAGGTGTTCGCGGCCATAACCAATTATCTTTTCAATCGCCTCATTGGAGATTTTTTTGTCGGTTATTTGAATGGCGGTTTCAATCATAGAAAGCATAAACGCTTTAATGCCATATCCGTAAAGTGAAATGTTGGCAATTTCGGTCTGCAACAACTCACGGGCTACTGTATGTTGAGGCAAGTAATTTTCTAATAAGGCACAAAACTTATGTTCCGTTTCCTGAAAATAAGCTTCGTTGTGCCATAGTGTGTCATCGGCATCAAACGCAATCACTTTAATCATAAATCAAATTTTGCAAGACGAAAATAATCAATAGCCCGAGGAAAAGCTATGGCGGCTTACCAGAATTAATTTGTTGTGTTGTACTCAATTTCTTTAGTATTGAATTGGCCGTAGGTTAGGTCACCTTCCGGCAGATTCCAGATGGCCTCTCCATAAGAGGGGTACTTTCTTCCGTTACGTTCGAGGTAATTTTTTACCGGTGTGGAGAAGCGAACGACTTTACGATCTTTTTCACTTACAATCTGGTAGCGATCATCCGAAACGAAGTTGATCAACTCACCCTGATCGTTGAAATGAAGAACCGCAGATATAGTAATTTTTTCATTGGTAAAGGTTGCTTTTGAAGAAAGATTATCAATAGCACTCCATGTGATTCGTTTATCAATAAGCCCGGCCGGAGCAAACAGGCAAAGATCATTAAACCAGGTAACGGTTTCTGCAATATTCATTTCCTTTCCGGTTTGATATTGCACCGTAATTAATGAGAGTAGCCGGATATCCATAGTAGCCATTCCATTTTTAAATGAATGATACCCGGATACAGGCAAACCTCTCATTCTGGCTTTCATAAAGAAGAGTCTTGTGGGGTGTTCAATGAAATTATATTGTTCGGTGGTAAAGGGCATCCATGCTGACTTTTCATCACTCCGGATCTGTCCTTCAAATTTGATTTTAAAATTTGTGATAACTGGTTTGTTGATAGCGCCTGAATAAATGATGTAGTGTTGAACGGGTTCGGGTAATTGTGCGATTGCTTCAATCGTTAGTAAGGGTTCAGCAAGACTTTTTGTGTATTTTAAGTTTTCAGTTACATCTCTTTTGTATTGATTTTCAAATTTCCATTCGGCCCAGGCCTGAATAGCAACTGCCAGTATGATAACATTCGAAATGGTACCGAATTTAGCATCATGCCAGTAGCATATAATTAACAGTTGAGACAGGATGGCGCCTGACAGTGCGATCAGCCACCAGTATTCATTTTGTAAAAAATAGATTAATGCAGTTGCGATTATAAGAATTGTGGCGAATAACCACAGGACCCCCATCGGATTTGAAATTTCTTTGGTAAGTTGTTTGATTTGAGCGAAACCAAAGGCTTTTAGAAAACCCATTAGGTGAATAAGGCCATGCACAACTATCAGGAAGGGGAAAAGATATTTCATGATGACCAATGGAAGATGGGAATTTAAAATTGACTGATTTTTCGTTTCGTTTTTATGATATTCGTTGTGTGATTCGCTGATTTTAATCAGCCTTATTATATCAGATATGAAAATTCAATATCAAGCCAAAGTAGCAGGGCATCCTATAATAGGGAGACAAGGTATCTTAATTAATCAAAAACTTTCTTTTGGGGGAATATCATACTTTGCTGTTGGATCGCCCATGGACCAAAGGTCTCGGCCGGGTTTGAAATTCGCAACAAAGACGGAAAACCGATGCCCGCGGTGTCGATGATCGATAGCGGAATCGTTGACCTTACCAACCTCATCGCGGAAGAAAAGGTATTATTGTCAGGGGCTTGTGCCGCATGGTTACTACAGGAACAGATTTAATGCAACTCCCTCTTGCAGGATATCACTAAAAAGTTTTTTAACAGCAACTTAAAGTTTCTTTTCGAGCACCACAAACTCCAGTTTCATTTTAGGTTGACCAAACCGAGGGTCATTGAAAGCAAAGGGTTTTCGTTCACCTGTAAGTTGATAGCCAAGGCGGTTATACCAATTGATTAATTCCTGGCGAACAGAAATTACTGTCATGAAAATGGAGGCGCATTTTTGTTTTTTCGCTTCCTCTTCAGCTGCTATCAATAATTGTTTGCCAATACCTTTTCCTTGTAAATGAGGTTGCACAGTAAGCATGCCTAAATAGAGTTTACCGTGTTCGTTACGCAATTCAACACAGCCCTGAATTTCATTTTCGTTCACATATTTTAATACGGTGATGCTTGGATTTTGTATCAACTCGGTGATGGCCGCTGCATCGGTGCGGGTTCCATCTAATAAATCAGCTTCCGTAGTCCAACCCTGGCGGGAAGAATCACCACGATAGGCAGAGTTCACTAATTTATCAAGTGCGGGTGCGTCTTCGGGCGTAGCTTTTGTGATCATGCTCAAATGTATTGAAATAGAAATTTTAACTCAATGTGAATTTTACAGTCAGCGTAGTATGGTTAACAACACCTGCGCAAAAATAATCTTTGCCAGCATGGCGATAGGAAAAACAGAAGAGTATCCGATGTTGGGCTGTTCACTGTTGGCTTGCTCGTTGACAAAAGCCAATACAGCCGGCTGAGTCTGCACTCCGGAAAGCATGCCGGCCAACCGTGGAAACGGGATCTTCAAAAAACGATGACCGATGAAGAGAAAGAAAAAAGCAACGGCAATCGTGACGAATGAACCTAGCATAAAAAAAGTAAGTCCATCATCACTATGCGTGATCGTTTCGCGGAAAGCAAAACCTGAACGTGTTCCCACACCGGCCAAAAAGAAGACTAATCCCAATTGTCGTATAGTATGGTTAGCGCTGTATGGCATTACAAACACCAATTTGCCAACACGATTGATGGCGCCAAGCAACAAAGCAACGATGAGCGGCCCACCGGCAATACCTAATTTTAGTGTCATGCCTCCCGGAAGAGGAATCGGAATCATGCCCAACAGAAAGCCAGCCGCCATGCCAAGGCCGAGGGTTAGAATATCAATTTCACTTTGTGCCGCATAACTATCACCAAAAAATTTACTGGCGGATGCCAATTCATTTCGTCCGGTAAGAATGCGCACGCGATCACCAAACTGAAGAGTGGTATTGGCGTTGGGTAAAATATCACTGTCGCCCCTGCGGATGCGGGTGATGATGATGCCCATCGTATGAGGAAGATTGAGATCTTTCAATGACTGTCCAATGATATCATGGTTGGACACAAACACCCTGCGCATGTCGAGCTGTTGATGATCTACCTCGAGATTAATTTCACTTCGTTTGCCTAATAGCGTTATGGCTTTTTCTATTTCTGCGGGCTTCCCGACAATCGTCATCAAATCACCCAATGATGGAGAAATGGTTTCGAGTGCCAGAAAGGAATGTTCATTGTGTTTTATTCTTCCGAAGACCACAGCGAGTTTATGTTGAATTCTAATATCGCGAATGGTATGTCCGATAATTTTTTCATTTGTAACCACCACCGTAGCGTTGGTGAGTTTTTCTGCCTCGGCCACTTCAGCATTGGTCTTTAATGAAGTCTTGAAAATCTTTTGAAATAATACGATGGCGAGGATCATTCCGATCACGCCCATGGGGTAGCACACGGAGTAGGCTACCACAGGTTCGGCCAGGGCGGATTCAATCAGGGCAATGGGTGTAACGCCTTTTATAAATTCAAGCGAGGCAGCCAGCGCAGGAGTGTTGGTTAGACTTCCGGCAAAAACACCTGCGAGGTGTGAATATTTCATGGAAGAGAAGGAGCCAATGGATAGCACCAACAGGAAAGCCAGCACCACCGCGCCAAGGGCAAGCATGTTTTCACGCCATCCTTTCTTTTTCAGATTCCCAAAAAATTGTTCTCCGCTCGAGATGCCGATACTGTAAATAAAAAGCACTAAACCGATTTCATAAATGATAGCCGGTAACTTGATGTTGGGCGACAAAGCCCCAAAAGCCAGCCCCGTAAAAAGCACCGAAGCAATACCAAGGTTAACTCCGGCAATTTTTATTTTGCCCAGCGGGGCGCCCACGGCCAGCACAACAAACAGTAGTAGGAGAGAAGACTCGCTGAGCAGTTCGATCATCAGGGTTTGGGTATGTGTCCTACATCTTTAAGGCAGGACACATAACTCTTTAGTTTTGTTTTTTGGTATTTACCTTATCCAGATCCGGCAAAACGAAATCATCAAATACTGATGGCTGCTTCATCATGTCTTCTATTTCTTTTACGGTGCGGGGTGCAATCTTCGATAGATGTTCGTACCCATCTTTGGTGATCAGATAATCATCTTCAATTCGTACGGCAATGCCCCACCATTTTTTATCACAGGCTGCATTATCGGGAATGTAAATTCCCGGCTCTATAGTAATGGTGTTGCCTTCTTCCATGATTGAGCCACCGCGATCATGAACATCTAGCCCAATATGATGACTTACGCCATGAGGGAAATAAAGATGCTTTTCATTGGGTTTGATAATTCCCAATTGCACTAATCCACGATTGATTATTGCGCGGCATGTGTCGGTTGTCAATCTAAGTGGGGTTCCTGGTTTTGTAATCTTCATGGCTTCTTCCTGGGCTTTCAGCACGAGTTCATAGATCGCTTTTTGTTCGGGCGAGAATTTTCCATTGACAGGAATGGTGCGAGTGATATCAGCCGTGTAACCATGAAACTCGGCACCCAGGTCCATGAGAATTAATTCTTTAGATGACACACTCGGTTTGTAGTTGTCGATGTAATGCAAAATGCAACCGTTATGTCCGGCCCCAACAATGGATGGGTAGCCGAGATCCTCCGCCTGATATTTTTTGTATACAAACTCATGGATGCCCTGAATCTCACGCTCCGACATGCCCGGCTTGATCGCCTTCATCACTTCTATCTGGCCCATGCACGAAATAGAAACGGCCTTTCGTACTAATTCAATTTCGTCTTTAGTTTTAATGCCTCTCAAGTTAGCCATCAAATCGTTCAGGCTTTTCATATCCAGGTTATTCTTGGCGGGCTCAACCGCGAGCGAGACCGTATTTTTTTCAGGATATTTAACGGAGGTTTTGAACTGTACGATCATGTCATACAGATCGGAAGAATCCCTGGGGTCGTTACGTACATCATTAAAGAAATCAAAGAACAGGACTTTATCGAATTTCGAGAAGTCTACAGTATAGCGCTTAAATTCACTGTTGTTGAAGGACTGCTCAATACCCAGTATATTTTTAGCGCCTTGTTCACCAAGCCTGCGGCCCGTCCACATTTCGCGCATGGCATTGCGGGGCTGTACAAATAGAATCTCATTATAGGCGGTTCCGTTGGCAGCTAATTGCTTGTCTTTAAAGATCAGCAAGAGAGCGTCCGGTTCTTTGTAGCCAGTCAGATAATAAAAATCAGGATCCTGATGATAGATGTAATCAACATCGCGTGCCCGGTTGCGGACCGGGTTGGCAAAGAATACCGCTACCGAATTTTCAGGCAGGGTTGTCCGCAGTTTCTCTCTTCGGTCTTTATGAAAGCCCTTGGAAAGAAAATCATTTGGAAGATCGTTATCTTGGGCGTGGAGAGTAAGGCTTAAGAAAAGCGTTAAAAGAGGTAAAAGTAATTTCATAATATGTTTTTATGCCTTTAAATATAGTACTAGATGGCTGAGAATAAAATCGATTTATTTATGAACGTTCCAGCCGTGCTACTATTGGATAATCGCAAAATAATTTCAGTTACCTACATCTTGATTATATTGGTGCAACCATGAACTATCGCGTTGATCTTTTTTCTATGTTTATTTTCCTGGGCGTAGTGCAGGGCGTGTTTCTGTTATTCTTTTTTCTTTCTGCCGAGAACCGCAAAAACGAAGTCAATCTATTCCATGCCATGTTCTTGTTTTCTATCACGGCATGCATTTTTGAAATCTTTTTGATGTACACCGGCTACATCATGAACATGCTTTACCTCGTTGATTTTTCAGAAGCATTAAGTTTCGTTATCGGCCCGAGTTTTTATTTGTTAGTAGTGAGCCTTATAAGGGGGCCGGTGCCACGCAAGTATTACTGGCACTTTGCCGTTGCGGCTCTCTACCTGTTGATTCAAATTCCGTTTTTGATTTTATCAGAAGATTTTAAGTACAATGCCTATGTAGGGTCATACCGAACTGATTTGACCTTTCGCGATGTTGAATATCCCTATAATCCGTATATGTTTTTGCTGATGGATCACTCTAAGCTTGTACTGATTAGTTTGTGTTTCTATTCGGTGATTAGCACCAAAGAAGTGGTGAAAGCCTTTCAAAAAAAAGGAGAGTCATTCTGGAATCCTAAACACCCTGTGCTGAGAACCTTGCGCCAGGGCACGGTACAGATGATATCTGCTTTTTTGATTATTTTTTTGGTGAAACTCCTTTATGAAAATGATTATGGTGATCATTATCTGGCTGCCTACATCGCAGCGTCTATTTACTTCACCAGTTTTTCGGTTATCAAAAATTCTGGGTTCTTTAAACAAGCTTCCCTTGATGATCAGCCAAAGTATAAAGCTTCTACGGTAACATCCGATCAGCAGGATGCTTTGTTAGTAAAATTGAAAGCACTGATGGCAACTGAAAAACCCTTCTTAAAATCGGACTTCTGCTTGCCCGACCTGGCCGATCAGCTTAAAACATCGGTACACACGTTATCGCAGGTGATCAATGATGGCTTGAAGAAATCATTTTTTGAAATGACGGCCGAATATCGTGTTGAGGAAGGCAGGCGATTGCTTAAAGTGAAACCCAATTTTAAAGTAGAGGAAATTGCCGAGGCTGTTGGCTATAATTCCAAATCCTCCTTTAATACCTCCTTCAAGAAAATAACTGGCCAAACGCCTTCTGAATGGCGTTCGAGTTTATAATATCGTTCTTCCAGTTTATAAAAACGGTCTTACCTTAGGGTCCCTCCTGCGTTCCTTTGAACAAAAAAGATCGCTATGACACAATTATCTCACCAACAACGAAGACACGACCTCGACTGGCTTCGCCTCATTGCCATTGTTATCCTTTTGTTCTTCCACACCGGCATGTGGTTCAATCAGTGGGGCTGGCATGTGAAGAATAGTGAAACGAGCACTACGTTTCAATACTGGATGATCTGGTCTCATTATTTCCGAATGCCCTTGTTACTCTTTATCTCAGGAGCCGGCACCTATATGGCATTAGGAAAACGTACCCCGAAGCAATTTGCTGGCGAACGCTTTCGCAGGTTACTTATTCCTCTGGTGTTTGGAATGTTTGTGGTAGTGCCTCCCCAGATTTATTACGAGCATATTAAAGAGTATGCAAATTATTGGGAGTTCTATAAAACGGTGTTCAATTTTATTCCATACCCAGAGGGAAGTTTCAGCTGGCACCACCTATGGTTTATCCTTTATCTTCTTCTATACTCCTTGTTAGCCTTGCCGCTGTTGCGGTTTTTACGTTCACCACGGTCGGAGCAGTTTAAAAACACAGCACTGCGCCTGTTGGGAAGTCCTGCGGGAATACTGTTGATCCCCTCCGTATTTATTCTCATCACACAAATTATCCTGCGCCCCTATTTTCCTGAAGAAACTCATGCACTGGTAAATGATTGGGCCTTTTTTACGTTTTACTTTTTATTTTTTTTGATGGGCATTATTTCTTACTCCAATCCCAAACTGTGGGACGCCATTGGCGCCAGCCGAAAATATTTATTAAGCACAATGCTGATTTCACTCATTCCATTTTATAGCTGCTATTTTCACTTTCGTGGATTGATTCATTTGCCCTGGACGATTGATACGATTGAAACCACGTTTGATGTGGCCTCCATTTTTGTAAGTTGGTTTACGGTGATTACGATTATCGCTTACGGTCAGCATTATTTAAATATGTCCCACCCGTGGTTGACGAAAGTGAGCGAAGGCTTATATCCATTTTATATTCTGCATCAAACCGTGATCATTGCCATAGGCTATTACATCTGTCAATTAGATTGGAGCATTACTGCCAAATACTGGACGATTAGTTTTCTCACCTTGATTAGCTGTGCCGCATTCTATCTTTTGCTGATCAGGCCGTTTAATGTAATGCGGTTTTTGTTTGGGATGAAGGCGAAGAGGAAAAATTAATGTAGTTTAGGATTGCATCGTAGAAAAACAACCAGAGAGCTTCAATAAAACATATGAAAACCCTGGTGCGCAAGAACTATTAATTTGCACGTTAACCCAACATCAATCATGCACCGCAGAACTTTCATTAAAAAATCATCCCTGATCGCCATGAGTGCTGGAGCCTTGGGTGCCTTTGACTCAAACGGTAAAGGTTTTTTCGCTGGCAATAATCTAAAAGTAAACGGACAGCGCATTGAAAATCGCATCAACGAGTTAGCCAGATTTGGAAGAGATGAAAACGGTCACGGCTACCGGGTTGCCTACACGAAAGGTGACCTTGAAGGTCGCGCCTGGTTTATGGAACTGATGAAGAAAGCAGGGCTTGATGTTACCATCGATGCGGGTGGTAATATTATCGGTAAACGAAAAGGCAAAAAACCCTTAAAACCAATCGCCTTCGGTTCACACATTGACATGGTGCCTGATGGCGGCAATTATGATGGCACGTTAGGTTCTCTCAGTGCCTTGGAAGTAATTGAAGTACTCAACGAAAATAAAATAGTTACGGACCATCCGCTGGAAGTAATCATTTTCGCCAATGAAGAAGGAGGCCTTATTGGAAGCAGGGCCATAGCAGGTCAACTTACTGCCGAGGGTTTAAAGCAGGTTAGCCAAAGTGGTTTAACCATGGCGGAAGGAATCAAGGCCATTGGAGGAGATCCAGACAACATTCAATCTTGTATCAGAAAAAAAGGCGGCCTCCATGCATTTTTAGAATTACATATTGAGCAAGGGGGCATTTTGGAGGCTGAAAATTTACACATTGGTGTGGTGGAAGGTATTGTAGGGATTATGGATTGCGAGGTAACGGTAGAAGGTGTAGCCAACCATGCGGGCACTACGCCCATGAAGTTGCGGCAAGATGCGTTACTGGCTTCATCAAAATTAATCATCGCGGTAAATGAAGTGATTAATAGTCTGCCCGGAAATCAGGTAGGAACGATCGGAAAAATCACAGCCTTGCCCGGTGCATACAATGTGGTGCCCGGCCATGTAACAATGGGTTTAGAGATACGCGATTTGTCCGCTGATAAAATTGAACAGCTGTTTGTGGAAATACAAAAGCGTGCCGCCACGATTGCCAATGATTCGAAAACTAAAATTAGTTTTAAGCGGGAGGCGAGTGAGGTAAAACCTGCTTTAACGGATAAACAATTACAGCAAAAAATTGATGCCTCTGCAAAAGCACTTGGCCTCAAAACAAAATTTATGCAAAGTGGCGCTGGACATGACTCGCAACAGATGGCTCTGATTGCTCCGGTGGCCATGATTTTTGTTCCCAGTGTTGGCGGTATCAGCCACTCGCCCAAAGAATTTACAAAAGCTGCTGATATGACCAACGGAGCAAATGTGTTGCTGCAAACGATATTGACGATTGATAAAGAATAGATCAAATTCAAAGCGGAGCTCTCATCACAGAATCTCCGCTTTCATTTTTTACTGTGTTAGCATCCCCACCGCTTTCTCATCATTATATCACACACCACTATCAAGCAAAGCTCAGTTTCTGTTATCCTCAGAAATGCGTAAGAAATCCAAAATGGTCTTCATTCAAAAGATAGAATCGTGCGATGGAGTAGTAAATCTTACCTTACACAAAGACATCTTGAGATTTCTAATTACAATTATAAATAAAAAACCCCTCCACATAATTATTATGGGAGGGGTTAATGTGTCTGTGATTATTGTTTTATGATTTTAGTATAAGCCACTTTTGAATTTCCCACTATGGTGATAATATACACTCCGGGGGCATACTTTTGCATATCCATTTCAAATCGCTTCATACCACCTGCGTGAAAAAGTTTTTCACTTCTTAATTCCGCACCTGTGCTGGTCAGTAATTTTACGGAATGCCAATTCTCGAATGAATCCGGAATTTCAATAAGCACGGTGCTGACAACGGGGTTAGGAAAAATACTTATTATTGTTTCGTCACTACCCTCAAGAGAAGTAATCGTCACCGACAATTCAGCCGAAGTGCTGCACGACCCTACTTCGACTTTATAAAGCCCTGAAGCTTCGGCACGAAGGGTTTGGCTGGTAGCTCCCGCAATGACTTCGCCATTTAGGTACCACTGGTTTCCCTGGCTATAATTTGAGGACATCAACCCCGCTGCTTCGGTAATGGCTACATCATTGTATTGTATAACATTAGCGGTAACTGCTGTGCGCGCGCCTTCGCATCCAAATGAATTAATGATTGATACGTAGTACGTTTTTGAAGTAGTAAGCAGTGGCGTAATTAGCGTTGCTGTGTGTTGTCCGGCAATGGCTTCAGAGGAGGCCAGGCTTTCATACCATTGGTAAGAGCCATTTTGCATAGCCCCCGCGGCTTTCAGAGTGATTACTCCCTGCTTGCAAACCACACCGTTTTCTACCGATGGTATGGTTGTGGGGTTTACTGTGACCACAATGTTCTTTTGAATACGATTACTGCAATCCGGTATTGATG
>Ga0163151_10002795_pt1 | contig 26234 bp, 26 predicted proteins | sample OliLakLV19MP5IB2_FD_145596 | JGI IMG/M metagenome (GOLD analysis project Ga0163151, IMG submission 145596) | Freshwater microbial mat bacterial communities from Lake Vanda, McMurdo Dry Valleys, Antarctica - Oligotrophic Lake LV.19.MP5.IB-2 | ecosystem: Environmental > Aquatic > Freshwater >...
GCGGGACAATGTTATCTTCGAACTCGGACTGTTCATGGGGTCGTCTGGTCGTCACCGGACGTTCTTCGTTCACCCGAGACTTGCGGACATGTCGCTACCGAGCGATCTAGCCGGGATTACTGCATTACTGCCGCAACATACGACCCGAAACGCAGCGACAGCGATCTACAAGCCGCGCTCGGGCCGGCGTGCACGAAGATCAAACGAGCTGTGCGTGATCAAGGGCGGCGCGCCTGGTGACAGGTATGCGGCGGCGCTGCAACGGTGAACGCCATCAAGAATGACCAATGGACGGCAAAGCTTGGAAGTTGGGAGGGTTGATTCCGAGCGACAACCCTTTTTGAAAGATTGCTGCAACGAATATGTCCGGAAGGGAGAAGGAACTTCCGATTGCGAAGCCCGTATTTAACCAGAGCCAGCTCTCCACCTTCAAGAGGTTGCTCGCAATCCAGTCGGCGCGAACTTGCCTGACCTCGGGGCCGGACAATTCTGGGCGAAAATGTCGCACGACACCACCGTTCTGAACGGGATGAATCGAGGAGTTGACCGTCTCGTACACCTCACGGACCCTCGCGCGTGTGGTCGGATCAGAAGCGTTAAGTGGGGGAGACGGGTGGAGCTCTTCGAGGAGTTCAACGATGGCCATAGACTCGGTTAGAGCGATGCCCTCTATCTCGATCACGGGGATGCGGCCGAACGGGCTAATGCTAGCGAAATGAGCCGCGTCGTGGGGTTGGTCGAGATCAACCAGAGCATACGACACGCGCTTGTAGTCAAGACTCCAACGCACTCGGTCGCAACAGTTAGCGTGCGCCGCGCAGTAAAGACGAATCTGACCCAGTGGCTCAGAATCGTCGCTTGATGCCGTCATAGCTCGTCAGAAAGGGGAACGGAGGGCGTAGCGCCCGGTCTTCTTGCCGCCAATTTTTTCGACCACTCCGGCGGCCAGCAGCGGCCGCAACAGATTCATGGCGCCTTGCTTCGAAACGCCCAATGCGCTCCATATCTCCGCCGGACTCACGCTGCCGTGGTCGCGGAGCAGCTCGAGCAACTGTTCCTGCTTGGGGCGCAGCACGAGCTTCTCGGTCGATTTGAGATTGTAGGCCTGCACTCGCAGCCAAACGCGTTCCAGGGTGTGACGCAGCCCCTCGGCACAATACTCCAACCAGCTCGTGAGATCTTCGCCTGCCTTGCGCACTGCCGCCAGTGCCGCGTAGTAGCGCGGACGATCCTCCCAGTAGTATTCGTCCACTGAGAAAATGTGGTGGGTATCAAAACCGCGCCGATAAAGTTCCCAAAGTGCCAGCGCCCGCCCCGTTCGGCCGTTGCCGTCGGCGAACGGGTGGATCGCTTCGAAGCGGTAATGCAGGATGGCCGAGCTCAACACAGGCGAGAGCCCGCGCGCCCGCTTGTTCCACCAGTCCAGCAATTCGAACATGAGTCCCGAGACATCGCTGGGCGGCGGAGGCACGTAAGTTCCTACGCGCACAGCCATTGACCGGAAGCGTCCGGCCTCGCCCTGATCCATGACATCGCCTGCGAGAATCTTGTGCAGGGCGAAGAGATCACTGTGGCGGATCGCTTTCTTGCATGCATGTTTTTCCACGTAGCGCAGCCCAGCGAAGTAGTTGATGACTTCGCGCTGGGAACGCGGATCGGACGCGGTTAGCTTGCGGCCCTCTTCCAGAGCTCGCACCTGTGCCAAAGTCAGGGGGTTGCCCTCGATGGCGGTGGAGGCGTGGACGTTGCGCGTGCGCGTGTCCTTCTGCAGCGCGGGGATCCACGATAGCTCCACCGCAGCGCTCATGATCCGTTCTCGCAGCGCCGCCACGGCCTCGACCTGGCTCAGGAGCGCCACAGTGATGGAAAAATGCGGCGAATAGCCCACGCTTATAAGTCAAGCATAAGTCCACTTATGAGTCAAGGCGAGGGGATGCCGCCTGACCGTAAAATGACTTCGGAGAGCGCCGTGGTTGGCGGAGTAACGGCCTTGATATAGCGTGCGAGCATGGGACACAAAGTGGGAAGCATGGGCATGCGTGAGCACAGGTGGGCATCCATCGTGGGATTGTTGGCTTCAGTCGCGGTAACGTTGCTGAGTCGTGTGGGGATGGCGGAGGAAAAGAGCGATGAGAGTACGCATGCGGAGGCTCCACGGGCGGTCACGCCACCGCAGCAACCGGCCCAAGCAGTGACGCAGGGGCGGACGAAGGTTCAGCTGAAAGCAGATGACCAAACTTCGTTTTACCTGGGTGACGAAGAACGCTCTTTGTTTGTCTGTACCGGTGGGTGCAGCGTGGCGTTGCTCCCCGGCAAGTACAAGATGTCGCTGCGCCGCGGGATCGGCGACCTTGTTCAAACCAATCCGCTGGAGGTAACCGAACAGCCCGAGACAGTTTACGGACTGTATGAGCCAGGTCACAAAGGAGGCGGTACAGCTGTGGCCGTCGTCGGAGTCTCTTTGGGCGGCATCACGGGGCTGGCTGGGATGCAGCAGGTATTTGGCGGCGGGAGGAGCGAAGTTGGTGTGGGGCTCTTGATAGGAGGCGGCGCGATCGCCACCATCGGCCTTGTTGTGGGTGCTTTGCTGCGCACGTCTGATCAAGCCGAGCGCCATGCGGGTCAGTTCGAATTTTGAGTTTGGTGGTGATTCCGCTTTCGTCCGGCTCGTGATGTTGGCGTCTTTCGAACCACTCCAAGTTTCGCTCCGAAACATGGCGGTCGAGGGTTTACTGGATAGAGGCGCGCGTGATACCCGAGCTGCGATGAAGAAGCTCGCACTACTCGGTCTGCTCTCGATGATCAGCGTCTCAGGATGTGGGGCTGGCGCCGTCAACCTCCAGCCGACAATACCCACGGTTCCGTGTGGGAGCGCTATACGACCCGACATGATCGAGGTGCAGGATAGACGCGGTTACGACGATGGCAAAAACGTGGGTTTCACAAAAACGGGATTACTGAACAGCAAGACGCCAGTATTCACGGACCCGCCTCCCGCTGAACTGCTGCGTGCAGCGCTAACGAAAGCACTCAGTTCATGCACACGGATCGGCCGGTGGCGCCTGGACGTCGCGCTGTCTAGGTTTCAGGTATCTGAAGAGACGGGGGCGTTCACGGAAGACGTCATTGCTACGATTCGCTACAGGGTTCGAATTACCAGCGCGGACGGTAAGATATTGGGACAGTTTGGAGTGGCGAGCGAAGCTCGAGCCACCTCAGCGTGGGACGTTACCGATCAGGCCAGCGACGTCATTACCCGGGCCGTGCAAGATTCGGTTAAGGATTTTTTGACAAAGTTGGCGTCCTTGGAGAAACAATGAGCGCGAGCCGTCCCTGGTTTGCAGGCGGCTGGTTCCTCCTCGTCGCTGCGTGCGCAGTGGTGCCCAAACCAACCCTCCACATCCGAAGTGAAGCGGATACGCGGTCCTACATTGGCCCAACCGTTGCGATAGATGCGCTCCCCTATCGCGGACACCGTTCGAATGAAACGTTCGGGGTTAACCTTCCAGACTATGGGATCTTCGTGGTCGAGCTTAGGATTCAAGCAGCGAATGGTGTGAGCGTCAGTGTCTCTCGCGAGGATGTCACACTGGTCTTAAGTGATGGCCGCCGCGTACCCGCGATGGATCCGCTAAAGCTGAAGGAGGAGCTCAACGTAGAAGGGAGTTCTGGAGCCACGATCGGGCCCGCTTTTGCCCAGCCGCAAGTCACCAACACAGACTTCCAAACTTTGGCGCTCGAAGAAGAGCATCTAGATCAGGGGCGGCCAACATTTTCAGGATTCACATTTTTCCGGCTCTATGCGGGGCAAGCACAACCCACCGCGGTGGAAGTGGAATTCCAGTCGAGCAAGGATGGCATTGCGAAGGCGCTCATTTACTTGGGATCGCGTGAGGCGCGCCCAGCCCCAACGACCAGACCATCATCTTCAAGCTCCTCGCCATCCGCAACTCCAAACTGAAATGGAGAGCCGACAAGAACTGGTATCGCGTCCTCACTCACTGTGCCTCGGCATCCAATCTAACGTCGCGCTCATGGAGCAATGCGCCGCACATACACGGCGCCACTCCACGTGCTGGTCATGGGGTCGAGGCGCTGGTCCCCGTTGACCCCCGTCGCAGAGCTAGATTCATGGATGGCGCCCACCGCCAATGTGTCCCCCGACACTGCCACAGACCAGCCGAAATAGTCGTAGAGACCCGTGTTGGAGGCCTTCACGTACGCCTGCTGGGTCCACACGCCGGCGCTGCGTGTGAACACGTAGTATCCGATTCACGGAGCCGTGTAGCGGAGGTCTGCCGATGGCATCAATGTAGCTGGGTGACGAAAACTGCGTTAACCGGCCCGGGTTTGCTGTTCAGGCGAGCCGCTCGTGTCGAGAGGGTCGACGGGGATGTGGATCGGGCCAAGTTCAGCGAGCAGGGCGTTAGGATCGAGTCTTGCGAGCGTGCGTTTCCAGAAGAGGGGCGCGAGTTCGAGCATGCGATCTTGGGGCCAAAGGGGCACCAGACGAATCAGGCACCGCAGGTATTCCTCAGGATCGATGGCGCAGGCGTGCGGAAGCGACCAGAGAGAACAATGCGGCGGTACTTTTGGCGTGGTCGTCGCTGCCGCAAAAGAGCCAAGCTTTTCGGCCGAGGGCGACGCGCTTGATGGCTCGCTCAGCACCGTTGTTGGTCAGCACGAGCCGACCATCATCAAAGAAGCGGACGAGCGCGTGCTTTTGATTGTGAGAATACTCGAGGGCACTTCGCACGAAGCCGCGCTCGCCTTTGAATGTCGGGCGTTGTTGCTCGACCCATTCGAAGAAACTATCCACATGCGGTTTCAGGAAAGCGGCTCGCAACTGCTTGATCTCGGAGGGTGGCTTCTTCTTCCACGAAGCGTCCAGCTCGAAGATGCGCCCGATACGGATCAGACCCTCGCGAGCGACGGCATTCTTGGCGACAGGGGCTTCCCAGAAGCGCTGACGGCAATGAAACCAACAACCCACCTCCATGCGCTGGCAGCCATCGTGCTCAACATCGTGAGCCGAGGCTTGCACCGCGGTTGCGTCGGCAAACAACAAATCGAACACGCTTTTGGCGTCGGCCTGCACATAACCATTAAATCCGGCAAAACGGCCATAGATCGCAGGGCTATTCTCGCGCTCAAGGTAGTCGAAAATGATGTGGTCCCGGTCCGCAATTCGGACCAAGAAGTGGCTCTTTTTGCAAGGCTGGCGCCCTTTGTCGTTAGGAATGGGCTGAATGCAAATCCCGGTGGCATCGGTGGAGATGCAGAAGGCAGTAGCCAACGTATGTTCTCCCATCGCCTTAACGACGGTTTCTCCGAGCTTGTCGCCGACAATCTTTTTCCAACGCGACAAAGTCCCGCGGCTAACTGGGAAGCGCTCGCGTGCGAAGGTGTCTTCGATTCGAAACAGCGGCATGCCTTTTCCGATGTTTTCCATGATGACGTGAGCTGCAAGAGACGGAGCTGCAATGGCGCTCGGCAACATTTCATCAGGCATCGGTGTCGGAATGATGTCCACATTTCCTTCCGCATCCACCGTCTTGTAGCGGACGCGGGCGATAACCAAACGCCGCTTGCCTCCACGTTTATGAGCGATTTTATACGTTTCCTCAAACCCGTGCCGGACAACTTTGCCGTCGGCAACGAGCGCTTCCAGGTGAGGATCAGCGATCTCGATGCGCTCTTCCTCAAACGGGAGCAAACTCAGATCGCGGCGGCCTGTACCTTGGTTATGCGCCCGATTTCCTCGGCGTTTCCCGTCGCGGGCCTTGGCCTCACTCGGCGCCTTTTGCTCGGACTTGCCCATCCCCAACGTCCCAGCAAGCGAATCGAGCTCTTGCAGCTTTTGCGCATACTCGAGCTCAAGCTGCCTAGTATCGACCCGCTCGGCTTTGGCAACAAACAGCCGCCGCTTGAACAGCTCAAGCTCTTGGCGCAATCGCTCATGGGAGGCACGCAAGTTATCACGCTCTTTTTCGAGCTCTGCGATGCGCGCAAGGAGTATCTCACGTTGAGCAGCGCCGGCACTGCGCTCCGCTTGCAATACAGCGCTTAGATTCAGTGCTTGAAGATGAGTACTCTCAGACACGCATGTCCTTGTGCCACACGCGGTCTGATTATTCAAACACTTTCTTGCATCGGGTTAACTTCTTTTCAGTGAACCCGCACGCGCTTTCGAGCCGGTGCTCGTGCCTCAATACTGATGCCATCCAACAAGTCATCGAGCTCTCGCTCGGTGAGCACAATGCTGCCGGTGGCGTCTTGTTTTGCGTCGGGGGTCCGAAAAATGGCGCTGTCCAATCGCTTGTAAAAAATGCACATCCCGCTGCCATCGAAAAACAAGATCTTGAGGGCAAATCTCCGTTTGCCAAAGAACACAAACAGCGCCCCGCTCCGTACGGAACGCCCAATCTGCTCCTCTACAATCCCCGAAAGGCGATCGAAACCCCAGCGCAGATCGACCGGCACTAGCCCAACGAAAATCTCAACGCCGCTCGGTATCATTGCGCCTCAAAGAGCCCTGCGACCGAGCAGAACGTCGAACACTGTAGCAAGTGTCGTGCGATCGGTGCCTGCCATGATTTCGACTCGCGCTCCGCCCACTTGCACGACCACTGCCGCCCCGCGCTGGGGCGTTTCACGCCGCTTCTCCACCACAACGCGTGCGAGCGGCACCGTCTTCTGCGGTCTCGACCGCGCGCGTCTTCCCAGTCGACTCGACCAAGCTAGCAGCGCATGGGCCGAGTACCCGCGTCCAACACAAAACTCACGCGAACTCTTCCCGCTCGCCCGCCATGCGGCCACGTGCTCTGCCCATTCTGATGCTGTTGCCATGGGCACACCTTGGGCCCGCCACCTCTAACTTGCTACACGGCTCCGTGAATCGGATACCACCAATGTGCTCACGCACGGTGTGCCTTATATGTGTTTGCTGTGGATCTACGCACGGGCTCAGGTTCAGGTAGGCGTAAAGAGCGTGGGTGCTCAAGTCGCCACGGCTGGGCTCGTGGCGTTTGTCGGTCTCCTCTGGGCGTTAGCACTTCTAAAGAAGTTCGCTTGGGCGCGTGGCTTCTACCAAGATCACGCTTGGCTCCTTGGCGCACGCGCCTTCCCGCTACCCGCCAATTTCCACGTTTGGGTCGTTCCGTTGCTCGCTCTCCCCCAAATCACCCACTACGCGTTGGATGGCGTGCTCTGGCGTCGTTCAGAAAGCGCGAGTAATCAGGCTCAGCGCCGGGCGCTGGGCTTCGGTGCTGGGAGCGATTAGCCTAGAAGAAGCATGGCGGCACTCGTTCGTAGCTGGGAAAACACCGAAGAGGGAAGCTTACTCTTCACTCCCGATCGAGCACGTCAGGAAGCTTCCAATCTAGCTACGTTCATGCGTTGGCTCGCCGATAAAAAGGGCGTCCACGTCGACGGCTACGCCGCTCTGCATGCCTGGTCGGTGAACGAAGTCGAGGCGTTTTGGCTCGCGGTCTGGGAGTTTTTCGAACTGCGTTCGGCCACAGCTATCGACTGTGTGCTGACGGCGCGCACGCTGCCTGGCGCGCATTGGTTTGTCGGTGCGAGCCTGAATTTTGCGGATCATTGTCTGAGCCGCCGGGATGGCGCGCTGGCGCTGATCGCTGTGTCCGAGGATGGGCGACGGGAGACGTTCACGTACGCGGAGTTGAGTGAGCATGTGGCGCGTGCAAGGGCGGGACTCAAGCGTTTAGGCGTCGGGCTTGGGGATCGGGTGGCTGCCTATTTACCGAATGGCCCCGAAGCGCTGATCGCGTTTCTAGCCACGGCGAGCCTGGGAGCTGTTTGGTCTTGCTGCGCGCCAGAGTTCGGCGTGCCGGCGGTGCTCGATCGCTTCACACAGATCGAGCCTAGAGTGCTGTTCGCAGTGGATGGCTATCGCTACGGAGGCAAATCCTTCAATCGCCTCGCCGCGGTTCAATCGATTGCTGAAGCGCTTCCCTCGCTAGCTCATGTCGTCGTCGTGGAACGACTGGGGCAACAGTGTGAGCTTCCGAATGTGCTCTCGTTTGCCCAATTTATGAGCGAAACCGAGCCGCTGGTGTTCGACGCCGTCCCCTTCGAGCACCCGCTTTGGATCCTCTATTCTTCGGGAACCACGGGCCTTCCAAAAGCGATCGTGCATGGCCACGGCGGGATCCTGTTGGAGCTCAACAAAGCGCTCAGCTTGCATTGTGATCTGAAGCGAGAGGATCGCTTTTTCTGGTTCTCCACGACCGGTTGGATGATGTGGAACTTCCTGATTGGCGGCTTACTCGTGGGATGCACGCTGGTGCTGTACGATGGGAGCCCGGCCGAGCCGGATATCCAGCGCTTGTGGCGGCTGGCGCAAGATGAAGGGGTGACCTTCTTTGGAGTGAGTGCGTCCTTCCTTCAAGCGTGCCAGAAAGCAGAAATTGTTCCCGGGCGCGATCTGGATCTTTCTCGCTTGCGCAGTATTGGCACTACAGGTTCACCGTTACTCGCGGACGGCTTTGGCTGGGTGTACGCGAACGTTGGAGCCGAAGCCCCAGCGGAAATCCTGCTGGGCTCAGTCAGCGGAGGTACTGACGTGTGCACCGCCTTCGTGATTTCTTGCCCGATTTTGCCAGTTCATGCAGGCGAGCTGCAATGCGCGGCCTTGGGAGCGAAGGTGGAAGCCTACGATGCTCATGCGCAGCCCGTGATCGGCGACGTGGGACAGCTAGTGCTCACCTTGCCGCTGCCGTCGATGCCTTTGTTCTTCTGGGGTGACGCGAGCGGCGAACGCTTCCTAGACAGTTATTTTTCGACTTATCCAGGCGTTTGGCGGCACGGGGATTGGGTGAAGATCAATGAGCACGGCGGCATGGTGATCTCAGGGCGTTCGGATTCAACGCTCAATCGTGGGGGCGTGCGCATGGGAACCAGCGAATTCTATCGCGTCGTGGAAGCAGTACCGGAGGTTTCGGATAGCCTGGTGGTGGATACTGCATCCGTTCAAGATCCGAACGGAAAGCTGTATTTGTTTCTCGTTTTGAAAACTGGGGTTGCGCTTTCGGACCCGCTGATCGCGACGCTCAAGCGCCGGATTGCCACCGAAATATCGCCACGCCACGTCCCAGATCAGATCGTCAAAATTGAAGAAGTCCCACGCACACTCAGCGGAAAGAAGCTGGAGGTTCCGATCAAGAAGATCCTGATGGGGCACGATGCAGCCCACGCAGTGAGTCGCGATACCTTGAAAAATCCGGCGGCAATTGACTTTTTTGTGGCTTGGGCGAACGACAGGCGTCCATGAGCGCTTTCCGCGGGGCGACGGAACCGGATGCCCCGCAGGCGTCGCGGAGGTAGTAAGCATGCTTACTACCTCTGCTCGCTAGAAATTCAGCCGCCCTAACTGCGCGCGCTGCGCGAGCAAAACTTCGAGACCGAGGCCCCTCTCGCCACGAACTTTTCTGCGGCCACAACTTGCACGCAAGTGGGCTCCGAGGGAAAGTCCTGGTCCAGTCGAGAAAGCGGCCCACGGGCTGGCAGCCTTACCTAGGCGAGGTTCGCTTCAAGTCTCCAACTTTTCGGGGGTGGTTTCTTGGCAGCAGAAAATCCGACAATAAGACATGTCCCAGGAAGCCTTTAACTTCAAAAGCGCGAAGCTCAGCATCGTGGTGCCCGTGTTCAACGAGGTCCAGCAGATCACGCGCAATTTGGATTTGTTGCTAGGCGAAGTGGACGATCACTTCGAAGACTTCGAAGTGATCGTGGTTTCCGACGGAAGTACCGACAGCACCAACGCTAAACTGCTCTCACTCAAGCATCCGCGCATACGCCCGATCATCGTCGAGAAAAACACCGGCAAAGGCAATGCTGTGCGTGTCGGCTTTCAAGCTGCGGCGGGCGACTATGTGCTGTTCATCGACGGCGGTATGGAGATTCACCCCAAGGAGATCCGAATTTTCATGGGTCTGATGTCGCTCTACCAGTGCGATGTCGTCGTCGGCTCCAAACGCCATCCGCAGGCGCGCGTACAGTACCCTTGGTACCGCAAGTTTCTCAGCTGGTGCTTTCAGCAAATCGTTCGTGTTCTATTCAAAATTGACGTCACTGACACACAGGTTGGCATCAAGCTCTTTCGCCGCGAAGTGGTAGAGGCGGTGCTGCCGCATATGGAAATCAACCGCTACGGGTTTGACTTGGAGATGCTGTCATTGGCCAAGCACCTGGGCTACGATCAGATTCTCGAAGCTCCGATCCAGCTCGACTACTCTGACTCAAGCAGGCGCTTTATCTTTACGGATCTTTATCACGTGTTCAAGATCAGTTACAGCCTGTTCAAGGACACGTTCCACCTTTACATGCGATTGCCTAAGATCAAGGCCGGCGTTCATCCCGCTTTGGACAAGGCTGAAAAGCGCGCGGGATAGCCCGTTATGACTCCCGATCTTCTACAGCCTGCGGCGGCGCTGCGTATCGATTTCGAACACACCAAGTTCGCCGTCAGCTTGGCCTTCGACGGTGCTGTGGCAGGGGGCATGTTCTCGGAAGCGCTCGACAAGGCAGCTCTGCCGCGTTCGACGTGGGAGCCCAGCGGATTTGCCAACGACCTGTTCGTCAGTCGTTTCGTCGCACAGTGCCTGCGTGTGCGGATTGGAGGCAGGGAAGCCACGCTTTCAACTCGCTACTTGACGCGAGTGCTCTGCCAGCCACCCGCGGAGATCGCGATTGTCGACTATCGACGCGAGATCCTAGCGGAGCTTGCTGCCTCGAGCGACGCGCGCCGCGCATTCGAAAAGCTCTACCTCGCGCTCTGTAGTCTTCGCTCATTGCTGGAGAACGCGGGAGCCGGGCGCGTGTGGGACGCCAACCGCCGTAAGCTCGACATCCTGACGGCGTTGAAACAAGTGTTCCAACTCTTGGCGGAGCAATTCTCCGACTGCCGTTCGGGGCTCGGCTGTCTCGGAACCTTCGGCGCTCAAGTCACCGCCAGCGAAACGTATCAAGCGCTTTCGGATCTCCTGAACTACGACGCTCACCTGGCATCCTTGAGCGTGCGTGTCGCGGTCGGTGCGGACGGGCGCATTCGGGGCTTTGAAGTGCTGTCGGTGAACGAGAACTCCGATAATCCTTTCGTGAATCCTGTGTGGCGGCGCTGGCTCTCAAAAATTGAGCTTTTTTTGCGCGGATACCGCTTTGGGGACGGCGAAGTCATGGCGCGCTTGCTCGATTCCGTGTTCACCGGACTCGAAGTGGAGCTCGTGGCGCTGGTTCAGCTGCTGGGCGATTGCGAATTCTATTTGGGTGCGCTCGGGTTCCGAGACCAAGCCGAAGCAGCAGGGCTCAAGGTTTGTTTGCCGAAGCTTGTAACGGCCGAGTCCCCGCGCGATCTTCGCAGCCTGTTCAATCCGCTGCTGCTGCTCAACGGCAGTGTGCCGGTGCCCTGCGATCTGATCGGGGATCGGCTCACTTCCACCACGCTCGTCACCGGTCCGAATTCAGGCGGGAAGACTCGCTTGCTACAGGCACTCGGCTTAACCCAGTTGCTCGCCCAATCTGGGCTCTTCATTCCAGCGCGCGAAGGCTCTGTGGCTCTCTCGTCGGGCTTGGTGGCGTCGCTGATTGAACAAGTGCAGGCCGATCAAGCAGAGGGCCGGCTCGGGATGGAGCTGTTGCGTATTCGCGCGCTGTTTGAGAGTCTGCCTCCGGGGGCGATGGTGCTTTTGGATGAGCTCTGTTCGGGCACCAACCCTTCGGAGGGTGAGCAGATCTTCGAGCTCGTGCTGACAATGCTCAATCGGCTTGGGTTGCAAGTGTTCATCACCACGCATTTTCTAGCATTTGCCGCGCGCTTGGCAGGGAGTGCCACCATCGAACGGCTCAACTTTCTTCAGGTGGAGCTCAACGCCGACCGACAGCCGACGTATCAGTTCAAAGCCGGCGTGGCACAGACGTCGCTTGCGGGTCACACCGCCGAACGATTGGGCGTCACGGGCGACCAACTGCTGCGGCTGGTTGAGGCAAGCCTCAGCAAACAAAGCCGACCGACTTCCGAGAGGCCTTAACCCGTTGGCAACCTTCCTTGCCACAAAGAAGATGTCGCCTGCGCTCCGGGCACGGTTGGAAGCCAGCGTGAGTGGGCGCAAAGCGGGTGATGCAAGGGCTTGGGCGCCGAGTTCCGCTGCTGTGATCCGGGTGGCCGTCCTGGTCGGAATAGTGACAGTGGTGGCAACCCTCTTCCTGGCGAGACAGAGGTCCCAGGAGGAATTGGCTCAACAGCGCGCTACATTGCTGGCGCGATTGCGGGGCGAAAGAGTTGGATTGCCAGCGAATTTCAAGACGCTGGTGGCTCGCCAGTATCTTTGGTTTGAGTCGAGTTCCCGAGCTTACGCAGGCGATCAAATCGACCCCTCGATTCAGGAAGACACGGTGTTTTCTGCTGAACTCCTGCGTCGGATGCTCTACGTGCGTGGCCCCCTTGAAAGCTTTGCGCGACCCACGGGCATCGCTGAAAGTGCGGCCCATTCCTACCGAGATGCGTTCCTGCTCTGCTTGCTCGATCCTCCCGCAGCGCGCTCTGAGAAGCTGCTCTTGTCGCGTGCGCGGAAGGCGCTCACGGGAGGTGAGCAAACATTGGTGGCCGCGCACGTCATGCGATACCTTGAGTTGTTGGTTGGGTTGCCTTTCTTGCTCCCCGATTGGGAAGCTCGAGTGCAAGTCGCGGAGTCCTCGTTTGAGCTCGAAAAGCTAGCCCGCCATTTCGATCAAGCGCCGATTCAGGCGGCCAAGCAGGCGGCGCAGGCGGACCTCGGCTTACTCGTCATGGACGAACCGAACGATGGCTCGGGCCCCACCGAGCTCGATGGGGCAAGTCCGCATTACGTGAGAGTCGAGCTGCGCGAGCTCCGAACGGGCAAGCTCTTGCTGCGTTTGCGCAGGCACGTCGATCCTGGGTGGATTTCGACTAACGTACGCTGGGAACACGCCAACGGGATCAATAGTTGCGCGCTGGGGCTCGATATCCGCGAGCAGGTGAGTGGGGCCGGGGCGGGGGACGCGCGCTAGACTTTCTTCTGAGGCTTGACGCCGGCGAGGCGTTTCCGCGCCACTTCAAACGCGACCTCACTCTGATCGATGCCCGCAAAACGCCGCCCGAGCTTGGCGGCGGCTACGAGTGTCGTGCCGGAGCCGCACATCGGATCGAGCACGCGACTCCCCGGAAGGCTCGAAGCGAGCACGATGCGTTCCAAGAGCTTTTCAGGCTTCTGCGTGGGGTAGCCGGTGGCTTCGCTGTTCAGCGGAGTGTTGGCGCGCATGGACTTGCAATCCGTCCACACGCTCCCCAAACGTCGCCCCGTGTCAGCGTAGTAGCGGTAGGCTTTGCCGGCGATCACGCGCTCGCGGTAGTGGCGGCCGTCGGTGTCTATGTTGGAGAAATGCATCTCGAGACTTGTGGTGGCGTAGGATTCTCGCAGCTCCGGCGCATCTCCATTCCAGATGAAGTGGGCGGTCTTCGAATAGATCAGGATCGTTTGGTGCGTCACGCTAGGGCCCGAGCGCCGCCGGCCGCCATTACCCGGCACCCAGATGATTTCCCCTTGAAAATGCGCTCTCCCAAACACCTGATCCAAGATCAGCTTGGCATCGTGAATGCCGCGATAATCCAGCTGCAACCACAGGCTTCCCTGAGCACTGAGCGCATCGCGCATCGCTGCCACACGCGGCTTCAGCATTTCGCAGAAGGCGTCGAGGCCGCCCCAGGCGTCGCGGTAGGCTGCTTCGCCAGAAATGCGCTCGCCTTTCTCAGCACGTGCGCCACGGGTGCCACCAGCGTTGAATGGAGGATCGACATAGATGAGGTCGAACGCGTCCGCGCCACTGCTAGTGAGCTTGGGCATCCACGCGAGACAGTCTCCCAGGTGCAAAATGCCGCTCTCAAAGGCCACGGAACGGTGACCTGAATCGAGTCCTGACTCGTGAGCAACGGCCACACTCATGTGCCACCGGGGTCGGGGAGAGCGCGTTCCGCTTGTTGGGCCACGGAGCTTGCGGGGCTCGTCGGCGTGGCACTTTCCTCGGCGGGCGGCGGATCGCTGTTGGCAATTTCTTCTTCTTCAGCAGTGCCCAAATGAAATTCTTGCTGAGCCGGCAGCCATTCCCAATAGGGCCCGCCGCCTTCGCAGCCGAGCACCATTTCCTCCGGCGAACAGGCAATTCTGAGGTGCAGGTGGTCGTCGTGTGGGGCGCTGTCCCCGGGCTGGAGCATGACGGTTTCTGCGCGCCAGATGAGCTCAGCGGGTTCTGCTCGCGCCCGCGCATACTCGATCAGGAGGCCCTCGACGGGCTCACTCACGAATAGAAATTGGACGCCAATTTCCGGGGAATTCAAGAGCTCACGCACGAGCAACCATTGGCGCTCGATGTCCAATTGGACATATTGCCCGGTCCCATAGAGTGGGGCGAGACCATCGGGGCCCAGATGCAGGAAGCCTGGGTTGACGATCGGGATCTGCGTTGGCGTCATCAGAAACCACAGCAGATCCACGTCGCGCCCAGAGCGATGCGAATTGTGCCGAGGGATCTTGCCGCCCCACTCGGCTCCCAGATCACCGATGACCAACGGCGGCCCGCCCGGCAGTTGCTCGTCGATGCGTTTGGCCACCTCGCGCAACGCCGCAACCAGGCGTGGGCGTCCAAAGTGATTCTCACCCTTGGGCCGGAGGCGCACCAAGCCAGGCGAGCGCACGGGGAGTTCAGCGGCGTCCGTTTGCACACCGTGGTACGGTAGCCCCACCGAGCCGCGGAGTCCGGGTGCGAGCGGCGTGGGGCTGCCAAAGCAGGCGGTGGTGGTGGCCACGCCCAGAATTCCGAGAAGTTGTAGCAGACAGCGGTTCATGCGTTGGGCTCCGAAATAGGTAAAAAGCGAGCAATCGACGCTTCAATACTGAGCACAGCGGCTTCGCTCTGAAAAGGTTCGGTGACCGTCCACTTGCCCTCGAGTTGCGTGATGTAGCGGTGTTCTGCGAATGCGGCGACAGCGTTCTTGATGAGCGGTGTGCTGATAGCTTCGCGCCGCGAAATGGTGCCTGCGAGGTAGAGCTTTTGACCTTGCGCGAGCGCAAGTTTCTCGAACTCTTTTTCAGCAACCGGTCCGGACAGGAGCGTGGGCAGACAACTCGCCACGATCCGATAGCCCTCCAGAAAATTCCGTAGAACTGCGGCGTAGATTTCCAGCCACTGCTCGCCTGAAAACTCGCCGAAGCCAGGACCTGCGGCCAGTACTGAGTCTGCTTCGCTGAGTGTCCCCCGTTCTTTGAGCGTACCAATCGTTTCGTCGAAGATGGTGTCAAAGGGAGCATCCGCGCGGAATCGAAACTCAAACTTAAAGAGTCGCGAGAGCTCTTGAACGCGCTCTCGTAGGTAAGCGGCGGGGGCTCGGCCAGCGCTTGCGAGCAACGCTAGGCTCACCAGGGCGCGTTCTACAAAGAAGTGAACGATGATATTTTTTGAAGTATCCAGCACCAGGCGTTTGCTCTCAACCACGGTATAAATCGGATTTCTCTTCGAAAAACCCCGGTTCCCGTTGCGTGAGAGGCGCTTGCCTGAGGGGTCGTCAGGAGCGTGCAGCGTGATACCTTCAGTCTCGGCAAACATTTGTATCGACTCGGTGATAGCTAGAGGACGCAGCACGCCGGGCGCAAGCTCGGTGGTCGTAGCAACGCGTGCGCCTTGAGCCTTGAGCTCCACGAGCAGGTGTGAACACAACGTTACCAGATCCGTGTGGCTGATGCCGCGTTGAGCTTGGCCAAGCAGCGCCAGTGCCGTGAGGGCCCCCGGCGTGACTGCGGTGACTTGATTGATCTCGTCCATCACTCGATTGCCAAGTCGAGTTACAAGGGCTCTCTTTTTCGCTGGTGTGAGTGCCTCTTGGTCAGCAAGGCCCAATTCGCGGTGCACTTCAGCTAAGGTCATCACCTGGCCGACCTGCAGGTTGATTCGCCCGTAACGATGGCGGAATAGATTGGAAGAACGCAGCAATCCGGCGGCATCTTCCTTCTTCTTCTCACCACCTGAAAGCTCTCGTTCGAAGCTGTCAGCCTCAATAATGCGCTCGTAGCCGATGCTCACCGGGATGAAGAAGGTTTCCTGTTCGGGCACGGCTAGCGCCGCATCCACGATCATGTTGAGAAGCCCAAATTTGGGGGGCAAGAGCTTTCCGGTCCGGCTTCGACCGCCCTCCAGGAAAAGCTCAATGGGATAGCCGTCGCGGATCAAACGACGCACGTAGGCGTCCACAACAGCGGCATATAAACGATCCCCCCGAAAGGCGCGTCGAATGAAAAACCCGCCCGCTCGCCGGAGGATAGGCCCCGCAGGAAAGAAATTCAGGTTATCTCCGGCAGCGACGAACGGTAGCGGGAGATTTTCCTCGTTGAAGATGTAGCTCAGTATCAAATAATCGATGTGGCTCTTGTGGCTTGGGAGCAGGATCAGCGCGCCACGTCGCGCCACGGCGCGCACGCGTTCTATATCCTTGGGGTCGTATTCAATCCCTGCATACAGGCGGTTGAAGACGCGATGCAGAAGCACCTCGAGCGCCTTCAGCGTCGAGAGATCCGGCGCTGCTTGCAGTTGCTCCAACATTTGCAGGGCGCGAGCTGTGAGCGCGGTGCGTTGTTCCGTGCGTTCGCCGGCGAGCTCTTCAATCGTGCGCCGAAGCCGCGGACTGCGCACAATTTCATTGCGAATGCGTTCTGGAGCTTTGGCGCGCGGGCCAACCACCGCTTGGCGTTCGCGCTCGAGTCGTCGAAGCACGGCATAGGTGATGCGACGCACATGTGAGGCGTCCTTCAATCCCCCAGTTTGTTGCAGGTATTCCTTCAGATTCAGTGGCTCACCGAGCCTGAGCGTGACGTGTCCGCGGTTGAGCAGCAGCTGTGCAAGGGTGCGAGTCGGAGAGGGCCATTGGCGAGATCCGAACAGTGCGTTCCAAGGGCTGGAGCCAGGCGTGTCAGGTCCTCGCGCCCAAACGAAGACCTGAGGAACCAAAAAAATGGGCCTTTCTTGGCGCCGTTGAGTTTCAAGCAGCGCGTGGATCAGGTCATCGCCCTCGGTGAGGCCACGTTCGCCACTCGATCCCGCTGCAATGTCGAGCACGCTCGGAGGACGTTTCAGAAAGAGTGCTGCCGATCCGCCTTGCTGCAAGGCGTGCGTGAGCTTCTCTGCTGGGCGCGCAGAGCTTAACGCTTCCGCCCAGCTTGAATTGAGCGGATTGAGCATCCCGAGGCCCAGATTGTTGACGAATCGGATACGGGGTAGCTCATGCTGTCGGGTGAGGTGATCGAGCGCGAGGAAATCGACGAGATTGAGGCTGCGTAGCACATACACCACCGTGCCGACATTGGAGAGCGCACGCACGGCCTCCGCCCACGTGGGGTCCACCTGAATGCCGCGGAAGGCTTGGTCATAAACACGCCGCAACCATCGGTTCGGTTCATAGGGCTGAGCTTTGCTGGGTGGAGTCACAGGAGAGCTAATACCGTCGACGTGAGCCTCAGGGTGCCGATGCTTGGGCAGCGTGGCAAGCGGAGAGCGCAAGGTCTTTGGGGGTTGCGAGCGCGTGCAGCGCTGTGTATGCGGGTGAGGCCGAAAATGCGATGGAAGACGCCCAGTAAAGTAGCTTGTTTGAGCTGTCTCTTGCTGGCCCAGCTCGGGTGTCGTTCACGGCCCAAGCCCAAGCAAGATTTTCCGGTTGAAGTCGTGCCGAGCACTGAGCTCGCGACGGAAGATCTGCTTCCGGAACAGGCCAAGGGGGAAGCGGGAGCGGCCCCGTCGCAGTGTCAGTTGAGTACAGGTTCTGGCTTCACGCTGGGCGAGCCGGGGCGAACCAGTGCCGACGCTGATGAGGCTGTCGATCTGCCATTTGGAGTGGACCTCGGAGGTGTCGTGAGCGCCTATGGAGGGTTTGCGGTGGGCGCACTGGTTCCTGTCGGTAAAAGTTTGGAAGCTCAGGTGGTTTGGCTACCTGCTGAGGTGAGTCGCGGAGTTTCTGTGGCATTGGGCTCGGTGCACGGCGGCGGTCCGGCGCCCGAGCTAGCTCTCAATTCGGAGGTTCTGCTGGCCGCCATCCCGGACACCGATGCTGCCGGCAAGACGTTGCGTCTCGCGAGTGTGAGCGCCGCTAACCTGAAGCCGGTGGTGCACTTTGGCGAAGAGCTGGCAGTCGGGCGCGACGATTCGGATGCATTCTCGCTGGCCAGCGTGCACCACCAAACGCTGCTGGTTTGGGACGACTTTGACAAGAAGGCTAAGCCGAAGGGCCACAGTGTGATCCGTGGAATTTCCTTCAGCCCGACGACAATAGACAAGCCTGGGCAGCCATTTCTGATTTCCCCTCCGTTCTTAGACGCGCAAGCTCCTCGCCTAGTCGCACGAGGCGATGCCTTTTGGTTGGTGTGGGCCGCGAGCGAAGGTATCGAAAAGGCGCCACCGCGTGCTATCCCGAGCGATGAGAACTCGGCGACACCTGAGGAGACTCACTTGGTGGACGCTGAGCGGCGTTATTTGCAAGTCGTGTTGCTGGATGGGGCGGGCAAGCCACTCGGAAAGCCGCTGAATATCTCGGAGCCGAGTGGTCAAGTGTTGGCGTATGATTGCTCGGTAGATGCGGCGGGCGCGCTGATTGTGGCGTTTCGCAACGAAGCCGCGCCGGGTGTTGAGCGGGAAACGATCGAAGTGGCTCGCGTTTTGCCGGATGGTTCGGTTCGGCGGCGCTCGCTGCCTGGCGCTTGGGAGCCAGGAGCCCCCGATTTGTTGTTGGATTCCGGCCATCAACCAGCGCTTCTCCAGCTGCTGGTGGGGGATGAGGCGGGGGGAGTGCGCCTGAGCGAAGCGCTCAGCGAAGACGTCAATCCCGCGTTTTCAAACGAGTTAGCGTTAGCTCGCTCCCGCGTTCTCGGAATCAACCAGGGCAGAGTGCTACTGGCTCAGCCGCGTGGGCGAGCGCTGCAGCTGCTTTCGGCTAGCTGTGGTGTTACTCAGAAATCGGAGAAGGCGAAATGACAGATCGCGTTTTGGTGTTCATTGCGGAAGGCTTTGAAGAGATCGAAGCCGTCACCCTGGTGGATGTGCTGCGCCGCGCCGAAATCCCAACCGAGCTGGTGGGCGTCGAAGGATCTCTTGTCACCGGGGCGCATGGCATCGCGGTATCTGCGACGCTTCTGCTTTCCAAACTGGTACTCGGGCCAACCGACGCGATCGTTCTGCCAGGCGGTATGCCTGGCTCCGCTCATTTGCGCGATAATCTGCGGGTGCGGGACTTGCTTCAGTCAGCGTTCGAAGCGGGAAGCCTGGTCGGTGCGATCTGCGCGGCGCCGATTGCGCTAGAAGCGGCCGGGATTTTGAAAGGCAAGCGAGCCACAGGCTACCCAGGCTTTTCGCTACCTTCGGCGATTTATTCGGATGCAGCTGTCGTCATCGATGGCAACATCATCACCAGTCGCGCTCCAGGCACCGCCCTTCAGTTTGCGCTCGCCTTGGTGGAGCGTATTCGGGGTCGAGAAATTTCGTCACGGCTAGCGGCAGACATGCTCACTTCGTGATGAGCGTTTCGGTCTTGAGGACATCGGCTTGGAGTGGCGCCCAACGGTGTCCAATCGACCAGGCTGTTCGCTGAGCGAAATTTTGGCCGAGCGTTGCCGAAACTACTTCAAGGGCTAAATCGAGGGCGTGGGTGCTCAGCTTCGCGAAGCCCAGCTTACCCTCGAGCGTCACGCTGGCGCCCAAATCGATGTGAGCTTGTGGCGCAAACTCTGCGAGCAACCTCGCGACATCTTCGGAGGCCGGCACATGGGCTGGCCCGAGGGGCACGGATTTCGCCAAAGGGAGCACTCCTTCGCCAACAGTGAGTGTCCACTCCGTGAGTGGTACGGTGCGGGCGAGCCACTCGACAGCGGGCGCATCCTCGAGCAGCCGCCGCGCGCCATACCCACCCGGAATCAGCAATATTTCAGGTACTTCTAGCTCACTCAGAGCCTTTTGGGGCACCAGCGTGGCTTGGGCTCGGCTTGCTACAGGCCGCCCGGACACCGACGCCAAGGTGATTCGATAGGGCCTGAAGTTATAGTGGCGCCCCGTTTCTGAGAGAACGTGGAGCACAGCCGTCACGTCCAAGAGATCGACTTCATCGAAGAGGAGGACCGCAACATCCCAGGCGCGAGTTCTCATAGCTCCGGCACCAGAATCGTCGACCCGATCGTTTGGCGTGCTTCTAAGGCACGGTGCGCATCCGCAGCTTGCCCAAGTGAAAAGCGCTGACCCACATGAATTTTGACGGCTCCGTTTGCCACGACATCAAAGAAGCGCTGAGCGCTGAGCGCGAGATCTTCCGGGGTTGACGTATAGTGGAAAAGGGTGGGCCGAGTGAGGAAGAGCGAGCCCTTCTCCGCCAGGCGCACCACATCGAACGGATCCGGCTTGCCCGAGGCATTGCCAAAACACACCAGCAAACCTCGCGGCTTCAAGCAGTTGAGGGAGCCCTCAAAGGTATCTTTGCCAACCGAATCATACACCACGCCGACTCCGATCCCCGCTGTCAGTTCGCGGACTGTTGCGACGAAATCCTGCTTTCCGAGGACGACCGGATACGTACAACCGAAGGCGCGGGCCAGTTCGGCTTTTTGCGGTGTTCCTACGGTTCCTATCACCGCGGCGCCGAGATGCTGCAGCCATTGGCAGAGAATGAGCCCAACGCCTCCTGCTGCGGCATGCACCACGACTGTTTCGCCTGGCTGCACCGCGTACACACGCCGAATCAGGTACTCCGCAGTCATCCCCTTGAGGAGCCCAGCTGCTGCCGTGGCCGCGGCCATGTCCTCGGGCAACACAACGAGCCGATCTGCGGGCATCAAGCGAGCATCGGCGTAGGCACCCAATGGGCCTCCAGCATAGGCTACCCTTTTGCCGAGAAGAGCGGGTGGAGCTAAAGGCCCGACGGCTTCAACGGTGCCAGCGGCTTCAACGCCGATGCTCGATGGGAAACTCGGAACCGGGTACACACCGCTTCTATGGTAAGTGTCGATGAAATTCACGCCCATGGCCGTATGACGCACCAGCACCGCATCCGCCAAAGGCTGACCCAGTGGCTCGAAGGGGACCGATTGGAGCACCTCGGGGCCGCCATACTTCCAGAACTGCACACTCTGTTGCACCCGCGAAGCCTAGCTCAGTCGCCCAGCGGCGGATCGTTGGACTCGGCGGACACCCACAAAATTGGCGCAAATACCGCGTGCGCTGGGGTTTGTGACGGCAGCGCGCCCAGAAAAAGCGACGAGCAGACTGGCTTGGCACTCCCGGGGCCGTGCTATTACAGCGCTTCAACATGTCGACCGATTCTCGCATTGCGTTCAAGCCCAAAGCCTCGCCACTCAGCGCCGAAGAACGGGCCCAGGCCATGAAGGACTTGGGTTTTGGCCAGCTTTTCACCGAACACATGGTGACGATCCCGTGCGAGATGAGCACTGGGGAAGCGAGTTCTGCTAAGTGGGGACAAGCGTTGCTTTCGCCGTACCAGCCACTCACTTTGGATCCGGCAGCGAGCGTGCTCCATTACGGCCAAGCCATCTTCGAAGGCTTCAAGGCTTATCGACAGCCAGATGGTGGCATCAAGACTTTCCGCCCTGAACAAAATGCCCGACGCCTGAACGCTTCGGCACGCAGGCTGGCGATGCCTGAGCTGCCTGAAGACTTGTTCATTCTTGCTGCAGATAGCCTGATTCGCCAGGAGCAGAGTTGGGTTCCGAATGGCGTCGGCGAGAGCCTGTATCTGCGACCGTTGATGATCGCGACGGAAGCTGCTTTAGGCGTGCGTCCCGCGAAAAAGTATCTGTTTGTCCTGTTCGGTTCCCCTTCGGGCTTATACTTTAAGAAGGGCATCAAGCCGGTTTCCGTGTGGGTTTCCACGGAGTACGTGCGCGCAGCTCCAGGTGGCACGGGCGCGACGAAGTGTGCGGGTAACTACGCTGCAAGCTTGGTCGCTCAGCAAGCTGCGCTCGCTGAAGGTTGCGATCAAGTGGTGTGGCTGGATGCGGTGCATCGCAAATATGTTGAGGAGATGGGTGGGATGAACCTCTTCTTCGTGTACCGCGACGGGAGCGCCGTGAAGCTGGTAACTCCCCAGCTGACGGGTTCCCTTTTGCCGGGCATCACGCGTACCAGCATTCTGGAGTTGGCCCGTGACAACGGGTTTACGGCGGAGGAAAGGCTCATTTCCGTCGACGAGTGGAAGGCAGATCTTGAAGGAGGGCGCATGACGGAGGTGTTTGCCTGCGGCACCGCGGCGGTGATCACGCCCGTTGGGACTGTGAAGACGGCGAGCGGAGAGTGGTCGATGCAGGGGGGCGATGCAGGGTCGGTAGCACTGCAGCTTCGGGAGCAACTGTTGGCGATTCAGCACGGAACCGCCCCCGATCCGCACGGTTGGATGCACACCGTCTGTTGAGTGCCTAGCTGCCAGCGTGGGCAGCTGCGTCGGCTAAGCGCTGATAGCTTCGTGCACGATCGGCTTGGATGTCTGCAAAGATCTGCTTCAGGGTTTCGATACCCACGCGCTCCGCCTCAAGCAGATTTCTGTCGGCGATTCTCTCGCGCAATGATTTCTCTTCCTTCAAGCTAGCTAACACCGCGGGGTCAAACGCCTGCAGATCGAGGAACTGCGTGCCCTGGGGTGTGCCCTCGCGCACACGCTGGAGCACGCTGTAGCGGACCAGCTGCAGCGTGGGATCGGGCGTTCGCCTCAGGAAAGGAATGAAGCGTTCACTCGTCCCGCGGTTGGGTTCTGCCACCGGGTGAAACGCTGCCAAGGCAAAAACAGCGCCGTAGTCCGTCCCTTCCAGGGTGTTGCGCAATTGTTGAGCAAAACGGTCGAAATTCGCTCTAGCCAGCTCCAACTCGGGGAAAATCAGCAGGGCGACGTCTATGGCGTCAGACCGCACCAGTTCAGGGACCAGGCCGGTGGCGGATTGGAGTGCGGTTTCGGGGCCGCCCAAGACCACGCGTTCCGTGACCTGGCCGAGGTTGAGCGCCCGTTCAGCCCAGGGGCAGAGGCCGAACTCAAGCACGATCTCGTCGCGGTAGCGCCTGTAGAGCCTCAGCGCTTCAGCTTTCAGTGGCTCTTCCGCTTGAGGCAACATAGCTGTTGGGGTGCCGGGTACTCGGAACGCTGGGGCTGTACATCGGCTACCGATTCCAGGCAAGCGACCCCTGGCGCGGGCCGTGCGCTGTGACTAGAGTGCACCAGATGAGTCGCGTACTTCTCGTGGAGGATTATCCGCCCTTGGCGAAAGTGGTGGCCATCGGCTTGAAACGTCTGGGGCACGACGTCGAACGGGCTGGCAATCTGGCGCGCGCGAAGGAGTTTGAGGGCCCGTTCGATCTCGCAGTGTTGGATCTGGAATTGCCGGATGGGGATGGCGTCGAGTTAGCAGCATGGCTCTTCGAACGAGGGCGCACGAAGCAAGTGGTGTTCTTTACGGCTTCGCGCGATGCCGCGCTCCGCGCGGCGGCGTTGGAGTTTGGCCGGATTGTCGAGAAAGATCTTGGAACCGAGAGTCTAACGACTGCGGTTGGAGAAGTGCTGGCAGTGGTGGCTCAAGAGCACGCCGTGGGAGACACGGGCGGCGCTCGCGACACAGGCGCGGCTTCAGTGCGGAAATTTTCGGGCTTGCGCCGCAAGGTCGACGGCTGATTTCATCCGTCCATGCCCCCTAAGAAGCTAACCGCCCTCGAACTTCGAAAACGGAAGGGCGCGGGGCCAAAGATTGCGGCGGTAACTGCCTACGACGCCACCATGGCGCGCTTGCTGGATGCCGGAGGCGTCGACATTCTTCTCGTTGGGGATTCGTTGGGGATGGTGGTGCAAGGGCTTTCCAACACTCTGCCAGTCACGGTCGACGAGATTTGTTATCACGGCCGCGCCGTGGCGCGGGGCACTCTACGCGCACACGTGGTCGGCGATCTGCCGTTCATGAGCTACCAGAAGAGCCCCGAACAAGCGGTGCACAATGCAGGGCGCTTGCTGAAGGAGGGCGCTTGCGAAGCGGTGAAGCTAGAAGGTGGGCAGGCAGTCGCCGAACAGGTGCGGAGCATTGTGGCCTGCGGTATTCCGGTGATGGGACACATTGGATTAACGCCTCAGTCGATTCACGCCATGGGGGGCTTTCGTGTTCAAGGCAAGTCCGCTCCCGAGGCGGCGCGCCTGTTGGCGGATGCGCAGGCGATCGAGCAAGCAGGTGCGTACAGCATCGTTTTGGAGGGTATTCCCGCCGAGCTAGCGCAGAAGATCACGGCAACTTTGAGCATCCCTACGATTGGCATTGGGGCTGGGCCCGCCTGCGACGGCCAGGTATTGGTGTGTTACGATTTCCTTGGGATGTATCGTGAGCTGCAGCCCAAATTTGTGAAGCGCTTTGCCGCTTTGGGAGAGCAGATTGTCGAAGCCACCCGGGCCTATGTGCGCGAGGTAGAAAGTGGCCAATTCCCAGCCGAAGAGCACACATTTCGTGCCCCTTTGGGCGTGCTCGGTGAGCTGAGTGGCACCGAGCCCGTCGTGGCAAAAGAGAAGTTGCCCGAGGGTTACGGGCCGAAAGCAGACGAAGACGCATGAAGGCTCGGAGTATTAGCTCAGCCGCGGAGTTCCAAGCTTATTGCGAGGAGCTCAGAGCCAAGGGACAAACGCTTGGGCTTGTTCCCACCATGGGTGCTTTGCACGAAGGGCATATGGCGCTCGTGAGGGAAGCCGCCCAGCACGCAACGCTCGTGGTGGTCACAATCTTCGTGAATCCTACTCAATTTGGGCCAAACGAAGATTTTCAACGCTATCCGCGCGATCTGGCGGGGGATTTCCGGAAGTGTGAAGCTGCTGGGGCAAGCGTGATTTTTACGCCGAACGTTGAGGATATGTACCTGCCGGGTGATGCGACGCGCGTTCAAGTGAGCGGCTTGACAGAGCATCTGTGTGGGCCGTTCCGCCCCGGGCATTTCGACGGTGTCGCGACGGTGGTCACGAAGCTGTTGGCGCTCGCAGGGCGGTGTGTGGCCATTTTCGGTCGCAAAGATTATCAGCAGCTGAAGGTCATTGAGCGCCTGGTGCTCGATCTCCACTTGCCTGTGCGTGTTGTTGGCCATCCGATCGTTCGCGAAGTGGACGGTTTGGCGTTGAGTTCTCGGAATGCCTATCTCTCGAGCGAGGAGCGAGTGCGCGCGTTAGCGATCCCCAAGGCTCTATCGCTGGCGGTAGCGGAACATCGTGCGGGGCAACGCCACTCAGGTGTTTTGCGAGAGCGTGTGGTGGCGGCCTTCACCGAGGCCGAGTTGCGTGTCGAATATGTGAGTTTTGTGCACCCCGAGACGCTGGTGCCGTACGCTGACGAAGCCGAGCTGCCCCAGGTGTGCGTGCTGGCGATCGCTGTCTTCTCTGGGAAAACACGGCTGATCGACAATGTCGTCCTCGGGCTGGATGCTCCTCCCATCGTCCCCGGAGCCCGCGGGTGATGCCGACTCGCGGCACCTTCATCGTGCTGGAAGGCCTGGATGGCTCGGGCACCACCACTCAAGCGGGTCATTTGTGTGCCTTCTTGGAGCGCCACGGGCACACGCCGACGCGAACCTTCGAACCCAGTAGGGGCCCCGTCGGGCAACTGATCCGGCAAGCGCTTCAGCATCGCTTGCTCGCGGAAGATGGTGCGTCCCCGCACGCGCTCGGTTGGCCGGCACTGGCCCTGTTGTTTGCCGCGGATCGGATGGATCACTTGGAGAGCACCGTGCTGCCGGCACTTGCCGCAGGGCACGTCGTGGTGAGCGACAGGTATCGGCTGTCGAGCTACATCTATCAATCACTGACAGCGAGCAGCGAAGCGGAAGCTCTCGCCTGGGTCCAAAGCCTGAACGCTCGATCGCTCGCGCCTGATTTGACCGTGGTGCTGCAGATCTCCGCGGTAGCGGCCGAAATGCGCCGTGAGTCACGTGGCGGTGAGCGGGAGCTGTTTGAAGTGAGCGAGTTTCAAGCCCGCCTCGCCGAGGCGTATGGCAGGGCGGAGCGCTTTGCGCCGGGAGACCACGTGCTTCAGGTTTCGGCGGAGGGCTCCGAAACGGAAGTCACCGCGCGAATTGTCTCCGCGGTATCTCGGGAGCTACCCGAGCTAGCGCTTTGAGCGCTCCGTAGTGCCAGGCACGTGGCGAGCTCGACGCAATTG
>Ga0163151_10002796_pt1 | contig 26233 bp, 23 predicted proteins | sample OliLakLV19MP5IB2_FD_145596 | JGI IMG/M metagenome (GOLD analysis project Ga0163151, IMG submission 145596) | Freshwater microbial mat bacterial communities from Lake Vanda, McMurdo Dry Valleys, Antarctica - Oligotrophic Lake LV.19.MP5.IB-2 | ecosystem: Environmental > Aquatic > Freshwater >...
AGGAAGCAAAAGTGTTTTTATTTACCAAGGTGATTTTTGCTTGAGAGGCCCAATGCAAAACCGTGGTCAAAACAACAGCTTTCTACTCGTATGCATTTTTCATAGTTAAGGAAAGTATTTATCAAATTATATTTTTTGGGAGCTGTTATTTTGCCACCCCGCCGCAGCGGGGTGCTGTAAATAAAAAAGGGCAGCATTCTAAGTTTTAAAATTCGTGTTTCAAACCTTTATATTTATTAGAATCGAATTATGAAAGAGGTCTATTGTTGGGTTACAAACCCACTTCCTTTAGCAAGCCGATTGCATCCCGCCGCCGCCGCGGGGCTATCGCGGACGGCTCGGGTGGGTATCGGGAGTAGGGGTTGTTTTGTTTTATACAGGGTGCGTGAGGGATAGAAGTCTGCATCCCGATAGCTATGACTTGTGCATACATAGAGTTGTTAAATCGAGGTATAATGTATAGTCTATATACTTTATACTTTATGCTTTATACTTTCTGTTTCCTCCTCAATCAATAAATCCAACATATCATAAGCAGAAAGATTATAATCCCAACCTAATTCGGTTTTTGCTTTATCATTAGCTCCATATATATTTTCTATTTCGGCAGGCCGGAATAGGTTAGTATCTATATGTATTTTAGAATGTGGAATATGTAGTTTGTTAAATGTGTACTCTATCAGATCCCTCAGCGATACGGGGCTTCCCGAGCATATATGATAGTCGTTAGATGTTTCTTTTTGCATCATCAAATACATCGCTTCTACATAGCGTGGGGCATAGCCAAAATCACGCATAATATCTATATTTCCCACATTTAATTGCTCTTGTTCCCCTTTGCTAATTTTAATAGCTTGGGTAATAATTTTCTTCACAAAAAAACTTTCGGTACGCAAATAGGATTCATGGTTAAATAAAATACCGCAGCAAATAAACATATTATAACTTTCACGATAGTTTACACAAATCCAATGTGCCGATGCTTTTGAAATTGCATAAGGACTCAAGGGATGGAAAACTGTATTTTCTCTGATGGGCAGCTCTGGCACACGGCCATACATTTCGCTGCTTGATGCTTGATAGAATTTAATTTTTGAATTGGTGATTTTAATTGCTTCCAATAAATTAAAAACTGAAATGGTATTAAATTTAAATGTGGCAATAGGATTGGCAAACGACTGCGAAACGGAGCTTTGTGCAGCCAAATTATATATTTCTGTTGGTTGGTATTGGTTCAGTATTTTAATGATTTGGGTAATATCAATCAAATCGCATTCTATAATAGTAACTTGTTCTAAAATACCCAAATGTGCCAGTCCTTTCAGGCCTTCTTTATTGGTACTGCGTGCTAGGCCAATTACTTTGTATCCCTTGGCCAGCAATAGTTTGCTAAGGTAGGCTCCATCTTGCCCCGTAATCCCTGTGATGATTGCTGTCTTCATGATGATAGGGTTTTAACAGTATGATAGAAATCTTTCACCGTATTATGCCAACTAAATTTATCTGCTTGTTTATATCCAGCTTCTATCATTTGGTTTCTGAAATCAGTATTATATAATACTTTTTGTAATTGTGAAGTGAGTGTTTGTATATCTCCATCTTCAAAATATATCCCCGCATCACCTGCTACTTCAGGAAATGAAGAACGATTTGTTAATATAACCGGAGTGCCACTATACATGGCTTCAACCACTGGTACACCGAAGCCTTCGTATGATGAGGGAAAAACAAAAACCTGTGATTTATTATATAAACAATATAGTTCTTTATCTGTCGGTCTCACATAATGCATTTGATTGGTGATATTATATTCTGCAAACATTTGTTGCTCTTGTGGCGTAAATGCATCACCGGTACAAACCATGTGTAATGAACTATCTTTATTCAAAATATCTTTAGCAGCATCCACTAATAATTTAAAATTCTTATAATGTTTTCTATTGCCCACAAACAATATATATTTCTCGGGCAAACCGCTTACTTTGTCATCTTTAGTCCTATCCATCGAATGGCTCAAATAAACGACATCAATGGTGTCGGGTTGAATTTGCGGATAGAATTTTAATATATCATTTTTGGTACTGTGCGATATTGCAACAATCCTTTTTGCTTTTAATAATAATTCTTTCTTATTGGGAATTGTAGTTTTGTCTCTGGGAAAATGCTCAGGATAAATTTCGTGTATCATATCATATACCGTTAAAATAAAAGGTTTGTTTCCTATATGTTTTAAGAAATCAGTACTATAATAAGTGGGTATATAATAATCGAAATTTCCTTTGCGAAGTCGGCGGTTCAAATCCATTTGGTTTAGGATTTTGAGTGGGTCGAGCAAACGACCTTTGGCCATCTTGTCAAATTTAAAAACAAGATTATCGAAAAATTTGACTCTGTTTCTATAATAATGGTAATTCAAATTATACCATACACACTCTTCTACCGTAATATCCCTATAATCGGGCAATCCTTTAATTAGCTCAGCTTGCATGCGAGAGATACCGCCAAATTTTTGGTTGAAGAATATTTCGTGGTTAAAGAGTAAATGCATGATTCTGTGGGCAAAAATAGTGTTTTTATTTTTGTTGTGCTACATCAAATCCTGTCCAATATCTTTTCTATAATACTTCCCCTCAAAATCAATATTAGCAGCAGCTTTGTAAGATTTCTCTAAGGCTTCGGGCAGAGTATCTCCAAATGCAGAGACTGCCAGCACACGCCCACCTGAGGTAACAGTACCACCATTGTGAGTTGTGGTGCCTGCATGAAAGGGAATCGCATCCAACACCTTTTGCAAACCGCTTATTTCTTTTCCTTTTTCATAGTTTCCTGGATAACCTCCACTTGTTAAAACAACTGTTGTACAAAAACCGGGACGCTCTATTATTGTATGCTCGTCCAATTTTTGATGGTGGGTAGCTAACATCAATTCCACCAAATCATTTTCCAATCGAGGTAAAACCACCTCTGTTTCTGGGTCACCCATACGACAATTATATTCTATTACAAATGGATTTCCCTTTACATTCATAATACCTACAAACAAGAAACCTTTATAATCTATATCTTCTTTTTGCAAACCATTAATACTTGGTTTTACAACGAGTTCTTCTACTTTTTGCATAAATGCAGCATCGGCAAAAGAAACGGGAGACACCGCTCCCATCCCGCCAGTATTAGGTCCTGTATCACCATCGCCTATGCGTTTATAATCTTTGGCGGTAGGCAATATATGATAGTGTTTTCCATCAGTCAGTACAAAAACTGAGAGCTCGATTCCCTCCAAAAATTCTTCCAATAAAACTTTGCTTCCTGCTTGTCCGAATTTATCATTATCTAGCATTTCTAATAATTCTGCTTCTGCTTCTTCATAAGTGCTACATATTATAACGCCTTTGCCTGCAGCCAATCCGTCAGCCTTTACCACAATGGGTAAGTTCATTGCTTTTATATATACAATTGCTTCGGCTTTATTATCTTTATTTGCTTTGAAAGCTTTTGCAGTGGGTATATGATATTGCTCCATAAAACCCTTTGAAAATTCTTTGCTCCCTTCCAATAATGCTCCTGCTTTTGTAGGGCCAACAATCGGGATATTTTCTAAAGAATCGGTACTATAGAAATAATCTACAATTCCATTCACCAAAGGTTCTTCGGGACCAACTATTACTAATTCTATATTGTTTTTTATACAAAAATTTCCAATTTCTTCAAAGCCGTTTAATATAATATTTTCAGCTAATGTAGTAGTACCTGCATTTCCCGGACTTATATATAACTTTTCGCACAGTGGACTTTGTTTTAGTTTCCATGCAAAGGCATGTTCACGTCCTCCTCCTCCCAGTATTAATATATTCATATTATATAATTATTTTTCTAACCAACCTTTGGCAACTAAAACTTCTGCTATTTGCACCGCATTAGTAGCAGCACCTTTGCGTAAATTATCACTCACTACCCACATGTTCAAACCATTGGCAATCGTGTCATCACGGCGTATACGGCCCACAAATACTTCGTCTTTATCGTGACTGATTAAAGGCATCGGATATATATTTTCTTGTGGTTTATCTTGTACTATAATACCGGGAGCATTATTAAGCAATTCATATATTTGTTCAATGTCATAAGGTTGTTCAAATTCTATATTAATTGCTTCGCTATGGCCGCCAGTTACGGGTACACGCACGGTGGTAGCGGTTACTTGGATACTATCATCACCCATAATTTTTTTGGTTTCGTTCACCATTTTCATTTCTTCTTTGGTGTAACCATTATCCATAAATACATCGATATGCGGCAAAACATTTCGGTCAATTTTGTGCGGATATGCCATAAGGCCTATCTCTCCCTTGCGTTCATTTTCCATTTGCTCCACAGCCTTCACGCCCGTTCCTGTAACAGATTGATAGGTACTTACCACGATTCGTTTTATTTTAAAAGCATCGTGCAAAGGTTTTAACGCTACCACCATTTGTATGGTTGAGCAATTGGGGTTGGCTATTATATATTTATCTTTTTCTATATCATTTGGATTCACTTCGGGCACTACCAAAGGTATTCCTTCTTCCATACGCCACGCAGAAGAATTATCAACCACATAACATCCTATATCAGCAAACTTGGGAGCCCATTCTTTCGACACCGATCCACCTGCTGAGAAGATGGCAATATCAGGATGAGCAGCAACTGCATCCTCCATACTAATGATAGGATAATCGTTGCCTTGATAGGTTACGATATTCCCTACAGACTTGGCAGAAGCAACGGGTATTAATTTATCTATTGGAAAGTTACGCTCTTCCAATACCTGCAACACTTTGCTTCCCACCAGTCCTGTGGCACCAACTACAGCTACTTTATACATCTTCTTTTTTTCTTAATTTGGGTTGCAAAATTAAGGGAAGGAGAGAAGATTTGGGAGGCAAAAATTAGACTACCTCTGTGCTTCGCCGCCAGCGAACTGTGCCTCACTCTGTGTAATACTGCGGTTAAATAATATATTTGAATACCTACTCAGTATAATATTCTTTGCCATAAATACTGACGTAAAATCTCTTTCCATTTAGTCTTTCGATTTCAAGCAAACAGCTATTTTCTGTAAAATATACTCCTTTATATTTTGCTTCTATATAATATTTCTCATCAGTACTTAATAAACCAACCAAACTATTTTCACCTGCATAGGTCATTAGAATTCCATCACAAATATCTACCTTGTAAAGCGTGTTATACCGACACTCACTATATAATAGTCCAAAAGAAAGGGACTAATCACCCTGCATCCCGATAATTATCGGGATTAAGCGGGGCTTTCGGGGTGTAGTTCGGTATTACCATTCTAAAAACTAAATCCGCCACAGGCGGAGAACTATTTTAGTTTAAGAATTGGTATTATATTTCCCACTATTATGATGTAAAGTCTTTTTGAAAGTATATAGTTTTCCTGTTGTATCCGTCAAGGTATTGTGATTAGTTATTTCAGAAGCTTCTAAAAAATAATGTTTGTAATTAGTCATTTTTATTTCACAAAATCTCAGATTGTATTTAATTGGCAAGATAAGTCCTTGTTCAAAACTATATAATCCCCACTTCCGCTCTTTTTCTAACATCACAATATTTGATATCAATCCAAGTCTTTTAATCTCGTTATATTCCAGCGGTAAAATTTGATTTTTAGCTGTATCAATCAATCCACATAGGTAATTTTTCATAACACATACTACCCCGTCTAACTCCCATTTTATATCGTGATAAATTGGTTTTATTAATATTTTATGAGACTTTAAATTTTTGTAACCATAAAGTTTATTTTCTTATACTCCCTCTAGTGGACTTTCTCTTGTGTGGGCATGAATGTCTGGTGATTCGAATTCTATGTTTTTTCTATAAGTTTTCCAGTAAAACTAATTATATCATATCTATCTATATCAGGCAAACTTACTATGGCAGTGTTAAAATATGCTGATTTATTATTCTTGTTTGATAGGATTCTGTAAGAATTGTCTTGGAATAACTCCGCATAATCATATTGTACCTGTATCTTTATCAATCCTGCTGAATCGCAGTAACCCCATAGATTTCCTTTACAATAAGGTATTAACTCAGGCATTTGTGCTTCAGCAAAAGTTATGGCAAAAAATAGTATTATAGTTAATATTTGTGTTTTGTTTTTCATATCATAAAGTTAACAAGAATTTTTATATATTTCATAAATTTAGTTTTTCAAAAAGCAAATGTAATTCAAAACCAAAAACAATCACAAATCGTCAATTTTTTTTTAACAAGAGCCCTTGTTTCATTCTTAACTTTGCACCAATGCAATTCAATAAAAAAATGTACGATAATGAGCTGTTGTTGCAACTATACCGCAACCTGCTCAAGCCAAGGATAATAGAGGAGAAGATGCTTATTCTGCTTCGGCAAGGAAAGGTAAGCAAATGGTTTTCGGGCATTGGGCAAGAAGCCATTTCTGTGGGTGCAACATACGCCTTGCAGCCCGATGAATATATATTACCACTACACCGCAACCTCGGTGTTTTCACCACCCGTCGAATTCCTTTAACAAAACTCTTTGCACAATGGCAAGGCAAGTACGAAGGATTTACCAAAGGCCGTGACCGTTCATTCCATTTCGGTACACAAGAGTATCATATTATAGGAATGATATCGCACCTTGGTGCTATGCTTGGCGTGGCCGATGGAATTGCACTCGCTCACAAACTGAAAGAAGAAAAGAAAATATCCATAGTTTTTAGTGGCGATGGTGGTGCCAGCGAAGGCGATTTTCATGAAGCGATAAATGTAGCAACGGTGTGGGAATTGCCTGTTATATTTTTGATTGAGAACAATGGTTATGGATTATCGACCCCACAAAATGAACAATTCCATCATAAATATTTTACGGATAAAGGTGTAGGTTATGGAATGGAAACACAGCGGGTAGATGGCAATAATATATTGGATGTATATGATACTATTCGCAACCTTGCCGTATCGATGCGTAACCGCCCCAGGCCTGTATTGGTGGAATGTATGACATTTAGAATGCGTGGCCACGAAGAAGCTAGTGGAACCAAATATGTACCGCAAAATTTGATTGATGAATGGGCCGTAAAAGATCCTTTGAGTAATTATGAAAATTATTTGATCGATCAAAATATTCTCACTACAAATATTATAGAACAATATCGCAGTGAAATAAAAAATGAAATGGAGATTGCTTTAGAAGAAGTATTTGCTATGCCCGAAGTTACCAGTAGTATAGAACATGAACTTGCAGATATATATGCTCATACTGTAGCAGACACTTCAACAGATATTACACATTTACCTAGTGATACAGCCAAAACTCCAAAACGCTTGGTAGACGCCATTTCTGATGGGTTACGCCAAAGTATGGAGAAGCACGAAAACCTGATTATTATGGGTCAGGATGTGGCAGAATATGGTGGTGTTTTTAAAGTAACGCAAGGATTTGTAGAGCAGTTTGGCAAGGGCAGAGTTCGCAATACACCACTGTGTGAAAGTGCAATTTTAGGTGCTGCATACGGATTGAGTATTAAAGGAATGAAAGCTGTGGTTGAAATGCAATTTGCTGATTTTGTGAGTTGTGGTTTCAATCAGATTGTAAATAATTTTGCCAAAAGTCATTACCGTTGGGGGCAAAACGCAGAAATTGTAGTTCGCATGCCCACAGGGGCTGGCGTAGGTGCTGGTCCCTTTCACAGTCAGAGTACGGAGGCTTGGTTTTTTCATGTGCCCGGTTTAAAAATTATATATCCTTCTTCGCCTATCGAAGCAAAAGGATTATTGGCTGCTGCCATCAATGATCCAAATCCTGTGATGTTTTTTGAGCACAAACATTTATATAGATTGCCAGAATTAGAAGAGAATGTTCCTGATGAATATTATACATTGCCCATAGGAAAAGCACGTACGGTAAGAGATGGAAATGACGTAACTATTATATGTTATGGAGCAGCGGTGCATTGGGCGAAACAAAGCGTCGAAAAATTGGGAATCGATGCGGAGATAATTGACTTAAGAACCCTGATGCCTTGGGATCAAGAAGCAGTGGAAGCAGCGGTATTGAAAACAGGAAAATGTATAATATATCATGAAGATACTTTTACGGGCGGAATAGGAGCAGAGATTGCGGCACATGTATCACAAATTTGTTTCGAGCATTTGGATGCACCTGTTATAAGAGTTGGAAGTTTGGACTCACCTGTTCCCTTAGCCAAACATTTGGAAGAGCAGTTTCTCCCGCAACAAAGATTTGAAGTGGCGTTGAAGAAGTTGATGGAGTATTAATACATATAGTACGTCATTCTGAGCGGGCTTCCCGCAAAGAATCTTTTGAGCACGGAGACAATAATAATATCACTCAACTGCCAAATGAATTTTTGGAAGCCGCTCCATAACCCTGATTTTCCTGAACCCATAGCTTGTATTCCTATTATATTTATTTTATCTCCAGATTTGACTTTTAATAATGCTTCTTTAATTCGAAGAGTAATTACAGAGCCATATTCGGCAAATGAATTAGTGCGAATAGAATACTCACCGTTATCATTTTTTATTTTGGTATTATATATTATTGTATATTTAGTAACTGAATAGGAATAATTAAAAGCAAAGTTTGGCCAAAAACCATAATGTATATTTTGTTGCAAAAGTACCTCTGCTACAGTTATTTTACCACTTTGTATATTTCCAAACATGGATATCCGTTTGGGAGTTTTTTCAACTCTAAATGTCTTTTTACCTCTCGGAATACCTTTCACAAATGTTGTAATAGTTACCTTTTCATTTGGAGGAATAGGATAAACTTGAACCATATAATGGCCATTTCTCAACTTTTCAAATTTAACACCTTCAGAACCTTTGAATATGATATCTTTTTGTAACGGTCCTGAGACTGACACAGATAATGGGTTTTCGAACGGAGAATATAGTACATCCAGTTTATCAAGTGCTATCACAGCATCTTGTAAATTCTCTGTTTTTATTTGTGCATTGATATCAAATAATTCCACTGTAGTTACACATAAAAAAAGCAAAATAAATTTCATAACAGATTTATAATTCCTTCAACAAATAAACGAATAAAATACTAAATTATTGTCTCGTCTAACTTTTAGAGATTCTTCGCTCCCGAATAAGATTCGGGATGCTCAGAATGACGGTGTGCTGTCCCATCACTTCGTCTTCCCACCCAAATAAGTATCCAATAACTCCTTCAATTCGGCGGTGTTGCGTGGCTTATATATAATCTTTTTGTTTTCGTCCAATAATAACATTTTTGGCGTAACAAATACATCATAATCCTTAATAGCATCATTATACTTTCCTGGTGACCATGTATGATACCATTTGTTATTGATAATACCCAAAGTATTGAGCCATTCTTGTTTGCTAGAATCTACATTCACGGCATATATGTCGAACCCTTTTGGATTATATGTTTTATATAATGAAGTGAGTTCAGCAACCGACCTTTTGCAGTATTTGCAATGGGTGCTCCAAAAGAAAACAAGCAACCAAGGTGATTTTACTTCACTCAGTTTTATCATATTGTTTTTTGCATTGGGCAATTCTAAGTCAGGAGCAATAGCACCAAGAACTGTTTTCTTAATGGTCTTTATTTTTTCAGAAACTGTTTGGTATCTTGCATCTCCCTCGCTGCACCCCTCGCCCAATAAATATTTTTCGCTGATATAAGCATAAGGTACATCACGTCTTGAGTTTTCAAATTGCCCCACCATGAGGTCGAGCACATACTTATACATTTGTGGATTTTTGCCCACCATGCCCATTATATAATCGGCTGTTATTATATAATCTGAATCATCTTTTTTCTCCATCAAATATTCCATATAATATCTCACCGAATTATATACAGATTCAGTATACAACAATAGGGTATCTGTAAAATCAATATTGTCGAAAAAGTGGACTCTCAAAAATTCTGTACGGCTATTATATTTTACCCGTTCGGACATATCGTAGGTGGAAGGTGTGGGTGTTATATAGGAGCGAATGATACGAGAAGCCAAGGTTCGGTTGCAAGAGAAAATCAATTCTCGGGTATATACATTCTTCTCCACCAACAATTTTTCTACCGTTTCGCCTTTCCACTGCTCGCTGGAGTCGCTATATTGGCTTATCATTCCAATCATTTCATCCACTGGCAAAGTGCGTTTCAAGTATAAGTAAAAGCAATAATTCTCGTTCGACTTTAGCACTTTCATTGCACTAATCAAAGAATCCATGTGGGTATGCATTTCCATATCTTCTTGGTTAAAAACGATATCGAAAAAATCGATCGTGTCCAAATAAACGCGATATTGCCCGCTTGAAAGTTTTTTTTTCCGCTCAAATTTGAAGGCTCCGTTGTGGTTCTCAGCACTGTCAACAGGTTGAATACGTTCGCCATAAATGCTGCACAAATACACTTTTTTGCCCTTGAACCCATCTACCTTAAACTCCATGTGGTAGCCGTTCCGCAGTATGTGGGAAGGTCCGGAATTGGGGTCAACATATTGGGCTTTGAGTTGCAAGGAAAATAATAAAAAAGAAAAGTATAATAATTTTTTCATGTGTGGTGTTTTATAGACGAAATTTGCAGACTTAAGGTTGCAAAAGTGAGCATGTTTTTGTAAAAACAAATTTCTTTCGTAAAATTTGCAGTAATTAAACCAACAAATATGAAAATAGGAGTCGTAATTTTTCCAGGCAGTAACTGCGATGATGACATGATACAAGTGCTTCGCGGCCGCTACAAACAAGAAGTTGTAAAACTTTGGCACAAGGATCAGAACTTGCAAAACTGCGATTTTATCGTATTGCCGGGTGGTTTCTCGCATGGCGATTATTTAAGGTCAGGGGCTATTGCCCGTCACTCGCCTATTATGCAAGAGGTAATTGCTTTTGCTAATCATGGCGGATTTGTAATGGGGATTTGTAACGGCTTCCAGATATTGTGCGAAAGCAATTTATTGCCTGGAGCCTTGCTTCGCAACGAACATAGATTGTTCAAATGCGAAAATGTATATCTTAGAACTGAAAACAGTCAAACCGCATTCTCAATGGGTATTCCAAAAGAAAAGGTTTTGAAAATACCGATTGCCCATGGCGAAGGAAGGTTTTATGCTGATGAAGTAGCGATGAACAATATCATAAACAACCAGCAAATTATTTTCAAATACTGTACAGAAAAAGGAGATATTGCACCCGATGGAAATCCCAATGGATCATTATATAATATTGCAGGAATATGTAACGAGCAGAAGAATGTTTTTGGTATGATGCCTCACCCTGAGCGGGCTGCCAATGAAGTATTGTATAATATCGATGGTTGTTATATATTCGATAGTATCATACAACATTGCATGGCACACGTGTGATACAAAACTACAATATGCATAAAACAGTAAAGTTTGTGTTCTTATACTTGATATTAATGTTATCAAGTATAGTTGCATATTCGCAAAGGAGTTCCATCAAATATTATAATACTGATATCAGCAGAACGCTCTCCAATGATTTTGAATTTTCTGATACCACACTTAATAATGTACAAATATTTTCTCCCATCTATAAAAGAAATAATGCCAATCTAAATCTTGGAAATATAGGCCAACCTTGGCTTTCGTTAGATGGAGTAAAAATAAATTCTGGATTTAATTTAGGGCTGAGCCCTTATAAAAACTATATGATAAATCCTGATGAGTTTATGTATATAGTGCCCCATAAAAATTCGTGTACCGATATTAAATATATGCAAGGTTTACGATCGAATGGAGTGGTGAGTCTAGATTTGGTACATACGCAATATATCAAAAAAAAATATCCCTTTGCTTTGGTACTCAATAGGCTGGGTAGTACGGGTAATTATCTGCACCAAAACACGGATTGGTATAACACACAAATAATGGGAAATATATATAATAAAGACAGCAATTATATCTTGGTATACCGTATTGCGTTTTCTAAAGGCAGTATTGAACATAACGGGGGTATACAAGACACAGGCAACTTTGATTCAACCGCATTCGATTTCCGTAATTATTTGCCCGTTAATTTGAATAATGCCCTGAGCAAATTAAGCTCGAAGCAAATTCAGTTTGTTCAAGGAGTCTCGTTTGGTAAAAGGAAGGAAAAATCGGATACTATTGCCAAGAAACAATATAAGTACAGACTTACCCATTATACAACCTTTTATACCTTTAAACATCTATATAGCGATGATTCAATTGATGGTTTAACTTATCCGTATCGTAATTATAATGCTGCATCTAGCGATTCTGTTACAGAAACCAGGTTAAGCAATAGACTGGTTTTTGCACCAATATATGATAATGATGCAAATATGAAAAGTTTGCATTATTCATTGTATGTAGATCATAGTTATTATAGCATTAGGGATTCTAATAAAGCGATGTTTAATAACATAAAGGTTGGGGGTGATTTATCTAAATCCATATCTAATTTATTCAAACTTTCTGGCAAAGGGTATTATTACTTAAATGGATACAACCAAAATGATTATCATATAAATTTATCATTGACCAAGGATTTATTTAAACGAGATACGGGTGCTAAACCAATTAAATACCTGTCTCTTTGGCTAAATGTAACTACAACAAAAAACGAAGCAGATTACCTAGCTAAAAGCTTTTATTCGAATCATTATAATTGGCATACAAGCCTAGATAAAGTAGAGCTAGCAAACTTAAAATTTAACATCACGAATTTGTTTTCCAATAATGGAAATCATAAAACTTTTTTCAAGCAAAGTTTAAGTTTCGATTATTATATGCTCAAAAACTATGTATATTATAATCCGCTTTCAATGCCTACACAATATAAGGGCACGATTACCGGCACTACCGTTAATTATTCGCTTACTGGAATGTTTCGCAAACACTTTGGTTTTAACTTTAATGCAAATTATAATTTTGTGAGTGATAATTATTATTTACGCTTACCAAAATATGCGACAAAAACATCCGTGTATTATGTGGGCAAGTATTTCAAAAGTCCGATGAACTATCAGGTTGGTGTGGATGTATTTTGGTTCTCACAAATTCAATCCTACCTATGGAATCCAGTGGCTGGCGTATTCTATTTCGATAATAGACATATGACAGGCAATTATCCTTTGATGGATTTATTTTTTAATGCAGAAATTTATCAAGTACAACTATATTTAAAACTTGAACACGCATTGTGGGGACTACCCACGCAATACCAGTTCTTGCCCGAACAATACTACTCCGCCACTGCTTTTCCTATGCAACCACGAGCTATTAGATTTGGGATTAGATGGAGATTTGGAGGATGATGTCAAGCTGAGTTTATTGAAGAGGTATTAAAGTATATATATGAAAAAATTAGAAGACATAAAAGCAATCGCAGTAATAGGCTCAGGCACTATGGGTGTGGGCATTGCACAAGTTTTTGCACAGCATAATTATCCTGTTGTATTGTTTGATGTAAATGCAGAGGCGTTAGAAAAAGCGAAAATAATACTTTCTACAAATTTGGATTTCTTGGTGAGCAAAGCAAAAATATCTGCTGTTGACAAAGCAAATATTTTTAATAGGGTGAGCTTTGAAACGCAGGCAGAGAAGGTTATTGCCGACTTTATTATAGAAGCCATTATAGAAAATGAAAATGCCAAAAAAGAACTTTTTAAATTATTGGCAAACTATAATAGTTCGGATTGCATATTTGCTACGAACACAAGCACAATACCAATTACCAAAATAGCCAACGGTATCTCCAATCCTGAGCGGGTGTTGGGAGTTCATTATTTCAACCCAGCACATATTATGAAATTGGTTGAAATAATTGCTGGCGTGCAAACCAATAAAAATATCGCTCAAATATGTTATGATTTGATGAAACTTACAGGCAAAACTCCCATCATGGCATCCGATGCTCCAGGTTTTATTGTGAACCGAGTTGCCCGCCATTACTATGTAGAGAGCCTAAAAATTGCCGAAGAAAATATAGCTGCTATCGAAACAATAGATATATTAATGGAAAATGCAGGGTTCAAAATGGGTCCCTTCAAATTGATGGATTTAATAGGAGTGGATGTTAATTTTTCAGTGACTAATTCTATATATAATTTATTTTACCAAGACGCAAAATTTCGCCCTAGCAGAATACAACAACAGCTAGTAGATGCTGGCAACCACGGCCGCAAAACAGGGAAGGGTTTTTATGAGTACAAATAAGAGACAGAAGGTAGAAGACGGAAAACAGAAGTTGCCATACGTCCGTGGCTTCAGCAAAACTTCCGTCTTCGATCTTCGGTCTTCTGGCTGTAATGCATAATGAAAGATTTTTGGAATAAATATAAAAAGAATAAACTCGCAGTCTTTGGATTGGGATGGATTGTATTATGTATTTTAATTTCTGTATTTGCGTATATAATAGCTCCCGATAATTCTGCAAATGGTAATGATATACAGTTGTTGATAGCCTTGCAGAAGCCCGGTTTTAAAGTGGACGGGGTATTACTTAAAAAAGAAAAACCCATTGCTCAAAATCTATTTGCTATATTATTGAACGGAAAAGAGCAAGAGTTTGAATTTAAGCCCATGAAAAAATATCAACTCAACGAAAATAATAAAAAACTTGAGTATGCCGAGTATACGACCACTGACGATACCACCCATATATATCATACAGTTGCCTTCGACAAATTATATAATATAACCGAACCAATAAAAACCAATTATTATATATTGGGAACAGACAGATTTGGACGAGACTTACTAAGCCGACTTCTTATTGGTGCAAGGGTTTCATTGTCGGTTGGTTTTATTGCAGTTTCTATTTCATTATTGCTTGGCTTGGTATTGGGATTACTTGCAGGTTATTATAGAGGCTCCACCGATTATATAATAAGTTGGTTGATCAATGTGATTTGGTCGTTGCCCACTTTGCTAATTGTAGTATCTATTACATTGGCATTAGGCAAAGGTTTTTGGCAAGTATTTGTAGCAGTAGGATTAACCATGTGGGTAGAGGTAGCAAGGGTTGTCCGTGGGCAAGTATTTAGCATACGTGAAAAAGAATATATTGAAGCAGCTCGCACAATTGGAGCCAGCAATACCCGCATCATATTCAAACATATATTGCCCAATGTAACCGGACCCTTGGTAGTAATATGTGCAGCAAATTTTGCTACCGCTATATTATTAGAAGCAGGTCTCAGTTTTCTGGGATTGGGTGTTCAACCACCAGAACCATCATGGGGAATGATGATTAAAGAACATTATAATTATGTGGTAATGGATCATGCTTATTTGGCAATGGTACCAGGACTAGCTATCATGTTTTTAGTAATGGCATTTAATTATGTGGGAATGGGCTTGCGAGATGTGTGGGATGTGAAAGGGTGAATAAATTTACCTTCATTCAACGACAGATATTATATATTAGCTACTCAATAGAGTAGTCCCGGCGAGAATCGAACTCACATCAAAAGTTTAGGAAACTTCTATTCTATCCATTGAACTACGGGACCAAGAACTGACTGCAAATATCGGTTAATTATGATAGTACACAAATCATTTGTTTGTTGATTTTGCCAATTCGAGGTAATCTTCCAAAATCTGTGTTCCTTCGTCCATTATCAAATCATATTTGCCAGCATCGCTAATTTCTTCTTCACCATTTTTTGTTTTTTCAACCTTTGCACTTTTATCGAGTTTGCGTTTGGCATTCCTCACATTTTCTTTTTCTTTACGCTTATCTACTTGGGCTTGTGCGGCAGTTAGTAGCAAGGGTAGAAGTTTTTCTTCTTTCTGTTTTTCTTTTTCTTCATAGTCTTCCTCCAAGTATAAGAATTCAGTATTATTGTCCATCCGTTTTTGATGGTCGTCTAATAAAGAGGTTTTAAATTTATCAAGGTCGGTGTACTGCACAAACTGTGACGGAGGAATTTCATCATACGGCAACGCATAAGGATCGGCACTTTCGCCAAACAAGGTTGAGTCTATTAAAGAAGGAAATTGTACATCGGGTATTACACCTCGGTGCTGTGTGCTGCCACCGGTAATTCTATAAAACTTGGCAATGGTGGGTTTTATTTCTCCCATTTTAGGGCCGGCCACATTGCTCTCACTGAACTGATTCATGTCCAATAGGTTTTGCACTGTTCCTTTGCCATAAGTACGCTCACCTACTATCAAAGCCCTATGATAATCTTGCAATGCAGCAGCAAAAATTTCTGATGCAGAAGCACTGCCACGATTTACTAGCACAGTCATGGGGCCTGCATAATTTAGATTGGTATCTCGGTCTTCATCAACTTCTATTTGTCCATAAAGGTTTTTTACTTGCACCACTGGCCCTTTCCTTATAAATAATCCGGATAAGGTTATCGCTTCTTGTAAAGAACCTCCAGTATTATTACGCAAATCGAAAACGAGTGCTTGTATTTTCTCACCCTTCAAAGAGTCCAATAATTTTTTTACATCGGCAGTAGTTCCTTGATAGAATACGGGCAAATTAATGACGCCAATTTTGTAATCTTTTTTACCCCGTTTCAAATTTTTTATCTCACATTTTGCACGTTGTTCTTCCAGTCTAATAATATCTCTTTTAATTTCAATGGTTTTTCTTGGATCAGTTGGACCAGCGGTTTTGGGTATAATTTGCAGTTTTACCCAAGTATCTTTTTCTCCTCTTATAAGAGCAACCACATCATCCAGTCGCCACCCCACTACATCAACCAATTCTCCTTCTTTGCCTTGCCCTACACCCACAATCTTGTCACCATCAAAAATAGCTTTACTTCTATCGGCAGGGCCACCCTTCACTAGTTCGCGTACTTTGGTATATTCTCCATCGAGTGTGAGTGTGGCTCCAATGCCTTTAAGCTGCTGCGACATGTTTACATGAAAGTCTTCTGCAACACGGGGCGAAAAATAATCTGTATGCGGATCCACACAACCCGTAAAGGCATTCATAAAGGAAGAAAAGGCATCCTCGCTTTTTATTTTCGACATTTGCGTACGAAAATTATTATATCGTTTCAACAAAGTTTCATTTATTTCCGAACCATTTTTGCCAGACAATTTCATTAGTAGTGCTTCATATTTTACTTTCTTAGTCCACCAAATATTCTGTTCCGCTTCGTCCTCGAACCAAGGCAACTTTTCTCTATCGAATTGAAAATAATCTTCCTTGCTAAAACTAAAAGTGTCTTTAAGCAAGTTCTTAACAAAATCGACCCTACTAGCTATTCTAATTAAGTGCGTATTATATATATAAAAACCCGCTTCGCTATTGCCCGACAACAGTTCATCATCCAGTTGGGTCTTATATTTATCAAAAGATTTGATATCAGAAAGCAGAAAATATTGCCTCCCATCATCCAGTGTTTGCAAATATTTTTCATATACTTTTAGAGAATAATTATCATCTATCACAATCCTATTATAATGATTATGTGACAGGACATCCGCTATAATCATTTCGGTACGCCCATGTTGCGGCTCGGGATATAATTTTTTAGGGAATACACTACTTGTATCACCTGCAAATCCAAATTGTGTAAATCCAATAAACAGGACTAATAGTTTTATTTTTTGCATATCGTGTCAGGGTTCAAATATGAGACCAAAACAAAAACCCCAACCATATTTACGGCATGGTTGGGGTTTTTGTTTCATTAATAGTATTATTATAATTTAATAAATTTCTTTACTTCCTGTCGCCCACTCTGTTTGAGGAAGACCAAATAGGTTCCAGCTTTTAAATCAGAAATATTGATGGGTATGTTTTGGTTGCCGTTTGCTATACTATATAGCTCCGTATTGAATACTTGCTTGCCGCTTAAATCGACCACTGAAATAAATACATTGGAAGTTTTTTGCAGACTAAAGCTAAGGTTAATATTATCAGAAGCAGGATTAGGATATACACTCAGATTTGCTGTGTTTTCCGTTGTTTGCGGCTCGGCAATACTAGTTACTTGGCTATTGCTCATAAAGAAACCACGACCATGAGTACCTATATAAAATGTAGGGCCCATCCAGGGACGGTCTTCATATTGTTTGATACTAAACACTGGAATACGTTCCATTCCTGTATTGGCTTCTACCCATGTTTGTCCACCATCATTACTGGTCCAAATACCTAAATCGGTTGCGGCAACTAGTTTTTTGCTGTCGTCTACATTAATGGAAATATCATACACTGGCATTAGTGGTAAGTTGCTCTGTATAGATGTAAAGGTAACATTAGCTGCTACAGTATCTAAAGCATTGTGAGTTTCATATATATAAGAACTATTTCCATAGTTTCCCATTGTTACAATCATGTGATTTGAATCGTTAGGGTCTACTTCAACACTGGTAATTATACGGCCATTGGGCAGGTTATTGCTTATTTCTTTAACAGTTACACCAGTAACAGTGCGAGGTGAATCAGTGTAGGTAGCAGAATTTAATCCTGCAAACCTATATAAATCTCCTCTATAAGTGCCACAATAAAGATTATTCCAGTTGCTACTTATACCAATACTTTTTGGGTCGTTATTCAACCCCTCTGCCAATCGGAACCATTGTGGTTTTCCATCATTGCTTAATTTGTTTTTCACCAAAGCTTCACGAGTTATGAAAATAGCACCGCCATTTCCATTAGTACTGTTCATGCCCACTGCAAATATGGATGATGAATCTTGGTAATGTTCTCGGAACAAAATAGGTGTATTGAATATCTTGCTAAAGTTGCTCGTTTTATCGGCACATTTTGATAAACCCGCTGCCGACCCAAATTTAGGATCAACTTTATTTATCATGTCGCAATCGAAAAATAAATCTTCTGAGGTACCACCAGTTAAAGATCTTCTTACATTGCCATAATAAGTACTGTAAAACATAATATCGGGATTGATATGCGATATTTCGCTTTGGAAGCCATCGCCACCCATTATCTCAACAGCACCTTTGGCTGTATTGCGACTACCATTGATATATTGTGTACCATTGTCTTGTGAGCCACCTACAATATGACCCCGCCAGTCGGCTGCCACATCATAAAATTGAGTGACATTATAACCTTTGTTAGCTGTGAAGAAAGAATTACATCCGTCTGTCGATTTTCCGATACCTCCATCGGAACCTATATAGGTATTAAATTTTTTATTCTGTGCATCTATATTGGTAAACACAATAGCGTGTTTATCAGCATGTATATAATAAGGGCTGAATTCGCTTGCCCCGGTTAGAGCAGTTTTATTCCAACCTGAATTTGTGCCCCTGCCTGGCCCTTGCCATTCCCACCAGTCAACTCCAGCGGCAAATATTCGCTCCGGGTCAGTAGGATCAACGGCAATTACATTGTTCCAAGTTCCTTGCCCTTGAAGGCCATTTGATAATGGGTCAAAGTCGGCAGGCGAAGATGCACCTGAGGCAATTTTAGTCCAAGTGTCGCCAGCATCTTTCGATTGGTAGATTCCCTCCAACCTATTACTAGAAGCAGCAGAAGCCATTGCATAAATATAGTTGGGGTTTGAAGGTGCTAAGGCAATTGAAATTCTATTTGTGGTACTGCCCATTGGCGATTTGCTTACTTTAGAAAAGGGCGATTTGCCATCGTCACTTCTAAATATTCCAGTGCTTGTACAAACGAAAACTTTACCATTGCTTGCAACCTTCAAATCCAAACACATTGCATTTGGACTTCCAGTTGCTTTTTTCCAGTTTTTTCCATAATCTTCACTGTAATAATAACCACCTGCAGCCGCAACGTAAACCCTATCGTTGGTAGGATCCGACCCCATTGATTGTATAGAAGAGAAAGTTGAATAGGTATTGGGGTTGGTACTAGAAAGTAAATCAAAACTAGACCCACCATTTTTCATCATAAAAATACCTCCGCCATTAAAACCACTTTCACCTATCCCACCAGGATAACCCATAAAACCATTTTCTCCAGTTCCATAATATATATCTCCATTGGGTGTTTGTGTAATGCTAACTATGCAGTTGTGGTTGTTTTTGGTATTAACTCTTTGCCAAGATGAACCCGCAGTAGTTGTTTTCCAAAGACCACCACTCACCGCCCCAGCGTATAACGTTTTTTGAGTCGGGTCTTGATTGTCAACCAATATGCAACGCGTACGTCCGCCCACATTGTCGGGGCCTTTTTCTTGCCATTCCAATGGCCATTTCGTGGCACGTTGGCTTATCAACGCATCAGCTTGGCGAATGGCATTATATACATCTTTGGGGTCAACCTTATTGGTAATTTGGTTAGCCCTTAATTTGTGCATCATCTCTGCATAGGCTGTGGCTGAACGTTCTTCCCATTCTTCGCCACCGCCCTCTATTTGCAAGCGTGATTTGCGTGGTGTGTAATCTTTGCCTTCATTAATAAAGGTTCCTAATGCAAAGCCCCCTGCTAGTACAATAGCTCCAATCCAAATCGTAATTTTATTCATATCTATTTTTTATAAAAGTGGTTTCAAATTAACGGCATTTTTCAATACCAATCAAACTTATAAATGTTTTTCGCTGTGATAACTCGACCTTACTAAGGCTCCCGACTCAACGTACTGCAAGCCTCTGCTCAGTCCTTCTTCTTTGTACATCGCAAATATATCGGGGTGTATAAACTCCTCTACTTGCAAGTGCATTTTGGTGGGCTGCAGATATTGACCCAGGGTTAATACATCGCAGCCGTGTGCTGCCAAATCGTCCATAGCTTCAAACACTTCTTCTTTGGTTTCGCCCACACCTAGCATAATTCCTGATTTGGTGCGTCGGCCTCTTTCTTTGGTTAGTCTTATTTGTTCCAAGCTACGCTCATACTTAGCTTGAGGTCGTACTTTCTTATATAATCTTTTCACGGTTTCCATATTGTGCGAAACCACTTCAGGCTTTTCGTCTATTACTTGATATAATAAATCCCACTTTGATTGAAAGTCTGGAATTAAAGTCTCTATCGTGGTCATTGGGTTTTGTTCTTTCACCAATCGAATAGTATCGGCCCAAACGAGTGCACCTTTGTCTTTTAATTCATCTCTATTTACCGAAGTGATAACGGCATGTTTTACGCCCATTAGTTTGATAGCTTCAGCTACACGGGTTGGTTCATCTAAATCATATTCAGTGGGTCGTCCCGTCGCTACTGCACAAAACGAGCAAGAGCGGGTACACACATTCCCAAGTATCATAAAAGTAGCAGTACCTGCTCCCCAGCACTCGCCCATATTGGGGCAATTGCCGCTTTCGCAAATGGTGTGAAGTTTATATTCATCGACCAACTTTCTCACATTGAGATAGTTTTGGCCAGTAGGTAATTTTACTTTTAACCAATCGGGCTTCTTTGTCCTTGGAGGTTCGTTATCAATTACAGGTATTTCTAGCATTCAATATATATAATAACTTGTTTTGAATGAATAAGGTTGCAGCAAGGATTAGAATTTTTGGATTTGAAAACCATAACACTATTATACTGATTCTACAGATTGAATTTCGGGGATGGCCCTGCGGATTCCTTCTTCCAATCCTGCTTTCATCGTCATATTGCTTATATCACAGCTACTGCACGAACCTGTCAGCCTAAGTTTTACTACCATTTCTGGGGTAATATCTACCAGTTCTACATTGCCGCCATCGGCTATCAAGTAAGGTCTCATCGCATTGAGAGCTTCTTCTATTCGGGGTCTTAATTCTTGTTGCATTTTGGGGATTCAAAATTACATAATTTGAATGACATTTTATACGCTAACTATATTTTGTGTTTTGATGTTGTTTATGATAGATACTTGCCTTGCCACCTGCCCAGCCAATTCATTAAAGGCATTACACAAAATATCATTAGATGCAACGATTGGTACTCCTTCGTCGCCAGCTTTACCTACAGGGATTGAGAGGGGTATTTGCCCCAACAATTCTATATCGAATTGCGTAGCTAATTTCTGCCCACCACCTTGGCCAAATATATAATATTTATTGTTGGGTAACTCAGGTGGGGTGAACCACGACATGTTTTCTACTACGCCAAGTAAGGGTACTTTTATCATAGGCATATTGAACATGGCTGCTGCTTTTTCTGCATCGTCGAGGGCGACTTGCTGTGGGGTTGTAACTAAAACAACTCCTGTTAGCGGAAAGTTTTGGCAAAGGGTTAATTGGATATCTCCAGTGCCAGGAGGAAGATCTATAATAAGGTAATCCAAATTGCCCCAATCTACATCGTTCATTAGTTGACGTAGGGCTGCCGATATCATAGGGCCACGCCACACCACGGCTTGTCCGGGTTCTAATATGAGACCAACAGAGATAGCCTTAATACCAAACTTATCAATGGGCACCATTAAGTTTTTGCCATTCACTTCACGCATCTCAAGCGGACTTCTTTGCAAACCAAGCATGGTGGGAATAGAAGGGCCATAAATATCTGCATCCAACAAACCTGTCTTTGCACCCGTTTTTGCCAGCGAGAGTGCGAGGTTTACGGCGATGGTCGACTTGCCCACGCCACCCTTGCCTGAGGCGATAGCTATAATGTTTTTAATACCTTTAAGTTCGCTACGCTCTTGCCCTGTTACACGGCTGGTCATCTTTATTTCAAGGTCTATATCTTTACTTATAAAGTGGCGAACAGCAGTGGTACAAGCGTGTTGTATCATATCTTTCATGGGGCATGCGGGTGTGGTAAGCTCCACTTCAAAGTATATTTTGGTGGGGGTGATATCTATCTGCTGCACCATGCCCAAGGTAACGATATCCTTTTTTAAGTCGGGGTCATCTACATTGCTAAGGGCTTGCAGCAATTGTTTTACGGTAATTTCCATCTTTGTTATTTGCTGCAAAGGTAGGGGAATTCGGATTTGGGATTCTGGATTTGGGCTGACGCCTGAATGTTGCAGTAGCATTTGCGAGTGAATGTTTCAGAATCTATTATTTAACTAAATTAATTATACAACCCTGCTATTCCTTGCTTTACATTAATTTTGCCGCATACATGCTCAACAACAAACAAATAAAAACAGTACAAGTGGTAATGGTCTTTTTTATAGTGAGTACCGTGATGTGTGTTGCTTATATAATATACTCGCATAGTAAACAAAAGATTGATAATGACGAAAGGGAGTATTATAAAGATTTAAGTAATACTTATATAAACAGCCGTGATAGTTTACTTAAGGCTGCTCAAACAAATGACACTTTATATATTGTACCTACTGATACTTTGGCTAAGATGAAGTATTATAGTAATCCTTTGCCTGATAGTTTGGAGACGTTGGTGAGGGAAGGGAAGGTGAGGAAGGTGAAGGTGCAATAATTGCGAATTTAGAATTACGAATTACGCTTTTGTAGTCATTAACAAATACTTCTTATAATGGTGAGAGGGTGAAGTTGCTGACGTCTGATTTCGCTGACGCTTTGATGCTTTTTGCCGAATGAGTTAGCCCCGCGTAGCGTCGTCATCCTGAATTTATTTAAGGATCTCACCGATGAATAGCCTAATTGCCCCATGGGTTTGAGGCCCTGAAACAAGTTCAGGGTGACGCTGACGCCTGATTAGCCTCTGCATCTTAGCTATCTTATTTTTGTCTGAATCACGTTCGCCGCGGCGAAAGGCCGATAAATGGATTAACAGGATTTTTTTGGGAGAGAAATGTTTATTTTTTTAGGAATACATTTGTGGTCTAAATAAACTCAAATTAAATATACTATTATGAAAAAATTTTACACTTACGATGAAGATAAGCAAAAAGGATCATTTTCACTCGACGACCTTTCATGAATTAAAAGAGACACGATGGTTTGGTGCGAAGGAATGGAAGGATGGAAACAAGCAACAGAGGTAGAAGAATTATCAGAGTTATTTAAAGGCGTCCCCCCTGTATTTTTTGCAACATCTTCTACTCAGGAAGCCACACCGCCTTTGCCTATCAGTAAAACAAAGGAACCTGAAATTCCAAAAGATGAAGAGCCTTTTATTAGAAAACATCGCAATGTTATAATAATAATTTCGCTTCTACTTATTATAACGATAATAGAAGTTGTTGTAAATAACAACCAAGCAGCAAAACAAGAAAAACTAGAAAAAAATTAGAAAAAAAATTGGAAGAACAAAACAACGCCCTAGAGGAACAGAAGGTTAAACAAAATCAGCTAGAGGATGCAGAAAACCAAAGAAAAACCGAAGAAAAAAATAAAGAAAATGAACAATTAAGACTGCAAAGAGAAATTAAAAAACAACAATTAAAAATAGAATATGATAATGCTGTAACAACATTGAGAGTTGAGAAAGAAAAAATAGCTGAAATAGAAAGGTTTAAACTTTTGCGTTCCGCATATGCAAAACAGGAAGAATTAAGACAGCAATATATAGTAATTCGAAATTGGGAAAATGAAGTTGAAAGATTAGAAAGTGAATTAAAAAATTATTGAGAGCAAATTGTCAATTGTCAATCGCAATTATTTACCCCTCTTCCCCCACATCGGGCGTTCGCCTCGGCGAACGCCCGATCAAAAAGCTTAAACCCTCGTCAGCAAATCGTTCCGCCGCGGCGGACGTTAATCGTAATTATTCAACTCCTCTTCCTTACCGTCCTTTGCTCAATTCTTTTCTCATAATCCACACCCTTAAATATGCGTTGCACAAATATGCCGGGAGTATGTATTTGGTCGGGGTCGAGCTCGCCAGCGGACACCAGTTCTTCTACTTCGGCTATGGTTATTTTACCTGCCATGGCCATACTGGGGTTAAAGTTGCGGGCAGTTTCTCTATATATTAAGTTGCCATGGTAATCGCCTTTCCATGCTTTTACGATGGCATAGTCGGCACGCAGCCATGTTTCCATTAAGTGTGGTTTGCCGTCAAAGTCTCTAATTTCTTTTCCTTCGGCTACCTCGGTACCAAATCCAGCGGGTGTGTAAAAAGCAGGGATGCCTGCACCGCCCATCCAGCAGCGTGTTGCAAGAGTTCCTTGGGGTATTAGTTCTACCTCCAGTTCACCACTTAATAGTTGGCGTTCAAACTCGGCATTCTCGCCCACATAACTGCTTATCATCTTTTTTACTTGACGTGTTTGCAACAGCAGTCCTATTCCAAAATCGTCGACCCCTGCATTATTGCTAATACAAGTTAGGTTCTTTATACCTGCTTTCACCAGGGCCGCGATACAATTCTCGGGTATACCACACAGCCCGAAACCACCGAGCATAATGGTTGCTCCATCGCTTATGTCTTTTACGCCTTCGTAGGCATTTGTTATTACTTTATTCATAAAATTCCCTGCAAAGTAAAGGGAATTTTAGTAGTAATTCTACTTTGACAAGTTAGCTTTATGGTGATCTTTGCTTTATATCATAGGCTCTTTGCTTATGTCTGTATTCCATTTGTAGCCATACCTGTTGTTCGTCATCATGCTTGTTACTATATGTGCGAATCATAATTTGCCTAACGTCAAACGCACTCAGCAAAGGTATTGTCTCTTTAAATTTTATCTTTTCTTCGAGAATAAAATGCTGTGCTTGCATGCATAATGCCATGTGGTGGTGCCATGCCAACCATCCTCTGATCTGATACTCACTGGCACCTATATCAGACTTGACTTCTTGAAGCGTTCGCTCAACGAAATATCTTTGGGCTTGCATTTCAAGCAATGCCTGCAATGAGTGTTGCATTTCTTTAGCATTGCTCAATATATATTTGATTTCTTCTTCTTCACCTTCTAATATTGTTTTACGAATAATGAGCATTCTTTCGCAGTAATTCTCCGATTTCCTGTCCCAAGTATATACCTTTCTAAGGTAAGCTTTGCATTTGAGCTGCCCTTTTGTACCATTGCGGATAACAACATCTTTCCAGTCCTCATTCTCTAATGTTTTTATATACTCTCTCACTTCTATTGGTTGTGATAACGATTGATACCGTGAGTGACTTCTGCCTTTCTGATTCTCCTCTCTGCTGGATATAAGAATATGAGGTGCTTCTAAATATATGTTATGATTTTTATGAATGTCAAATACAAACAATTTGTCCAAAGAATCTATCGCTTTTAATAATTTATAGTCATCACCATAAAAACCATCTGCCGCCATATAGTCAAATCTTGTCCCTAAACTTATTTGGCGTTTGATAATGGCTAATGCAAGCTCTAACTTTGTCTGGGGATTATGTCTTTCAAGGGGAACTCCTGCTTTTTTTAGCCTGCTTTTTGATTTTGTCCAGTCCTCGG
>Ga0163151_10002799_pt1 | contig 26218 bp, 22 predicted proteins | sample OliLakLV19MP5IB2_FD_145596 | JGI IMG/M metagenome (GOLD analysis project Ga0163151, IMG submission 145596) | Freshwater microbial mat bacterial communities from Lake Vanda, McMurdo Dry Valleys, Antarctica - Oligotrophic Lake LV.19.MP5.IB-2 | ecosystem: Environmental > Aquatic > Freshwater >...
GAGTTTGCTCATTAACTAAGAAACCCAATAAAATCATATATTGGCGGCATAAAAAACAGAATTTAATGCATACGAATTTATCAAAATTGGCAAAAAAGGGTGCATCTACCCCCAAATATGTTAGCCAAAACCAACTGACAATTTGTGGGTTTGAGACACCTTTTGCGCAACACCTTACTAGCGAAAATCGTTGGGTTAAATTATCTAAATTAATTCCTTGGGATAAAATTGTGAGCCAATATGATTTACAGTTTAAGTCCTTAGAAGGTCGTCCACCGATAAATGGACGAATCGTAATTGGTGCTGTTATTATCAAACATTTTTTAGGTTTATCGGATAGAGAAACCGTTTTACAAATACAAGAAAATCCCTTTCTTCAATACTTTTTGGGTTATAGCAGTTTTACAAACGAAGCCCCTTTTGTAGCTTCTCTTTTTGTGGAAATAAGAGAACGATTGAATCTTGAAATATTGAGTGGTATTAATGATATAATTATTGCTCATAGCTTTGAAAAAACAACTGAAACTATATTAAAAAATACGACTGAAAAGGATGAAGAAATGCCACCAATACCACCATCAAGCCTAAGTGAAGAAACAGCTACAGCCGTTATTGAAGAAGAAAAACCATCATTACCAAATCAGGGAAAACTTTTGATGGACGCCACCGTTGCGCCACAAAATATTACGTTTCCAACCGATTTAAAGTTGCTAAATGCAGCTAGGAAAAAGAGTGAGTATTTGATTGACAAATTGTATGTAAAAGAAATTATTGGCACCGAAAAAGTGAGGACTTATAGAGAAATTGCAAGAAAAGATTTTTTAAATGCGGTACGAAAAAAAGCTAAATCAGGTAAACAAATTTATAAAGCCAATGGTACTCAAATAAGATATTTGAGACGAAATTTACAATACATTACTAACTTTCTTTTGGTCTACAAAGAACAAAAAATAGATCATCCTTTGACTCAAAAAGAACTTACCTATTTGCAAACATTGGAGCTTGTTTATCAGCAACAAAATACAATGCACAGCACCAATACCAATAAAATTGAAAATCGAATCGTGAACTTACATCAACCGCACGTTCGACCAATTGTAAGAGGTAAAGAGGGCAAAAAAGTTGAGTTTGGCAGCAAGCTACAAGTGTGTCTTGTAAACGGTTTTACGCATTTAGACAAACTAAGTTGGGACAATTTTAATGAAGGAAAATATTTGCAAGAATCGGTAGAATTATACAAAAAGAAGTATGGATTTTATCCTGCAGAAGTACTAGCAGACCAAATTTATTGCAACCGAGAAAATAGAAATTGGTTGAAAGAAAAAGACATAAAACTACAGGCTAAGCCGCTTGGACGACCGAGCAAAGAGGCATTGTCAAATCCTGTAAGACCTGGGGAACGTAATCCAATAGAAGGAAAATTTGGACAAGCAAAAGTAGCATATGGTTTAGCCAACATCGGTGCTAAGTTAAAAACTACTAGTGAATCTTGGATTGCAACTATCGTACTGGTGTTAAACCTCGTTAATTTAACGAGGCTTTCCTTGTTGAACTTTTTTCAACAAATATTTCTGCTATTTGCACGACTTTTTGACAGTAAACTTTTGAAGCTGAGTTGTTGAGCAGACTCTATTTAATGAATTTTACTATGTATTAGTGAATCAAATAGACTCTAAAGGTAGCGAAAAATCCTTGAAATTGATGGTAAGCACAACGTAAAATTGGCATTGCTAACCCGCTTGTCCTTCCCAAATGCCAACTATCATTTTGCTTTTGCTATACTTAACAAACTGCCCTTACTTACTACTTTATTTTATACGATGAATTTATTTAAATATCTCCTTGGTGCCTTGTTTTTTAGCAGTTTAATTACTGCTTGTAGCAACCAAAAAACGACAAAGCAGGAAATTGCCCCCGTTATTCCCTTAGAAAATTTCTTTCGGAATCCAGATATTGCCCAATTTAATTTGTCGCCTTCGGGCGAATTAATCGCCTTTAAAATGCCGGTTAATAAACGCATGAATGTGTTTGTAACCAAAATTGGTTCTGGCGATACCACTCAGCTTACTTCGATTATGGATAGAGATGTGGCCGCTTATTTTTGGAAAAGCGATAGCCAAATTGTGTACATGCGCGACAATGGCGGCGATGAAAACTTTCATCTGTTTTCGGTGAATGTTAACACCAAAGTGCAACGAGATTTAACACCATTTCCTAAAGTGGGCGTGGAAATTGTTGACAATCTAAAGGATGTTTCCAATGAGCTGCTTATTGCCATGAACAAAGACAATGCCGAATTATTTGATGTGTATCAATTGAATATTTTAAGTGGTGAGCTAACCTTGATAGCAAAAAATCCGGGTGGGGTTTCCCAATGGGTGAGCGATCACAAAGGTGTGGTGCGCGTAGCCATTAAAAATGATGGTGTAAACAATGTCATTCTTTATCGCGAGGATGCAAGTATGCCATTTAAAGAAGTGTTGCGTACCTCCTTTAAAGAGAGTGTAAGTCCGCTCTTCTTTACCTTCGATAACAAGTATTTATATGCCGCCTCCAATTTAAATAGAGATAAATCGGCCTTGGTAAAAATGGATTTATCTACAGGCAAAGAATTGGAAGTAATTTTCTCTCATCCAGATGTGGATGTTAGTGAATTAGACTATTCTGAGCAGCGTAAAGTATTGACTTATGTGTCTTATACAACCGCTAAATTAGAGCGTAAATTTTTAGATAAAGAAACCGAAATATTGTATAAAAAATTAACAGAAAAATTAGGTGCTCAGTATGAAATTTATATCAGTTCGGAGAACAGAAAAGAAGATAAATTGTTGGTTCGAACCATAAGCGATAGGTCCTTGGGAGCAACTTATTTTTATGATGTGAAGAAAGATGAATTAACGAAGGTTGCAGATAGAGCGCCTTGGTTAAAAGAAGATCAAATGTGCCAAATGAAACCCATTACCTACACGGCTTCTGATGGCATAATACTCAATGGTTATTTAACTTTGCCACTAGGCATAGAGGCCAAAAATTTACCTGTAATTATTAATCCACATGGCGGCCCATGGGCCAGAGATGATTGGGGCTGGAATCCTGAGGTGCAGTTCTTGGCCAACCGCGGTTATGCCGTATTACAAGTGAATTTTAGGGGCTCTACTGGTTATGGCCGAAAGTTTTGGGAAATGAGTTTTAAGCAATGGGGCAAAACCATGCAAAATGATTTAAGCGATGGCGTAAATTGGTTAGTAAAAGAAGGTATTGCCGATCCAAAAAGAGTGGGAATTTATGGGGGAAGCTATGGTGGCTATGCAACTTTGGCCGGACTCACTTTTACGCCAGATTTATATGCCTGCGGAGTTGATTATGTGGGTGTTTCTAACTTGTTCACTTTTATGTCTACCGTGCCTCCATATTGGAAACCCTTTATGGATATGATGTATGAAATGGTGGGCGATCCAAAAAAGGATTCAATCTTATTGCGTTCTGCCTCTCCTTTGTTTCATGTAGACAAAATTAAAGTGCCCCTTTTTATTGCACAAGGAGCCAATGATCCTAGGGTAAATAAAGCCGAAAGTGATCAAGTAGTTGAAGCGTTGAAAAAACGTGGTGTTAAAGTAGAATACATGGTAAAAGACAATGAAGGTCATGGTTTCCACAACGAAGAAAATCAATTTGAGTTTTATGGTGCTATGGAAAAATTCTTGGCCACTCACCTAGGTGGAAGGATGATAAGCAAGCCTTAAGCAGCATGATAGAATTGAAACAAGTCCATAAATCGTATCACAATGGAAGCTCCAGTTTACATGTGTTGAAAGGCGTAAATGCGGTTGTAGAATCGGGCGAAATGGTGTCTATTATGGGCTCATCTGGTAGTGGCAAATCTACCCTCTTGAATATACTTGGTATTTTAGATACCTACGATGCAGGAGAATATCGGTTAGAAGGAGAGTTAATTAAACAACTCAACGAGAAACACGCTGCCCAATTGCGCAATCAATTAATTGGATTTGTGTTTCAATCGTTCAACTTAATTGGGTTCAAAAATGCCATGGAAAATGTTGCCTTGCCACTTTATTATCAAAATGTGAGCAGGAAAAAACGCAATTTAATTGCCCTAGAATATTTAGAGAAAGTAGGCTTAAAAGATTGGGCCCATCACATGCCCAATGAATTGAGTGGCGGACAAAAGCAAAGGGTGGCCATTGCCAGGGCTTTAATTTCTAAACCTAAAATTATTTTGGCCGATGAACCAACGGGAGCATTGGATTCGCAAACCAGCCTTGAGGTAATGGATTTGTTAAAAGGAATCAATGACCAAGGCATTACCTTGATTATTGTTACTCACGAGCATGATATAGCCGAAATGACGCAACGTACCATTCATTTAAAAGATGGAAATATTTTAGGGTAATATGTTCGATTTAGATAAGTGGCAGGAGATATTTTCTAATATTCGCAAGAACCGTTTGCGCACCTTTTTAACGGGCTTTAGCGTAGCTTGGGGAATCTTTATGCTTATTGTTTTGTTGGGTGCTGGAAAAGGGCTACAAAATGGCGTTAAAAGTCAGTTTGCCAGAGATGCCATCAATAGCATTTGGCTCAACGCGGGAAAAACTGCCCTTGCTTATCAAGGTTACCAGCCCGGAAAAGAGATTAAATTTACCAATGAAGATTATCAGTTGATCTCACAAAAGTATAAACGCGCAGAACACATCAGTGCAAGAATGCACCTGTGGAATATCAGTTTAATAAGTTATAAAAGTAAGTTTGGAAATTTTAATGTAAAGGGGGTGCACCCCGATATGGTTTTTCCCGAAAAGGTTATTCTTACTAGTGGCAGGTTTATTAACGACAGGGATATTGAAGAGAATAGAAAGGTAACTTGTATTGGTAAAAAAATAGTGGATGAACTTTTCAAAGCTGAAGAACCTATTGGCAAAGAAATTAATGTAAATGGCGTGCTTTTTAAAGTAGTTGGGGTGTTTTATGACGATGGGGGCGACCAAGATAATAGAAGGGCATATTTGCCTGTAAGTACCACGCAGCGTGCCTTTACAGGAAATACGCAAATTGATCAGGTGGTAATGAGCATCAACGAAAAGGATGTGAATGAGAGTGAAGAAATTGTGAATGAACTGCGCGCTTTATTATCTGCTAGGCATCATTTTGATCCAAACGACCAAAAGGCAATTTTTGTTTGGAACAATTTAACCGAGTATAAAAAGATCATGAGTCTTTTAAACGGCATCACTATTTTTGTTTGGATTATTGGCATCGGAACTTTAATTGCAGGCATAGTGGGAGTTAGCAATATTATGATGATTGTGGTTAAGGAAAGAACGGTAGAAATTGGCATCAGAAAAGCTTTGGGTGCAAGTCCTTGGAGCATCATTGCTTTGATTTTGCAAGAGGCCGTTTTTATAACTTCCTTGTTTGGATATATTGGATTGATGTTGGGTATTTTTTTACTTGAAGCCTTTAATAAATACCTGCCTGCTTCCGATTTTTTTAAGAACCCAGAAGTGGATTTAAGCATTGCTTTATATGCCATGTTGTTATTGGTTATTTCGGGTTTATTTGCCGGATTTTTTCCTGCAAGAAAAGCGGCTTCGGTTCAGCCCATTGATGCATTAAGAGGAGCATAATATGTTCGACGCAGATAGGATAAATGAAGTTTTACAAACGCTTAGCAAAAATAAGCTTAGAACAACCTTAACGGCCTTTGGGGTGTTTTGGGGAATCTTTATGCTTATGATTATGTTGGGTTCTGGAGCCGGATTAGAGAAGGGGGTAACGCGTTCTTTTGGAGGTTCTGCCACCAATGCCGTTTACATGTGGACTCAACAAACTACTTTGCCCTATAAGGGTTTGCCAAGGGGCAGGAGTTTCAATTTTGATTACGACGATATTCAGGCTATCAAAGACAATGTGCCCGAGTTAGGGGTCTTAGCGCCATCTGCCCAATTAGGTGGGTATCGTGGAGAAAACAATGTGAGCAGAGGCACAAAAACGGGTCCTTTTGTGGTGCGTGGCGATTTTCCTGACAACCGTTTTATTCAGGTTTTTACAGTTACATCGGGTAGGTACTTAAACAATTTAGACATCAAAGAAAAGCGCAAAGTATGTGTTATTGCCCCACGTGTTCAAGAGATTTTGTTTAACAAAGAAGAGAATCCATTGGGTCAATACATTCAGGTAAATGGAACCTATTTTAAAGTAATTGGAACCATTGCCACAGATAAGTCGGGCGATAACCCTGAGGAGAAAATGCAAACCATTTATATTCCGTTTACCACCTTTCAGCAGGCCTTTAATTATGGCGGAAAAATTGGTTGGTTCAGCCTAACGGCAAAGCCACAATTTGCAGCTTCTTTGGTAGAAGAAAAGGTAAAAAAAGTGTTGGCACAAAGGCATAAAATTTCGCCAGAGGATCCCTATGCCATTGGCAGTTGGAATTCGCAAAAGGAGTTTATGAAAATACAAGGGCTATTTAATGGAATTCGCATCTTGGTTTGGGTGGTGGGCATTGGTACTTTGCTGGCGGGTGTTATTGGCATTAGCAACATCATGCTCATAATTGTAAAAGAGCGCACGCGAGAAATAGGGGTGAGGCGGGCACTTGGCGCTACCCCACGGTCTATCATTACGCAAATAATTTCTGAATCTGTCTTGCTTACTGCTTCTGCTGGCTACTTTGGGTTATTGGCGGGCGTGTTTTTAATGGAGCTGGTAAACAAGGCCATTGAGGGTGCAGATTCGGGCATGTTTTATCAGCCTGGAGTGGAGTTGTCTGTAGCTTTAAAAGCCTTGGGAATATTGATTATTAGTGGTGCTTTGGCTGGAATTATTCCTGCAAAAAAAGCACTTGAAATTAGTCCGGTTGAGGCCTTACGTTACGAATAATAAAAACTAGAATATGAAAAAAATAATTAGAATAAGCCTTTTTTCTTTGATGGGAATTTTGTTTTTATACACCATTTATTTCTTGTATAGCAAAAACGAAAAGAAACCAATTATATACAATACCTTGGTTCAGACCAAAACCAATATTGTGCAAAAAACAGTTGCTACGGGTGCTGTGGTGCCAAGAAAAGAAGTGAATATTAAGCCGCAGGTGTCTGGTATCATTGAGAAATTTTATGTGGTGGCGGGCGATAAAATTAGGAAAGGGGATAAGATTGCCCAAATAAGAATTATACCCAATATGATAAACCTAGCCAATGCAGAGAGTAGGCTGAACCGAGCGCAGTTGGCTTTTGATAATGCCAAAATTGATATGGAGCGCAACGAGAAATTATGGGAGTCTAAAATGATTGCTTATGCCGATTATCAAGTGGTGAAGCTTGGTTTTAACAACAGCAAAGAAGAGTTAAATGCAGCCGAAAATAACATTCAATTGATTAAGGAGGGTGTGAGTAGAAACTCGGGTAAGCAAACCAATACTATTGTAAGAAGTACCATTGATGGAATGGTTTTGGATGTTCCTTTAAAGGAAGGCAGCAGTGTAATTGAAAGCAATACGTTTAATGAAGGCACAACCATTGCTACGGTGGCCGATATGGGTGAAATGATTTTTGAGGGGAAGGTAGATGAAAGTGAGGTTGGCAAAATTAAAACGGGCATGGCTTTGATCTTAACAGTGGGTGCCATTGATGCAGATAAATTTAGTGCAGTGTTAGAATATATTGCTCCCAAAGGAGTGAAGGAAAATGGAGCCATTCAATTTCAAATAAAGGCAAGGGTGGCATTAAAGAATAACCAATTTTTGCGTGCCGGTTACAGTGCCAATGCCGATATTGTTTTGGCTAGAAAAGACAGTGTTTGGTCGCTGCCAGAAGCTGTTTTGCAATTTGAAAAAGAAAAGGTTTTTGTAGAGGTGGAAATGTTGCCCCAAGTTTTTGAAAAGCATTACCTCAAAACTGGCTTAAGCGATGGCATTAACATAGAAATTTTGGAGGGCATTAATGCCCAAGACAAAATCAAAGATCCCAATATTCCGGTTGAAGAAAAGAAGGCTTAACTACCCATAAGAAAACTCAACTACCCATAAGAAGGCTTAACTACCCATAAGAAAACTCAACTAACCAAAAGAAAACTCAACTAACCAAAAGAAGGCTTAACTACCCATAAGAAAACTCAACTACCCATAAGAAAACTCAGCTACCGCTTAGTAGTAGTAATTTGCTCAATGCGTTTTTCGTAATTGCTGCCTTGGAAAATGCGGTTAACGTATATGCCGGGCGTATGAATCATGTCTGGATCCAACTCTCCTGCAGGCACCAATTCTTCTACTTCTGCAATGGTAATCTTTCCTGCCATGGCCATCAAGGGGTTAAAGTTTCTTGAGGTGGCACGAAAAATTAAGTTGCCATGCGAATCGCCTTTCCATGCTTTTACAATGGCAAAATCAGCGTTAAAAGCATGCTCTAATAAATAGGTTTTGCCGTTAAACTCGCGGGTTTCTTTGCCAATAGCCACTTCTGTTCCTACACCTGCTGGCGTATAAATAGCTGGCATGCCATATCCTGTGGCCATGCAACGTGTTGCCAAGGTGCCTTGCGGAATTAATTCAACTTCCAACTCACCACTTAATAACTGACGCTCAAACTCGGCATTTTCGCCCACATAAGAAGAAATCATCTTCTTCACCTGTCTGGTTTTTAACAACAAGCCAATGCCAAATTCATCTACCCCAGCATTGTTCGAAATGCAAGTAAGGTTTTTAACGCCCTTGTTAATAAGTGCGGTGATAGAATTTTCTGGTATGCCGCATAGGCCAAATCCACCTAACATAATTACTGCACCATCCTGAATATCTTGTGTAGCCTCCTCAGCATTTTTTACTATTTTCTGTAACATGGTTATATTTTTATTCTACTACGGCCGACAATTGACAATCGCACAAAGCTTGGCAGATAGATTTCATGGTTTCCAATTCGCCTTTTTTAACAACTGCCTTGCCTTTAAAATGAACCAAAAGCGCACACTGCTCAGCTTGCAACTCATCGTGCTCGCAAATGTCCACCAAACACTCAATTACCCAATCAAAGGTATTTACCTCATCGTTATACAACAGCACCTGATAAGATTCACCCACCTCATCAAGCACCGATACATCTTCTTCTTTTTTAGTAACTTCCTTTACCATTGCAAACTTCTTATTTTTCTATTTCTGGCTTCTTGCTAAATGAAATCTTGCTTTCTGTTCCATTTCTCAATCGACCAATATTAGCCCTGTGGGTGTATATTACCATAAGCCCAATTCCAATGCAAAAATACATGAAAAAAGTTTCTTCTGAACCATATATAAATCGCACAAAAACGCCACTCATGATTGCACCAAGCATAGAGCCCAACGACACAAACTTAGTGAGCCAAACGCTTATAACAAAAACTAAGGCACACAACAAAGCAACCGGCCAGCTTATGCTTACCACCATTCCCAACAAAGTAGCAATCCCTTTACCACCTCTAAATCCAGCAAATATTGGATATACATGGCCTAATACCGCAACTATCCCCAACAACAATTGGTACTGCCTAAATTCTTGGCTACCAGGCAAAATTTTATCTTGTAAATAAAATAAACTCGAGGCCGCCAATCCCTTCAAAAAATCAAGAAACAAGACCGTAATTCCAGCCTTTTTTCCCAGTACCCGCAAGGTATTTGTGGCCCCTGCATTTCCACTCCCATGCTCGCGCACATCAATTTGAAAAAATATTTTTCCAATCCAAACTGCAGACGGTATTGAACCCAATAAATAGGCCCCAAGCAGAAATAATCCCATTGTTGTGTTAATCTCCATTATTTATTCTTTTGAGCCCTCACAAATTTGTTGCGATCAGAAATATTTGCCTGCCTAATGCTGTAATCCTTTTTCTCTTTCGAAATCTTATCAACGTTTATTTTAACGGTTTCATTAAACAATTTGTCTGAACCAATTACCGCCATTACCCCTTTTTGATACTTGAAATAATACCATGAACCATTGTCTTGTTGCAAGTACATCACAAAATTATCACCGCCACGGTTTTTGGTAATATTAATTGACCCGGTAATCTTGCGCTCAATTAGGTTTTTCTCTATACTACGCAATCCCAATTCGCCCACACTGGTAAAAGCTCTTAGGCCTTGGTTCCATGCCATATTTACATCCGTAAAGAAGAACGTTTTTTGTAAACCTTCCATGTTTTTCGAACTCAATTCGTCTTCCATATTCTCTCCCAAACGCTTAAATATTTTATCATCCACCAATTCGGGTATGCTAATTTTAAGCACCCGTTTGTTAAAATATTCAGCAGACGCTCCAGATGATTGTTCCACCAAAGAATCTAACATTAATTTTAAGGCCGCATCTGGCAACAGCATATCAATAACCATGCTTAGCTTCATGCCAAATGTGGTATCAGCTAAATTGTAAGTGGCATATCCAGCACTGTTTACACTAAAGCCCTCTGTATTATAACCAAAGTTAAATTTGCCCTCCCCATAAACAATTTTCTTTAGCTCACTCATGGCTAAAAAATTGCCACGCTTCTCCCTTCCAAAAACTTTGCCGTATGGCCCAAGTCTAAACTCATCAAATTGCTCATTATAGGTAAATGTCCCTTCACATTTCATTAACTCTTGGTCGGTAGAATTTCGCTTCCTAGAGAACATGGCAGGATACACATGTGAGGAGTCGTTGCTTACAAAAAATCCATTGGTTAAGGCTTGTCTGTTTAAGTTAGTTAATGGCGGTGCAGTATTGATGTAAACCGAATCTGGACTAATAATAGAGGCCGATTTAAACCAATCTGTTTTCGGTAAAAACTGCTCATGCATGCCTTTAAAGAATCCATTATACTCCAAATTCTTATCATAAGAATGCAAGATGGCACTTCCCCTAAAACCAATTTTTGGGCCCACCATAAAGTTAATTGTATCTGGTATCAATGTTTTGCCTTCTATGTATTTTTTCTGGGCCACATATATCTGATCCAAATAAAATTTCTGGGGCTTTTTGTTGCGGTCCAAATAAGTATAAGTACCCGCGCCAATGCAATCGGTTCGACCATTAATTTTAATATTAACCTTCTCTATATCATGGTATGCATTTAAGGTATCTGCCTTTATTTTTGCATTCACCAACATGTCCATCTCTGCATTGTTTCTTACAATAGCTTTGCCACTGTCTGGAAAAACTTTGCTATCGGCAACCACTATAAATGGAATCTGCCCAATATTCATTACAAAGTCGCCAAGTGTAATAAACACAGACCCCGCAGCATATTTTAAACTGTCTTGTAATCCTTTTTTACTCAACAAATAACTACCTGCCTCTGCTTTTTTGGCATTAGGCGGACCAGTAAATTTGAGTGTTTTAGGAACCATATCCCACCGTAATTTTTGGAATGAACCTACATAGTTGTTTAGCACAAAAGTATTGTTAATTCCAGGAAAATTTTTGTAAGTAAACTCGGCATACTTCTGCTCTAAGTTCACGTATGCTTTTACCTTCCCTGTTGCAAATGCCACCTTGCTGGTATCACTTGGATCCATTTGTTTAAATACCGCATCATCCGATAAAATTTCTACCGGTTTTAACTCAAATAAGTCGGCATCTAATTTACCTCCTTCAATATCCATATTACCTTTTGCCTTCATCGCCTTTGGTGTTAAAATAATGGTACCATATAATTTTGCACCATCATAGGCAATCTTCATGGGCTCACCTTTGTTGGTAATAAACATGGTGTCTTGGTATGGAAGCCAATGGGTAAATACATTGGGCGATTTAATTACCGTTGGAAACAAAGAGGTTCTATCATTCTCAAATAGGTGACTATTCGAGTTCATCGAATCGAGCATATACTCTAATCGATGAGAGGAAGTTCTAGACGATAAATAGGAGAGTGTTCCATCGCCTACAAGTCCATCATTACTTAGTCGCAAATCCATGTTGGCATTGCCTTTAGAACCATATAAGGTGTATTTTGTAGTTTGGTCGTTGGGTATATAAAATCCCAAAGATTTATCGGGCTGTAAATAGATTTCCTGGCGCATCTCTGGCAAAATTCCGCCCGAAACAAAATTGCCTCCAAGGGCCAAGGTGTACAAGTTTAAATCGGCCAAACTATCCAATGTAAAAGGATCTACGTCAAAATAAAATCGGTTCCTATCATAAGTTCCCTTCATCGTAGTTGGGTAATCATAAAACACTTTTGACCCAACTTCTGACGTAAACACAGGGTATTTAGGATAGCGTTTTCGCCCCGATTTATTGTATTGATAATCGATTTCAAGCGTACCGTAAATATTTTGAATTACACTCTTTACATGCCGCATCATGCCAACAGAATCATCGGCATATAAAAATTTTAAAGAGTCAACATTATTTAACCTTACTTTAAAAGTATTGTAATCAAATGCAAAATTATTTCCATAAAAATCGGACATACCCGCACGCAGTTTTCCGCTAAAATCCATGTTGCGATTCTTCTTTATAGTAACTACTTGGTCTCTTGGTAAAATATATACGTTTTGCGAATCGCTAAAGAAGAACTTAGGAACGCCTTGTACTACCAAATCATTGTTAATTAAACTAATATGCGCATTTGGAATAGAGCTAATGATCGAATTAAATGCAATGGCATCATAATCGGTTCTTCCATTATGGGCGTTTACATAATCAATCAATTTACGTTTCACATACACCACGTTTTTTGCCCCATCAAAATTTACATAACCTTTGTCGTTAAGGTCTATCATTTGAATGCGAATGTCACTAATATTACTTTTAAAGGTGGCCGCATAAGACTCAATCCTAAAGCTGTTTACCTTATTGTCTTCACAGTATTTTTTAATTCTTTGTAAAGGATTATAAGATAACATAGCGCCAATTTTTTCATAGCTAAAATCCCTGAAATAATTAATTGATTCAAACCTTGCTGGCACATCACCTGCAATATTGTCTAATTCAATTTTGGGACTGTTTAAGTCCCATTTTATCTCGTCAACATAGAATTCTATGTTGTGGTAATTATCCATAAATGGGGCCGATGAAATTCCTTTTTTATCATCCCTATACAAAGAAACTTTGTCTTTATCGATGAGGTAATTAAAAGCCAATTGTGGATGATAAATTGAATCTTTATCTAAGAAGATGGTCACTTCTGCTTTCTCTACAGAAATGCGGTTTTCGCGCACAAAAAACTCGGGCGATTGTACCCTTAAAAATGGTTTATTTTTAAAGTTGAACCATAGCTCTGCTTTTTGGTCATTTGTTCCCCTGCCTATAACCAAAGCGCCACGCATACCAAAGCCTCCTCGAAATTTTGCTTTGCCATAACTAGTTCCAGTAAAGGTAGAAAAATAGCCTTCAAATTGCGGATAAATACTCTTTTCACCCTGAGATTTTCCCATGGGTCTATCCGTAACTTTTCCCATCATTGGTTTTGCAGATAAATCGAGGTTGTAAAAGTTGCAAGAATCTGCTATTAAATCGCCATTGTTTAAATCGATTTTGTAATTTTTGATTAAAGCATATACCTTATTAGAATCTAAGCCAACACGCGTCCAATCAATCTTTCCGCCTTTTCCCACCCATAAGTTTTTACTAGGGTAAAACTTACCCGAGGTATTATAAAGTTCAAAGGTATCTCCCGGTGTATAACAAATAAGGTTCAGTTTTTTAAACAAGAAAAGAGGCTCACCTTCTACCACCAATTCCGCATCGGCTGTTGAAGTTACCCATGTATATCCTCCCAAAACCAATAATTGATTTTCGGCAAATACGTTTTTAGACACCAATAGAAACTTTTGAAAATCATCCTTGCTGCGCTTTAAGGCTGCCGATAATGTCTTGTGCCAACCATCAAATTTGCCTAGATAATTGTTGCTTACCAAGGCATTTATGGTCTTTAAATAGCCCTCAAAATCGGGACTAATTTGACAAGTGGCATTCAACATTTCGTTGCTTTGCCTTATGATCATCGTCTTTTGGGCGTTAGAAAATTTACCGGCATTATAATATCCACTAAACTCTTCCGCCATATCGCGCACGTCCTTTTTAGACGAACTAGACATGAACGACTCAAACTCGCCAATAAAAACACTTGGGTCAAACGAAAAACTATTGGGGCGCTGAGCCCGTATTTGCGTAAAACTAAATAATAGAATTATGAGCCAGAAGGATGCTTTTCTCATAGTTATGCCATCGCCTTCACAATATCTACAAAACTGCGGCTTTGCAATGCAGCACCACCCACCAAAGCACCATCAATATCTGGCGCCGAAAATAGCTCAGCAGCATTATCTGCTTTTACACTGCCACCGTATTGAATGGTGATTTCTTGCGCTACTGGATCTGAGTATTTTTTAGCAATTAATTCCCTAATAAATGCATGTATTTCTTGCGCTTGTGCTGTGCTGGCAGTTTTACCTGTACCTATTGCCCAAACAGGTTCGTAAGCCACCACAACCTCTTGCATTTGTTCTGCATTTAAGTGGAATAAGCCTTCCGAAATTTGCTTCTCTAATACCGCAAAATGAGTATTTGATTCGCGTTCTTCCAAGGTCTCTCCACAGCAATAAATTGGCGTTAATCCTGTAGATAAAATGGCATCAACTTTTTGAGCCAACCAGGCATTATTTTCATGGAAATATTGACGGCGCTCGCTATGCCCAACAATTACATAAGTAGTGCCACAACTTTTTAACATAGCTGCACTTACTTCGCCGGTATAAGCACCACTCTTGTGGTTGCTACAGTTTTGGGCACCAATAGCAATTTGGCTATTGTCTGAAGCCAATCTGCTTACGGCATTAATATGAATAAATGGCGGAACTAATACCACTTTGGCTCTGCCTTGGTATTCGTCTTTTAACATGTTGCTAATTTCAGAAACAAGTCCCATTCCTTCTTCCAAGGTCTTGTTCATTTTCCAGTTTCCTGCGATGATTTTCTTTCTCATGGTCATATTAATTCTTTTTCGGAAGTCGTATTATGCTCCCAAAAACGATAGGTTTTACTTTGTTCATATACCGCTGCCAACAATTCTCTGTCAACTTCGGTAAAAGGCACGCTTCTGCGCTTATAAACTGCTTCGGCTGTTTTATAAAATTTGTGTAACACAAAAGTTTCAAACCCTTGTGCGCCACCCCAGCTAAAACTAGGGATAAAATTTCTTGGAAAACCCGAACCAAATATATTTGCGCCAACACCTACAACGGTGCCAGTATTAAACATGGTATTGATGCCACATTTTGCGTGATCGGCCATCATTAGTCCGCAAAAGGTTAAGCCTGTCTTTTCAAAACGATTGCTGCGGTAATTCCACAGCTTCACTTCGTCGTACGTGTTTTTTAAATTGGAATTGTTGGTATCGGCACCCATGTTTACCCATTCTCCAATGACGGCGTTCCCCACAAATCCATCGTGACCTTTATTGCTGTATCCATAAAATACCACATTATTAACCTCTCCGCCCACTTTACAATGCGGCCCAACCGTAGTGGGACCATAAATTTTGGCATCCATTTTTAGTCCGGCATCTTCACACAAGGCAAAAGGTCCGCGAATTTTGCAGCCTTCCATCACTTCCGCATTTTTTCCAATATAGATGGATCCAGTTGAGGCATTAAGGATAGAGAAATTAATTTTTGCCCCTTCTTCAATAAAAATTCTTTCGGGATTGAGTACCTGATTGCCTGCTGGAATAGGCTGAGATTCCCGGCCAGCAGTCATAAAAGCAAAATCTGCCTCTAGTGCCTCACCGTTTTTAGAAAAAATATCGTAGCAATAATGAAGTTGGGTAAAAGTAGTCTCCTCACTCTCGGTGCAATGATATAAGCTAATATCCTCCGAGAAAGCGTTTACAAAGGATTCCTCCATAAAAACCGCTACCAACATGTCGTTAAAGACTAAAGCCTCCTTGTTTTTAGATAGTTTTTTTATTTCTGCCACCAAGGTAGGTGTAGGGCAAATGCTGCCATTTATGAGAATATTATGCGGACCTTCATTCCTAGGGAATTTTTCTTGAAGGTAATCTTGGGTAAAATATCCATAGTTAACATGCCCAAAATAGGCTTCCCATTTCTCGTTAATGGTGCGTATGCCCACCCTAAGATTGGCCACTGGCCTGGTAAAAGTAAATGGAAGTAGGTTTTCCCTATTTATTTGCGGATCGAAAAATAGATAATGCATCATCGGAGTAAAAATTTACTTTGAGCGCACTAAGTTACGAGGCTATAAGATAAAAAAAAAGCCTTCGCGGTATTGCGAAGGCTTTCAATGTATTAATCAGCTTTCTTCTGATAACGTCTTTTGAACTTGTCAATTCGACCAGCCGTATCAATGAACATACTTTGTCCAGTGAAAAATGGATGTGACTTGTACGAAATATCCAGTTTAAATAACGGATAATCATTGCCATCTTCCCATTTGATGGTCTCTTTACAGTCTACTGTACTCTGGCAAATAAACATGTATTCATTGGACATGTCTTTGAAAACCACTTTTCTATAGTTTTTTGGGTGGATACCTTCTTTCATCTTCTTCGCAAAATTTAGGACCGCAAAAATAAGAATATTTATTCATTTACAAAATTTATAAACAATTTTTTTTTCTTGCCTTGCAGCGGGTACAAATATAGGGGGTTTGTGTCAATTTCTATTAAATTGCGTCAATTATTCCTGTTTTTATTCGGCAATCAAATATGAAAACTCAAATATTAGCACATAACCAAGTTCAAAAAATCCTTAGGAGAATGGCATATCAAATCTATGAAAAGCATTTCGATCAAAAGGAAATAGTCTTTGCCGCCATTGCCGGACAAGGTGTTCAAGTGGCTAAATTGGTTCAGACCGAATTGCAAGAAATTTCCAAAATAAAAATTACCTTCTTGGAAATTAGCATTAGCAAAGACAAGCCCGAATTTAATTCTGCGGAAATTAATTTTGAGCCAAAACAAATTAAAGACAAACCTGTCATCATGTTCGACGATGTTTTAAATACTGGTCGCACCCTCGTTTATGGCATGCATCCCTTCTTAAAAGAACAAGTAAAAAGCATACAAGTGGCAGTGCTGGTCGACCGCAACCACAAGAGTTTTCCGGTGTCGGCTGATTTCATTGGCTTGTCGCTAAAAACCACCCTTCAAGAGCACGTAACCGTATTGATGAAAGCGGGTAAAATTACTGCATATTTAGAGTAGGGATAGGAGCCTTCAAAGTTTTATGTATTGAACATGTTGAATGACTAACTTACATAATTATTAGTTAGTGTTTTCTCACCATTTTAACCTCCTATACCCTTAACCGAAAACACAAAATAGATAGCCCCGCTTCGCTAAGTTTCTTATCATTTTAACCTTCTATACCTTGTGCCGAAAACACAAAATAGATAGCCCCGCTTCGCTAAGTTTCTCATCATTTTAACCTCCTATACCCTTAACCGAAAACACAAAATAGATAGCCCCGCTTCGCTAAGTTTCTTATCATTTTAACCTCCTGTACCCTTAGCCGAAAACACAAAATGGATAACCCCGTTTCGCTAAGTTTCTTTTCATTTTAACCTCCTGTACCCTTAGCCGAAAACACAAAATAGATAACCCCGCTTCGCTAAGTTTCTTATCATTTTAACCTCCTGTACCCTTAGCCGAAAACACAAAATAGATAGCCCCGCTTCGCTAAGTTTCTCATGATGATGTTGCTTGGTTAAATCAGTATTCTCTTTAGAAAAATTCTTTTCACTTTTTATAACTACAATTGGTATTACTCAAATTAAATTAGTCCGCAAGACAATTAAATTAGGGATTGAATATGCCAAACATCAAGGTGTTGGTTCAAATATTTTTGGTCTAATCTACGGCTTATCAGTATAATTTCTGTCTGAACCAATATCTGCTGCATCCCCTAATTTTAAACAAAAAAAGCCCGATGCATCGCATCGGGCTTTCCATTTTAAGTAGAATTAAACTATTTAACTTTAGCTTGTAATCCAGCACCAGCTTTGAATTTAACAACCTTTTTTGCAGGGATGCTAATTTCTTTTCCTGTTTGTGGGTTACGACCTTTACGAGCAGCACGCTTCGTAACAGAGAAAGTTCCAAATCCTACTAGGATTACTTTGTCGCCTTTTTTCAAAGCAGTTTGAGTTGAGTTCATAAATGCATCTAAAGCAGCTTGAGCTTGTACCTTAGTTACACCGGCAGCTTTTGCCATCGAATCGATTAAGTCTTGTTTGTTCATGTATTAATTATATTTAAGGGTTTTATATAACAAACTTAACAAACAGATTTGTAATTTCAAGTGCCTGCAAGCCTTTTCAGAAAAAAAAATGAATAAAAGAATTGAACACGTTTTCAACAAAACGGCGCAAAGTTGAATTTTTGCCTGTTTTTATAAGACTAAAAAATATTTAAAATCTTGTCTAGCAGCATATTGGGTGATTTAATAGGAAGCTCAATAATCAACTTAGATTGCTCATAATATCTGCTCCTATGAGCCAATAATTCTTTAATTTTTATCAAAATTTCTTCTTCATTAAGTCCTAAAAACAAGGGTCTTTGCACTTTTCCAGCCAAAATCCTGCTCAATAGAAGCTTTGGTTCGGCACTAAAATAGATTGAGATTCCGTTTTTATTGATCCAATCCATATTACAATTAAATGAAATTGTGCCACCTCCACACGCTATAACCACCCGATCAAATAAGTTTAACGATTTTAAAATCTTAGATTCATATTCCCTAAAAAAAACCTCACCATGAATCTTAAAAATACCGGCTATGTCTAAGCCAAATTCTTCCTCAATTTTCTTGTCTAAATCAATGAATGAATAGCCCAATTGCTTGGCTAATTTTTTGCCCTCAGTGCTCTTGCCACTGCCTGGCATTCCAACCAAAAAAATACGTTTAGCGTTTTTCACAAGCATGCATCAACGCATGTATTTTTGAACCGTTGCAAAGCTCGGAATATTATATGCGCCCCATTTCTTTACCACCACATTTTTATTCAACAACATCACCCCAGGATTAGAGCGCAACATCGATTTTAAAGGTATGGCATCCATGTTATAATAATTAAACAAAAATGAATGATTTTGTGCATACTTTTGTGCGTCCACCAAATTGCTAGAAGTCAATGCCCACAGCGGCTTGCCGCTTTCTATCCATCCTTTGCTCAACTGCGCCAATTGTTCCTCAATTCCCTTGCGACTAGCTTCTGTTTTGGTCTGAACCAAAATCAATTTATAACCGTCGCCTGCAAACAAACTATCGGTAAATTCTATGCCATTCGCATCGTACAATTTAAAGTCGTGAATAGGTGGTTTAAACCCTTCCTTAATCAATTTATCTTGCCTGTCTACGAACTCATATTGATCGATGTCTTCTGGTAATTTATCTGCCGTAAATTCATAACGCTGTCCACCTTTTTCATAAATAAATAACATCTCAATTTCATCCTTTGGTGCATCAGCAGGTGTAAGCGTTAAGGCCTCAATATCGTTGCCAATTTTGTAAGGAAGAAAATCTTTTACAGGTAAAAACATATACGTGTATAAAGTAAAAAATGTGGCCACTAAAAATGCTGCCGACAAAGTAATATTCAAAATTACCTTGTTAAACAAAGGTTGAATGTGTTTTAGTCCAAAAATGATAAAGAGAATCAATATTAACAGCACCACATCCTTCATAAAACTGGTGAACGGCGTAAGCTTTAAAGCATCGCCAAAACAACCGCAATCTGTTACCTTATGCGTAATGGCACTATAGCCCGTAAGTATGGTAAAGAAAACAATAAGCACCAATAATAACCAGGCATTAAGTTTGTTGTAAATACCCAAAAGCAATGCAAATCCACTGATAATTTCAAAGATGCAAATCAACATGCTAAACAATACCGCATATGGATTTAAAAAGGGCATATTGAAAATCTCAAAATACTCCTCCAGTTTATAACTAAAACCTAAAGTATCATTCGCTTTAATGAGTCCAGATAAGATAAACAATACCCCAACCAAAACCCTACTTATTTGTGCTAACCATTTCATATTTATTGTATTTATTTCGAAATTTAATTTTGTTTATTATTATGAGAATTATGAGTTATGAATTATGAGTTATGAATTATGAATTATGAATTATGAGTTATGAATTATGAGTTATGAATTATGAGTTATGAATTATGAGTTATGAATTATGAATTAAAACCTAAAGATAAAAAATGAAATTCATAATTCATAATTCATAATTCATAATTATCAATTCTCCATTAAAAACCATTCTCACCCTCCAACCTAATCAAAGCAAAAACAGAATAATTAATCATATCCATCAAATTACTCTCAATACCCTCGCTTACCAAGGTATTTCCCTTGTTCTCTAAAATTTGGTGCATGCGGTTTACCCGCATCAAAAGCATATCCGTAAAAGTGCTCACCAACATGCTGCGCCAAATTTCCCCGTAATCGTGGTTTTTTTCCTCCATCAAGTGTTTGGTTTCAGCAATAATACAATTGTATTGCGTCATTAAATCATCCATCTTTAAACCCGATTCGTTCACCGTAAGGTCTTTTTCTCGGCACTGAATTAAACCCATCACACAATAATTGATGATTCCCTTCCACTCAGATTCAACGCCTTCATCTACTTTTTGTTTGCCATTTTCTTCAATTGTGCGTATGCGTACCGCCTTTATATATATTTGGTCTATGATGCTCGATACGCGCATGATTTTCCAACTTGGACCATAGTCCTGGTTTTTCTTTTCAAAGACCGATTTACATTGCGCAATTACCTGGTCATATTCTACAGAAGTTTGATTAATCAAAGCGATTGTCTTTATTTTGTTCGAACGCAAAAATAAGAAGGGAGATATAATTGCAAGCATTATTAACAAAAAATTCAATAAATTGTGGGGGGTATCTCATTTCTCTGGCTGAACCAAAGCTAATGGGGATCCTTAATTGTACGCCTGATAGTTTTTTTTCGGATAGCCGCGTCGGTTCAGACCGAGAACTCTTGCTTGCCGCAGAAAACATGCTGCAAGATGGTGCCACTTTTTTAGATTTAGGCGGACAAAGTACGCGTCCCGGCGCCACTCAGGTTTCGGTGGAGGAGGAGTTGCTTAGGGTTATTCCGGCCATTAAAGCGGTTTTGCGTGTATTCCCAAATGCCTTAATTTCGGTGGATACTTTTTATGCCGAGGTGGCCAAACAGGCCATTCTGGAAGGTGCTGTTATGGTAAACGATGTGTCTGCTGGTGAGGAGGATCCTCAGTTGTTTGAGTTAATGGGGAAGCTTAAGGTGCCTTACGTTTTAATGCACAGCAAAGGCAGAATTCCAGCCTTGCCTGGTAAAGCTATTTACGATAATTTGATGTTGGATATCATTCAATTTTTTGCCGCAAAATTGCGCATGCTTATTGATTTAGGTTTGGCAGATGTTATTTTAGACCCAGGTTTTGGGTTTGGCAAATCTCTGCAACAAAATTATGCTTTGTTGTATCAATTAAATCAGCTTAAAATATTGGAATTGCCTGTTTTGGTGGGCGTTTCTAGGAAATCGATGATTCAAAAGTTACTGGGTACCACCGCAGCAGAATCTTTAAATGGCACCAGTTCTTTGCATATGCTTGCCTTAGAAAGAGGCGCAAAAATATTGCGTGTGCACGATGTAAAGGAAGCCAATCATTGCATTCAAATTTTTAACTTCGCTAAAAATAGCGTAAAATCGTAAAATGTTCGATTTCCAATTTGAATTGTTATCATACAAAATTACCTTAATCAATTTGATTGATCTCTCATTGGTAGTTTTCTTGAGTTTTCAATTATTCAAGTTGCTAAAAGGTAGCTTGGCTTTTAATATTTTAATTGGCTTGCTTACCATTTACCTGTTTTGGTTGGTGGCCAGTTATTTTGATATGCCATTAATGTCGGGCTTCTTGGGCGAATTTGCCAAGGTGGGTATCATTGCTGTGCTGATTGTTTTTCAACAAGAAATTCGGAAATTCCTCTTGGTTATTGGCAACAGTTCTATTTTGAGCGAAAACAAAAATTGGTGGCATATTTTTCCTTGGAAATGGAAGATTCAGAATACATTTCATACCCCTTTTGATGAGATTGTTTTTGCTTGTCGCGAACTTGCCGCGCAGAAGGTGGGTGCCATTATTGTGTTTCCAATAACCTCCGAAATGAAATTTATTGCTGCAAGCGGGGAGGCCATGGAATCTATCATCTCCAGGCGCTTAATACTGTCTATATTCAATAAAAATAGTCCGCTTCATGATGGTGCGGTAATCATATCTGGTGGAAAAATAAAGGCGGCAAATTGTGTATTGCCTGTGAGCGAAAATCCCAATTTTATCAATAAATATGGCTTGCGACATTTGGCAGCTCTTGGCATTTCAGAGCAAACCGATGCCGTTTGTTTGGTGGTGAGCGAGGAACGCGGAACTTTAAGTTTTATTAAAGAGGGTGTAATAGAGGATAACCTAATTGCAGAGGAAATTGTAGACCGCTTAAACGAGCAATTTTCTAAGGAAATGCTCGCTATTGTTGAATAGGTTTAGCTTCTAAAATTCTCAAATTGTAAAGGTACCTCAAAATCTTCCTGCCTTAAATTGGCCATGAGTTCTTGTAAATCGTCTATTTTTTTACCACTTACCCTAACTTGGTCTTCGTGTATGGCAGCCTGTAGTTTGCTGTTTACCGTTTTAATATGGCCCACAATTTTCTTGGCAGTTTCTTTGTCAAGTCCTTCTTTTATCTTGATATCCTGAAGTATTAATCGCCCGCTGGGCCTTGGTTTATCGCCCAAATCCAAAAGGCGAACGTCTAAATGTTGCTTGCTAAATTTCCCCAAAATGATGTCGATAAGCGTTTGCATAGCCATTTCCTGCCTAGCTTCTAATTTTAGCAATTTCGATTTTTTATCGAGCTCTATGCTACACATTTCGTCTTTTAAATCATAACGGTTTATGAGGTCCTTTTTGGCGGTATTTACAGCATTGTCTACCAGCTGCATATCTGTTTTAGATACGATGTCGAAACTTGGCATTGTTTTAAGTAATTATTAACTTTGGTAGCTTAAAAATTTATTTATATTGCAATGGTAAATATAATTTTTTTTTTAATGAATAAAATGGATTTTTTGAGTTTGGCTCAGACCAAGTTAAAAAACTTAATTTTTTTAGTGGCTATTTTGCCTTTAATATTAGTTGGCTGTAAGGATGATCCAACTCCTACACCCACAGAACCGGGCATAAATTCATTGGATACTTTAACAAATTTTACGGGTTTGGTGGTTCCTAAAACTGGTTCAATTACTTTTTCCATGGATTACCAATTTGCAGGAGTGCCCATCATTTTCGAATCAAAAAATTATGTGAATGCGGCCAAAGATACTTTTACCATAAATGCATTAAAGCATTATTTAAGCAATATAACTTTAACAAAATCCAACGGCAGTAAATTAAATTTAGGTACCTATCATCTGCTCAACCCCCAAGCGCCTGGTTCTACTATTTTTACCATTGATAATGTGCCTGCTGGTCATTATACCGGAATGCAAATTGCTTTGGGTATTGATAGTACAAGAAATTATGGCGGACTACAAGAGGGTGCCTTAGATCCTTCATGGGGTATGTTTTGGACATGGAATACAGGTTATATCTTTTTTCGCATAAATGGCAATGCAAGTGCAGGTAAGAGCTTCTCTTATGATTTGGGTGGTAGCGAGCATTTAGTGCGGGTAAATATGGATTTAACGACCTATAAAGTGAAGTCAGTAAATCCAAGACTTGGGATGTTAATGGATGTAAATGAGCTTTTTCAAAACCCAGAAAATATTAGTTTCGAAAAGGATGGATATACCATACACTCCAATTCCGATGGACCTATAGTGAAAGTGAGTGCAAATATGTTGGATATGGTAAGCGTTAAATTTTTAGAAAATTAATGAAGGCTAGAAACTTATTAGTAGGATTACTTTTTTTAGGCATTTGGAGTTCTTGTAAAAAAGACCCAGAGGTAGGAGATTCTTATGCTTATAACCCAGAGCCCTATAACCTTGTTTTGCCTAACAATTTGGGATGGTCGTCTTTCCCTATTCCTGCCGATAATCCGCTTACAAATGCAGGTGTGGCTTTGGGTGAAAAGTTGTTTTTTGACCCAATTCTTTCTGCCAACAATACACAAAGTTGTGCTTCATGTCACCAAATAAGCAATTCTTTTGCCGATTCAAACAAATTTAGCATTGGGGCTTTTGGTCAGGTAGGCAATAGAGCTGCCATGCCTTTGTTTAATTTGGCTTGGACAGATAAATACAACCTCACGGGGCATCGATATTTTTGGGATGGTGGGGCCAATGATTTAGAAAGACAAGCCCTCGGCCCCATTCTAAATCCAGTTGAAATGGCAAATACTAGCCTTTTTGATGTAGTGGCTAGGTTGCAAAATCATGCCGAATACCCGTCTCTTTTTCGCAAGGCTTTTGGTTCAGACAGTGTTACAAGTGTGAAATTGGCGAAAGCACTGGCCCAATATGAGCGAACTTTAATATCGAGCAATTCTAATTGGGATAAGGCGGAGCGCAGGCAACGTTTGCGTACCCAAAGTGAAATCAATGGCATGGTTATTTTTAGTACAGAAAAGGGCGATTGCTTTCACTGTCATGGGAATTTGAGCTCGCCTTATTTTACCGATTTTGGTTTTCATAACAATGGATTAATGGCAAATCCGAAGGATAGCGGCTTGTTTAGGATCACCGGAAGGCCAGAGGATTTTGGGAAAATGAAGACACCTTCCTTGCGAAATCTCTCCTTTACTGGCCCTTATATGCACGATGGGCGATTTAAAACCCTAATGGAGGTGATTGAGTTCTATAATTCTGGTACTCAGAATTCTCCTACCGTGGATCCCATGATTAGCAAGAGTTTTCCTCATGGTGGGCTGAACCTAACGCCGCCAGAAAAAATTGATTTGCTAAACTTTTTACTTTCCTTAAATGATTCAAGTTTTGTTGTCAATAAATAAGGTAAAACAATGCAATTTGCTTTTTAATTTTACATAGCCTATTTTTGATCAATAAATACCCTATAAATTTAGATATTACTTAGACCGAAATAAATTAATAAACATGAAAAACAATATACTCTCTAAATTCCTATTTGTGCTGCTCTTGCTATTATCCGCAAGAAGTTCAAATGCACAGTATTGCACAACTACTGGGGCAATATCTGCCGCAGACGACGATATTTCTCGGGTGTTTTTACCAGGGGCCTTTGGCACCCAAATTAATAATTCTACGAGTTGTTATGCCACCACGCCGCAATACATGGATTATACTGTTACCCAGCCTGGTGTTTCATTAATACCCGGTAATACATACACATTAACAGTAGATTTATCGCAGTGCAGTGGTTTCTTTTATAACAACGCGTGTAATGTTTGGATAGATTATAACCGTAATTTTACTTTTGATGCTGCAGAATTAGTTACCACTTTTACTGCATCTGCTCCCTTTCCTTCAACACATTCGTTCTCCTTTTTGGTGCCGGCAACCGCAACCCTTGGAACTTCAAGAATGCGTCTTGTTCAGGTAGAGGGTGGTACTGCCGCATCTATTGTTCCTTGTGCTACCTATACTTGGGGCGAAACCGAAGATTATTTGGTTAATTTAGTTAGCGCCTCTGGTGGTGGTCCGGTTTTACCGCCAATTGCGAATTTCTTTCCTAGTCAAACTACTACAAATACCATTGCTACCGATACCGTTTGGATTAACAGTCCTTACGATTTAGTTTCTACCAGTACCAACACCTCCCGCAGCTATTGGGATTTGCCAGGTGAATCAACCTTATTACCAGGTTATTCTCGCAACCCTGTCGCTTGGACTACTCAGCAATATATTGATACTGCTAAATATAGTCAAAAGTTTCGTTACGTTTATAACCGCCGTGGTTTTTGGCCTGTAAGGCTTTTAGCTATTAATACCTTAAAGCGTGATAGTTTACGCGACAGCGTGGTAAAATATATCTGGGTAGATACCCCTAGCACTACTCCTAAACCAAACTTTTTTGCCGCCCGCAGAAAAATTGGTATTGGCGATTATGCTTCTATGGTCGACATTACCTCTGGCGGACCAAACCAATGGTATTGGACATTCGATCCTGCATGTAATTTGTGTACCACCCCACCTTATTTCAATAATTTCTTTGCTGGTGCTACCGATCAAAAT
>Ga0163151_10002800_pt1 | contig 26191 bp, 26 predicted proteins | sample OliLakLV19MP5IB2_FD_145596 | JGI IMG/M metagenome (GOLD analysis project Ga0163151, IMG submission 145596) | Freshwater microbial mat bacterial communities from Lake Vanda, McMurdo Dry Valleys, Antarctica - Oligotrophic Lake LV.19.MP5.IB-2 | ecosystem: Environmental > Aquatic > Freshwater >...
AACCTCACCAGTACGAAGCGCGTATTTCCGCGAGACTGCAATTCCTGACAGACCATTTCCGCGAGCCGCTTGCTCGCGCCCATGATGTTGGTTGAGTTTACCGCCTTGTCCGTTGAGATCAGGACGAACCTGTCGGCGCCGTTGCGCAAGGCGGCCTCCCCGACTACACGAGTACCTTCGACGTTGTTGCGCAACGCCTCCCAGGCGTTGTCCGTTTCCATAAGGGGCACATGCTTGTAGGCTGCCGCATGGAAAACCACGCGGGGACGATGCACGGCCAGGACGCCGTCGACGCGAAGCACATTCTTCACATCACCGACTATGCAAACGATATGCAGTTGGGGAAATTGCTCGCGGAACTCCTGTTCGATCTGGTACAGGGCGTACTCGGATAGCTCGAAAAGAACCATTTTTCCCGGCCCAAACCGGGCGATCTGCCGGCACAACTCGGAACCAATTGACCCACCGGCTCCGGTTACCAGAACCGTTTGTTTTTCGATCAAAGCCCTCAACCCGGCTGCGTCCAGCACAACGGGATCGCGACCGAGCAAATCATCCAGTTCGACCTCACGGATCTGCGAGACGGCGATTTTTCCGCCCATCAGATCATCGAACGAGGGCACCGTGAGTGCCCTGACACCGGCCTGCTGGCAAAGCTCAACCAACTGCTTGCGCGCCTGGTGCGAAGCGGAAGGCATGGCTATGATTGCGTGTCCCACACCGTAGCGATCTACTACGCCTTGCAGGTTGTCGGGTGTTCCCAGGACAGACGCACCGTGAATCTGCCGGCCGATCTTCGTCAAGTCATCGTCCAGCAATCCAATAACCCGCCATTCCTTGCTTGCCGCCAGGTCCTTCAACAACGACACGGCCGCATCTCCGGCGCCGAATATGACGACCGGCTTCCCATCCAGGGAACCAAGCCGGCCGATACTTCGATCTTTCCAGGCGCGATAGGCCAACCTGCTGCCGCCCATCATTGCCGCAAGCAGCAAAGGGTGAAGGAGGTAGACAGAACGAGGAACAACGAGCACGGGGTGAATCAGCACCATTGCGGCGGGAACCGCCAACGCGGCGACACCCACCGCAGACAATAAGAGTTTCAGGTCATGAAGGCTGGCATAACGCCAGATGCCCCGGTACAGCCTGAAGAGAAGAAAAGTTGTTCCGTCGATCAGAAGGACCCAGCCGATCGAGACATAGAGAACATGTGAAAACTCGGTGGGGATGTCGAGATTGAACCTCAACAGGAAGGCGACAGTCCAGGCGATACAAACCACTGCCAGGTCATGGCCAAGCGCCAGGAGCGATCTGAAATTCGGCATCTTGTGGTCAGGCACGATGTGCTCGCAAGAAAAGGCGCCAACGTTTGTCTATCATGATCATCGAGCCTAATAGCAGCAATCCCACGCCGAGTGATATCAAGATCACACCGACACTCGGGACCAGGGTCAGCAAAACCGCGGATACGGAGCAAACCAACATCATGGCGTACTCCGCAATCGCCAGACGCCGATGCGTCCATCCGCTGAGAACCAGCCTCTGATAAAAATGTTCCCGGTGTGCCTGCCAGACTCGTTCCTTGCGTAGTGCACGTCTCAGTAGGGTCACGGTCGCATCGACGATAAACGGCGCGAAGGCGATGAAAGGAAAGATCAAGGGCCAGATGCCTTCCTTCCACCCCGTCAAACCGATCGCGCCGGCCATGAAGCCCAGTGGAACTGAGCCGACGTCACCCATGAATATGCGTGCTGGCGGATAGTTGAACAGCAGAAAACCTGCAGCGGCCGCGACAATGCAGAACGACAGCATAGCAATCGGTGCATGGCCATGAATGCTGGCGGCCGCGGCACAGGCGCCGAATCCGAAAATGGCCATTCCTCCGGCCAATCCGTCTGCGCCATCCATGAAATTGTACAGATTCGTCATCCAGACCAGTCCGAACACGAGGAAAAGAAACAACCAGGACGCCGGCCATGGTCCAAAACTCATAACGAAAACCAGCGCCGCGACAAAATGCAAAAGCAGGCGCAACAATGCTGGCAAACTCCAGTGGTCATCCGCCAGGGAAACGATAGCCAGACCGAATGCGATCCAGACAACCGGCAGCGAAAGGCCAGTCAGCAACGCACCCCCGATGATGCCGGCGAGTACCCCGATGCCCCCTGCACGGGGTATGGCCCGGTGATGCAGGGATCGCTCGTTCGGCTGGTCTGGCAGGATGTTCATGGCGCCAAGAGCCTTGGCCAGCACGGCGGACAAGACGCCGGCAATCACCGGGGCAGCGTAAAACAATGGGGAAGCTGTGTTCACCGGCGAATTATAGGTGCCGGGAACAACTTTTCCGACTCCCGATCAGGGGAAGCGGGCGACAGACTGAAACCAGTCCGCGGTTTCAGCCATGCCCTGTTCGAACGTATAGGCCGGCAGCCAGCCGAGTTCCTGACGGATCAAGCTGGAGTCCACCTCAATGGAACCGGTCAGGCGGCTCACCTGGTCGCGCTTGCCCAGAACACTTCCTGCGAAGGCGAACAGGGAGGGAGGACATGGAAAGAGTCGAGCCGGGCGCGCCAGCGAGCGTGCGGCGCAACATATCAGTTCGGGCGTGGAAACCGGTGCCCCGTCCGATACCAGGAATGTTTGTCCTGCAGAGCGCGGATTTACGAGGCACGCCATGATCGCCGATACCAGATTTCCCACATAGAGCAGGCTTCGCCTGTTGCGTACGGACGCAAGGGGCAAGGGCCACCCCCTTTCGATCGTTCGAAGGAGAGTAAGGATGTTGCCCTTGACTCCGGGTCCATACATCAGCGGCGGACGAATAACCGAGATCTTGAGCCCGGAATCCTTCGCGATCCCCCATAGCACCTGTTCGGCCTCCAGCTTGCTCCTGCCGTAGGCGTCTTCCGGCCTTGGCTCGTCTGTCTCCCGGAAAGGATGGAGGCCGGTGTGCTCTCCGTTTACTTTCACGGAAGAGATGAAAATCAGGTTCTTCACGCCGGACCGGGCTGCCGCCTGCGCCAGATTTCGTGTTCCCTCTACATTCAGTTCTCGATACTCGCCCGCGGGATCGGTAGTCGTCTCGCGCATGACGTGCGTCCTGGCTGCCAGGTGGACGATCGCCGAAACATCCTGCAGCGCATTGTCCCAATTAGTACGGGATCCGATGTCGCCGACCAGGACATCGCGGCCATGGTCTGAAGTAGGCGCACGGTCCGTCCCGGGGCGTCGGATCGCACGATAGTGGGTCACGCCGGCAAATTCGAATTCTCGACACAAAGCGCGCCCTACAAATCCATCCGACCCTGTAACCAGAATCCGCTCTTCAGCCAAGCAAGGCCTCGTCGTAGAAGATCACCATCTCCGTCGTGAGCCGGTCCTGCGAGAACTCCGTCACGGCGCGGCGGCGCGCTGCTGTCGCCAGCCTATCCCGGAGTGCATCGTCCTGCAGAATCCTGGTCAGGCTGTCAGTCAGTCCATCAACATCGCCCGGATTGTAGAGCAGGCCCGTCTGGTTCTCGATCACGGCATCGGTGACGCCATAGATCCGCGTGGAAACCACAGGCACCCCGCAAGCCCCTGCCTCAATGATCACGCTGCCGAAACCTTCGCGATAGCTCGGCAGGCAGAGTAAATCTGCTGCTGCAATGAACTGTTCCGGCGTATCCGTATAGTCCACGAACACGACGCGGTCGGCAGCCCTGCCGGCAGCATTCCGAATCCTCGGTCGCAGGTTTTCTTCGTCGGGGCCTACCATCAGCAGGACCGCCTGCGGAACGGCTTGCGCCACTCTCGCAAATGCCACCGACAAATCGAGAACGCCTTTGTCAGTTGTCAGGCGGCCCAGGAACAGCACCACCCTGGCACTTTCCTTTATCCCCAGCTTGTCGCGCCATTCTCCTCTGGCGACGGAATCCGGCTTGAATTTGTCCAAGTTGACTCCGCTAACCGAGCCTTTCCCAAGGACACGGCATTTGGCCCGCGGCACAATTCCCTGCCCGACCAGAAATTCCATCTGCGAAGCGCTGTCCGTCAACACGTGCGTCGCTAATCCAGCAATCGCCTTGTCTGCAAGTCGGAGAATGATGCGCATGACGCCGTGGCGCGTGACCCAGACCTGGCCGGTGAACGTATGGACGCGCACGGGCACTCTCGCCAGGAACCCGGCAAGCATGGCAAGCAATCCAGCCTTCGGACTGAAGGAATGAACCAGGTCGAACCGGCGAACCGAGAACAGGCGTCTCAGTCGCCAAAGAGTGCAAAGATCCCGGAGCGGGGAAATCTTGCGAACGATCCGGACGGGGATGACCTCAATGCCGGGAAGTGGCTTCAGTACCACTTCCTCAGTCGTATTGACAATCAGCGAAACAAGGTACTTCTCTCGCAACTTGAGCAGATGCGGGACCAGGAAAAAATTGACGATTAGAGGACTGGTCGTCACGAAACACACTCTTTTCATCGGTCGAATCGCCATCGTTTGCTCAAACAGAATCGGCGCGAACAGATCCTGGCATCAGGAAGCGCTTGAACCTGAGATCGTGCGATGATCTACATATTCCCATTGTTTAGTTTCCTGCCATAACTGCTGCCAATTCGATCCTTCTATATATGGCACTTCACCCATAAAACGATATGCGTACAGCAGATTCAAGCCTGGGAATGCCGCCAGGATGTCAAATATTGCCTTGATGCCTTGATAAACCCCACCCGCAATTGCGTACCCTGGATGGCCGCTGGTCAAATGTCCCCTTAAATGTGCATTCGCCAAGTGCCATCGAGCTGTCAACTGTCGGCGTAGAGAAAATCGTCCTTGACGATAGCCAAGTAGTACTTCCGGAAGGCATTCAAAACGCGAACTCTGAAAGGACCGTATGAGGATATCCTGGTCTTCCGCTCGACGAACTTCAGGAATCCGGTATGGATTGGCTTTGAACCATTCGATGCGTCCCATCCACGTCGGGTGCGGCATTGGAAACGTGGCCCACGGTCTTCGGCAGATATCCTCGTGTCTGGCACTGAAAGGCAATAAACCACGAATCTCTCCATCGTTTCGAAATACGATCGCCCGCGTTGCTGTTAAGTCCACTTCGGGGCGATTCACCAGGAAACGCACCTGTTTCTCCAGCCGTTCCGGGTAAGCTATATCGTCCGCGTCCATGCGTGCCAACAACGTACCTCGTGCAATACCGACTGCCTGATTAAGCCGCACCGAAAGACCGCGGTTTGTATTCTCGGAAATAAGCTGTATCCGCTGGTCCTTGAAAGCTCGCACGACGCTTGCCGTCGAGTCAGTCGATCCATCATCAAGGATGAGAAGTTCCCAATGCTGATAGGTTTGTGCGCGAATGGATGCAATGGCGAACCCGATTGTCTGCTCTGCGTTGAATGCCGGTAGCGCAATGCTTACAAGGGGTTGATCAGGGCTACCTCGGGCCGGCGCCGCACGTTCCATGGTCAGCTCTGTCGATAAAACATGCGGCCGGGCCAACCACCAGCCGAGTACACCTTTCGGCCTGCCAGCCGCCAGCCGATCTCGAAAATCGCGCGCCGGGCAGCACGCGGCCCGCGGTAGCGGCCCCATATCAGCACACACGGTCCGACAATCAGCATTTTGACCAAGCGTGTCAGGAAACTCTGTTTGTGCTGTCTTGCTATCGCTTCGAATCGCGCCGCGACGGCCGCAGGAACGTGATCCCGAATCGATTCGTCCGCTGCAGGTTTTGCCAGTAACGCCTTTAGCAGTTCGGCGAATCGCCTTTCGTAGGTATGTTCTTCAGCCGTGCGCTGGAATCCGGCGTTTGCGATCCGGTCCCGTTCATCGGGGTGTTCCAGATAGTAACGAATGCTGGACACGAGATCTTCCAAGCCGTTGAAGATCGCGATCTCCCGACCGGGGAGGTAGTAGTCCTCGATCCCCTCCGCAGTCTGAGTAAGAAGGAATCCGCCGGAACCTGGCACTTCGAATGTTCTGGCCTTCAACTGGCGATTGAATCGCGACCCGCCGCCGGACAACTGTGGCGGAGAATCGGCAAAGTTCAGGCAGATCACGGATTGCCTCATGACTGCCACCAGTTTGTCGTCCTCGAGTACCCCATCCCGCCAGCCGTGTCCGAAGCACTGTACTTCCACGCCGCGAGATCGCAGCATTTCGATCCACTTCGTCCGGTTGCCATAGGCCGAACCGACAAATGAGGCCGGAAAGCGGCAATTCCTGGCAGGCAACGGCGCGAGCAAGTTGCCCTTGTCGGCTGCCCACTGAGTACGATGGAAGTTGGTCAATCCCTGTCCGCGGGCCAAGTCGAGCGTGGAGGCATAAGTGGTCGCATAAAGGTCTACGTGTGGCGCTATGAATCGGGAAAACTGTTCATACTTCCAGGAGTCGTCCGTCCCCCAATTCACAACCCTAACTCCGAACGCAGAGCGGATCAGATCCAGTGTTTCCGTCCAGATCTCATAATGCACCAGCACGCAGAACAGGACGTCCGGTCGCTCCTGTTGGACAGTTTCCAGCAACTTCCTGTTGAGGTCCGCGAAATTCGCATGCGCGGATCGATTCCATGAATCCAAAAATGCGATTTCATGCCCGAGATTCCGGAGCGCAGGAAGGAAATGACGGTACTCATATCCGGTCCCACGGGAAGGTTGTCCGTAGTTGTACTGGCCGAATACGCACAGGATCTTCATTCCCAGGTCGTTACTTCTTCACTGCAGTCACGTGGTAACCAACTGTGAACTGCCGCGACAGATCGTATTTGTCGATTGCGGAACCAATTAATGGTACCAGCAGGCCAAGAATTGGCAGCAAAAGCAGCCAAACCGGCGCCCATGCGAGCTTGCCCCACACAGATTTCGGTATTCTCGTCGGAATGGATAGTCTCAGGAAACGAATCGCCTCCTGGGAGAAAAACAAGAAAAAACCGCCATTCGCATCGATTCGAATATCCCGAAATCCGGCGTCGGGCAGAAAATGCTGGTACCAATACGGCGTATATCCCCCGTAGTAGTGATGTGGCTCCTGATGCAATCCTGAACCAAGCGGAGCGGTGAGAATCAACCTGCCGCCAGGCTTCAGGATTCTTCCAAATTCGTGCAGCACTTTCACTGGCTCTGGTACGTGTTCCAGCATCTCCGTACAAATTATTGCGTCGAATGTACCTGCGTCAACCGGAATCGAGCTCGCGTCACACACATAGTCGATCTGGCCATACCTTCCGTAACGAAGCTGATCAGGCTGTAACTGGGAAAAGTCCTGGGTCTTGTATTGGCAATGCGTGAAAAATCTCCGGTAAGGACAAGAGCCGGCACCAACATCCAGGACAAGCGCACCGGCCGGTAACGCCTTGGCCTGATTCTTGACCCATTCATCGCGATTCAATGCATTGAATGCGAAGAGTCTGCTGCTCCCCAACTTGCTGCGCAGGCCTTCAAGCATTTCCGCTGCTTTTTGTGAACTCAAACATCCCGCATCCATAGTCGAGATAAGCGGCCGAGTCCAAGTCCGCTTCTTCGACAAAGTGTCCGCTGTCATCAACCAGAGAAAACTTCAATAATTCGAGATCGCCAAAATATTGCGTGATGCTAATTGGCTTGAATACCCGGTGAGCATTGAAACATACCCTTTCGCGGCCAACCGGAACGGAAAGATACAGGCGCCCTCCCGGTTTCAGGACTCTCTGGAATTCGTGAGCGGCATTGATGCTTCCCTGTGGATCCAGCGGATCTCCGTATCGGCCCAGGCCGACGTGTTCGATCACGTGAAGGCTCGAGAGCGAATCAATACTGGCATCAGAAAAAGGCAATGCCGTGACGCTCCCCGCAATGCACTTAAGCCCTTCCAGCTCCGCTTGCAAAGGCCGATAGTCGACAAACCACAGCGGCACGTGAGCGGATAACACGCTCGCCATCAGCACGCTCGAACCGGCGTCTACATGCAGAGCCGGAGCTGCATGCCGCAAGCGGCGCGCCAACCATGCTCCCTGATAAAAATAGTGCGGATCAAAAGGAGTGTGCTCGGTACGATCTGTTAAACACGGGTAGGTGTCGATCAGCTTGACCTGCTCTCTTTTTGCGCGCCTTCGGTATTCGCGAAATTCCAGTATGAATCTGGGTAACAGAGCTAGCGAGAAAATCCGCCTCGGGTCCAGGAAAGGCAGCACCCAGTTCCGCATGAAATTTCTGAGGACGACGCTCATTATTTTCTATCTGCTGGCGCGGGCCAGTAGCGGTCACATTTTAAGTTAGCCACCGGTTCACCCACCAGGTCTGGCCGCCTCCACGATCTTTGCGCCACATGTACTCGCCAGCGTATGGTGGCTCCGTACCATAGACTGCGAACAACCTTGCCTATCGCTGTACCGCTTGTACGCGTCAGCTCGCGATGGCGCACCTTCTCTCGTTCTTCTCGATACTTCTGTGAGCCTGATATGGACTTCTGACCGGCATGACGGCGGAAACCGCTAAATACGGAAGGTACATACGCCGATTTCCCGCACAAGGCCATGCGCAGGAACAGATCGTAATCAGCCGCAAACTTTAGATCCGGATCAACTCCGCCAACCTTCTCGTAAAGACTGCGTCGCCAGAAACATGCATCCTGAAGCGGGGTCCAGCCACCGTAAAGCATGGCATTTTTCAAATTAGGGACATAACCTCTACTATAGGCAAGCACGCGATTGCTCTCGTCAAAGTAAAAGTCATCGCCGAATATCAAATCGGCCCCAGTCCGTTCCAGGGATTGCCGAGCTAAGTCAAGAGCGCCAGACGCCAATCTGTCGCCCGCATTGATCCAACACAGGATGTCCCCAGTGGCTCGAGAAAATCCTTTCGCCAATGCATGGGCATATCCATCATCGCGTTCACTTATCCACGCCGAGAGGCTCCGTTCTTTCGCGCGAATCAATTCCACACTTCCATCGGTGGATCCACCGTCGACTACGAAATACTGGTCGCCGGGCCGAAGATTATCGAGGACAGACTCGATAGTCTCATTGAGGTACTTACCCATATTGAGGCATGGCGAAACAACCGTCACCGATGGCCAAGCTCGCGTACTGTCCATCCGATTTAAATCCATTGACCCACGGTGTTCGACTTTCCAATCTGGCGCAGATCAATCTCCATCTTGGCTCTGTTGCTCGTTAGAAGAACCAGATACGCGCTGTACGATGCGCTGATATCGTTTGGCGAAAGATTTGCGACGCGACGGGAGCCTCGACAATGCTTCATCAATGTATTCGCGATCCTTGATTTCATCCCATGCGGTCCAAACCGCAGACAACACTTCTGCCAGACTCTCCGCACTGTCGGCAGCGAAGTAAACCCCTCTTTCTGGCGCCTGTTCGCGATGGACGGGAATATCGGATAGAACTACGCTCTTGCCCATCGATTTTGCCTCCTCGACGGTTGTGCTCCATCCTTCAAAAAGTGATGGGTTGATGATCCCTACACTTGCGCGCATAAGGCTCATCACATCGGTATATGAAACGACGCCAAGCGGTCGAAACATTCCTGAAACACTCAGATCATCGACTAGCGCCATGATGTCGTCAAAATGGCCCGGCTGACGGTGATCCCCCATATTTCCCGTTGCCAGGATCAGCATTTCCTTGCCACGTGATTTAAGGAGGGAAAGCGCCTCCAGCACGATTCTGTGATTTTTGTGAGCCCAAAACTGGTTTGGAAGATAAAAGTATCCACCAGAAAACTCATAGCGTTGTTCAAGATTCTGCCGCATTACATACGAGTCAGCGGGGGGAACGGCGGCAACGAATTGCAATACCTCAGACCGCAATCCACATTCGGCATTCAGTTCGATTAAATCTTCCCTCGCGGCATGGCTACTAACCAGAACTGCCGTTCCATTGTTGCAGCACTCGGAAACGTTTTTAGAGCGCGCCAAACGCTCACCGTCGGAGAAAAACCCAGAGAGATGAAGTTCCTGGAAGTCCGGTATCCAGGGTAAGGTTGGTATTGTGCAATGCCGCCCCAGATGTCCCGAATGCGATAAGAACCGGATGCCATGCCGATTCATCAATGCTTCAAGAATGAAATCCCTGCCGACGTATAACTGAAGAACCCTGCGCAGTTTCCATGTCAATCGATCGGTTTCAACAAGACGCGTTCGCACTACTTCGATTTGGGCGAAGTCCGACAGGATGTTGGCGTCGGTGCTCTCGCCGGTAATTATTACGGGTTCGACTTCTCTGTCTGATAATTCGTACAGCGCGGAAAAAAGATTCCGGAAGTAGCTTATTCCTCCGAGCCATCCATGGTCTTTGAAAACGAGAACGAAGCCAACCCGAATCAAGTCGCACCCTTTTTGTACCAGTCGACATATGCGGTTATGCCGGCATCAAGGCTGGTTCTGGGAATCCAGCCCCATCGCATTGCCTTTGCAATATCTGCCTCGTAACCAGGAGGATCGCCAGTCCGAACTGCCCCGCTGAAACTAACGGAACTTTGCGATGCAGGGAATTCGGATACGACCAGTTGAAGGATGTCCCGAACCGAATGCGAGATTCCGCTGCCCCCGTTAACGATGTCGCAGAGCGTTGAAGCGTGCCCTGCTGCTTTGACAATGAGGTCGGCTGCGTCATCCACGTGTAACCAGTCGCGACGTTCCTCGCCTGTTCCCGAAAAGGACGTCAGGCCGCGCCGCAATTTTTCACAGGCATCCCAAAGCAACTGTTTTCGCAGTCCAGAACCATATACCGAAAAAAAACGCACTATAGACACGGAAATCTGGAATCGATCCGCATATGATCGAAAAAGCTTTTCAGCAATGTACTTGTGCATGCCATAAGGTGAAATCGGATTGGACAAATCGGTTTCGACAATGGGAAGGCGGATCACATGTCCATATACAGCCGCACTCGACAGAAGGACAAGCCGTGCCGCCGGCGCATAAAGACGCGCGTATTCGAGTACCTCCATGGCCGTCTGCGTGGTACGTTGAAAATCTTGATAGGGATTGGTAATGGAATAGGTTACCGAACTGCTGCCGGCACAATGCACAATGACCTCGGGGGCATCCGCATAGGCAGTCAGGGTTTCCAACGTGACATCCGCCGCATGCCACGCTTCTATCCCCCAACTGCGCGCTTGTTCGCTCGACCAGTTCCCATGGCCAATCCCAACCACCCGGCATCCCTCGTTGGCCCAACGCTTCGCCACATGCCTTCCAATAAATCCGCCGGCCCCGGTGACGAGGACTTGTCTTGGCATCTCAAGAGCTCACATCAACAAGCGGGAGCGCTTGCAGCAGAATCTGCTCTTGCTCAGCGCTCAGGAACTGAAGCTCTCCTAGCTCATTGCGGGCTTCTCGAAAAGAACTTTCGACATACGCCTCTGCTGAGCTTTGCTGCTTTATGCTCGGTGGAAGACAATCTTCACGAACAAAGAAAGCATTGTTTCCCGCGGCATTGCATCCCACCAAGGCATAGCCTTTGCGTTTTGCGAGTATCTCCAGAGCAAGCAACGATGCTCCGTAATAAATCATCGAATAGTGCGCCTGTTGCCGGGTGAATGACGGGGAGTACGGAATAGTCACTGCTCGCGACGGTCCGAATCGCGAATTGTACTCAACGACAACGATTCGGGGACTAATAGCTTTAATCGACTCCCAGACCCAATAGTCATTCCCGTCAATGTCAATGGATAACAATCCGATGTCGTCTTTAAGTCCCGCGGATTCGAGCAGATTATTGATATTCTCGCGTGTAACAAATGCACACTCGGCCTTAAGGTGGTGTCGCCAATAGATCTCATCGCGACGGACACTATCGATATTTTCAGGGGAACCATCAATAACCAGACCAGACCAGCCATCATTCACAAGTAGAAATCGGGTACTGGCTTCGGTATAGTCCTGTACTCCAAATTCGACAAATACTTTACGTTCTATCCGAACATCCCGAACCAGGCGCTGAATTATTCCGTCCTCTCCCCATTGCGAGAAGACGCGAAACTCGGCGTGGCGTAGTTCCTGTGCACTCGAGGTCTGCCGCAATTCAATTCGGCCCAATGCTTCCTGCACTCGTGCCATCCGCGTCTCGAGAGCGGCTAGCTGACGAAAAGCAGCTTTAATCCGTTTAAGCCACCTCAACGCGTCCCCTTTGAATAAGGATTAATGTGCAAGAAAGTCATTTTTTGGGCTACCGTGAGCAGACAAGCCACCTGCCGACTGAACGATCATCTTCCCAGAGGGAATCGAGGACTTCCACGTTCTGGAAAACCGCCTCCGCTTTTCTTGTCCACCATCCCACACTGTTATTGAAGTAAGCCTGATAGGGGGTGATCCAGCCTTCATCCTTTCCGCTCCGGGATACTGGAATCATGTGGAAAGACGTATTGTTCACCACTCGCTTGCATGCATTAAAAACCTGATCGATCCCTTCCTGCGTGAAGTGTTCAAGGGAGCCAATGGAGTAGGCATATTCGAATAGATTCTCTTCATATGGCATATTCGTCGCGTCACATACCAGAAGCTTTTCCGATTTTAGCCCGCGATGGACGGCTTTCGAGATCAGGAAATCTGAAATGTCGCATCCGTGAACATCCAGTCCTGTCTCTTTCTGGACGATCGTCATAACCCTTCCTGTGCCACAAGCTATGTCAAGTACCTTGCCATGCCGGCGAACCAACAAGAGTCGTATCTCGTGCCAGGCATTGCCTTCACCCCAGGTTTCCAGGACCTCCGCCATCTTGGGATCCCAATAGATATCCAGCTCTTGTCTCTTCCCGCCGTTCTCCTGTCTATTTTCCGCAGAGGTCAGCGAACGACGCACAATCGACCTGGCTTTGCGTGCGAGCTTCCAGATAAAGGGAGGGGTGAGATCTTTTGCGAATTCTCTTAGTTGGTTATTCACGATTGGTTGCTCATCTGAAGTGGGTGTATGCATGCCTTCGACAACTGGCGCTCATGCCTCAGCCGTGCGTCGACAAAGCGTCCATTGAAATATTTCTTCACCAAGTCACTGCCAAAACCGATTCTCGGTTGGATACCGAGTATGTACTTCGCCGCCAAACAAGCCGAACTGAATGTGCAGATATCCATGCCCAAAGACTCATCATCATTGGAGAGAATCTCAAGCAACAGGGCTTCGAGCGGAAGATAGAATCCAACTGCATCAGTAAGCGTAATAACGCGTTGGAAAATATTTCCGAGCGCAACTTCCAGCTTGGCCACCTTATCGCGTCGATCCCGGGGATGGGGCTTGAGAATTACAAGTGAATCCAGGCCGATGCTTTGAATCTTGAGATACTCGACATATGCTGCCACCTCCGCATCCTGCGACATTATTCCCTGCTCCGAGAAATTAGAACCGACTAACACAACCAGGCGCCTCCCTCGCATTTGTTGACGCAGTTCAATCAATAAGAATTTGGGCAAAAGGAGCCTCAGATCCTGCACAACGTTTTTTAACATGCCAATTTCGGTTACCTTGACGTTGCGCGATGGCACGGCATCAAAGGCCTCCGGTAGCGTCAGGTAGTAACAATCTGCTGATGCGTTTTCCCGCAGCTGGCTAGCTTCCATTGACTGCCTGAAAAATCTCTTTTTGAAGAATTTTCTTACGCTGCTGACAATGCGGCGACTGAAACTGCGTCTTGCCGCCATGAAGGTTGGCGCAAGATATATTCCAATTGAATCTCCAAAACAGATTCTTGTTGCTGTCGGGAAAGCCTGGAGAAGCGCCTGATTGAATGTTTGCCACTCCCTCACGACATAGACTTCCTTCACGTCAGCCGGGTTGGCGCCCTCCACCCACATTTGCGAATTGCCCGAAGCTTGAAGGTTCCCAACAGCGGATAGCTGGATCTTGGAAGCATAAGTTATTGACTTCCAGCGCCGTAAAGCCCGCGCCATCGTCATGAGGGCAGCGACGAAATCCGCTTCCTGCTCCGCTGGCGCAGCTAAATCGAGAATTATCAGGCAATCGTCCCAGTATCCATCGTGCGATTGTCGATCTCGCTGCCTGAGAACCGCAACAGCCGTGACAAGTTGTATTGGTCCCTGGCAAGCCACAATTCTAAGCGGCATTATTTTCTTATCGTAGAAAATGACGCAACCGATTTCTAAGAAGATTCCTAGTCTCTAGCAGGAAGTCTCGAGTAATTTGCCTCAGCGTCGAATCATTTCCCGCAGCCAGATCTGTACGTGCATACGACCGGACCACAGTCAGCTCAACGTCCTCGTCTGTAATGAATCCCTCTTGCCGGGCTTCTGAAAAATACTGAAACCAAATGTCGCCGAATGGATGTCCTCGGTATTTCCAAGGTTGGGTAAGCAAATTCGTATAATGAATGAGCTTCGTTTTTTCGTCATAGCGGTCAAATACATTCCAGTTGGGATCGATAGCTCCTACCTTTATTGGGCGAATGGATCTGAATCGTGGAGAGAACTGGTGTAAGTCCGAATAGCTATAGCGCCCGTCTTGCACATCGTTAAAGCACTCCTCGACGGTAAAGGTGCATTGCGCACAGTCGTAGAGTGAAACGCTCAATCCCCACCGCTCTTCGCCGGAATTTCCGTAAGCGTCTCTTTTTGCCATTGCACTGCAGCCATTCATTTCGGATTCGAATAGTTCCGATATGTCGGCCAAACAAACAGTGTCTGAATCCAACCAGATTGCGCGGCCCGTGTAATTGCAGAGGCGGGGTATTAAAAATCGATAATTACTAAACTCCGTCACGTTCCGATATTTGACGTCCATGGGCATCCCGAGCAATAGAGGTGCCTCGCCGTCCTTTTCCAATGCGTCGTGCGTGCCGTTGAATACGCTGATATCAAGAGGACGCGTAGAATGTTTCTTCAACGAATAAATCAGTACCTTCCTCTCCAGCAAGCTAGCTTCACCAGATCCGATGAATACTCGAACTGCCTCAACCATGAGCGCCTTTGGTTGCGGTGAGTTTGCACTTCAAAGTTCGCAGCCACTTCAGTGCCCTGGAAGGAAGTAACGCCTTCACAATTCGTCTCAACCGAGGAAATGAAGCCGTTCGATAACCTGGCAGCAACATTAATCGATAACGTAGTTCCGTTCTCCGCAAGTATCGCAACATTTGCAACCCGCTTCCCGGCGTCACCTGAAACGCTTCCGATTCATCAATCGGTCGAAACACGGCCCAAAGTTCCGGAGCGACAGAGGATTCAAACCGGTTTATGAATTCCACGGAGTAGCCACTTCTCTGGCCTAGTATTGCCAGACCCTGCTTTGAATAGTTAAATTTGTGCGCCAGATGCAGGAATAGCCTGATATCCCCGCCTGGAAACGGGAATGCATCAATTCTGGAAATGTCTGGAACGATGGCGATCAGGATGCCGGACCTGTTTATTATCGAACGGCATGACAGCAAAAAGTCTCTCGGATGGCAGATGTGTTCGAACACGTGATGAAGATACACAACGTCCGCAGTCTTGAACGTAGGGAACGACTCCAGCAAGCGCGTTATATCTCCCACTGCCAGTTGATTCAGGTTGCGTGTTTGGCCAAACTCAATAAGCCTTTCGCTGTGATCGCAACCGAATACGTTCATTCCGGCGTCTTTCAGGATTGCAAGTGCGCCACCTGCACCACACCCAACTTCCACGACCGTCCGCGCCTTCGGCGCCAGATCCCTGATTGCGTTACGCAGTCGTTCACCGTACTTCTTCTGCGCATCAAAATAGACGTCCGGATCGGACGCGCGATCATACAAGTCCTGATAATAGGTGCTATAGAATCGATTGAGGCTTGCTTCGTTCAGATATGGATTGGCCCGAACCGTACCACACGATCCGCACACAACAGATTGGAGATCCAGGCCATATCGATCGACTTGCGCGATCACCGTTTCATTTGAAAGAGTGTCTGGGGAATTAGTACAAATGCAGAAATCATTTACGGTTGTAAGTTCTCCGCTCCGAAGCAACGCACTTACTTCCTGGGCCAGGATTTTCTGACGCGCTGTCAAACTAACAGCGGCCCCCGCATAGCGAGTCATTCGAGGCGATAGCAATTCTGGTCGGCAAAACATCCGCTGCTCAACCCACACAGGGTTTAATCACCACGCATTGACCCGTGGTTAAGGGAATTACCGGTATACCACGAGGTAGGCAATACTCATCTATTGCTCGCTTCGCCCCGGGCCAATGTAAAAATCCGTAGTCGTCGCAGACAATGATTCCCCCGAGTACGAGACGAGGAAAAAAATATTCAATAGCACCCTTTGTTGGATCGTATAAATCAACGTCAATATGTACAAATGAGTAGGCAGCTTCCGGTACCGCTTCAAATACCTTCGGAATCCATCCGGGATGATATGTTACCGCTGGAAAATCTCTCAGTGTGTTTCGAACGGTTTGTAAACCTCCGTGAAACGCCCCTTTTTGTCGGTGTTCCCTATCTATGAATGCATCAGCAGTTACATCGTCTTCGATTGTCGGGGTACTAAGGCCCTCAAAAGAATCGAAAAGTACAATTCCTTGACCCGTATACCCTGGTTGACTCAACTGCAAATATCGACAAAAAACATATGATGAAAGACCTCGGAAAACCCCACACTCTGCGACATTTCCCTTGAGATTCGATGCGGCTTTGAAAAACTGCAAGGTGTTGTAAAGCTTCTCGGCACTCTTCGCACCTCCATCCGGCGTGGATGTTCGCCGTAGGGATTCCTGCCTAATACCGCTAAACTCAAGGTCCATCTCGTAAAGGACATTTCTGCGGGGCGCCAAGTATCCGAGACCGCGGATTTCGTAATAGAAGTTTCGCATTGCGCGCAGATAGCGTCCAAGAAGCCTCACGATTTAGACTCAGTTTCAATATTGATTGTTAGCGTTTGCCGCACAACATTGAGAGGCCCTATCATTGGACGTACGCCGTGCAATGAATTGAACGTTTTCACGAATATTACACACTGATTTGGATCGAATGGCATTTCTCTAATAGTTTCCACTTCATCAAAGCCAAGATATCGATTCTTAAAATTAAAGTTCTTAGATGAATCTATCGGTCGCATCACTTCCGTACCGCCACCGAACGAAGACTCCCAACCATCCATTTCGCGCATCGACACCACGAGCGTAATAATTTTCTGAGGAGAATCCGTGTGCGGCAGGATATGTCCACCCCGAGCCGGCATCGCCGAAAACTCAAATCGAGCCTTCACCATGTCACTCTTCAAACCTAGCGCATGTAGTAAGCGTCTACGCAATTTCTGCCGAATTAAACCAGAAGCGCCTAGAAGAGGCACTGAAATGCCGAGGTCTATATTGTTGTGAGAAAGTAAATTCAATATGTTTGGTATGAATCCGTCGCTTTTTACATACTCATATAGCTTGCGCCAACTTGGTGTCCTCTGGAGAAATTCGAAATATTGTTGGGAATTGTTAACCTCTGACAATGAATACTTATCACCGTGATATTGCATAAAGCGAAACAATTCAATCGGTGGAAAAGTTTTGAGCAATTCGTCGTAGTACTCAGGTTGAAAGACATTCTTTATTACGCCGATAGGATACGGCTCGTAATAGAAGAACGCGCGCTCGAAAGCGAATGGGGATTTTACTGAAGCACCCGTCATGAAATTAAGTCGCCGTGAACCATGAATGATTCACGACTATCGGGCCAAATCCAATCGAGGGTACCGTGCCGGTACCAAACATATCGTCCGAAATCACCTCGAACTGTGCCGCATTGTTAATTTTGTCCGCTACTATTCCTTTTACTAAGAGACCAATCACCAGTGAATATTGGTCTGGAATTAGCGGAAAACCCTGTGGCACCGAACAAATTAAGCGGCCCGTTTTTTCTTTCATCTCTAGCACCGATCTTTGCCATTCACTATACAAAGAAAAAAGCCTTGTTTCAGCACGGTCACAAACTACGATAATGACGGATACTGGTTTACCGATCGCCTCTTGGGTGGCCTCGACGTCAAGAACAATCTCAAACGCTTTGCGCGATACTAGCGTTCTTGATATCACTCCGTATGGATCTCTAAATTCGATTCCCGTTACACGGGCATGCGCCGTACCGCTACGATCAGTTCTATCACCCAATTGCTCTGCAGAGGGAGTGGCCTCCAGGTAGTGTGCGATTACCGATGACACACTGCCGTCCATTGCTTCGCGGCCTTTCTGAAGTAAGATCGCTCGGTCACATAGAGTAGCTACCGCTGACATATTGTGGCTTACAAATAATACTGTACGTCCCTCCTTACTGATTGATTCCATCTTTCCAAGACATTTAGCTTGAAATTCAGAATCCCCAACCGCAAGAACTTCATCTACCAACAGTATCTCTGGCTCCAAATGGGCAGCGATAGCGAACCCTAGTCGCATATACATGCCCGAGGAATAACGCTTGACCGGAGTGTCGAGAAATTGCTCTATGTTCGCAAAAGCAACAATTTCATCAAATTTTTGTCGAATCTCATTGCGTCGCATACCAAGAATGGATCCGTTGACATAGATATTTTCCCTGCCTGTCAACTCGGGATGAAAACCAGTTCCCACCTCTAGCAGACTCGCCACTCGGCCCCTTAGTAAAATACGCCCTGTAGACGGAGCAGTTATGCGACTTAGCAATTTTAATAGCGTTGATTTTCCGGCACCATTTCTCCCAATAATTCCGACTCGTTCGCCAATTTTGACTTCAAAAGTCAAATCCTCCAGTGCCCAAAATTCCTCTCTATTGGAATACTGGCGCGATAATTTGGATCTACCAGGGAAAACGGTGCGTAAGCGCTCTGCAATGACGTCACGCAGCGCTCTATAACGTTGTTTAGGGAGGTGGGTAATCTGGTATTTTTTTCCCAGATTGTTAACGCGGATTGCAGAATTCATATTCTTAAATTACATCCGCAAAGGTCCGTTCAGTTGCACGAAAATACATCAATCCCACCGTCAGTATCATAGCGGACACTAGAATGCTCAGTAAGACGAATGACATATTGAGGGGATTATGATTTCCAGCGAGACACCAGCGGAAGCCCTCGATAATTCCGACCATCGGATTCAAGGCATACACCATCTGCCATGCTTGCGGAATGATTGATATTGAAAAGGCCACAGGCGAAACAAGCAATCCAAATTGAACGATAAAACCGATTACGTAACGGAAGTCGCGGTAACGAACGTTCAATGCCGAGAAAAGTATCGTCATGCCGAGGGCAAATATGCAGGTCATCGCTAAAAAAACGGGCAATAGAAGTATTTTCCAGCCTGGCTGGATCCCGTAAAGCATCATTGCAGCCATTAAGATCAGTAGTGAAAACAAAAAATCGACTACGCTCACCACGATTGAACTTGCAGGCACAATCAATCGTGGAAAGTAGATTTTCGAAATCATATTGGCGTTGCCTACTAAACTAGCACTTCCCTCCGTTACCGCGGCGGAAAACAGCTGCCAGGGCAATAGCGCGGAAAGTACCAATAATGGATAGGGCATTCCATCGGCGGGCAACTTGGCGAGTCGTCCGAAAACCAAAGTGAACACACTCATAGTCAGCAGCGGTCGAATAACTACCCAAGCGATACCAACTATGGTTTGCTTATATCGGACGAGAATTTCTCGCCAAGCAAGGAAGTAGAATAGTTCGCGATAAAGCCATAGATCGAGCCAGTAGCGACGTTCGATTTGGTTAGCCTCAATTAAAATTTCACGGTCGTTTTGCATTCTTTACACAATAATTTTGTGCGCCGTTGATTGCCCTTTGCGAAAAGAGTACTTTTCCCTTCGCGTTGCAGACTTGTTTACCTGATGAGGCCTAGGCATTGAATGAGAGTGTTAGTGGTCAATATGTGTGCCATACATACAAGCAAGGGCGAATGTTGCCCGCGTTTAGCTTTCTCACGCAAGTAGGGTATCGGTGAGTAACGGATTCAATCTGCCCGCCAGATCCATCCACGCGCACGCGATAAGTTACGCTTTTTGACTGCCATAACTACTCCTATGATTGTTCGAATTTTCGCGTATCTGCGTGCGAAACTTATTAGGCCCTTCCTGTCGAGATCTAACGGCCTTCCAGAATTTGTTCCATACCTTCCACTACAAACGCTGCTCGACATGTCGACATCGTCTTCCGATGTTAGTCGAATCGTGTATTTCGGTGATTCGGTTTTAGAGCGTATTTCAAGAAATGACTCTGATCGCCGCACATTGGTGGAATTGATCAGCACAAAAGTATCGAAATACGCGGAGATCGTTCGACTCTCCCACGGAGCGGCTCATCCCGGACTATTCTATGCTCTGCTGCAATTCTTGATTGAATTGCATCAGCGTCCTTCAATTGTTGTCATTCCAATTAATATGCGATGCTTTTCGCCACAATGGAATCACAATCCTCAGTGGCAATTCGAGGAGTATCTTGATGCAATCCAAAAATGCAAGGCGAGCGCTAATAAGACCGTCCCTCTAGTTCCGGAAATAGAAACCACAGTTAGGCGTGACCCTATATTTGAGACAAGACTGGTCGATTGTCCTGGAACAACTTGCCGGACAGTCCATGATTTTCGGGAAATCATTCTATCTAAACCATCAGACCCAGTAGGCATACGGGTCCGATGGCGAGAGCTTTTCATCTTTCACTATCTTCCCCGCCTTCCGCGCAATCATCGCCGTCTGGTGTCTCTTTTAGATATTCACCAACTTTGTGAACAGGAGCGAATTTCTACGATCTTTTATGTCACTCCCATAAACTACCAAGCTGGTTTGCGACTGGTGGATGGCCCATTCGCTGATCGCTTTGCCGAAAACATCCAAATAGTAATGTCTAGCCTCCATTCGACCTCTTGCAGCATTGTGGTGGACTGGAGCCGAGAGCTTGATGATCATCACTTCTTCCATGCCGACGATCCGACCGAGCATCTGAATGAAATTGGTAGAGCACGTCTTGCTGAATTGGTAGCCGGCGCCATTGTATCGATCTTGAAGAACACGTCAAAGACGGGCCCCTCTCAAAAAGGAAATTCTAAGAAATTCTAGAAAAACTGGGATCCTATTCTTTCGGAAAAAACTCAATAAGTAAGAGCGAGCTATACCAATCTGAGCAGCTGTATATTTCTGACATTTGTAGGTCCGAAATAGATGCGCTTTAGCGACGCTCGATAATTTCATCTCCTTTATAACGACTCGCAAATTGGCGAAGGATCCGCTTCCACCGGAAGGACATCAGGTAGCAGCCCGCCAAGATCACGATGAACGAATAAAACATCCAATAGTCCGGAACATCGGCACGCCATGCCAGGAATCCAATCGCCCCCATCCCGAGCGCTAGCGCCAAAATGGCCAGCACTGCCACTGCCGGCGCCAGTCCCGCTGCAATCAATACGTGATGCAGGTGATCCCGCCCCGCCTTGAAGGGGCTCTGCCCACGGCCGATCCGGCGCGCGATCACGACGCCCATATCCAGCAGGGGAATCGCCAGAAACCAGACTGCGACAATCGGCGGAAAGCCCGTGCCGTTTCGCGCGACCTCGACGCTGAACCAGGTCAGCAACAGGCCCAGCATCATGCTCCCCGAATCTCCCATGAACACCTTGCCGCGCGGTTGCCAGGGGAAGCGCATGTTCATGGTCCAGAAAGCCAGCAGGACGACGATCGCCGTCAGGAGCAGTTGGGCCGTTACTGTGAGGCCGACGAGCGTTGAGCTGACGAACAGAAAACCGAATGCGATCAGGGTCTGCCCCGCCGCGAGCCCGTCGGCACCGTCCGCCATGTTGATGGCGTTGATGAGTCCGAGCAGGCAGACGACCGTAATCGGGAACGCTAGGCCATGCAGGGCAACTTGCCCGTAACCGAACAGGTTGCCGAGGTGGGTAACGGTCATTCCGCCCCAGGAGATCATGCAGATGCCGGCGACGAGTTGGGCGAGAAATTTTTGCCCGGGGGTCAGGTCATTCAGATCGTCGAGCAGACCGGCCAGGAGCAGGATCGCCAGGGCAGCGAAAAGCGCCCTGTAGGGATAGAGCGTATCGGCGATCATCAGCGAGCCGAAGCAAAGACCCGCGAAGATCGCGGGCCCGCCGATGAGTGGAATGTCGCCCCCGTGGCGTTTGCGCCGACCCGCGTGGTCAACCAGTCCGATCCGCACCGCGAGGCGGGAGAACAGGCGCAGCAGCAGGAGCGTGCCGGTGAATACCAACAGGTACTTGAACAGCAGGAGCGTCATATCGCGGCAGTCTACCGTTAACCCGGGCCGGCCAGACTCAGTTCCGCGGCGGCCGCTTGAAAAACTGCGCGACCCGGAAACCGAGCTTTCTGGGAATCCACAACGGGGACTTGGCCACGCCGAACCGCCGGGCGATGACGTAGGACTCGCGGTTCCCGCGGTAGATGTTGCTGATAGAGCGGTTCGACTGGCCCCCGGTACGCATGCGCACAAGCACTTCGGGAAGGTATGTCGAGGAAATGCGTTGGGCGACAAACAGCCGGACCATGAGATCAAAGTCGGCGTGAAACCGGTAGCCGGTATTGAATCCCCCCATCTCGATCAGGAGGCTGCGGCGCACGAACAGGGTGGGATGGGCCGGATGCCACCCCGCCTCGAACATGCCGGGCACGTAAGGTTTCGATTTCCAGTAGCGCAGGATCTTCCCGGGGTCGGTCTGGCTTACGTAGACGAGGTCGCCATGGACCGCGTCCCATGCGCCAGCCGACACGGCGTCTTCTACCCGGGAAAGCACGTCCGGGCGCGCGTAAACGTCATCCGAATTGAGGAAGCCGACGTAATCGCCCGTGGCGGCGGTAATGCCCTTGTTCATGGCATCGTAAAGCCCCCGGTCCGGTTCGGAAACGAAATGGGCAATGCCTCCCCTGAATCTTTCGACAATCGCGGCAGTGCCGTCCGACGATCCCCCGTCTATGACCAGGTGTTCGAAGTTTGCCTTTTCCTGCGCCGCTACCGAAGCGAGCGTACTTTCTATGGTCGCAGCGCTGTTGAATGAAACCGTAACAACGGAAATCTTCGGCTTACCCACAATATCCGCGGATTCTCAATCGCGCACTGTTCGACAACGGACGATGGGCGGAACGGCGTTCCCGGCAACGGGCGACACCATACTTTCCAGCGTCAGGCAACCTGCCCGGTTTTGCGGCCGTGAATCACTCGTGCCGGTCATGCGGCATCCCAGTAATGTCGCTGATGGGTGTCGTAGTAGGCCAGACTGGCCACCAGTCCCTCGCGCAAGGCTACCTTTGGCCGCCATCCCAGCTCGGTCTCGATTTTCTTGTAATTACTATAGTAGTCGCCGATGTCGATGGCCTTCCGCTCCGGCGGGAAGGGCACAACCTCAAAGCGTGCCCCCTGGCGCAGATCCGTCAGCATCTTTGCAAGCTTCCCGAGGCTTATTACCTCGTGTCCCCCGAGGTTGAATACTTTCCCATCGGCGCGAGGGTCAATCGCCGCCAACAGGAGCGCTTCCACCACGTCGGCCACGTAGTTGAAATCGCGCAGTTGGTTTCCGTCTCCGAACACGAGAACCGGCTTACCCTCGATGACATTCCTGATCCAGATACCGAGAAAGGTTTGCCGTGCGTCCTTTACCCTCATGCCGGGACCGTAGGTATTGGTGAGGCGCAGGGCGCAGGTGCGAATGCCATAGACGTTGTTATACAGAAGGTGGTACCACTCACCGGCCAGTTTGTTGATGCCGTTGACATCCACCGGCCGGATCGGATGGGCCTCATCCACGGGAAGATATTCCGGCTTCCCGTACAACTGGCGCGTGCTTGCGAATACGATCTTGATGCTGGCGTTGTGCTGCCGGCATGCCTCGAGGATGGAAAGCTGCGCAGCCGCATTGATATCGAGATCGGCCTGAGGATTGGTCATCGAATCCAGATGGCTGGTTTGTCCAGCCAGGTTGAACAGATAGTCCTTACCTTGCACCAAATAGGCCATCGCAAATGGGTCGCGCACGTCCGTGATATTGAGCGTAACGCGTTCGCGAATATCCTCGATGTTGAAAAGATTGCCGCCATAAAGCGGGATCAGGCTGTCGGCCAGGGTCACCTTCGCCCCCAGATCGACCAGGCGCCGTGCCAGGCTGGACCCAATAAAGCCCACTCCGCCGGTAACGAGAATTTCCTTGCCACTGAAGTCCTGGAAATTATTCACGCTTTATCCTTTCGCGGCGCTGTTGGTCCCGATGCGCATCCGATAGCGAGGTCCAGCAACTTTCTCCTTTCGGAATGAAGTTGTGTCGAGGGCCGCATTTCGAGGTCTCGACTATACGAGGCTCCATTCAGGTATGCACCACTCGCTTTAGCAACGATTTCAGCCCCCGCGGCAAATAGTTCTGGATGAAACGGCGAATCAGCCAAGGCATCAAAGGCTGGATGCCATACGCAAACGTCGGCTCGTGCATGCGAACCTTCTGGAGAGCTGCCGTCAGCGCCCGCTCATAGGCTGCGTAGATAGCGGCGGGCGGCGGTTTCTCGACCGGGTAGAGATTCGCCATGTAGTCGAAGCGCCCGTAACGGTGCATCTGCAATTGGTGAAAGTGGTAAAAAATCAGGCGCGCGCCCTCCACGGTAATGCCGCCGGGTCCGGAGCCGATGTCGTAGTTCGCGTAGTTCCACGGCGCCACGCCGGCGCCGGGATGCTGGATGATGCAGACGGATGAATATTTCTCCGGCCATTCATCCAGGTATTTCTGGTCCCCCATGCGGCCGTCTTCGAGGCGGTTGAAACACCATTCGATGCATTGCTCCCGCCAGCGCGCCAGGCAGGCCAGCCCCTGTTCGTCGCGGCGGAAACTGACCCATTCCACATTGAAGCGGCCGTTTATCGCATAGGCCTGCAGCCGCGGGATGAACCGATGTTCGATGATCGCGATGGAAGCCTCGCCGATCTCCTCGAACAGGGGCCCCACCGACGCAAAGAACAGCAGATCCGCATCCAGGTAAGTCAGTTGCCCGACTTCCGGCCGCTTCCGGAAAATGTGCCAGGACAGACTGGAGGTTAATGTCCAGCAGTACTCCGCCACGCCGCGCCCGGGCTTCACCGCGAGCAAGGCGTCATCTTCGACGTCCGCAAGCCGAACCCGCTCGACATGGGGATAGGCAAGCTTGGCGAGCAACTGATCGGTGACGTCATCCATGCACAAGACGAACACCTGCGCGGCAGGGCAGTGTTCGGCGAGACTCTCGAGCATCGCCACCCCCTTGAACAGGTAGTTGCGGTCGAAGAGCGTGCAGAAATAGCGTCGATTCATGCCTGGACTTTGCGGCAAACGTACGTTTTGACCGCAAGCACGTCGTCGTCCCGTGCGCTAACGTCGATCGTGAGAATGTCCACGACCTGAAGATCATGCCTGGCGAAAAGGCGTACCAGTTCCCTTTCGTTGAAATGGATTTCGATGGTCTTCACGCCGTAAGCCTCTTTGGTGAAATGGCGGGTTTTGGACTTGTGGAGGACCGGCGTGCGATGAAATATCGCATGGTGCCTTGCGACCTTGGCGGTTTCGGCGATTGCCTTGGGATAGTCGAAAATGTGCAAAAGGCAACCCCCGGACACGACGACGTCGAACTGTCCGCCCGCATAGCCAAGTTGCGTGGCATCCATAACATCGAATGGCAGTGCAGGGTAGTGGCGCCGCGCCAGCTCGATGAAGGCCTTCGAATAGTCGCAACCGTGGTAACGCGCATCGATGCCGCGCGCGGCCAGGACTTCCGAGTAGTAGCCGCTCGAGCATCCGATCTCCAGCAGGCTGGTGCGCTCGGCCGGCGGCAGCTTGTTGAGTGCCTCGACCAGCGTGTCGAACACCGGCACCGGTTCACCGGCGAGATACGACTTCAGTTGGGAGTCGACCAGCTTGCGCTGCCGTTCAGGCAGCGAACTGTCCTGCCAGGCGCCTTGCAACTCGGTTTCGACGGTCTGCAATGTCCCGGCATCCAGTTCGACATAGTTTTTTGAGACGCTCCGCGCGCTGCGCGATCCGAGCAGCGCCTTCGCCATCGCCTTGAGGCGCGGATGCCGGTTCAGGAAGGAACGCAACATTGACATCATGATCGTGTCTGGCCTCGCATATCCACCCGGTCCGGATCCATTCAGCGCGTGCGGCGGTCCAGCCACGATTTGAGAATCGGCACCAGTTCCTCCATGCGCCGGGCGTAAGTGTGTTCCCGCAGGGTGCGCTGCTGCCCGGCTTGCGCAATGGCAGCGGCCTCCCCGGCGTGCTCCGCATAATAATGGATGAGCTCGA
>Ga0163151_10002803_pt1 | contig 26166 bp, 17 predicted proteins | sample OliLakLV19MP5IB2_FD_145596 | JGI IMG/M metagenome (GOLD analysis project Ga0163151, IMG submission 145596) | Freshwater microbial mat bacterial communities from Lake Vanda, McMurdo Dry Valleys, Antarctica - Oligotrophic Lake LV.19.MP5.IB-2 | ecosystem: Environmental > Aquatic > Freshwater >...
CTCTTACCTTCTTACTCTCTTACCTTCTTACTCTCTTACCTTCTTATTCTCTTACCTTCTTACTCTCTTACCTTCTTACTCTCTTACCCTCTTACCCTCTTACTCTCTTAACTTCCCCGGCCGCTTCACCCACAAATAAATCATCCCCACCACCCCAATCACTATCAACAACCCCGCTACATATTCCGCCTGCGTAGCTTCCATGCCGAAGATCGTAATATCTGGATTGGTACGAATCTTTTCTATAAAGAACCGCTCGATCCCATTGAGCAACACATAGGTAAAGAATAACATCCCTGCCACTTTAAACCGCTTACGCAACGCCCACAGGATAGCGAAGATCACCAGGGAAAAGAATGTCTCATATATAGGTGTCGGATACACACCCTCGCCTAGTTGCCGGCAATAATCCCACAGACAACCTTCGATCTGCACACCCTCATTCAATACATTATGCGGGTAGGTATATGACCATGCCCAGTCAGGTAGAAACCACCATCCCGGCGCAGATGCAGTATTAACGATACCCCAGTCACCATCACCCGAAAACTGGCATCCTAACCGGCCGACGGCATACCCCATGATCAGTGCAGGGGCCACAGCATCCATCACATGGATTGGTTTCATGCCCTTCCGGTACACATACCAATAGACGACAATAAAGGCTAGTATCAACCCACCATATATAGCAAGCCCACTGCCACTCAATAATTGGTCTAAAGGATCCTTGATAAATGCCTTGATATTCTCCTCACTCTCCACAATCGAAAAAAGACGGGCACCAACGATACCTGAAATGGCGGCCAGAATAGTGATATCCCCTATCCGCTGGTGTGGGAGCACCTTGACTTCCCTGATATGTGGCTTGGCGATAGCACGTTTTTGGGCGTCCCAATATTTGAAAAAACCAAAGGCTGCAGCGGCCACGATGCCCCATAGCCAGTCTCCTTTGCCAGACAAGATGATGCTGGCCGGATCCGGTCTGAATGCTTCAAAATGTTGGGCTATATAAGGGAGCTTGAAGCCGATGACAAAGCCAAACAATGCATTGATGGCCATCTCCTGCCAGGTGGCCGGAAAACCAATGCGCTCCTTTTCCGTAAATCCAACCAATAATCCCTCTTTCTCCTTTCGTTTGAGTTCCAGGTTGAGCACATAAGCACTGGCGATAAAGGCCAGAATGAGGAATACACCAAATGTCTTCAGTACACTGAGCCAGTTGTCAGGTGCTGAGCCAAATAAATCATGAAAGAGATAGGAAAGATCTGGATACATAGTCAGTTACGGTCAGTGAATAGATGCAGGAGCGAAAATAAGCTAACTTTGCAGAGCATCTCCCCCTTCAACGTAATTCTCAAAATGAATATTTGCATCCGACGGATCGGGATAGCTTGTCTTTGTTATATGTTTTCATATGGCATAGCCTCTGCACAGGCTAGTTTCAATGCCAAAATCGGGATCGAAACCTGGTCTTTCAAAGATGAGGCGGAGATGACAGGGCGGTCAAAACATCCCGGCCAGATGATCGGTTTTGATGTATTTGTGGAAGACAGTCGGTTTATTTTTGTTCCGGGCTTTCACTACCACCGGATCTCCCTGCAGAATGAAGACCAGAGCTTCAGTTTTGATCTGAGCGAACATCACCATGCTCATTACTTTATGATTCCGTTGACCGCCGGGTATAAACTGATGGAAGATGGAATGATCAATCTTTCAGTCCTTGGTGGAGGAGAAGTTGTTTTCTTCTATGATGTTGATGACAACGACCTCGGGTTTGATGACAATGGATTTATCGGTGTCTCCACCAATCTGACAGCCATGGTGCATGCGGAAATATTTTCGTTCCTCACCGCTGAAGTAAAATATCACTACGGTCTGCAACCTACTTTAAAGTCCAGGGACGAATCGAAGTTGAGAGGATGGACGCTGGCGGTGGGCGTGAAGTTTTGATTAATTTTTAATTTCATCATAGTGCGAAAGTGTGTCGTTTAGGCTCCGCTCTACGACCACATATTTTACACATTCGAACAGCTTTTTATTTTGATTTTACTTGTTCGGCAATCACCCAGTGTTCATTTCGGCTTCGCTCAATAAACTAAAAACCTTTCAGTTTCATGCGTGGTTGACTGTTAGCGAATTGAAACAGTAAAGTCTTTGATACGATACTCCAGCGGCCGCAGGCTGCTAATAAAAATCTCGTTGAGCTCAGGTTACACCTGAGCTCGCGTACGTCAAATCAAAAAAAAACTTTGCCGGGTAATAATCATGAATGCTGTTTTCAACAGCAGGTATAAATTAATTCTATTTTCGCCTCCGAAAATCCTACCACCATCTATGTCCGTCCCGACCCCAGACACCTTTCATCCTGCTGACCGAAAAGCCTGGCGACAATGGCTGCTCAAATATCATCATGTCAAACTATCGGTATGGGTCGTTTTTTACAAAGTAAAAACCGGCCAACGTGCGCTGTCATGGAGTGAAGCAGTGGAAGAAGCGCTGTGTTTTGGATGGATCGATAGCAAAGCCATGCCACTGGATGAACACCGGTACATGCAGTTTTTCTCAAGGCGCAAACCAAAAAGTGTTTGGTCAAGGATCAACAAGGAAAAAATAGATCGGCTCATCGCTGATGGCCTGATGACAGAGGCTGGTATGCGCTGCATTGAAATCGCCAAAGAAAACGGCTCCTGGACTTCCTTGGACGAAGTCGAAGACCTCAACATTCCGAAAGATCTGGAAAAAGCTTTCAAACAATACAAAGGTTCTAAAACATTTTTCACCGGTCTGAGCAAATCAGTCAGAAAAGCCATCCTGCAGTGGATCGCCTTGGCCAAACTTCCAGAGACACGGCAACGTCGGATCAACGAGGTAGCGGAGTTGGGAGGCAGGGGAGAGCGGCCGAAGCAGTTTGGTTGAGGGATATTAGCTTCTCATTCATGTATATGAAGCATGGCTAACAAGATAGTCTTCTACCAAAGCTCTTTAATGTTCGCGCAGTTGATATCTGTTGGTTGACCAAGGCCAATGCTAAAAAAGAAGGTAAAAAATTCTGGAAACGATTTAAGGATAAACTTCAAAAAAACATTTGCAATGATCCGAAAATCAAGGAACTCCTTGCAGGCAAAGGATCCCTCAAGGATTATTTAATTACAGGAATACCTTTAGTTCTTGCAGCACTTGGGCTAGGTGTATTAAATCCAGTAACTCTTGCCATTATTGCTACAGTCTTTGCTCTGATCATTAAAGTTGGATTTGAAGCCTATTGCGAAATATGAAGCTGATCAAATGCTCAGAAGCGAGGTCGAATTTTCATCGTCCATAATTTTCTCCTACCGTCAAAGACGGCCATCGTTGATGTTTACCTTAAACAGCCCTTTTTGATCTAACGCACGCGAGCTCAGGTTTAACCTGAGCTGAACAAAGTATATAAAAAAGGGGTGCAGACAATGCCTGCACCCCTTTTTATGAAACACCACTTACTTAGCGGCAATAGCTTCATCAATCCGAAAGATAAAAGTCAGTTCTCCCCACTCTTTCTTTGGTGCATTATACTTTGATTCAAATCTGTAACGCACTGCGAGATAGGTAGCTTGTTTGATGATCTCCGTATCTGTGATCGTAGTCTTTTCAGGATCATAGGCAGCATAGATCACTTTTCCTTCTCTGTCGATACAGATGTCCAGGGTGACACGTCCGTTCATTTTGGCTACGCTGGTGATGTTTTCACGGTAGATGACTTTACGTGTGATGATACCGTCACCCTCGAGTCCGTCTCCTCCGCCACCATCACCGGCAGTTGCAGCTCCATCCTGGTTGCCCTCGATAGGGCTACCGTTTCCACCACCACTGGCATTGGTTTCCGTATCTGATCCACTGGCATTGCTTTCACTAGCTACTACATCAGTTGCTTCTTCAGTAGTGACATCACTGATGACCTCACTATTGCTTTCAGCAATCGTAGTTTCTTCTACAGGCTCAGTTTCTTCTACTGGTATCGGTTCTTCAGCAGGCTTGTCCATGGTAGGTTCTGGTTCCTCATTGAACACAGGGCTGCGTGCCTGGAGACCTTCGCTGCCGGAAGCCACTTCCTGGAGTTCTTCCATGTAGCCTATTTCGAGAATATACTCAAGTGGTTTCTGCTCCATCGCCTTGTGAGCAAAAGGAAGAAATGCAATCAACAGGATACCTGCATGCAGTCCAAAACTCCATTCGAAGCTTTTGTTACGGGTTACGGTCAGCGTTTTCATCATTTACGTTTTTTGATCTATACCACTAAGACTTGCTTTCCCATGTTAAGGTGTAATAAGAGGAATTTAATATTTAGTTAAAAAGTAGATAGAAATTAGGAGGCAGGGGGCAGGAAGCAGGGGCATTGATTCAGTCCATGGAAACAGTGTTTAGCAATGTGCCATATGGGCCATCTGTTTAGCGTTTGGCCCGTATGGGCCACTGTTTAAGAAGTTTAGTTCTTTGTTTTTACTAAACCATCTAAACAGTTCCATCGAAGATGGTAAACGCTAAAATTTCTAATCGCTCTAGTCTTTTCAATACGGATTGTTTGAGAAGGCAAGTGATAGTAGCCAGATTAATACTGCCCTGATCAATTCAACGCAAAAATAAAAACAGGGCCGCAACGACGTGCTGCGGCCCCATTTCCTTTATGAATCGCCTTGTACTTTCTTGGCTCCTACCTTCCCGCCACAAATGATGTGCATTTGGCGGGATCCTTGTACTGAGCGGAGTCGAAGTATTCGCTGCGTTACAACCTGCTTCCTATCTCCTGCCTCCTATTTCCTAGCTCCTATTTCCTAGCTCCTAATTCCTAGCTCCTAATTCCTAACTCCTTGTTCTTACCTCCTATTTCCTAGCTCCTATTTCCTAGCTCCTATTTCCTAGCTCCTAATTCCTAACTCCTAATTCCTAACTCCTAATTCCTAGCTCCTATTTCCTAGCTCCTATTTCCTAGCTCCTAGTTCCTTGTTCCTAGCTCCTATTTCCTAGCTCCTATTTCCTAGCTCCTAGTTCCTTGTTCCTAGCTCCTAGTTCCTAGTTCCTTGTTCCTTGTTCCTTGTTCCTGCCTCCTATTTCCTACCTCCTATTTCCTAGCTCCTAATTCCTGCCTCCTATTTCCTAGCTCCTATTTCCTAGCTCCTATTTCCTAGTTCCTTGTTCCTTGTTCCTTGTTCCTGCCTCCTATTTCCTAGCTCCTATTTCCTAGCTCCTATTTCATAAACTTATACGCCTGCGCTGCATCCCCGTCGGTAATCATCAGTACGTAAAACCCCGGCAAAAGAGAAGAGGTGTTTAAGGACACCATATTCTCCCCCCGAATCAAATCATATCTATCGGCAGATAATGCTTTACCACTGATGTCCACGATACGGAATAGTAATGAGGTCGGGTTGTGCGTCTCAAGAGTCACATTCAATTCGTCAAAGACAGGGACCGGGCTGAGCGTCACTGCGGAAATAATATCAGCCAGCGGATAGATGCTTGTTTCAATACTACATAAAAAGTCCTTGACGATCTGTCCACGAATCTCCCCACCAGGATGCAAGTCGGTATGCACATTGACATACGTGATACCAGCCCTTATCCTGTTGATCAAAGCTGTATCCGTTTCAGCTCCATCCAGCGACATGTTGCCATTGGAAAAGAATGCTGTGAGATCAACGATCACATTTCCATTGGATCCAATCGGTGCTTGATGAATATGTGACGCCGCCAGATCACCCGTCAATCCATCTGTCATTACATGCAAACTGATATTCTTGTGATTTCGATCGATGGACACCATCCCTGATCCTGTAGCATCAGGTGCTTCTGTAGTACCGGGTTCTTGCTCCTTACAAAAATCAAAACCATATCCATCTCTTGCCCTCCGGTACATTTGCCCGCGCAGTTCACCTCCCGGAAATGCTGCGGTATGTGCATTGATATAAATTTCACCGGTAAGTAATGCAGAAAGCACACCGTCTGCTACCGTTCCCAAATGAAGGATGGCACTACCATCGATATCTCCTGAGAGATTATGCACTACTCCACCATTCTGTTGTTGAACAGCTTGATGTAGATGTGCAGCCGCTATCGGTCCGGAAGCACCATCGACCAGCATCCAAAGAACTATATCCGACAATCCAGGAAAAATAGTACTCACCGCAAGTCCACTCGCCGGGGATGTAGTGAAGGGTACTTCTTGCATTGGAGACATCCAGCCATCAAAGGTGATACCGGGTATAAAATTCATTTGACCACGAATCTCTCCTGCGGGATTATTTACGGTATGCACATTGATATAGACATTACCATTAAACAAGGCAATCAGCGTTTCAACAGTTGCATTCATTCGACCGCTGATCGTGTTTCCATCAAGGAGGGCACCGAGGTCAACAATCACAGGACCGTTTTCGCCCGGAACTCCTGAATGCAGATGCACACCCGTAATTTCGCTGCTCAACCCAGTCAATTGCGCATCAATCTCAAATGCTAACTGACCGATGGTATAATGGATGACCGCTAAACCCAGACCATCTGTCACCACCACCGGCGTCTCTTCATCGCCACTCATGGAAGTTACAAAAGTCAGATCCTGTTCAAGACCAAGCTGTCCCCTGATCTCACCAGCAGGATTAGCTGCTGTATGCAGGTTGACATAGGTACCTCCGTTCATGAGGCTGATCAGGTCAATCGGAGAAATATTATTGACCTCCATCTGAATTCTGTTGCCGACAGTATTTAAGGGTATAATCACCGGCCCATTAGTCCCGGGATCACCTTCATGGATGTGTGCGCCGGTAATGGGTCCGGACAATCCTGTCGCTGTGACATTGATTCGTGCGCTGTTTTTTTCTGTTCCAAAAAAAACTGTAGCCAACGCTACGGCATTTGTAGTCACCGGTGGATTTTCGTTTTCACCTACTAGCGTTGCTTGCAGGATCAGATCATCCGAAAATCCGGGGTCAAAAGGAAGTTCTTCAAAAAGATTTTGTGACCTGATGATGTTTCCTCTGATTTCACCACCTGGAAACAAATCAGTATGCACATTGACATAAACTTCGTTTGCCCTGAACAATGGCTCTGAAGTAAAGGCTGGACTACTATCTTGATCCCAATACCCAAAGGCTCCTCCGAAATCATTAAAAGAACTAGTGATATTATAGATCACACCTCCGCTGAGCCCTGGTCGTGCGCGGTGAAAATGTGATGCAGCAAAGGATCCTGTCAAATCACTCACCACTAGCATATAATGCGCATTGGTCTGATCTCTGTCAATACTCACCATCCCTGCCCCAACACCCGTAGTAGTGACAGGCGGTACTTCTTGTCCACCATTGATTTCATATGTATATCCTTCGCGGGCAAATTTATATGCCTGACCTCTGACTTCACCACCCGGATTTGCTGCTGTATGTAAGTTGATATAATAATCACCCTTGAGAAGTGAATTGAATATATCGAGTGATAATGGTCTTGTACCGGAAATAAAATTACCCACCGGGCTGATATCGTCTGTGAGGTCAATGACAACCGGTCCATTAGTGCCCGCTGCTGCATTGTGAAAATGTGCTCCTGACACAGGACCGCTCAGGCTGTCATGTAAAACATAAAATTCAAATTCATTTAGCTCCGGCCAAATGGTGATGACCCCAAGTGCTTCCCCGTCTGTATCGATGATGGGGTTCTCCTGATCGCCGGAAAAGGTGGCATCAAATGTAATACCAGGTAATAATGATAGCTGTCCTCTAATTTCACCACCGGGGTTATTGACTGTATGTACATTAATGTATAACTCTCCTGCAAGCAATGCATCCAGATCCGCTCCCGGATTCCAGGCACCTTCGATTGTATTTCCATCCAGGAAAGGACCAAGGTCAAAAATCACTGGTCCATTCATGCCGGCCTGTGCATTATGGATATGTGCCCCGGTAACATCACTGGTCAGCCCAAGAAACAGCACTTTGATATCCACGATTGTTTTTGAATGATTGAGGTAGAATATGCCCAGACCTCTGCCCTCTGTTAGCACTTCCGGCACCTCATGGACGCCAGCCATAAAAGCGGTGTACCGGTCATCGGTCTCGAGTCCTATCTGCCCGCGAATTTCTCCAGCCGGATTCAGATCTGTATGCACATTGATGTAATATCTACCATTCAGAAATTTGGTGATCACATCTGGTGTGATGTTTTTCAATACACCTTTGGCACGATTACCATTGAGCATAGTACCCAGGCTAAACACAACTGGTCCGTTGATACCGTTGGCCGCTTCATGTATATGTATGCCTGTAATCGGGCCGCTCAGATGACTCAGTGAGACATTAATGTATAAAGTGGTTTTGTCTTCGTCCAGCGTAAATACACCGACACCCTGGGCATCTGACACGACGCCAGGAACCTCCTGGGAGCCTGACATGGCAGCGGTAAACTGTAGGTGCGCAGATAGATGTTGGGCATGTAATGTGCCTGCCATCGGGATCAAAAGGGTGATGAGGAAAACAAATATTCGATTCATAATGAAAAATTTTAAATGGTGATAGAATGGGGTGTATCCGGTAAAAGGGGCGGACAATAGCCAGAGGGATATGACTTGCTTTTACAAATTACAACAAGTATCTCAATCCTGTATTAACCTGGCATATGTATTCCTCTGAATGAGAAAAATACCACGTTAAAGCGCAAACCAGCCCTTCCGATATGTTTTAAAGGATAGTTGGAAGCATGGCCTGATCACGCATTCATCAATGCTTCTATCTCCTCTGGTTCGATCGGAATGTCAGCCATCAGGTTCTTTGGTTTTCCTCTTGTGATCAGGATGTCATTCTCCAGGCGGATACCTATTTGCTCTTCGAGTATATACAAACCGGGTTCGCAGGTGATGACCATGCCCGGCTTCAGGGGTGCGCGACGATCAGATACATCATGCACATCATATCCCAAATGATGCCCGATACCATGCATGAAATATTTTCTCCTCAACGGGCTGGCAGCATCCTGCCGACGAAGGTCCCTGTTTGAGATAATCTTCAATCTGACCAGTTCTCTTTCGATCAATACGCCAGCTTCCCGGTTGAGCTCATCTAACGTAACCCCGGGTCGCATCATGGTTGTTATCTCATTCAATACATTCAGCACAGATGTATAGATAGCTCTCTGCCTTTTTGTAAATGTCCCGGATGCCGGTATGGTCCTTGTCATATCCGAAGCCATGCATGCATATTCGGCTCCAAAGTCGATCAGCACCAGGTCACGTCTTCCTATCCTTTTATCATTTCGTACATAATGAAGCGTGCATGCTGATCCTCCGGAGGCAACGATGGGTTCAAATGCATACTGACAACCATGTCTTGAAATCTCATACGTGAGCCGGGCTTCCACTTCATATTCAAACATCCCGGGTCTGATGTGGTGGAGTACGCTGTCAAATGCACGTCCTGTCACTTGCACGGCGTTACGCATCAGGTCGATTTCCACAGGGTGCTTAAGCATTAACATCCTGGTGAGAATAGCATTTGCTGATTGAAAGGTATGTTTTGGATACAGCTGCTTCAGCTTTTCATTCATCCGGTCATTTTGTGTTTTCACCTCTGTCTCCGACCAATCTGTGTGGCGGGGAAGGGTATAGATGGTGGATGCTGATCGGACCAGTGAAGGCATGATCCTGTCCCATTGATCGATGGTGTAGATAGTTGAAATACCCGAAACTGCAGTTGCCTGTTTTTGGGAATATCGTTCACCATGCCAGATCAAATGCTCAGGATCCGGTGGAAGAATAAAGGCGATCTCGCGGTTTGATTTTTTTTTCGCATCCGGATTGAGGACGATGATGGTGCCTGGCTGGTCGAGTCCCGACAATGCAAAAAGTGCCGAATCCTGACGGAAAGGAAAAAACTGATCTCCACTGCGGGGCATTGGATCATTGGAACAAAAAATCGCAACCGAAGCGGAAACCATTTTTTTTGCAAAGTCTTTTCGCCGGTCAGTAAAAAGGGATGAAGGTATGGATGGGTAGCGCATAAGATTATTTTACTGTGTAAGCATACTGGCAGAATCAGCTTCCGCTGAAATATAGCCAAAGTATTGCCATTCCTCATCTGCGAGAATCATGCTGCGGATTGCAGCAGCTTCGCGGCGTCGGCCATTTGCTTCGTACCAGCAACTGATACCGTACTGTTGTGCACCTAATGAAGTAGATTCGGAAGTTGTACCCGATTCAGTTATGTCACCGTGCCCTGCCTGGAAGAGGAGAAGTTGCCGAAGGTATTCATCGTTTTCGATGATCTCCATGTCCGTATGGATGGCGCCAAGTAGCTCTTTCGCTATAGTATGATCACCGGCTCTCAGATAGGTCAGATACAACCAATAGGTCGTTGCAACCATGAGATCAGGATTATTGGCGTATTGCATGCAGCACTGAAATGAAGCGATTGCGTCGGAAAAATCTGCTTGGAGGTAATAGGCTAGTCCGAGATGATAATAGATATTGAAATGAAGATTGCTGAGCGGGATATCCAGTTTGTTTGGGATTCCATCTGGCTCTATTTCAACCTGACGCTGCTCCGCCAAGACCGATGCACGCCTCAGATCAGCTATAGCAAGGTTAGGTTGTCGTATGGTTATGTACCGATGTCCGCGATGGCGATACAGTTCAGGAGACAGTGGATGATGATGGATTCCATCGGAAAAAACCTTAATAGCATCCTTGTATCGATGCACATAAGCGAGTCGTCTTCCATACCAAATGATGGCCTGAAGATCAGAGCTATCGTCCAGAAAAGAGACTTTTGCTTCCTGTAAAAGGCTATCCATACGTAGAAATGCTTCTACATCGATCTCCGGAGAACGGAGTGTATCACCCAAAAAACTGATGGCCTCACCATCTATCTGAGGTGTTGAAATCAGTTCATCTGATGATGTTGAAGTTGGTTTACATGCAGTCCAAAAGATGGACAGTATGCAAAAAAGAGAGATGAGGGAGAAGGAAAACGAGTGCTGGAGAGGATGCAATTTCATCTGACGAAGATACCTGACAAGGGTCAGAATCTTCAGAGCAACGCATCAATTTTGCGTAATTGGGATTCTGGTGCAGGGCCGATCCAGGCTTGTAATGTATGCCTGGCAGCGTCACGAACCTCTTTGTTAATGTATGCTGCAATCATCACCAATCCATACATGAGAACGCCCAGATCATCGGTGTAGCCTATGAATGGAGACAAGTCAGGTATGGCATCAAAGGGTGAGAAGAGGTACACGAAAGCACCCATGACAATTCGCTTAGCCCATGCTGGCGTATCACTTCGCCTGAATGCATAGTACATCAGCAGCGCTGCATAGAGGAGCGGAGCACCGATGTGACGAACCTTCCCGCGGAGGGTGGACATGATGATGGATGGTGTCAGATTTCGGAACGACATGTGATCTGTTTTATCAATCTACTTTTTGCATAACGAGCAGATGGTCCCAAGTGGTTCCAGAATTTTTGGATCACTTTTTGCGTTTCCATTTTCAAAGAAGGAATAGAAGCCGTACGCGCGTGATAAAAATATTTTCAAATTATTTTCAAAAAATATATACAAAATAAATCTAAAGTGTATTTTTGTGCTGGAATATGACCACATACCTCTCATATAGATCATCTCATCATCTCTCCACGGATTATAAAACTGTCTGTGTCAGGTGTCCTTTCGACGCCCGGTGTAGGTAGCGACTCTATCTAATTTATTTTCAAACTTAATCTCATTATTCATTATGGCTAAATCAGCAAAAAAGGCAGCAGCTAAGAAAGCTGTCAAGAAGGCGGTTGCTAAGAAAGCAACTAAGAAAGCAGCTCCTAAGAAGGCAGCTAAGAAAGCAGTAGCTAAGAAAGCTGTTAAGAAAGCAGTCCGCAAAGCAGTTGCTAAGAAGGTTGCTAAGAAAGCAGTTCGCAAAGCAGCTCCTAAGAAGGCAGCTAAGAAAGCAGTTCGCAAAGCAGCTCCTAAGAAAGCTATCGCTACGAAGACAGCTCTTGCCGCTAAAGCAGCTCCATCTAAGAAAGCTCCTGCTAAGAAGGCAGCTAAGAAAGCAGCTCCTAAGAAAGCAGCTAAGAAAGCAGCTAAGAAGTAAGCTGTTTAAACCTACTTTTGCCTTAACAGGCAACGGGATGAAGGAATATTTTTTTCCACCCGAACGTACATCAAGAGAAGAATTGAGAGCGCTGATACCCTTCGGCGCTCTTTTTTTTTGTCCTCATACCAGCAGCGGATGCCCACTCAAATGCCTGGATGCCTCCTCCGGACGCTGTGTCCCGATCAACACCTTCTTACCGTTTTTCTTCACGATCTGGATTCCATCATTGCCACGCACATTGTATGCCTTCCCCTTTCTTCCAATACGCATCCCCCATCCGCCATACTCCAGAATGGCTGAATATGTGCGTACATGGATCTGATCGATCTCTTCCCAGGGTATCGACTGCTCCCTTAAATGAAATGGCTTCATCCTGAAATGAACACCTATGGAATCTATGCGGGTATATAATTTTAGCGAACCCAGGAGCGCCATGGTCAATGTCATCGCCCCCAATCCTAGCGCAACTGTCCAGATCGGCTGACCTGAGACAAGTAGTACAATTATAATAATGGCGAGTTCTAATCCAAGCAGAAGCCATATCCCTATCTGATCAAATGGCTGCACCTCTTCAAAAATCACTTCCTCGTCACCCGGCAATTCCAACCGTGATTCCATTTGCGGTGAAAAAATGGATTCATCAACCTGATAAATCGTTTCTCCGGATCGCTTCTGTTCATTGTTTTCCATATGAATGCTACTTTATTATTCTCTACTTTCGATTGCCGAAATTACAAAGACATGACCGGACAAGCCAAACAGATCCAGCATCAGTTCGAAATACTGGAACAAAAGAAAAAAGCCCTGATGGAGCTGATCACCCCGCTGACGTTAGAAAAATACCATCAACAACCCTCAACAGGCAAATGGTCTGTCGCCCAGACAGCTAATCACATCTTCCTGAGCGAACAATTATCTACCGCCTACATCCAAAAAAAACTTTCCTATCCAGATACGCTTCTTCCGTTCCAACTGAAATCGTGGGGAGGTGTCTTCCTCATCAAACTGGCTCTCTGGTCCTCCTATAAGCGTAAAGCACCTGCGGCTATCAATATGTGGCAACAACAAACCATTTTTTCCAAGGAGGATATTGAAAAGCATTGGCGTACGCTTCGAGCTGACATGATCAACCTTATTGAAAAACACCAACCAGCCTTTGGATCACATATGGTCTACAGGCATCCATTCGCCGGCCGCATGACGATGCATCAGATGCTCATCTTCTTTAATGATCATATGGCGCATCACCTGAAACAGATCAACCGGATTGTCACGAAGATTAACTAGCCAGAAATGATAAACTTTATTTATGTCCCCTTCAGGGGATTTAGGGGCAAAATGGAGCATCACATCAAACAGATCAACCGAGTCATCCGGGATATCCACTAACTAATCAATTTTTGAAGTGTTTATTTTTTTTGATGCCCGGACGAGAGGATGATATCGGCTATCTTTTCCGCAAGGTCATCCATACGCGCACTACTGAGGTTGATCAGAGTTACGATGATAAGATCCTGTTCAGGGAATATGAGTAACATACTGGTTCCGCCGACTGAACCACCACTATGTCCGAACCAATGTCTATCCTTATCATCTGTCCCGCTCCAGAATCCAATTCCATTATTCGTTAAAGCACCGTCATTGGTGTGCTGACTTTTCGTAAACTCCAGCATGGTCTCCTCCTTCAAATATCCGTTTGTTGCCAATGCGTAACCAAACCTGGCGAGGTCTTCTGCACTGCATAAATAACCTCCGCCTGCCCACTTATTACTATTATTGACGACAGGCGCTACCTGGTGAATACTATCCTGGAATACATAAAATGAAACACGGCTGTAGTCGGTGGAGTCCTTATCATCAGGTTTGAGATCATCCAGGTGCAAAGGTTTACTGACTTCATCGGCAATGATCGATGTGAAAGGTTTGGCTGCTGATTTCTCCATCACAGCACTGACGAGCGTCCAGCCATAGGTTGAATAATTGAGTTTTTCTCCCGGACGACACAGCAGCGAGTCATGAATAAATACCTCCAGTGGATCCATCACATTGGGATATTGAATATTACTCAAAAACTCAAGACCCCGATAATGTCGGATACCCGCGAGATGTCCACTTATCTGGCGAAGGGTAAGATGACTCAATTCAATGGGGCATTCTTTATAATAAGCAGATATCGGAAGATCAAGATTAATTTCCTTTCGCTCATAGAGCCGCGCGAGTCCGGAGGCAGTGACTGATTTTGAAACGCTGCCGATCCTGAAAAGGTGTGCATCTGGATCCACCGGGACTTCTTCTTCAAGATTCGCATATCCGTATCCTTTTGTCCAGATATTATTCTTTCCATCGACGACCGCTACGGCTAGTCCGGGATAATGGCCTTGCTGCATATGCAGGGCGCATAATGAATCTATTCTACCGGCAGTAACCTCTTTCAGATCCCAGGCTTTAAACTCTTTTGAAGATGAACAAGCGGAGAAGAGAAGAACAACGATTACGGCTGTAAATGAAAGAGAGCAATGCCTGGAAAAGACTCTATAGTTCATAAAAGCGGTTTGTCATGAAAGTTGAACAGGAGTAATATAACCATCACGCTAATTTTTCACAGCAGTTGTACTCATTTTTTCTCAATTTAGACCTTTAGTTCTTTCAACCGTTAATCCTGCCAGCTATGCCGTCCATTATACGTTTTAAGTTATCCCTTATGATGTTCCTCGAGTTTTTTATCTGGGGAGCGTGGTTTGTCACATTGGGTACTTATTTATCAACCGTTCTTTCTTCAGACGGTGATGAGATCTCCGCGGCCTATTCTACTCAATCGCTGGGCGCCATTATAGCCCCCTTTATCATAGGCCTGATCGCCGACAGGTTTTTTTCTGCGCAGCGGATATTAGGCTTCCTTCATCTCGCGGGAGCAGTGCTGATGTACCTGGCTGCGCAATCCGGATCGTTTGCTTCCTTCTTCCCCTTTATCCTGATCTACATGATCCTGTATATGCCGACCATCGCGCTCGTCAATTCCATTTCTTTCAGGCAGATGAAAGACCCTTCAAGTGAGTTTGCGAGAATCAGGCTTTGGGGTACGATCGGATGGATTGCTGCAGGCCTTCTGATTGGCTACCTATTTAAATGGGAATCAAAGGGTATGCTCCAAAGCACCTTTTATATGGCTTCAGGTGTTTCCGCATTCATGGGCTTCTTCAGCTTTTTATTGCCAGACACACCACCGAAATATGAAGCAGGCAAAAAACCGTCCTTGCGCGAAATCCTGGGTCTGGAGGCATTGCTTCTTTTCAAAGACAGAAATTTCCTCGTCTTCTTTATCTCTTCAGTGCTGATATGTATTCCACTCGCCTTCTATTATCAGAACGCGAATCTGTATCTGAATAATGCAGGGATGGCAAATGCTGCCGGCAACATGACCTTTGGTCAGGTTTCGGAAGTATTCTTTATGCTGTTGCTTCCTGTATTCTTAAAACGATATGGATTGAAAACAACCCTGCTTGTCGGCATGGCTGCATGGGCCGTCCGCTACCTGCTGTTTGCCTATGGGGATGCCGGGACCGGAGTCTGGATGTTATTTAGTGGTATCATCCTTCATGGTATTTGTTACGATTTCTTCTTTGTTTCCGGTCAGATCTATACCGATTATAAAGCAGGTGAAAAAATCAAGAGTTCAGCACAGGGACTCATCACGCTGGCTACGTATGGTGTCGGTATGCTGGTGGGTTTCTGGCTTGCAGGAAAAATATATGACCATTATACAGATGTCGCAGGTGCTCAGGATTGGAAAATGATCTGGACTATTCCTGCCGGCATCGCCGCTGTTGTCATGGTGATTTATGCTCTCCTTTTTAAAAATGAAAAAATCAATGCCTGATAAAAAGTACAGACTTTTTATCAGGGCGAGCCGTTGCAGGAGTTTGCGCCTGTAATCAGAAGAATACACAATAAGATTTCTATGAGGTTCTAAATTGAAATCCACATGGTTGCAGGAGCAAACTCCTGCAACGGCATTGGTTGTAGGAGCAAACTCCTGCAACGGCATTGGTTGTAGGAGTAAACTCCTTTGATAGCATTGGTTGTATGAGCAAACTCCTGCAACGGACTTTGGTTGCAGGAGCAAACTCCTGCAACGGCATTGGTTGTAGGAGCAAACTCCTGCAACGGCATTGGTTGTAGGAGCAAACTCCTGCAACGGACTTTGGTTGCAGGAGCAAACTCCTGCAACGGACTTTGGTTGTAGGAGCAAACTCATGTGATGGACTTCAAACAGGGATATTTTCGTTTCGTGTATTAACCATAGGTTTAAAATGGATTCAATGAGAAAAATTGCCATGTTAGGTTCCGGATTTATCGGACGGTTTTATGCTGATGCTATCCAGGGATACCGCAACCGCGATCGTATCATCATGATTCAATCCCGGCAGGAAGAAAGTTGTGTTTCTTTTGCCCGGCACTATAATGTACAATACTGGACTACTGACATTGACTCCGCCGTATCTCATCCCGAGGTGGATACCGTCATCGTCGCATTGCCAAATCATCTGCATGAAGAGGCGATCATGGCTTGTATTAAATATAACAAACCCGTACTCTGTACGAAGCCACTTGGACGAAATGCTGAAGAAGGATATCGGATGCTTCAAGCCGTGGAAGATGCACAGCTCTTCAATGGATATCTCGAAGATCTCGTCTATACCCCAAAATTTTTAAAGTCGCACCAGGTGATTTCCTCAGGCGCACTTGGTAAAATACTCTGGGCAAAATCCAGAGAAGCCCATCCAGGGCCACATAGTGAATGGTTCTGGAATAAAGAACTTGCCGGAGGCGGAGCCATCATCGATCTTGCTTGTCATTGTATAGAAGTATCAAGGTCGTTTATTGGAAAAAATATTCGCCCTGTTGAAGTCATGTGTTGGGCAGATACCCAGGTAAAACCCATTGATGCAGAAGATCATGCCATCGGATTGGTTAAATATGAAACTGGTGCTATCGGGCAATTTGAGGTGAGCTGGACGTTTCGTGGAGGGCTCGACCTCAGGGATGAAGTCATGGGAAGCGAAGGCACGATCTGGAGTAATGGATTTATGCGCACCGGCCTTGATGTATTCACGAGTGGAAAAGGAACAGGCTATATGGCGGAGAAAGCTGAAACAGACCGGGGCTGGACCTTTCCTGTCGGGGATGAAATAAATGAACTCGGTTACAACCATATGTTTGCAGATATGTTCGATTCCCTGGAGCAAAATAGGTCGCCCAAAGAAACATTTTACGATGGATATGTGGTCAATGCCATCATGGATGCAGCTTATCTTTCTGTGAAAAGCAAACAATGGGAACCTATCAGACTCAACGTATGGAGGGGTACTGAACAACCGTTGGCCACAACTGTTTTAACCTCCTTTGATGAGCACCATTGGCTGGTGAAAGAAGAAGTCACGCATTATGGTGCTAAAAAACTCATACTGAAAGAGAAGGTTTCAGGTCGTATTTTTGAGCGGGTGCTGTAAGTCATATAGGCAGGTCCCAAAAAACAATCAATCCATAAAAGCATGCAGGATACTTTTATCATAGATGGCATCCGGACAGCCATAGGTTCTTTCAGAGGAACATTATCTGGTATGCGGACGGACGATCTGGGCGCGCATGTCATCAAGACGCTGATGGAAAAACACAAAGACCTGGACCCGGCTTTGATCGATGATGTGATCATGGGTTGCGCCAATCAGGCAGGTGAGGATAACCGTAATGTCGCACGGATGTCTTTGTTGCTCGCCGGACTTCCCTGGTCAGTTCCTGGTGAGACTGTCAATCGTCTGTGCGCTTCAGGCATGTCAGCGGTCATCCATGCGCATCGTGCGATTCAGGCAGGTGATGGTGATCTGTTTATTGCAGGTGGGGTTGAAAACATGACCCGTGGCCCATGGGTTATTTCCAAATCGAGTCAGCCTTTCGGCAGTGATACAGAAATGTTTGATTCGTCATTCGGATGGAGGTTTATCAATCCAAGGATGAAGGCCCTTTACGGAACAGAAGCTATGGGGGAAACTGCCGAAAACCTGGCTTCGATGTATGACATTTCCAGAGAGGATCAGGATCAATTTGCTGTGTGGTCTCAAAAAAAAGCAGCCGCATCTGCTGACATTCTGGCTGCAGATATCACACCGGTTTCGCTGCCGAGAAAGAAGCAGGATCCCCTCCTTTTTACTGCAGATGAATTTGTAAAAGGGAATACTACCCTTGAAGGTCTCTCATCATTGAGACCCGCATTTAGGGAAGGTGGCTCCGTGACTGCAGGCAATAGCAGTGGACTAAATGATGGTGCTGCTGCCTTACTGATTTCCTCTGATTTTGCAGTACGCCAGAACAATTTGAAACCAATCGCAAGAATCATATCTTCTGCTGTGGTGGGCGTCGAACCTCGCATCATGGGCATTGGCCCGGTAGGTGCATCACAGCGTGCATTAAAGAAAGCCGGTCTATCATTCGACGAAATGGATGTGATCGAAATCAATGAAGCCTTTGCCGCACAAGTGCTGGCCTGCACTCGATCCCTCGGATTAGATGATCGGGATGAACGCATCAATATATGCGGTGGCGCCATTGCCCTTGGGCATCCACTCGGCATGAGCGGATCCAGAATTATTCTTAATGCAGCAAGAGCACTTCAGCGACTTGACAAACGGTATGCACTGGCCACGATGTGTATCGGTGTAGGGCAGGGTTATGCGGTGGTGGTGGAAAGAGTTTGATTGTACTGTCTCCGGCTTGAAAGCCTTGGCAATTCAATTTGATCTATCTATTTTCTTTGCCCTTCCAGACTATATTCAAAAAATGTTCGCACGGAGGACACGGAGTGCACGGAGTAATTTTGCAGTCATCCTCCTTGCCCTTCTTTGCTCTTCCAGACTATATTCAAAAAATGTTCGCACGGAGGACACGGAGTGCACGGAGTAATTTTGCAGTCATCCTCCTTGCCCTTCTTTGCTCTTCCAGACTATATTCAAAAAATGTTCGCACGGAGCACACGGAGTTCACGGAGTAATTTTGCAGTTATCCTCCTTGCCCTTCTTTGCCCTTTGCTCTTTATTACCGAAGCAACGTAACATCACCATACAGCGTCTCCGTCTTTCCATCAGCATACACTACTTCAGCTACCCAAACAAATACCCCTGGATTGATATCATCACCACTCGCTTGACCATCCCAGCCATCTGCAGGTTGATTGGGTAAAAGGCCCATGCGTTCAAACACCAGTCCTCCCCATCGGTCATAAATACGCAGGAATGGAATATTGGTTACCGCTTCCGGATGACTCGAAATAAAGAAAAAATCATTGATGCCATCATCATTTGGACTGAAGACATTTGGAATAAAGAGCTCTCTATGGATCTTCGGCACGATACATGAATCCTCAGGTGCCAGAATCGTAATGGTCTGGAATAAACTGTCACATCCATAGAGGTTTGTATAGACCTGCTCTGTAGTGCCGACGTCCTGTGGAAAACATGAAAGTTGTTGTACAATAGTGGTATCTGATGGTAACAGGCCTATTGTTTCAATCACGAGACTATCACAGCCTCCTGCATTAGTGAGAAGGCGGGTAAATACCCCAGCCATAGATGCATCACAGGTTTCACCTGACACTATAGTTGTATCTGAAGGAATAAGCATCACCGTCTCAATGATAAAACTATCACATCCAAACGTATTCTGAAGCACCTGGATGAACGTGCCTGCGATTGCAGGATCACAAGTCTCCCCCGAGACCCACGTGCTATCCGGTGGAACAAACGTAATGGTTTCAATCACGATACTATCACAACCACTCTGGCCTGTGTACAAATCTGTAAATACTCCGGAGGATAGCTCATCGCAGGTGTTTGATTGAAGAAGCGTGGTATCTGCAAGGACCCATGTCACTGTAGTGATCGTGGTGCTGTCACATCCATTATCATCGGTGAAGACATCCGTAAAAACGCCTGTCTGCATAGAATCACAGGAGGTATCTGTACGGTAGGTTGTATCTAGTGTATAGAGCGTCAAGGTCGTAGCCAGAACACTATCGCATCCATACGTACTCTGGAGTGTATCATAATAAATACCTCCGCTAGTCTGATATGCACCACCTACGTACAGGCTGTCTCCGGAACATATCTGATCGGTTAACGGAATAGTATAATTATCAAACACCTGGATAGTATGACCCACGCCTGGAGAGCCAACACAAAGAGGTGCAACCGTTTCAGTGACATCTACCAGTGTATAGGTCGTGGTCAACAACGGGTATAATGTGACCTCATGCCCGGTTACTATATTGTCAAGAAAATAAGTATTGATTCCGTCAGAATAATTGACATCAAACGGACCGGTGCCGGTCAGTGAAAAACGAAGTGTGGCGCTGTCCCCCATGCAAATGGAAGTTGATCCTGAAATGGTTCCGGAAGGGAGCTGAACCCACATCACTGGTGTCCCGAAGGATACAGATAAGCATGGATCTGATAGGTCTACACCTGTACCCGCCATTGCATTGCCCGCAAGAGAAGAAACAAAATAAGTCACGCCTACCATCAGTGGTGGTACAAGTGAGAAAACGTTGGTGTCACTGATCAAAAGGATGCTGTCCGGAAATCCAAGATGTAATACATACACTAATGAGTCGTCCGGATCCAGGACAACGCCTGTAGGTGGTAAAACCGATATCGTATTCCCTTCGCATTCACTGATAGCTGTGAAACTCATCGTCCCTGCATTGGTGAGACAGTTGCAAAGTTTTGTTCCACTTACTGTATCTGGATCACAATTATTAGCATCATTCACCCAAAAAATATAAGGTGCGCCGCTGAGCAATGGTTCGCTGATGAAAATAGCCGGATTACCTGGTATCAATGTACCCGACACTGTTCCTTCAATAACATACGTCGATGGATCGCCACCTGTCATTGAAAAAGTAACTGTATAAAAAGTCGAAGTAGGATCACAGCTCGTACTGAGATTATCTATAACGGGCGCTGCAGGAAGTACTTCAATATTGAGGGTGTCTGCATTCGTACACCCTCCTGCAAACATTTGTGTATAAATGACCTCGTGAATACCTGTTCCCAATAAAGCGGGATCAACCTGGCCGGCCAAATTTGCAGCTCCACTCCATATACCTCCCAGAGGATTTGCAGTCATCGTTACAGGTGTTGCGTTGAGGCAAAGCGAAGCAACGGGATCTATCATCATAGGAGGTGCCGCTAAAATTTCAATATCGATAGCTCCAAAATAACAGCCCTGCTGATCATTGAGCGTATACGTAACTTCATGAAAGCCGGGCCCCAGGAGGGCAGGAAAAATAACACCGACACTGTTAGCTGCTCCACTCCAATCACCACCGGGTGGCATGGCTATCAAGGCAACGGCTGAATCCGTTGCGCAAAATGGACCTGTTGGTTCTATATCGGCTGTGAGTCCGGGCACAACTTCAATTACGATTTCTGATGTACCAAAACATCCGTTTCCATCCTCTGCTGTATACGTAATCAGATGAGGTCCGTCACCTGCATCTGCAGGATCAAATAATCCTCCAACGGTGATTTCACCATCCCAGATGCCTCCGGGCGGATTGCCGATCATTTGTATCGGATTTGCATTTTCGCATAGGATGCCTGGATCATCAATCAACACCTCAGGAACGAGGACAACATTAATGTTGACCTGTGCAGTGTTCGAGCACCCATTTGCATTGCTTACAGTATACGTTATCAGGTGATCTCCTTCTCCAGCATACCCGGGATCAAAGATTCCATCACTTGTAATTTCTCCTCCGCTCCAAGTGCCACCTGGAGGATCCGCAGTCAATTGAACAGGGTCGAGGTTTTCACACATAGGGTCGATTGGCGGATCAATACTGATATCCGGACCCGGATCTATCTCCACTTCTGTCTCCGTGACAGCGGTACAACCAAACGCATCCGTCACGGTCACATAGTACGTGCCGGCCATGCCTATGGTTACATTCGTGATGACAGGATTTTGCGAAAGCGAAAAATAATTCAGTGGTCCGTCCCATTCATAGGAGGTGCCACCGCCGGCCATCAGGTTGAGGGTTTCACCAACACATACAGGGCCATTGTTTGAGGCACTTACATCCGGTGGAGGTAATACGGTGATGACAATAGTATCGTTGTGAACATATCCGCAATTATATTCGATAAGCGTTGTATATGTTGTTGTCTGCAGGGGCGTAGCTGTAGGATTGCTTTCATCCAGAGTGGAAAGCGTTGGATCAGGTGCCCATGTCCAGGCAATCCCGTTTGCATCAGCCTGCAGGTTAATACTTTCCCCTTCACATATCGTCTCGTCAGCCATAGGTTCGAGTACCGGAGGTCCGAAACAAACAGTGTGGAGATTGGAGAGTGAACCAGTGCCAGAGCTGAATCCATAATAGACCAGAGAATTACCGCTGAAGATATTGGCGATAATGTTGCCCGAATAGGCAATGGAATTGTCATCAAGCGCTGCAGTAAGTCTCATGGCTATCGGATCCCATGAAATCACAAAACAATGATCCATACAATCCTCGATATTGTTAATATTGATTGGAGCGACGAGACTTGTGGACGCGCCATGATTGACCGATCCCATGGATACCACAGCCATATGATCACTGGTGGGGTCAGCATAGTTGCCATTGAAATAGTCATCCATTTCAATAGCGATAGATGGGGTTATGCCTTCATACCCAAGACCCCCTCCTCCAACACCAAGCGCTGTATTGGTCGTAGCGAGGATGAATACGATCCCATCTGCACCATTAGCATCTTTACAACCAAAGGAGAATGTGGCTTCCTCATAAAATGGCTGTGTCAGGTCAATGGGGTTTTGAGAGAAAAATGATCCTGACTGAGCAGGTGAATCCGGAGTGAGCTGATAACAATCCCCACCCAGGTAGCTGGCGCTGCCATTGACGACAAAGTTTTGTCCGCTGAGGGGTACAGACGTCAGGAAAACCAACAGGCTTCCCAAAAAGATGGCAGAAATAAATTGCTTCATCTGAACTGAATCTGCATGTGAGCAATATAACCTGACGACAAAATAAAAGGTGGGATCGGGTAAATCATTAGCTACAATAGGGTACCGAAAATACAAACCCTGGAATTATCCTGTTCACAAGCAAATTCCGGTGGTTTGGAAAATGAAAGTAGTAAATCCTTTCGGGAATGAAGTGAAGTGATTTTACAGGCTCCACTTTCCTCCATTTTCACCATCAAGTCAACAGCAATTGATCGTTGGTTTAACCGGCTATGTTTTTAAAAAAATGGAATGGCAAAGCTCAAAAAGCTTATACCATTCCATTTAAAAACAATTTTATTTCGACGAAGCAACGTCCAAGCACCACTTTTCACTTTCTCCGGTTGCTAAGCAAAATCCAAACACCACTTTTCACTTTCTCCGGTTGCTGAGCAAAGTCGAAGCATCATGCTTCGGCTTCGCTCAGCACATCGCTTTTCACATCGGTTGGTGAGCGGAGTCGAACCATCACTTAAACATCCACCCTTGCGTACTTCGCATTGGCTTCGATAAAAGCCCGGCGAGGAGGCACCTCATCACCCATCAGCATGCTGAAGAAACGATCCGCTTCTTTGGCATCATCTATATCTACTCTTCGGAAAACCCGGTTGTCCGGATCCATTGTTGTTTCCCATAGTTGCTCGGCATTCATCTCACCGAGACCTTTGTAGCGCTGTACTTTGACATTGCCGCCTTTATCGCCTGCGTTATAACCATCTACTGCAGCCTGACGATCGACTTCATTCCAGCAATACTGGAACTGTGTAGCTCCTTTAGACACTCTGTAGAGTGGTGGTGCTGCGATATACAGGTGTCCATTTTCAATGAGGGGCCGCATATAGCGGAAGAAAAATGTTAGGATGAGGGTCACAATGTGACTACCATCGATGTCGGCGTCGCACATGATCACGATCTTGTGATACCTGAGCTTCTCAATATTGAGTATACGGGCACCATCTTTCTCTTCAATACTGACACCGAGTGCGGTAAACATATTCTTGATTTCCTCATTGTCGTAGATACGATGCTCCATTGCTTTTTCGACGTTGAGAATTTTTCCACGCAAAGGAAGGATCGCCTGGAAATTTCGGTCACGCCCTTGCTTGGCTGTCCCACCGGCACTATCTCCCTCTACCAGGTAAATCTCACATTGCTTCGGGTCACGTGAAGTGCAGTCAGCCAGTTTACCCGGCAATCCTCCTCCTGTCAGTATGTTTTTACGTTGCACCAGTTCACGCGCCTTGCGTGCAGCGTCACGTGCACGTGCGGCGATGATTACTTTTTCAACGATTCTCTTAGCATCCCCTGGGTTCTCTTCGAGATAGGTAGCCAGGGCATCTCCTACACACTGGGAAACGATACCTACTACTTCTGAGTTACCAAGTTCACCTTTGGTCTGGCCTTTAAACTGAGGCTCAGGAACCTTTACCGATACCACAGCGGTCAGGCCTTCACGGTAATCTTCACCGGAGAGTTGAACTTTGGCTTTTGTAAATAATCCGCTGTCGTCACCATACTTTTTGAAGATACGGGTGATAGCGCGCTTGAACCCTGCCTCATGGGTACCTCCGTCCCTGGTAGAGATATTGTTGACAAAGGAAAAGACGTGCTCCTGGTAGCCGGTGTTGTATTGCATGGCAACCTCCACCTCGACATTATCTTCCTTGGCTTTGACATAGATAGGCCGATCGATAAGCGGTGTGCGGCTTTCATCCAGGAAGCGTACAAACTCCCTGAGGCCACCTTCTGAGAAGAAGGTCTCTTGTTTGGGATTACCTGTTTCATCCAGTTCGCGATCATCTCTCAGGTTGAGATAAAGACCGCTATTGAGATAAGATAATTCCCGCAGGCGATTGGCCAGCGTATCATATTTAAACTCAAGTGTTTCAAATATTTCCGGATCGGGCCAGAAAGTGATGATGGTACCGGTTTCTTTGGATTCACCAATAGCATCTACAGCTGTCGTTGGTTTGCCACGTTCGTATTCCTGCCTCCAGATTTTGCCTTCGCGGCGCACTTCGGCCCGGACTTTCTGGCTGAGGGCATTCACACAACTGATACCAACACCGTGGAGACCTCCGGACACTTTGTAGGTGTCATGGTCAAATTTTCCACCGGCGTGGAGTATGGTCATAACAACCTCGAGTGCTGACTTCTGTAGTTTTTCATGCATGCCTACGGGAATACCGCGGCCATTGTCAACAACGGTAAGGGAACCATCTTTATTGATGACGACCTCGATGTGGGTGCAATACCCGGCCAGATGTTCGTCGATCGAGTTGTCAATGACCTCCCAGACCAGATGATGAAGGCCCTTTACATCTGTGCTTCCGATATACATGCCCGGCCTCTTACGGACGGCTTCTAATCCCTCCAGCGCCTGGATATTTTCGGCGCCGTACGTACCCTTTTGTTCACTCATAAATCGATATCAAAAATTGAGGTGTAAAAGTAATGAAAATACCCCGGATTTCCTAATGGGTTATAAAGTATATTTTGCTGATTTTCAATAAAATATACTTATTTCTTTCAATCATGTGAGGGGTTTGTCCGGATTGGCCCGAAAGCCGGAAAATAACGTGGTTTTCAGGCTTGAAAACCGAGTGTCATCCGACTGGAAAAAAGATACGAATCAGGCTACAAAACAAAGTGCTTTTGGTCAACATTTTCCTATCCCTGAGCTTGCCGAAGGGAATAAAGCGAAGACCACACCACGCCGCCCTCTTCGCTGCGCGAAGTGGCGGCGTGAGAGAGCTTGCATTTTCCTCCCCTTCGACAGGCTCAGGGACCGGGTTGGAATTTCTGATTCAATACCCTTCAGAAAGTTCAGGGACCAGGTTGTCATTTCTGATTCAATATCCTTCAGAAAGCTCAGGATACCCGAATATATACTTTCCGCCTCTTCAGCCTATCTCGCGTCTTCAGCCTATCTCGCCTCTTCAGCCTCTTCAGCCTCTTCAGCCCTTCTGCCCTTCTGCCCTTCAGCCCTTCAGCCTCTTCTGCCTCTTC
>Ga0163151_10002805_pt1 | contig 26161 bp, 25 predicted proteins | sample OliLakLV19MP5IB2_FD_145596 | JGI IMG/M metagenome (GOLD analysis project Ga0163151, IMG submission 145596) | Freshwater microbial mat bacterial communities from Lake Vanda, McMurdo Dry Valleys, Antarctica - Oligotrophic Lake LV.19.MP5.IB-2 | ecosystem: Environmental > Aquatic > Freshwater >...
CATTATATATAGTGCAACCATTGATCAATATTATATTGGTCAAACGAGTAATCTTGAAGATCGGTTATATCGCCATAGAAACTCTGGATCAAAGTCGACGAAGAAGGCCAATGATTGGGAGTTGAAGTTTACGAAGGAATTTGAAACAAGGCCAGAAGCAATAGCTTATGATGGCTTAATAAAGTCGAAGAAAAGTGTTATAAGCTTTCGTTTTTGAGAGGAATAAATCAACCGGAGAATTATTGGTTTTTTAGGTGCATTTGGATATCTTTGAGAGAAGCATATAATTTTTTGATTTTTTTTAACAACCTTCAAGGGAATCAATTTAAACATGGGTATCAGTATTTCCGAATTTAATTAGTAAGAAACCACTATGGAAAAATCTGAAATTGGATTCAATAAAATCTCCTCCTTTAAGGTAGTTTTAGTATTTGTATTTGTAAGCTCGGCTTATATTTATACATCAGATTATTTGCTAAGTATTTTTATTACCAATATAAACCTGCTTAGCAAGGTTCAAACATATAAGGGGCTGGTATTTATTTTTTTATCGGCCATATTGCTGTATTTATTGATAAAAAGGAATTTAGAAAATGCAAATTTGTATTATCAAGAAATTATTGATTTTCGGCAATCTTCACATGCAAAACTCCAAAAATTGCAAGGAGAATACATGGACCTATTTAATCACAGTCCGCTACCAATGTGGATTATTGATATAGATACACAAGGGTTTATTTTAGTGAATGAATCGGCATGCGAAATTTATGGTTATACAAAAGATGAGTATGCCAACATGGGTTTAAAAGATATTCGACCAGAAGAAGAATATGCCAAAATGAGTCAAATATTTTCTGCCTCACTTTTATTCGAAAATTTTGCTACACAAAAGATAATAAAGCATAAGAAAAAGGATGGAACTATCATTTTAGTTAAAGTTAAAACTACGCTGCTAAATTTTGATGATAAAGCGGTTCGACTTGCTTCTGCTGTTGATGTTACTGCCGAAATAGAATTTCAGCAAAAGTTAATAGAAACAAATTCCAAACTGCAATCTGCTTGTGAAATTGCTAATTTGGGATATTGGACAAACGATTTAATTAGCAATCAAAGTCATTTTTCGGAAGAGATATATAAAATTTTTGAACTCGATCCTAAAACATTTTTATTAACCTTTAAAAATAAATTTAGTGTTGATTTTCAAGTAGAATTTGAATTAAACCCATTAGAGCTGTTCATCGATAAAGAATTTTTAGAATTTGAAAGGAAAATTGTTACTGGTCTAGGAAATGAAAAGTGGATTTTTGAACGCCAGTATTTAGTTAAGGATGAAAATGGAAAACCAATAAAACTGGAAGGTATTGCCATAGATATTACAAAAAGAAAATTGTATGAACAAGAATTATTGGAAAGCAATGAGCGATTTAAAATATTAGCAATAGCCACCAATGAAGCTATTGTAGATTGGGATATTAAAAATGATAAAGTGATATGGGGAGAAGGATATCATGCTGTTTTTGGGTATGATTTAAATTTAGACCATCCAAATTTATGGTCGGATAATATTTGTGAAGAGGATAGGGAGGTAGTTTTAGCGAATTTTTACAAAGTAATGAACAATCAAGACCAACAAGTTTTTAACGCAGAATTTAGGTTTAAAAAAGCAAATGGAGAATTAGTCTTTGTTCAAAATAAGGGCATTTTTGTGAGGGATTCGAATGGAAAAGCTATCAGACTTTTGGCTACTATGATTGATTTAACTGAAACATTAATCAAGCTTAGGAAAATTGATTTACAAACAAAAACACTTATGGAAATTGCTTGGACTCAATCGCATATAGTTAGAGCGCCATTAGCTAATTTAATGGGCTTGGTAAGTTTGCTAAAGGGGAATGATAGTGTAGATATTAGTAACGCCGAACTTATAGAATATATTGAAAAGTCGGCTCAAAAATTAGATCAAATTATTCGAGAAATTGTGGGTAAAACAAATAATAATTAGGTTGCCTAGCAATCAAATCAACGGCAATAATTCATTTAGTTTTTGGTCTGAACCAATTGTTTTATTAGATATTTTTCGGATCGAACCGAATCTAATATATGTTGAATAAAGGAGGAACAACTAGGCTGCCAAAGATTTGGAGTTGAAATTTGCGAAGGAATTTGAAACATGGTCTGATGCTGCGGCTTATGAGGGATTAATAAAATCCAAAAAAAGAAGGAAGTTTATTGAGGTTTTAATCTGATGGTTTAATTGTCAGTCATTAATCTTTACAGCACTCACTTTTGGGTTAACACCAAATTGGTGATTCTCGAGTCTGCTTTCGTCTGTTGTGGAGGTTGTTATATTGTCTAAAACATACAATTGCAGGCGCTGTTGGGGTTTTGAACCGCAAATTATTCCTTGCCACTTTTTTTCAAAAGAAAACAATTACAGTTTAACTAAATTGCCCCAATAGAGATGGCGCGGGTTAATGACACTAGCGATTTTGGTCATTTTGATTGCTTTGTCTGACCATCAAGCCAAAGTAAATAGTTTTCGGGAAGCGCAGATTTTGTTGAAACACTTTCCCACAAAGGAAGTAGTCCGATTTCCATTCTTCTTTGGTCTATTTTTTCAGGATTATCAACTTGTATTTTGCCACGGAAATTAAACTCTCCGTAATTGTTATAAGGCACTTTTTGCTTGTTTTCGTCAATTCTAAAATTGAAACAATAGTCGGTTAGATTTGCGTAATAAGTTGGGGTAATTATAAATTCTTTAACAAGTCTATAAGCAAATGCTTCCCAAAAATGATTGATAGTTGTATCGTTGGAGTGATTATTTAAAACATGACGGAGAATAAGGATAAAAGAAAAGTGGGAATTGCCAAAACTGCGATAGGTTAAATTTGGCTGTTCAGAAAGAGATTTAATGAAAGGAATGGTATAGGCCGAATCTATGTATTTCATTAATCTTCTTCTGCAAACAATGCACGTATCACAACTGAACAAAAGCGCAATATCACTAGTTCTAGCAAACTGGTCTAAGGATTCGATTTGAACTAGTTTTTCCTCTATTTTTTTGTCAACTCCTGCCAAATATTTAAGCCTGTACTTCGTTTCATTTTTTTTGATTTTATTTCATTTTTTTTTGAAATATTTTATTCGAAAACGAAGTGTCATTTAATGTCGTAGAAAATGCATTTTGAATATATTCTTCGCGCACACAAATCAAAAAAAGTTCCTTGTCAAACTTCTTTTTAAGAAGATTTCTAACATACATCAAATCAAAGTAATGAATTGGGGTTATATTATTGGCTAATTTAAAATATTTACTAGCTTCCTCAATTTCTCCTTTGTTATTTTTTGCAACGGCAAGCGATATATAGTTCGTATATTGGATAATCTTGTTTGGAATAGATTTGGTTTGACCAAATACATTCGCGTTAAGTGTTAGAATTACAAATAATATTACAAACTTTTTCAAAAGTTTATTTTTTGCAACTTGTATATTTCGTTTTACCATAACATGTTTACAAATGAATGTTATTTTTGTTGATAGCAACCAATGTCCAATTAGGGGATTGACTGATTATTTATTTTGGTTCAGACCGAAACTAATAAATGTTGTAAAGGGGCGGAACTATTGGGCTGCCGAAGATTTGAAGTTGGATAGCGCCTTTGAAAATAGTGTCGAGATTTGTGATTTTAAATTGTACTTGTTGGGCGTCTTCCCACAGTAGGGTGGAGTCGCTGGTTTGAATATATTTTCCGTAACAAAAAATGCTGTCTTTGCCGTTGATTACGCGCGTCCAACAGTAATTGCCATCCGATCTTAAATCCAAGGTTTTGTAGCCATCTGATTTGAGGCTAGTGTCTCTTTGATAGATGCCTGCTAATTTATATTGGTAAGAATACGCAATGGTTTTGTCTTCCTTTTTACACGACATGTATAGCGAAATAAGGAGGAAAATAAGGATGAAATTTTTAAACATTTGCGATAATTTGTAGCAATTAAATAAATTTGGGTGAAGAACGCAGCATTTTTTTTTGTCTTTGAAGAAATAGTTCTTATAAATCGATTTTTTTGGGTTTATTGGACATCAAATGTTAAATTGCGAACTTAATAAATTTTATGAATATCACTTTACCAGACGGTTCCGTTCGTTCGTTTGAACGGGGCACCACCGCCTTTGAAATTGCAAAATCCATCAGTGAAGGATTGGCGCGCAATGTTTTAACTGCAAAATTTAACGGACAAGTTTTTGAGTTGGCTGATCCAATTACAGAGGATGGGTCATTGACTTTGTACACATGGGATAGTAAGGAGGGCAAAACGGCCTTTTGGCATTCTTCGGCGCATGTGTTGGCTCAGGCCATTGAGTTCTTTTACCCGAAGGTAAATTTAACGATTGGGCCTGCTATTGAAAATGGATTTTACTATGATATTGATTTTAATGGGGAAGCATTTTCTGAGAAAGAGTTTAAGAAAATAGAGGATAAAATGTTGGAATTGGCAAGGGAAAAGGCCGAATTTCATAAAAAATCGATCAGCAAAGCAGATGCATTGGCTTATTATCAAGGACGTGAAAATCCGTTTAAAGTTGAGTTGATTGAGAATTTAAATGATGGTGAAATCACTTTTTGTTCTCATAGCAATTTCACTGATTTGTGTCGGGGCGGACATATTCCAAACACTGGATTTATAAAGGCGGTGAAGTTGATGAGTGTGGCTGGTGCGTATTGGAGAGGAAGTGAGAAGAATCCTCAATTAACAAGGGTTTATGGGGTTTCATTTCCAAAGCAAGGCGAGTTAACAGAGTATTTGGTAATGTTAGAAGAAGCCAAGAAGCGCGATCACCGTAAGTTAGGCAAGGAATTGGAAATTTTTACTTTTGATGATGATATTGGTCCGGGATTGCCGTTGTGGTTGCCAAATGGAGGCGCAATTATTGAGTTGTTGGAAACTTTTGCCAAAAAGACTGAGGCAGAAGCTGGCTATGTAAGGGTTAAATCTCCTCATATTGCAAAAGAGAGCTTGTATATAAAGAGTGGACATTTGCCATATTATAAGGATAGCATGTTTCCTCCGATGGAAATGGATGGCGATAAGTACTATTTGAAGGCGATGAATTGTCCGCATCACCATAAGATATTTGCGGCTACGCCAAAGAGTTATAGGGATATGCCATTGCGATATGCAGAGTATGGAACTTGTTATAGGTATGAGCAAAGTGGGGAGTTATTTGGATTGATGCGCGTGCGCAGTTTGCAAATGAATGACGCTCATATTTATTGCACTGAGGCTCAATTTGAGGAAGAATTTAAAAAGGTAAACGATTTATATTTGAAGTATTTCAATGTATTTGGAATAGACAAATATGTGATGCGCTTTTCTAAACACGATCCGGCAAAATTGGGTCAGAAATATATCAATGAGCCTGAGTTGTGGTTAAAGACAGAAGACATGGTTCGCAAGGTATTGGTTAATTTAGGTTTAAACTTTGTGGAGGTGGAGGATGAGGCAGCATTTTACGGACCTAAAATTGATATTCAAATTTATTCGGCCATAGGAAGGGAGTTTACATTGGCGACTAACCAGGTAGATTTTGCCCAGGCAGAGCGATTTGATTTATATTTTACGAATGAAAAGAATGAGAAGGAGCGTCCATTGATTATTCATAGGGCTCCATTGAGCACCCACGAGCGTTTCATTGGATTTTTGTTGGAGCATTATGCGGGTAATTTGCCAGCTTGGTTGTCTCCAAAACAGGTAAGTATTCTGCCAATTAGCGATAAGTATCTTCCTTATGCTCAAAAACTTGTTGAATTGATGAAAATTAACGATATTCGCGTCCTGCTTGACGATAGGAACGAGAAGATTGGCAAGAAAATACGGGATGCTGAAATGAAAAAGATACCGTATATGCTTGTTGTAGGGGAGAATGAGATGGTGGAGGAGAGTGTTTCTGTGAGGAAACACGGAGAGGGAGATATCGGAAAAATGTCGACAGCAGATTTTGTAAATTATTTTAAAGATCAACTAACAGTAAAATTATAAGTTTCTTTGGCAGCACCTAATTCACCCAGTAGTAGCGGAAAACCGGCAGGACCAACCCCTGGACAGAACCGTTTTAACAGAGGCCGTCGTTCGTTAGAGCCCGAACATAAAATCAATAACTTAATCAGATCGAGCAATGTTCGTTTGGTTGGGGAGAATATTGAGGTAGGGGTTTATACCTTAGGCCAGGCACTTACCCTTGCAAACAACCTAGAATTGGATTTGGTTGAAATATCGCCAAATGCAGATCCACCGGTTTGTAGGGTTGTAGATTACAAGAAATTCCTGTATGAGCAAAAGAAGAAGAAGAAAGAGCAAAAGGCCAACCAAGCTAAATCTGAGGTAAAAGAGATTCGCTATGGTCCGAATACGGATGAGCATGACTTTGAGTTTAAGTTAAAGCATGCTGAGAATTTCTTGAAAGAAGGACATAAGGTAAGGGCCTTTGTATTCTTTAAAGGAAGGTCAATTGTGTATAAGGAGCGAGGAGAGGTATTGTTGTTACAATTGGCTCAGCGTTTATCGGAGATTGCCAAAGTAGAGCAATTGCCAAAACTAGAGGGAAAAAAGATGTTTTTAATCTTGAACCCAAAAGGCAAGGCAGGAAAATAGAAAGTCGTAATTAATAACTATATAAAAAGGAGAATTTAGGACCATGCCTAAAATGAAAACAGTAAGCTCGGCCAAAAAACGTTTTAAGGTTACCCCAAGTGGTAAAATTAAAAGGGCCCAAGCGTTTAAGAATCACATTTTAACTAAGAAAACTACGAAGCAGAAACGCGGTTTAACCAAGATGGTAACTGTAAGTGATGCAGATATGAGTAAAGTTAAAATTTTGTTGGGAATTGGAAAATAATCCAGCGAAGCTGTAAACAGCGGCCGTTTGTTGGTAGGCCTAAAACACCAGGTTTAAAAATCGTTTAACCCGAATCGGAGCAACAAAGATTCCTGTAAAAGGGAACGCTTAGGTTCAAAAAAACAAAACACACACTATGCCACGTTCAGTCAATTCCGTTGCGAGTAGAGCTCGCAGAAAGAAACTCCTCAAATTAGCCAAAGGTTATTGGGGTAAAAGAAAAAATGTATTAACCATTGCTAAGCATACCATTGACAAAGGTCTAGGGTATGCTTACAGAGACCGTAAAACTAAGAAGCGCAATTTCCGCAGTTTATGGATTATTCGTATCAATGCAGGCGCACGTTTGCATGGATATAGCTATAGCCAATTTATGAACTTGGTTCATAAAAAGGGATTAGGTTTGAACCGCAAGGTTTTAGCTGATATGGCTATGAACCATCCAGAAACTTTCGAAGCAATTGTTAATTCGGTAAAATAAGCGTTTGCGATTACGACATAAAAAAATCCCCCTTCCTTAATTGGATGGGGGATTTTTTTTGATAAGAACTTAATAGGCTTAATCAGGCTTACTATTTGAATTATTTATTTCGGCAACTTTATTTTGAAGTTCAGTGATTTCATTTGAAACTAGGACTAAGGTGTTTGAAGTTTTGGTAATTTCGTTTTGTTGTATGCTAATTTCATTTTTAAGCGCTTTGTTTAGTTGATCGGCATAAGTTTGGGCGTTTCTGCCTTCGAATCTTATTTGATGCTCCAAGGAGGTAGATTGCTTTTGCAAGTTTAGGTATTGTTCTTCTAGAACTAATTGTAAGTTATTGTGATTGGTATTAAAGGATTCTTTTAAGGTTGTTATTTGTTTTTTCAATAGATACCAAATTGCAATAGGAATAAGGAGTGTAATAATCAATGTAATCCAAAGCATATTAACTGTTGTACTTAAAGAACTTATTTGAGTTTCTAAATTATTAAAGCGCAGTTCATTTTCCTTTTGAATTTCTTCCAAGGATAATTGAGTTTTGCTTAATGAGTCTGAGGTTAAGTTGATTTTGAAATTGGTTGAGTTTAGGACCTCTTGAACTTTAGTCATTTGGTCTGACAAGTTGTTAATTTGAGCGTCTTTATTGTTAATGCTGCCTTTTATCCCATTTAAGGATCCTTGAACGGCAGAAATTTTCTTGTCTATTTTTATCATGCTGCTGTCAAAATCCTTTTTCATAACATATGGTAAAGGTCCTTTAGGCTTAGGAGCTTGGGGTGCAGTAGCAGGTTTGGTAGGTTGTTTCCTTTGTGCAGAAACATTCATTGAAATAAATAAAACAGTAAGTAATGTAAACAAATATCTCATAATGTAATTTTTTTATGTAGCTTTTTAGCTAAGCAAAGATTGTCAAATTTAACTTAGTTCCAAAAAAAAAAAATTTTCGCCGACAAATAAAAATTCGCTATTAAAAAGGCCATTTTTTTGTTGCCAATTATTTGAATAAAACGACAACTCATCATGTGGTTTGGCGAGTGGTGTAATTTCCCGAAACAAACGTGCTTAATGGTGTGGATAAGTTTGTTAAATGGTTGATTTAGAGGTGTTATTGCAGACCTTTATTCAGATTTTAAATGCTAAATTTTACTTTACCCATAAGGAATTATATCCTGATGGATTGTTTTTCACTGCCAGTTGGTGTGGAAATAAGGAGGAGCTTATGCTTTTCTAATTTTATTTTTTTTCCAAATGCGACCTCGTATCGCACTGATGATTGCCGATAACGTGTATTGCTCTGATACTGCGATTGCGGGAATTTATATTCAGGATGCGCCAGTTGCAGGATTTGATATAACAACCAATACTTGTTCTAATACGATAATGGTTTCGAGTAATTCTACCAATGCCAATGTTTATGAATGGAATTTTGGTGAGTTAAGTTCGCCGTTTAATACCGCATTTGGTGCAACTGCGAGTCATACCTATGCCACTAATGGAACTTATAATGTTAGGTTGATTGCCTATAATTTAACTGGATGTGCAGACACTTTAGTTATAACAATGGTTTGTGTAATTGCATGTGCCAAAATTTAGTTAAGTTTAAAAACTTAACACCGGGTAACAACGTGTATCTATGGTCGTTTGGGGATGGGTCAACATCTATTTCACCAAACCCATCTAAAGGATTTCCATCGGCTGGAACTTATACCGTAACCTTAACATCTGTAGACAATACAGGTTGTATGAGTACCAAGACCAAAACTGTAGATATTGATGCTTCGGTTAATGGACCAAGTGCTTCGTTTAGTACAGACCACCAAGTACAATGTGTAGACAGCAATAGTTTCAACTTCTATAATTCATCCACTTATATGGGTCAGGGTTGGATCAATAAATATTATTGGTATTTTGGAGATGGAACCATGGATTCTAGCAACACGTTTGTGTATAACAAACATTATGCAAATGCTGGTAATTATGTTGTAACGCTTGTTGCTGTAGGTGCAGAAGGATGTAAAGATACCATGAGCATGTATGTTCAAGTAAGGTCGTTGCCTTGTACAGGTGTGTTGAGATTTGTGAATTTACAAGATGGTAGCAATTGGAATATTGATCCTAAATTGGGCGATGGTGATATCTTAAATTCGGTTCAAACCTTGGGTCGTGAATTAGAATTTGGCATGTATCCTAACCCTAATAATGGAAGCTTTAGTGTTAAATTTAATGATATTATTCATGAAGAGTTAACGGTAAAAGTGATAGATGTTTTGGGTAAAGAGGTGTATAGAAAATCGACAGATAAATTGGGTGGTAAACACATTGAGATTGAAGCGGGTAATTTATCTGAAGGTACTTATATGCTCTTAATCACAAGTGATAGTCATGCTTACCGTGATAAGAAATTTGTTGTAATTCATTAATCAAAATTGGGACTTTTATGAAAGCTATAATGTCAAAAGAATTACAAGCAGATGCGTTTTTGAACCCAGAATTATCTTGGTATATTAAGCAGCAATTAGTTTTGGTTCGAACCAAAATAACAACTGTATTTAATTGGAAAAGAGCAGATGTAGAGGCGAGCAATTTGTTAATGATTAATGACCAAAAAGAATTGCAAGTTGAGGAGAAGATTCCTGATACAGACAATGAGATTTTAAACTTATATTATTTGGAAGGAATGAAGCTTTTTAACCAAGGGCAATTTGCTAACCGAACTAGTAAAAAGGAGGATGAATTAGGGGTATATTTATAGTAAACTTCTTTCTCTTGTAAAGGCCACGCATCGTATAGGTGCGTGGCTTTTTTTTTGTATGCGGTATCAATTTGGGAATAAATAGCCGTTTTATTCCCGTTTTGAGAGTTAAATTTCTTTGCTGTAAGAGTTATTATACTGATAATTAGATTATTGTCTTTTTGGAGTTTTGTTTGTGAAAACATTCAAAACATTCAAAACATTCAAATTATGAAAATGGCAAAAACTGGTTATTCGTTTTTGGGTTACTCAAACCCACAATCAGGTTGGCATAAAAAGCTAAGAAACTTGGTTCAGTCCATATTGTTTATGCTTGTTGTTTTTATAAGTCAGGTGGTGCCTGCGCTTGCCCAAAGCAACCCAGAAAAAATTCACCCAAATGATGTAGCAAACAGTGTTGATTTTAAACAAAACATTGGGCGAGATAGGTTAATCACTTTCCAAAAATTAGAGAATTTAATTAAGCCCTCAAGTGCATTCATTGGATTGGAACCTGCTTATGAATATTATATCGGCGATTACAAAATGAGCTCGGAGGATTTGATTTTACTAATAGGGGAGGCTGATGAGAAAATAGCACCAGCCATTTGGCAATACAATTTGAGTCAGGATCAACGGTGCAAAGTTATTATCGGAATTGATGCAGATGGCATGGTAAGTTATATTGTAAAGAAGGATTGTTTATAAATACAATTATGAAAACCATCAATCAAAAAATTACCATGGTGAAGTATTTTTTACTTTCCATTCTATTATGGGGTTTTGCTATGAATGCAAAAGCCCAATATTTGTTTTCTAACAGTGTAAGTTCAAGCGTTTCGAGCATTGCTAGTGGCAGTCAGTTTACCTATGTGTTTAATTATTCAACAGTAGGCAATACAAGCACAGGATTAAATGTAGTGGCCGAAATGACCTTGCCAGATAACTTAATTCCCTTTAACGAATCTAATTTTAACAGCAATGTTGTTTTTCCACCAACTCAAATTAGCTCAGTTACCTACAGTAGTTTAACCCAAAAGGTTACCATTACTTTTCAGAGTCCATTGCCTGCCGGTGTTACTGGTCAGTTAGAACTTAAATTAAAATATATTAATGCCACTACACCAAATGGGTATGCACCCAATCTTTTTACAAAAATTAGTTTCTCTAACCCGGGAAGCGTTAGTCCTATTTATTCTGATACTTTAAATATAACAGCTACCTCATCTAACAGATTTACGGTAACTAAAGTAAGGAATTCGGGTGGAGCAATAAACGATTTAAGTATATTTAAAATCACCATAGGCTCAACAGGAACAACTACCGGAGGCTTAAAATTATTCAATCCTATTTTAAGAGACACATTGCCATTGGGCGTAGATTTTGTGGAGGCAACTAGCTTTAGTGGATCCAATGCCCCTACCTATGATGCCCTATCAAGAATTGTAACCTGGATTTGGCCTTCAGGCGTTTTTGAAACTAACTATGGAGGCACAGCATACATTAGTGTTATCTACAAACAACCAACCTACCAAATAGGAACACCCGCTTGTAATTCAACTACCTTATCTGGTACCATTCCAGTAATGCCATTAGGAAACCAAGGAGCTTCTGCAAAAACAGGTTCAGTTTGTTTTCCGGTTCAAGCACCTTCACCTGTGGTAATTTGCAATGGTGGCGGAATAACAGCAGCAACTGCAAGCTGGCTGAACCAACACGTTTTGGCTGGTACAACTGGCAATTCATTTTCTAATGGATGGTCTAATACAGGAAACACAGAAATTGATAGCATTTCATTAACTTATCAAATCGATAAATCTGTGGATGTTTCGGTTATAAGAATTGGCAAATTGGTAGATGGTTTGGCCAGAACAGGAAAAGATACTGTTCAGTTAAGATATAAGACCAACCTTAATAGCAATTATACTTTACAAGGAACACATATTATTACTGCCGATAAAAATGTTACCATTACCCTTCCTACAGGAGTCTATTTAACTGAAGTAAACTTTGTAATTTATGGCAGCTTACCTATTGGCGGAAGTCAAAGTTTCACTTATTCGGGTAAAGTAAGAACAAATGCTTTAGGTGCAAAAGATGGTTCTCCAATAACAGAAGGTATCACTTATCTTACCAATAACGTAGGTGATGATGGAACTAAAATATTCAATAATTCTCAAGGAAGGTATACCTATAATGGTGTTTCAACCAATTATACCAGTTGTGGTGGATCGGCCGAAATCATGATTCCAAGACCCGTGTTTAATTCTCCTTCAAAAACAATTACCAATGGGTCAACATTTAAAGCCAGTGATACTATAAATTACAAATTTAGTATTCAATTAGGCGGAAATTTAAGCGCACAAAATGTGGTGCTTATAGATACCTTAGATGCTAGGTTAACTTATGTACCGGGCTCGTCTTCTATCACCATAGGATTAGTTACCATTGTGCCGGTTGTAAGCGGACAAATTCTTGTTTGGAACCTAGGCGTATTGCCAGCAGGTGGAGTTACTTATAATGTTAATTTTAAAGCAGTGATTGCTCCAGGAACACCGGCCGCTGGCATTTCAAACGCCATAAAAATTTCTGCCGATGGCCCTGCCATATTACCAAGAGGAAGCGCCAGTAGCGTTAGTTCTACCATTGCCACAGCGGTAGCATTAATTGCCTATAAAGGTCAGAATGGATGCGACCCAGGTTTTGTTTATTATCCAATCAATGCAACTACCAAAGAAGGTGATTTAATAAACTATAAAATTACCGTGAAAAACCAAGGTAACGTTGCAGCAAAAGACATGACCCTAATAGATGTTTTTCCTTTTATTGGAGACACTAGAGGTTCGCAATGGTTTGCTAATTTGGTTGCACCAGTTACATTGGCTGATCCCAATTCTATTGTATATTATAATACCGTTTCAAATCCTTGTTATGCAGATTTTACCCCTTCAGTAAATCCAGCGGGTTGCTCTGCACCAAATTGGACATTAACTCCACCGGTAAATATTACCAGTGTTACTGCCATAAAAATTGTTCGTCCAAGTAATTTACCTGTATTAGACAGCATCGAATTTAATTGGCCAATGCGCGTGCCAGTTGGTACTCCAGCAAATTTGATCATGAACAATACAATTTATTACCAAGTTAGCAGAGCAGATTTACCAGGAACAACTGGAAGGTTATTACCTGCTGCGCCAAATCAAGTGGGTATGATTTCAAGTTGTGCACCTGTTTTAGGTTCATTAGGCGATTACGTTTGGATAGACATAAATAAAAATGGTTTACAAGATGAACCAGCTAATTTAGGCTTAAATGGCATAAAGGTTTATTTATACGGATCTGGATTAGATAACTTAATTGGAGGTGGAGATGATGAGTTATTAGACTCAACCTTTACTGGAAATAATTTCGTAGGAAACCCCGGGTATTATAAATTTATTGAATTGGCTTCTGGTAAGTATTATGTAAAGTTTCAAACTAGCTACGAACAGTTTTTATTAACACCTACCAACAATCAAGCAGCACAAATCAATGGCAACAATGATGCAGATGCAACTGGAACTTCAGGCTTGGTTACCATAGATGCAACAGGAACAGGCGTAGACAAAGACAACCCAACCATTGATGCAGGTTATTATCCAATTGGTTCTTTGGGTAACTATGTTTGGAGAGATTTAAATGCAAACGGTTTGCAAGATGAAGCGGCTAGCTTTGGCCTTAACGACAAAATGGTTTACCTATACAAAGACAACGGTGCCGGATTTGTGGTAATTGATTCTATGCTTACTGCCAATAATGGATTGGGAAATCCAGGTTATTATAATTTTATTATTGAAACAAGCGGAAACTACCGCGTATTGTTCCCACAAAGTGGATTAACTACTCAAAATGTTGCAGCAGGTGTAAACGGAAACAGCGATGCAAATATCGCCAATGGTTTTACCCCAACAATTGTGATGAATTTAATAGGTACTGGTGTTGCCGTTAATAACCCTACCATCGATGCAGGTTATGTTTGTTCGCCAACTAGCAGTTTAACTACAGCTTATATTTGTGCAGGTTCAAGTTATACCTTTAATGGAAATACCCACAGCGCCACTGGTAATTATGTTGCCAACTTAGTAAATGTTCAAGGATGTGATAGCACTGCAAATTTAAATTTAACAGTTGTTCCTATTCCTGCATCTACCTTTGGTATAAACGATGCAAGCCAGTGTGTAAATAGCAATACTTTTGTTTATACAATTTTATCACCACAAGCCTCTGTTAAATATTTGGTTCAATACGGAGATAATTCATTTGATACCACATTTGTTTCTTCTTTTTCGCATACCTATTTGGTTGCTGGAAATTATAATGTAACCGTTAAGTCAATAGATACACTTGCTGGTTGCAATACAACTTGGAGTTTGGTAATAACTGTATTACCAAGGCCAACACCTAGTTTATGGCAAAATGATACGGCTCGTTGTTTAGGTAGCAATGTATTTGCATTCCAAAATTATTCAACACTTAGTGGAGGTTCAATTGCCGCTACAACATGGTATTTTGGCGATGGAGGTGACACAACTGTAACTGGAAATTCACCAGTAATTCACAGTTATGCCACCGCTGGTTTTTACAATATTGTTGCAGAATTAAGTTCAACAAATAATTGTATCGCATACGACACCTTACAAGTTCATGTTCGTCCAGGGCCAATTGCCGCTTTCGGTCTGAACCAAAACGGATGCTGCGGAGATATTACTGTTACCAACCAATCAAGCAATGCCAATTCATACGAATGGACTTTTGCTTCAACTAGCAGCAGCTTTGTGTTTACTTGTACCTATTCCACCAATACCTTCAATGTAAATTTAAATCCTGGAACTTACCATGTAACATTGGTTGCCAAAGGAACTGTAGATTGTATTGATACTTTGCGCGTATTATATACTGTTTTGCCTAAGCCAAATGCAGTGTTTTCTTATACTGTTAACCAGTGTGCTACCAGTGCCCAATTCAATAGTTATTCATTTGGTTCGACCCAATATAGCTGGAATTTTGGCGACGCTGCTTCAGGAACGGCAAACACAAGTACACTTCAAAATCCAGAACATTTGTTTACCAACCCTGGTACTTATACTGTACGTTTAGTGGTAACCAACGGAAGTGGTTGTTTAGATACCATGCTAAGAACTGTAATTATTAACCCCAGTTTGGGTGTTAATCCTACAGCCTCTTATATCTATTCTTTAACAACTGGTTTATGTGCTAATAAAATTAATTTTACAAGCACTTCTACCAATGCTAGTAACTTAAGATGGATATTTGAAGATGGAACAAGTGCAGCAGGAAATACCGTAAGCAAAACTTTTTCTACGGCAGGTTCATACATCGTTAAATTGGTTGCCATTAGCTCAACACAATGCGTAGATACTGTTAGCCAGACTATATTAGTTGGTGCTCCAAACAATGGCCCTATTGCAACTTTTACTGCCATAGAAACGGTACAATGTTTAAATGGAAATAGTTTTAACTTTAGCAATAATTCAAGCTATAATGGTGCGGGTTGGAATACCCATTACGAATGGAATTTTGGCGATGGTTCATTTGATCATTTAAATACATTTATCTACAATAAGGTATATGCAGCGGCTGGAACTTATACCGTAAGATTAATTGCCATTGGATCGAACGGATGTAGGGATACTGCCTACCAAGTGATCACAGTAAAAGAATCGCCTGTGGCCGATTTCTCAACTGGCAACACTTGTGGCAAGAATATGCATTTTACCAATACATCATCGAATAGCATAGGCAACTATTGGAACATGGGCGATGGTGGCGAGTTGTGCCACGATTCTGTATCTTTTAACCACAGATATTCTGATATAGGTTGGTATGAAGTAACCATGATAAACGTTTCTGAAAATGGTTGTACAGATACACTACGCAGAGGTATAAGTGTAAATGCAGGTGAATTGCCAACAGCGGCCTTTATCTATACTGTTGATGCTTGTTCAAATGCTATTCGTTTCCATAATACCTCTTTCAATGGTGGTTCATTTGTTTGGAATTTTGGCGATGGTTCGGCATTAGATTCTAATACGGCTCCATTACACGGATATGCTACTGCTGGAACTTATACCGTTAATTTAACTGCAAGCATTGGGGTGGGTTGTTCAAACACCATAACACAAACAATTACTGCACCACAATGGTCTGGTATTTATCCTCCAAAAGCAGATTTCGGTTACACAGTTGAGGCTTGTACAAATACTATTACCGCAACAGGTAATGCTGGATATGTGAGCATGCACAAATGGTTGTGGGATGGTATTGTTATAGGATGGGGTTCTTCAATAGTTGTAAATAACCCAAGTGTTGGCGGACATAATTTATCTTATGTTGTTGCTAATGGTTCATGTTATGATACAATTAGTAAGTACTTCCATATTCAAGATGCACCGGTTGCCGGATTCGTTTTTGCCAACAATACTTGTTCAAATACAATTATGGTAAACAATGCTTCAAAAAATGCCAATACTTATAACTGGGATTTTGGCGACAATAGCCTTTTAAGCGATACTGCTAAAGGTTCTACAGCTACTTATACCTACACTCATAATGGTACTTTTATTATTAGATTAATTGCTAAAGATTTGTATGGTTGTGCAGATACCACAGAACAAAGCGTAACGGTAAGCAGGGCATTTAATGCGCATATTGCTAACTTTACTTTTGATAACTCTTTGTGTGGTTGCAAATGCCAAAACACAGTTAGGTTCCAAAATTTAACTACTGGGGTTAATAATGTATTCTTATGGACATTTGGTGATGGTACTTCATCTGTTAAAACAAATCCAAGCAAGGGATATCCTAATGCAGGTACCTACCAGGTTACATTAGTTGCTATTGATTCGGTTGGTTGCATGTCTAGCACAACTAAAGCGGTTAACATAGCAGAAAGTATTAGTGGTCCTAGTGCATCCTTTAACACAGATTACCAAGTACAATGTGTAGATAACAACAATTTCAACTTCTACAATACTTCTAATTATATGGGTCAGGGTTGGATCAACAAGTACTACTGGTATTTTGGAGATGGAAGCATGGATTCTACAAATACGTATGTATTCAATAAGCATTATGCAAGTACAGGTAACTATGTTGTAACCCTTGTTGCTGTTGGAGCAGAAGGATGCAGAGATACCATGAGTATGTATGTTCAAGTAAGGTCATTGCCTTGCACAGGGGTATTAAAATTTGTGAATTTACAAGATGGTAGCAATTGGAATATTGATCCTAAATTGGGCGATGGCGATATCTTAAGTTCGGTTCAAACCATAGATTATACTGTAGAATTTGGCATGTATCCTAACCCTAACAATGGAACCTTTAGTGTTAAATTTAACGAAACAATTCATGAAGTATTAACGGTTAAAGTGGTTGATGTTTTGGGTAAAGAGATGTACAAAAAACTTGTTAATAAATTAGGCGGCAAAGAGATAGAAATTGAAGCGACTGATTTGGCAGATGGCACTTATATGCTATTAATCTCAAGCGATAGTCATGAATACCGCGATAAGAAATTTATTGTAATTCGTTAATCATATTAAAATAGCACCCAATCAAAAATGAATGGGTGCTCAAAAAAAAATCAGATGAAAACATTTATAGAAGAAAAAAAATATTCGATTATGGATATGATGTTAGCGCTAAATAAAACTCTTTACCAGCAAGTTCAAAGTCAATTTTGGATGCTTAAGTTTAAAATGGCTCTTGTGGATATGCAATTGATAAAATTAAAAATTGTTGATGCATCTCCTAAAAGTAATTATGAGGAATTATTGGCAACAGATTTTTCAATTTTAGACTTGTATTATTTGGAAGGAATGAAACTTTTTAACCAAGGTGAGTTTGCCATAAATTTGGAAATTAATAAATGTGAGTTGGGGGTATATTTGTAGCTAATCAAAAGGTCACTTGGTGTTATATATAAATGACCTTTTACATTAGGTTAATTTTCTTGTTTAAATTCACCTTGTTTCCAACCACTTTTAATAAATAAATTCCCCTTGGATGTTGGTCTAATTTTAGGCTAATCGATAATTGTTTAGCGGGTATTTTTTCTGTTTGAACCAAACATCCATTGAGTGAAAAAAGTTGTAAGGTAAGGGCTTCGGCAAGTGGGCTTAACAGTTCTACTTTTAATAAATCTGTGGCGGGATTGGGATAGATTTGAATGAACTTTTCTGCATCGATGTTTTGGTTCAGACCGAGAAAAATGCCTACTGTTAATTGGATGTTTAAACTTGTTTTTGCCGAACTAGGACAAGCTTGGTCTGCGGCTTTTACTTTTAAATAATAGGGCTCTGTTCTAATGGCAGAAGTTGGGGGCGACCAACAAAATTGAATGCTATCGAATTTTGGTCCCACCGTAATGCGGGTATTTGGGTTGTATAAAGGCGTAAATTTGCCGCCAAGTTTTTCTAATATTTCCTTTCCAATAAATGTGATGTTAGTGGTATCTGATGAGGCATTATTATCTCTTGCGCTTAGGGTTAAGCAAAACTCTTCCTCGCTATTTAGTTTAAAAGATTGACTTGGTTGCGGGCTAGTTAATTGGTGGTTTTTATCGTAGGTGAAAATTTGTGGAGGGTTATTATTAGGGCAATAAAATGTATGGATATTAATTTCTCGCGTAACAAATCCTACTATCTCAAACGAGCCATTTACCTTTCTCCATTTGTTAATTCTAAAGCACATATTGGCACTAAATGTTCCCATGGGTCTAAACTGTAAATTGCCCGAAATGGGGTTGAGTTCAATTCCTTTTTGTGGGTTGGCAGGCGCACCAAAATAGGGGAAAGGTACAGAGTCGGAATAAGGGCCGAAATATTGCACGGGCATGCCACTTGCAGATAAAAGCGGTGTTTTTTCGTAACTTAAACTATCGCCATCTGGGTCTATGGCGCCGCCCAAATACAAGGTTTCATCTGTTCCGGTACAGGTAAAATAGATAGGGTCGGATGGGTAAACAGGAGCGCTATTGGCCGATTGCAAGCACCTATTTATCATAATTTCTTGGTAGTAATTTGTCAATGCTGGATTTTTAAGGGAAGTGAGCACTTCATTTCTGCAGCAACTTTGATAGCTAATTTTCACTTTGCAACAATTGGCAGGTACTGAATCTAGTTTTATAATGCCTTCAAAATAGTAGACTTCATAGCCTGGCGAAAATGTGCCTGGATTGCGCGTTCCGCAATTGGTGCAAGTGGAAGGATTTAGTTTGCAAGAACCTTGGATATGTTGAGCAGAGGCGTGCTTCACAATTTTTATACTGGCTGAACCAAAGTTTTCGTTTGCATAAATTCCTTCGTAACCATCTATTTGTAGGTTTATTTGGCAACCTGGACTCAAACTTATGGGGCAACTGGCGCAAAGTTCTTTTCCACCGCAATTGCGGTAGAGTTTCATGCCTATTAGGTACTCATTTGGCTTGTCGGTAGCCTGATATCTCATTTCGCCAGCCACCAGGTGATTGGCCCAAATAGGGGAGGTGTAAAGGCTGAAAATCAGAATAATAAGTGCTAGAAGTGATTTTAGGTGAGTCATACGTTATAATTTGAATAGTCAAAATTAGGGGATGAATCCTTAATCTAAACCTAAATGTGACACGAGAGTTGAAAAATCTGTAAGTATCATTTGCAGATTATACCTACTTTTGTGGCGGTTAATTTGAGATTAAGCAAAAATATGTTTGGGATTCAATGGTGGAAAATAGCCGGCGCATTGCTGGTTTTATATGCTCTTATTGGGGGATTAATGCTTCCGGTTCCTCAATTGCCCATTTTGGAGCAAAGCATTCGGAATTTAAATTACCATGTGCCCATGTGGTTTGGCATGCTTACTTTATTGGTTGCATCGGCAATCTATGCAGCAAAGGGCCTCATGAAAAAAGATTTGGTTCAGGACATTTATGCCGAAGCCTATGCCAAAATTGGGTTGTTATATGGTTGCATGGGCATAATAACCGGTATGATTTGGGCAAAAAATACCTGGGGCGATTATTGGACCAACGACCCAAAATTGAACAGCGCGGCCATTGGCATGTTAATGTATGCCGCCTATTTTGTGTTAAGAAGTTCCATTGAAGATGAGGAGAAAAAGGCGCGCATTTCGGCCGTCTACAACCTTTTTTGTTTGCCTGTTTTTGTGGTATTGATTTTTGTCTTGCCAAGGCTTACAGCCTCTTTGCACCCTGGCAATGGCGGTAATCCTGGCTTTAATTCGTATGATTTGGATAGCAGGTTGCGCATGGTATTTTATCCCGCCGTTTTGGGCTGGATTTTTATAGGATTTTGGATTGCCGATATCCAAATTAGGGTAAGGAAATTAAGTATTAAAAACGAAATAGAAGATTAAATGAAGCATTTTATCATAAACCAAGTTCAGCAACACGCTGGCGATATGCCAAATGCCTCTGGAACGGGCAAATTTATGGTGGTGGTAGCTGTAATTGCAGTTATTTTTGCAGGTATTATTGGGTATTTGATTTCGTTGGATTTGAAGTTAAAAAAGCAGGAGAAATAAGATGAAGAAATCGAGCATTATAGGGTTAATAATTATTGCATTGGCCATAGGAGCCATTGTAAGTATGTATGGCGATGCCAGTACTTATGAGGGTTTTGAGGTTGCTGCGTCTAAGCCAGAAAAAGAATTCCATGTGGTGGGGGTCTTAAACCGCGAGAAAGAAAAGTATTATGATCCGCAAAAAGATGCCAATTACTTTTCGTTTTATTTAATCGACGAAAAGGGCAAGGAGAGTAAGGTGGTTTACCACAATCCCGAGCCAACAGATTTTGCGCGTTCAGAAAAAGTGGTTATCGTTGGTAGTATGGAAGGGGATCATTTTGAAGCTTCCAAAATTCTGTTAAAATGCCCAAGTAAATACAACGAGCAAAAGGTTGGTGTATAAGCTTTGGGTTGTGGTGTTTCTTTCTATTGTTTCAATATACTTTTAATTAATAATTAATGGGTTCAGTTACGTTTGTTGGTGAGCATTTGTTTTGGGGCAACCTTGGACATTCGGCAGTGGTGGTTTCTTTTATCAGTTCTATTTTAGCAAGTTTGAGCTATTTTTTTGCCGAGCGAAATCCGTTGGATCAGAGCTGGTCAAAGCTTGCAAAATATTCCTTCCATTTAAATAGTTTGGCGGTATTAACCATTATTGGTTCGCTGTTTAATATTATTTATAGCCATTATTTCGAATACCATTATGCTTGGCAACATAGCAGCAGAGAGTTGCCCGTTCACTTTATGATATCGTGTTTTTGGGAAGGTCAGGAGGGTAGTTTTCTCCTCTGGATTTTCTGGCAAATGGTAATTGGGCAAATTTTATTGCGCACGGCAAAATCTTGGCTCAACCCGGTGATGGCTGTTTTAATGTTATCTCAAGTAGCCTTAACCAGCATGTTGTTGGGTGTTAAAATCCTTTCTTATAAAATGGGTAGCAGTCCGTTTGAACTGCTCAGAAATGTGATGTCAAATGCGCCTATTTTTCAACAAGGCGACTACTTAAGCAAAGTAAAAGATGGCAACGGTCTGAACCCACTCTTACAAAACTATTGGATGGTGATTCACCCGCCAACTTTGTTCTTTGGCTTTGCCACCACAGTGGTGCCATTTGCTTATGCCATTGCGGGACTCTGGCGCAAAGATTTTAAGGATTGGTTAAAGCCTGCCTTGCCTTGGGCCTTAATAAGCGCCATGGTTTTAGGAACAGGTATTATCATGGGCGGATTTTGGGCTTATGAAAGCTTAAGTTTTGGTGGCTATTGGGCTTGGGATCCGGTTGAAAATGCTTCCTTGGTTCCTTGGATAATTTTAATTGCCGGTATTCATGTGATGATAATTCATAGAACCACCGGCAACTCATATATTGTGGCGGTTATCTTAATTCTTTCTAGCTTTTTATTGGTTTTATATGCCACGTTTTTAACCCGATCTGGCATATTGGGAAACTCCTCTGTTCACTCCTTTACCGATTTGGGTATGAGCGGTCAGCTTTTAGTTTTTCTCTTGGTGTTTGTGGTGCTCTCTATTGTGCTAATGGCCTGGCGATGGAAATTGATGCCACGCTCTGCCAAGGACGAAGAGATATATACCCGCGAATTTTGGATGTTTATAGGTAGTTTGGTTTTGGTTATTTCCTCTTTTCAAATTATCCTTACTACTTCTATACCGGTATTTAATAAGTTGTTTGGTGCTAATATGGCACCACCAGCCGATGTAATTGGTCATTATAATAAATGGCAGATGCCCATGGCCATAATCATTGGAATTTTAACCGGTGTTGCCCATTCCTTAAAGTATAAAATAAACAAACCAGAGGCTTTGCGAAAAATTGGGATTTATGCCGGTGTTTCTTTGGTGCTTACGGTGGTTTTATTTTTTGCCTTTAGCTTGGAGCATTATGTTTATATGGGATTGTTGTTTGCGGCTACCTTTGGCGTAATAACCAATGCGGGTATTTTGATACCTTATTTAAAAGGAAATATTAAGCTTGCCGGAGCCAGCGTGGCGCATATTGGTTTTGGTATTTTGTTAATGGGTGTTTTGGTTTCCTCTGCCAATAAAAAAGTAATTTCTATTAATGAAACAGGTCAAGCCCTGAACCCAGAATTTAATGTCAAAGAGAACGTAGAAAATATTTACCTCGAGCGTGGCAAGCCTAATAAAATGGGCGAATATATCATTACCTACGTAAAAGATTCTCAAAATTGGGTAAACAATTATTATCAGGTAAATTATAAAAAACTGAATGCACAAGGCGAGGTTGATTATGAGTTTAATTTATATCCAAATGGTCAATTAAATCCGAAGATGGGCTTGGTAGCCAATCCAGACACCAAACATTATTTTAGTCACGATGTGTTTACTTATGTAAGTTCGGTGCCGGGTAAAAAAACGGAAGGCACTTTTATCAATGAAAAGACCCACGAGGTAAAGCCCGGCGATACTATTTTTACAAATAATGGCTACGCTATCTTGCAAGGTATTAATTCGAATACCGATGCCGAGAAGTTGGATATGAAGAATTTTCAGGTCTTGTTGGGAGCAGAGTTAAAGGTGTATACCTTAGATAAAGTTTATGATGCCATGCCCATGTATGGCATAGAAAACAATTCGGCCACCAGTTATGAGGCAATGGTAAATGAAGCCAAATTAAAGTTTAGGTTTACCGATGTAAATCCAAAAAATAAAACCATCACAATTATAAGTTCCGAGCAAGATACCTCGGGCGAGTTTGTGATTATGAAGGCCATTGTATTTCCATGGATTAACTTGGTATGGGCCGGAACAATCATTATGATTATAGGTTTCTTCTTAAGTATTTTAAAAAGGGTATCAGCTTTAAAAGCGGTTTAAAAATATACTATGACAAATCCAAAGTTGTTCAAGCAGTTTCATCAAATAGCCATAATAGAAGGCTTATCATTTCTACTCTTGTTGTTTATTGCCATGCCCATTAAATACCTATTGGGCAATCCATTACCCGTTAAATATTTGGGTTGGGCACATGGCGTATTATTTGTATTATACATGATATGGATGCTTAGGTGCAAAATAGAATACGATTGGAATTTTAAGCAAACAGCCATAGCCTTCATCGCCGCATTGATTCCATTTGGACCGTTCTTGCTGAAGAAGTATATTTAATATATAATTTTTTTTGAGTAATGATTTGTAGGTACATTTAAAAGGTGCCTACAAAAAAAATAGTTCAAATTTAAATTTGTTCAATGTTTTTTCTATATTCGATTTATTAAATTTAATCCTATGAAAACATTGAAAACCACCTTTTTGCTTATTGCATTCGTATTTATTTCGTTTCATTCCTTTGCACAATCTGAGTATTTTGGAAAATGGCATGCTAGCTGTTTTTTTGAACGTTCTGTTGATGCCAAGCTCTCCTATTGCGGTATTTGTCCGGTAAAAATAGATGAAAAGAATAATAGCTTAAATATCGATGAATTTGAAATTGCTATTGATTCAAAAAACATTCAAGTAACCGCACCTGGAAGAGATGTTGTTACCTGCACCTATACTTACAATTCTAAAATGGAAGCATTTACTTTTAAATTTGATAAAGCCACCTATACTTTCAAAGTATTAAGAGGAACCCAATCAGATTTTATCATATTTAAAAACGATTGTGGCCAGTTATTGCTTAGTAAAAAGTAGGAGGCTGAATTAAGAGGGGGTGTTTATTACTATGTTAGCGGTCATGCTATGGCGACAATGTCAGACTCTAACACAATTAATCACTAAGAATATTTAACAAACAATAAAAGTTATAGCGAAATGGAATACAAGCAAGAACTTAAAGAACTTTTTTTTCAATTGGGACTAAAACTCTTAAAAAACAGGAATAATGAATCAGGCTTTGAAGTTAGAATTCAATTCGAGAAATTGCTTTTAAGCAAATTTGGAGATGTAATAGGAGGATTGTTATCTGAAGCTGTATGTTTCTCCCCCGCGGGTGGACTAAATCATGACAATTTGTACACTCATCTATTCAACTTGAGCGAAAAAATTGAAAACTATTTTTCACAAGAAAACAATGTGATTGATGCACGTAAATTATTAGAGTTAAGGTGGGCATGTATGACTTCTGCTTTACTAAACAAGAAAGATGACCTTGTAAAGTTTTCAATTATCGGCTTGAAATACCATGATAAAACCGATAATTCAAGCTGGCATAATACAACAGCTGAATGGAATTTTATGATAAATAACCCAACTGAATTCATCAATGCAATGAGTGCGTTAAAAGAATATTTAAATGAGAACAGAAATTAATAAATTATGAAGAAAGCACGAACCGCTAACAGCACCTACAAAAAATTGGCGGTTCAGTGCTCCGCAGACACTTTTGTGGTTAATCAAACATTGGTTCTCCGCATCAACATTTGTGGTGAAAATCGCCAACTTCTTGTAGCTGCAAACCGTTATTTACAAGGCTAAAAAGACACTCATTCAAACAAAATAGATTGACAAATTCAGAACTAAAATATGAACGTAGATTAATTGCTTTTATCGACATTCTTGGTTTCAAGGACATCGTAAAGCAATCCGAAACAGATCCTTCAAAAATTGAGCTCATCTACTCTGTTCTTGAATATTTAAAGGATTGGGAAAAGACAGAAATGTGGGACTTGAAATTTTTGGAAATTGAAGAAGATGCACAAAAAAAAGGCGTAAATAATTTCGACTTGCGTGGAAAAACAAATACAACTTCATTTTCTGACAGTATAGTTGTTTCGGTTCAAGTTGACAATAACGTTAATGAAATGACATCAACTTTAATCGTTAATCTGGCCTACATCGGAACTGTGCTTTTAGAAAAAGGAATATTATTTCGTGGGGGTCTAACAATTGGGGATATCATCCACATTGACAATGGCCCGGTATTCGGACAAGGATTAATTGACGCATTTATGCTTGAAACAAGAAGTGCAAAATATCCTAGAATTGTTCTTTCAGACAAATTATTAAAAGAATTAAATTATCCATTAGAAGCAAAAAGAAACAGATATCCATATCACCAATATTTGGACAGATATGATGATGGATGTGTTGGGTTTCACCAATTAATTTACTACCAAGTAATCGAAAGTTGGACAGAAATGACGCCCGAATTGTTAACTGAGTCCTTAAGAAAAGTTCGTAAAGTCATTGTAAACGGCCTTGACTCAAGTTTTGAGAAGCCTGAAGTATTTGAGAAATATACGTGGCTAAAAGACCAATATAATAAATTGATAATTCTTAGTGACTCTGATTTTGAGACCAAGACAGAAGAGTGATTATTTCGGACGAACTGTACCAGTGATTTCGGATGAACTGTACCAGTGTATTTAGATAAAAAAATGCACTGCAATAATAGGATTATTTTCTATTTCTAAGTGAAGAACCTTTTAAATCAAAACGGTGAGCTTTTGGGATAATTCTATCCAAAATAGCATCAGCAATAGTTGGCTCATCAATATAATCATACCATTG
>Ga0163151_10002806_pt1 | contig 26153 bp, 25 predicted proteins | sample OliLakLV19MP5IB2_FD_145596 | JGI IMG/M metagenome (GOLD analysis project Ga0163151, IMG submission 145596) | Freshwater microbial mat bacterial communities from Lake Vanda, McMurdo Dry Valleys, Antarctica - Oligotrophic Lake LV.19.MP5.IB-2 | ecosystem: Environmental > Aquatic > Freshwater >...
CAGATGCGGGCTCGTCGCGAGGCCTTCTTCGCTGCTGCCATCGAGTTCATCCCCTGTCGGCAGTTCCTGAAGGCCGACTCCGAGCGGCGGGCCAGCGTCCCGCCGGCGTCGGCGGCTGTGCCGCTCGAGCGTTTTGACGGCCCGACCCCCTCCGGGGCTGGCCTCACGCCGTATATCGCCAGCCTCTACAAGACGCGACTGCTGGACAAGGAAGAAGAGCAGTTCTATTTCCGGAGGATGAACTGGCTCAAGTTCAAGGCATCGAAGCTCCGTGCCAGGCTCGATAAGCGTCGGGCATCGCTCAAACAGATCGAGCGAGTCGAAGGACTGCTCGCCGAGGCCGAGACGGTCAAGGCGATTCTCATTACGTCGAACCTCCGACTCGTCGTGTCGATCGCCAAGAAATTCGTCGATGCCACCTGGTCGCTCGACGAGTTGGTGAGTGAAGGCAACCTTGCCCTCATGCGGTCGGTTGAGAAGTTCAATTTTGCATTGGGGAACCGCTTCAGCACGTATGCCACGTATGCCATTCAGCGGCACTTCTTTCGCCTCTCCGACAAGGGCCGGCAGCACCGTAAGCGTTTTGTGAACGACGATGAGCCGCTTCGCGATCGGGCAGAGAAGCCGTTGAGCACGGAATATTGCTCCTCCGAGCAAATCGCGATGCTCAAGCAGGTCTTCGCAGACTTTCTCGCTGAGCTCGAGCCGCGGGAACGCAAGATCGTCGTGGCCCGATTCGGCTTCGATGGCAAAACCCCGCGCACGTTCCGTGAACTTGGCACCCAGATGGGCGTCTGCAAAGAGCGAATTCGACAGATTCAAAGCAGGGCCATGGACAAACTCCGCGAGCTCGCCAGCGAGGCCAAGCTCGAGCAGACGGTCGATAACTGGCTGTAGACACGATGTGAAGTCACGCCGCCGGGTGGTGGGCATGTGGTGGTCGCGACGGTCGCTGGCCCACGAACCTCGGCCTCGCCGCCCTCAACTCTGTCGCTGTCCGGCTGCTGCTGCCCATCTGTTGACGGCGGTCGAGAACGGCGGCGAGGGGCCGAGCCGCTGACGCGGGATGCATCCGGGAAGCCCGTCAAGCTTTCCGGCGATGCCCGGGCAACCCGAGCTCACGACGGTTCACACGGGCCTGCGGTATCGCTTCCCTTCGGCAGACCAGCAGCGGGAGTTCGTTGCCAATTCCGCCACGTACGAGGCGATGGGGGCTACCCGCCCGCAAGCGGCCGTACCGGCTGGCCCTGGCGGAAGTTCGTCACGACCCGCCTCGCCGCCTCCTTCGGGGTCAGGCTCGAGCCGTCGCTGACGGACAGGAAGCGTAACTCGCATTCGCGATGCGGCGGCGGTTTCCTCGCGGCGTCAATAGCTCGGCAACCACTGCCGACCTTCAGAGATCGATTGCAAAGCGGATCGCTCGCGCGACCGCGGCGAGTTTGGCTGGTGAGAGGGTCGTGATCAACGCCCCGATTTTCGCCGTAGACACCGTCTGAAGGCGATCACAGTTGATGGCACACTCTCGCGGCATGCCATCTTGCACCGACACGACGACTTCAGAGGGGATGTCACGGATGGTGCTTGTGACGGGGGCGACGGTTACCTCGCCAAGGTATGCGAGTACCGAATCGCGAGCGAGGACGAGCACCGGTCGCTTTTTATCGGGGTGCGGAAACTTGTACCAGCGAATCTCGCCACGGTTCACGAATTACCCCACGATTGTTCGGACTCCCATGCAGCGAATTCGTCGTCGGCCACCGGGTGCTGCTCGTACCCCCTGCGGTGCCGGTTCTCCTGGTCACGTACCCGCAAACGGGATAAGGCCTCTCGGAGGGCGTCGCGGGTGAACGCAGACCGGCTCTGGCCAAGCTTCCTTGCAACGCGGTCAACCATTTGGACAAGTTCTTCGTCAAGCGTCATCTGGACGGTCTTCACTCGTCACCTCCGGCCATGTGGATGCTCGTAGCTATTGTGCTCCACATAGCGTGCGGGTTCAAGACGTTCTCCCGTGGCTTCGTCGGCTTGCTGCCCCCTTTATTCCTCGCCAAGACGGCTTGAGTATCGGCTAGCGGCGCCAAAAGGCTAGGGCGGTCAACGGCACTCTCGCAACGTGTTGCTACGGGCCAACCGGCACCTGAGCGTAGACGATCGGGCTCACACGTGTCTTGTGAAAATCATGAGGCGTGAGGTTCACAACACCTTGCGAGTCGGGGGCCGTCGCCTTCTTGTTTCGCCCCGGCCCGATCCACTGGCCACGTTTGTGCCGCGGAAGGGTGTAGCGGATGCGCTCCGCGCCGTTGTCGCGGCGACCGATGACCGTGAGCCGTGAGCCGTGGGCGATTGGTGTAGCTCGGTACGTCGCGGTCGTCGAGCGAATTCCGCACGCTCGTGTCGATCGAAAACCCGCAGTGCTCCCATGCGAGCATGTCGTCTGCGGCCCCGCGCACAAGCCGCTCCACTTCGCGCATGAAGATCTTTGTGAGGGCGGCGACGGCCTCGGGCCGCTCACCGAGGAACCATCTCAGTCGCTTCGGTACGAAGATCACCCACTGCCGGACGGGGACTGGTGGAATGACATGATCGACCAGATGCGCCGCGGTCTGGGCCATGCATAGCGGAGGTATGCCCGAAGTTCCTCCTCGACATGCGTGGCGACGGGATGGTCCCCGAGGCTTCGCTCGGCGAGCCGTGGGGCCACACATGTGGTCGAGCCGCCGATGAGCAGGTTCCTTGGCCAATCCACGCTGGGCCGATACGCTGCTGCCTCACGGAGGAATGGGCCAATGGGCTCGCACAAGCAGAAAAAACACGAACGCGATCGAGCCAGGTTCGAGAGACGGCGGAAGTCGCGACGGCCCGACATCGTCGCTGGCTGGGCTTCTCCGCCGGCGGAGGCGAAGTGGCTGAGCCAGGCCCCCGTGGCTGAACCGGGTGAACTGGCCGAGGATCTGGCCGTCTTCGATGCCAAGACTCGCGCCGACTTGCCTGAGCCGATGCGCGTGGAAGCGGAGCTGGTCCGCGAAGCACTCGATCTCCATGCGGAGGGCGACTCGGCCACGGCACTCGAGCGGGTCGCCGGAATCGGCCGAAAAAGTCCGTATTCCGATTGGCGGCTCCTTCTGCGCGGTCTTGCCCCGTTTCAACATGGCGATCTCGCAGCCGCCAGCGACGCCTGGAAAAGGATCGCCCCGGACCGTCGCCCCGGTCGCATCGCCGCCGCCCTCACGGAAGGCTGGTTGAAGATGGCCGCCCCCGCGTCGAATCTCACGGCACGTTCCGCGGTCCTCGAGCTCATGCGGCGAGCCTCGATGATGGCCACCGCCAACGAGATCATGACGGTTCGGCACCACGACCCTAAGCAACTCGTCTCGGCCTCCCAGGCCGCGCTCGTAATCCGCTTCGAGTAACAATACCGATCGCTCGACCCCGACTTCGTCTCGATGTTCACCGCGGCCTGCCGGGAGCTGGCCTTTGAACAGCCCGATGTGCCGACGTTCTCCGCGCTCTGCGCTGAGACCACCGGCCCGTCAGACGATCCGCGATCGAATCGGCTGCGATTTCTCTATCTCGGAACCTTCATCGATGCCGAACGGGAACGCGTCCAGGTCGCGCGGGAATACATCGACCGCGATCTGCCTCGGCTCTCCCATATCCCGGCCTCCCTACGGGCGGCCATGGCCAGTGTGATGCTGGAGCAGGCGGCGGCCAGCTTCCTTGACCAGGAGAAAACGTTTGGGGGCGCGGCCTTCATCTCGTCCGACGATATCGGCCGCGCCGAACGTCTTCTCCGCGAGGCCATCGACCGCTACCCTCGGAATCGGCTCGCCCATCAAGCCCTGATCGACCTCCTCGAATCAGAACCAGGGCGAGACACGCCTCACGCAGACGAATCACCGTCGCTCCTGGCGGCGAAAGAAGCCTGCCTCGCCATCTTTCCCGATCACTGTGAGTACCTGCTCGACGTGATCGGTCACTGCATCGACCACGGTGATTTCGTACGGGCGGAGCCGCTTGTCAGGGGCATGGCAGACAAGCGCTTCGCAGGCCTCGAGTCAGGGGCATGGCAGACAAGCGCTTCGAAGGCCTCGACGCGCAGGCGATGCCCTGGCGATTCGAGCTGGAGCGGGCCACGTGGCTCGCCCGGAAAAACGGTGCGACCCCAGACCTCCGTATCGCCCTGGAGACGGCACTCACATGCTGGCCAAAGTCGCTTTCGCGGCAGTGGATTCCGTTCCTCGAATCGGCGCTCCTGCTGAGTGAAGGAAATCACGCGAGCTTCGAAACGGCGGTTGCGGCTGCCCGTGTCGGGTGCCAGGAAGGACTGCTCGCCGATGCCATGCTGGCCGATGCCCTCGAGCGGTTCCACGTAGCGGAGCCTGAGATCGATCGGGCCTGGCTCCTGGTGGTCCGCGGCGCAAGCGATATCGGCATCGACGGCCCCATCGAGCCGCTCATCGCCACCGCTTGTTTTTTGAACGATCTCGAGCAACGGGGGCTGTCCTTCTCGGCCTCGCGCTCCTCCTCCAAGCTCATCGGCACGGCCTTGTGCCGACGGCTCGAAGGTGCTGCGAAATGGAAGCTCAGCAGCCTGCTGGGCGACGGCGGGAGACTGCCGGAAGACGATCCAGCGTTCTGGACCGCATTCGAATGGATAGCGGAGCATGATTTTTTCGGCACGGTCAAGGCTACTCGCGAGCCACGTTGGATCGGCAAGCCCGCCGATACCCATCCGCGGGCGGCCGCGGCGACTCTCGACTGGCTCGAGCGCACCGCCCCTGAAAAGCTGCTTGGGCGACGCAACCAAAAGCGGCTCGCCCTTGTGGAGAAAGCGGCAACAATCGAACCCGACCCGACCATGCGGGAACGGCTCTCCGAGATCGTTCGCGAGGTAACGGCAACGATCGCGGCGGAAGAACACGCCAAACAGTTCAAACGCCGCGGAGGTCGCCGAAACCGCAAGCTTCCCAGCCCGGAAGAAGTCGCTCGGATGTCGCCGGCTACCCTGCCGCGCTTTCTGCAACTGATTCTGGAGCGTGGTGGCCCCGATGCCGTTGTCGAAGCGGTGAAACTCTTCTCCGGGCCGCAGACTCCGGGTTCTGCAGATCGGTTGGCCGACTTTGCCAATCGCCTCGGCATCACGCCGATGGAAATGATCGAAGCCATGATGGCGGATACCTGACCCGATGCACAGCACCCCTCACACCGCTTTGTCGCTTCATCCGGAACGGGCTGCGCATCTGGTCCTCGGTATCGCGGCGACCGCCACTGCGGAGGAGGCCAGGGCCGCCTACCTGGAGGCAGTCCGCCTTCACCCACCCGACCGCGAGCCCGAGCGGTTTCGGGAGCTCCATGCGGCAATGGAATCGTTCTGCGATCCCATGGACCGTGCCAGGCAAGCGTTCCTGCGCCCGCAGTACCGGCCCGCTCTGGCGGGAATCGTCGCGGCTGCGGCCACACGTCCGCCACGCCTTCCGGTGCGGGTGCTACTCGCGCTGGGCAATCACGACAGGCAGGACCGGCAGCCATGAGTGACGATGGCCTGGAACCGGACCTCGCCGACGCATCAACGCTGCTGGGCGCCACCGACATCGTCGCTGCATTCACGGCGCTTCGGCACGAGATCAAGCTTCAGGTCCGCGCCGCAAGAGACCTCACCTCCGACCTCGATGGCCTGCTCGATCGCTGCCTCGAGCGGCATCTCGCAGGAGTGGCAGGTCGCTTCGACCATCTGGAATCCACCCTCCGCACGTTGTCTCGTCAACCGGCAGTGGGCGGCGGCGAACAGGCACGAAGGCTTGCGGAAGCATTGACCGAGATCGAAGACAGTATGGAGCGTGCCGCCGGCGTGGTCAGTACCCAGGCCGCCGAGATCGATGCCCTGGCGGCGGGCTTCGGTGGCGAGGCTGTGGGCGATCACGGCACGCCAGCGAAACATGATCTCGCGGCGGATTGGCGGGGTAGTGTCGGCGCGGCGCCATGGCTCATCCGCATGCTGGCACCTCGGTTCGTGCGGCGGCTCCAACACCTCTTCGATCAGGCGCGAACCCGTGCCGGCCGCGCCGAGGACGTGGCCCGCGCAGCGGCGCTCGCGCTCGCCGACGCGCGGCAAGGCCTTGAGCTCCTGCTTGTGCGAACCCGCCGACTCATGGAACAGGTGGGTATCCGGCGGCTCGATGTCCTCCACGAACCATTCGATGCCGATCGGATGCGGGCCATCGACGTGGTCGAGGATTCGGCGGTGCCGGATGGGCACGTCGCCGAACAGCTCCGGCCGGGATACCTCCTCCACGGCACCGTCATCCGGGCAGCCGAGGTACGGGTGGCACGGTGAGTTGCAGGGTCATCGTTCAAGGGTCAGTGTCTGGTCTATTTTTCGGGAAATCGAAAAATGATACGCATGACTGATCTGCCGACCGATTCCCCCGTGATCGGCATCGACTTGGGAACGACCAACAGTGTCGTCGCCGTGTGCATCGACGGCCGCGTCCGCGTGCTGGAGGAGGATGGTACGGCGATCGTGCCGTCGGTGGTCGGCATCGCCATGGATGGCCGCCTCCTCGTGGGGCAGTCGGCACGCAACCAACTCGCCGCGTTTCCGGACCGCACGATCGCCTCGGTGAAACGCCGCATGGGGCAGGCGGTGATGCTGCCGATGGCGGGCACCTCGTATTCGCCGCAGGAGATCAGCGCGATCATCCTGCAAACGCTCAAAGCGCGGGCCGAGCGTGCCCTGGGCGGTAGCGTGAGTCGTGCCGTGATCACCGTGCCGGCGTTTTTCGACGAGCAGCAGCGGCAGGCGACGCGTGAGGCCGGCGCCCTGGCAGGCCTCACGGTCGAACGGATCATCAACGAACCCACGGCGGCGAGTCTCGTCTACCACCCGGGCTCCGACGAGCGGCGGCAGATCATGGTGTATGACCTGGGCGGCGGCACGTTCGACGTGTCGATCGTGCGGATCGAGCAAGGCGTGGTCGAAGTACTCTCCAGCAAAGGCGACACGAGCCTCGGCGGCGATGATTTTGATGAGCTGCTCGCGCGGCATGTCGCCGGGCAGTTCCTCACCGAGCACGGCCTAGACCTCTGGGATGAGACGGCCACTCGCTGGCGGTTGCTCACGGCCTGCGAGCGGGCAAAGTGCGAGCTCTCCACGTCTGCCAGCGCGAGGATTCTGGAGGAGTTCATCGGCACGGTTCGTGGCCGGCAGATCAGCCTCGATGTGACGGTGACGAGGAACGAGTATGAGCGGCTCATTCTGCCGCTTGTCGATCGCACCATCGATTGCGTGGACATCACGATCCGCGACTCGGGGCTCGCGCTTTCCCAGATCGACGAGTTAATCCTCGTCGGCGGCTCGACGCGGACACCCCTCGTGCAGGACCGGCTCCGCGGAGAGTTTCGCCGTGACCCGAAATGGAGCGTCGATCCGGACCTGGCCGTGGCACTCGGAGCAGCTACACAGGCTGGAATGATCGCGGGCCAGTCGGTCGGGCTGGTGCTCATCGACGTGGCCACGCACACGCTCGGCGTGGCAGCCGTGACCTCGGGGCGGCACGGTGACGATCTCGTCTTCGTGCCGATCCTGCGGCGGAACGCCCCGCTCCCGGCCCGTTATGAAGACTCCTTCTCCACGCACACCCTCGATCAAGAGAAGGTCGAGATCCGTGTGTACCAGGGGGAGAGCCCGCATCTCGAAGACAACCGCGCGATCGGAGACTTCTTTCTCGAGGGCGTCAACGCCTCGGAGGGATGCGACGGCAATATCCTCGTGCGGTTCGAACTCTCACTCGATGGCACGCTCGAGGTGACCGCCCTGGAGAGCCGCACCGGCCTCTCGAAGCGCTTGGCGATCGTCGATGCCCTGTCACGGATGAAGGAGCACGATCCGACGAGGCCAGCCAGCCGACTGGCTGGCCTGGCTGGCTTTTCGGCTGCGATTGGCGAAGCGACGGAGGGGGAAGGCGATAGACCATCGGCAGCATCTTTGTCGCCAGGTGCCCCGGGAGTGGGCGACCGATCGGGCGATGCGATTATTCATAAGGCACGCCGCGCCTTGCCCTCGCTCGGCGCCGAGGATGCTGCGGATGTCGAGCGGCTCCTGGGCTTGATCGAGGAGGCCCGGGACTCGCATGGTGATGCCCTGCTGAGCGGACTGTTGGCCGAGCTCGAAGATCTGCTCTTCTACACGTCGGGCTGACGACGGCACGACAGTCCCGCGATCCCGCCACAGCTTCCATGCCACCAGCGTCAACCGCCGACGAAGCGATCATTTGCCCGGTCTGTCGGGCGGTGCAGCCGCTTCAGCCGGTGTGTCGCCGCTGCACTGCCGATCTTGGCCTCTTTGTTCGAGCCGTGGAAAGCCGGCGGACGGCCAGTCGCCACCTGGCCCGCGCGGCGGAGGCCAATGACACGGCCACCGCGAATCGGCTCCGCGAATACCTCCGCTGGCTCGGCGGCCGAGAATAAGACGTCCAGCGACCCTGCCCTCCCTTCATGGCGCGGCAACCAATCGCGAAGTCGCGCCGCAGTGTCCAGCGTCGGAAGCGTCACGGGCTGCCAGGCAGATGAACCTTCCTGAAAAAGTCAGTCACCATCGGACCTTGTCACGGGCGCTCGCAAAACACGAGGCTCGGCGGCCCGATTTCTGTAAGAATGATTCCATATGGTCAGGCAATCCTCGGGTTCTTGTGCCCGCCACTCCGGCCGATGAGCCTCGGGCCGTATCACGCCGCTTCCTCTCGAGCCCCCCGTGTTGAGTCAAGACCCGATGGACATGCCGCCCCCACCCGTTGCGATCCCTCAGGCCGTCGTCGAGACCCACCACGGGATCGAGGTCGTTGACCCCTACCGTCACCTCGAAGACATGGCCGATCCCTCCGTGCAGGCGTGGGTTCGGTGCCAGGCGGATCATGCGGCGGCTGTGCTGGCGGGGATCCCGGGCCGTGATCAACTGCGGTCGCAGATTGACCAGATAGCATCCCGTGCATCGCCAGCGGTGGGTGCGATCGAGCGACTCGCCGATGGCCGACTTGTCTGCTTCAAGCAGCCTCCCGATGCCAACGTGGCGATCGTGTTCATGCGCGATCCGGCTGGCCACGAGCATGTGATCGTCGATCCGGCAACGCTGCCCAGGCCTGCCGCGGGTGGCCACGTTGCGGTGGGCTTCTTCCGAGTCTCGCCGGACGGCAGCCGGCTCCTCTACGGCGTCGCGGCATCGGGCTCGGAAGAGGAGACGCTTCGCGTCCGCGAACTGGCCACGGGGCGTGACCTTGAGTTCACCGCCGACCGGCTCGAGACGGTGTACGCCAATCCGTCCTGGCTGCCCGACAGCCGCTCGTTCACATTTTCCCGCCGCCGCGCCCTGGAGCCCGGCACGCCGCCCGACGCGACCTACCGCTTCACGCAAGCCTTTCTCTGCACGCTCGGGACCAACGGCGAGCCAGATCGCGCGACGTTCGTCTTTGGCCACGGGGCCGCTGGTTCACCCTCCATGGAGCCGATGGATTTTCCGGCAGTGATCGTGCCATCGGGATCTGCGTGGGTGATCGGGCAGGTGACGCACGGTGACGAGGCCGACATCTCGCTCTGGACAATGCCCCGGGCCGATCTTGGAAAGCCCACCGCCACGTGGCGGCCTGTTTGCACCAAGAAAGACCTCGTCACCGATTTCGCGGTGATCGGCGATACCATCTACCTCGTCACGGCGAAGGATGCTCCGCGGTTCAGGGTCATCCGCACGACGCTTTCGAATCCCGACCTCGCGACTGCCGAGACGATCGTACCCGCGGGCGAGTCGGTGGTGAGCGGTGTCGCTGCCGCGGCCGACGCGCTCTATGTGGGCGTCACCCATGGGCCAAGCCGCGGAATTCTGCGAGTGCCCTACGACCGGCCGCAGGACGCCACAACGATTGCGATGCCCGCCGACGAGCCCTCGGCCTCGATCGCCGCGGCCGACGCCACCATGACCGGAATCCTCGTGCGGGGCGGGTCTTGGATCCGCACCGGTCGAGTGCACGCATTCAATCCTGCGACAGCCACGCTCACCGACACGAGCCTCGTGCCCGTCGGTCCGTTTGATGCCCCCGAAGGCCTCATGGCCACGGAAGTTCTCGTGGAAAGCCACGACGGCGTCCGGGTGCCGCTGTCGATCATTCACTGCGCAGATCTTCGCCGCGATGGATCGAACCCCACGATCCTCTCGGGCTACGGTGCCTATGGCCACTCGACGCCGATGCAGTTCACCACGACAAACCTTGCCTGGCTCAAACGAGGCGGCATCATGGCCGTCGCCCACGTTCGCGGTGGCGGCACCTTCGGCAAGGCCTGGCATCACGCTGGCCGCAAGGTCACCAAGCCCAACACGTGGAAAGATTTTCTGGCGTGTGCGGAGTATCTGGTGCGGGAAGGCTACACATCGTCAGCCCATCTTGCCGCACGTGGCGGAAGTGCCGGCGGCATTCTCATTGGCCGTGCGATCACCGAGCGGCCCGACCTCTTCGTGGCCGCGAACATCGCCGTCGGCTGCACCGACATGATGCGGTTCGAGATGTCCCGCAACGGTCCACCGAACGTGCCCGAGTTTGGAAGCCGTGCCGACCCAGACGAGTTCCGCGGCCTCCTGGCGATGAGCACGCTCCACCACGTCTTCGACGGCACGCCTTATCCGGCGGTGCTCTTCACGCATGGCATCAACGACCCACGGGTCGAACCCTGGCAGTCGTTCAAGGCTGCTGCCCGCTTTCAAGCTGCGACCACGAGCGGTCGGCCGGTGCTCCTACGGATCGACCACGAGGCAGGGCACGGCATCGGCTCGACCCGCTCCCAGCGGCATGCGGAGATCGCCGACGTGCAAGCGTTTATTCTGTGGCAGTGTGGCGATCCGGAGTTCCAGCCGGATCATGCGTCGAACGAAACCGTCTCCGAGGCTCTCTTGAAACCATGAATCACATTCGCTGGGGTTCGCTCGTGTCACTCGTGCTCGTCGTTTGTGCGGCTTCGTTCGCGATGGCAGAGTCGTCGTCAGTGGTTCCGGGCAAAACCCACGACACGCGCGACGTCCTCGGCTGGACGCTCCATGTGAGCAAGACCCTGCTCGCCGACGAGCCCGATGCGACGGCCGAGGCCATCACCCTGCTCGAGAAGCAGCTTGCCGAGATCATCCGCGTTGTGCCGCCGGCTGCGGTCGCTGAGCTCAAGAAAACACCGCTCTGGTTTTCAGCCGAGTACCCGGGCGTGCCGCCGAGGGCTGAGTTTCATCCGGATGCCGACTGGCTTCGCAACAACGGTCGCGATCCGGCCATGGCCCGCGCCATCGAGTTCACCGATATCCGGACCTTTCCGGAGGAATGTGATCGCATGCCCAACTTCGTCCTTCACGAGCTGGCTCACGCCTACCACTTCCGAGTCCTCGGCTCCGATGATCCCGAGATCAAGGGCGCTTACGAGCGGGCCAAGGCCGCGGGGCTTTACGAGCGGGTCGAACGGCGTCACGGCGGCGACCGGCCGGCGTCGTTCGGCCGTGCCTATGCGATGACCGACGAGAAGGAATACTTCGCCGAGGCGACCGAGGCCTACTTCTCGAGGAACGATTTCTTTCCGTTCGCGCGGGAAGAATTGCGAACCTACGACCCGCGGGTGTACCAGGTGCTCGAAGCTGCCTGGGGGGTGAAGCACGAGCCCGCCCAGCCCTGACGCTGCTGTTTCCGGACGGTTTTCACGCTTGCGTTCAGGCCATTTCTTTCCTAGTCTCCCCGTCCCGCCGGGCCTTCCGGCGGAACCCCAGGGAGGTACGCTGATGGCGATGACGCTCGGGGAAATCGCGAGGCTCGTCGGCGGCACGATCGTGCGGGGCGAGGCTTGTCTGCCGATCGCCTCGGCGGCCACGCTCGATACAGCCTCGGCGGCCGACGTGACGCTCGTCGATTCCCGCGACAAGCTGCACTCGCTGGCCAAATCAGCCGCTGCTGCGGCGATCGTGCCCACAGGTTCCGGGTCGCTCGACCGACCTTCGATCGAGGTGGCTGATGTCCATGCTGCCTTCGCTGCGGTCATTGCGTGTTTCAGACCCCCCCGTGTCGCCCCACCTCGGGGGGTGAGCCCGCAGGCCTCGGTCGATCCCGCAGCCCGCGTGTCCGCCGATACTGAGATCCACCCCTTTGCCACGGTGGGCCCTGATTGCGAGATCGGTCCCGGCGTCACGATCCACTCGGGCGCCAGGCTCATGGCCGGCTGCCGTATCGGCGCGGGCACCACGATTTTTCCAAACGCGGTGCTCTACGAGAACACGATCGTGGGCGCGAGGTGCATCATCCACGCGTGCGCCGTGCTCGGTGCCAACGGCTTCGGCTACAAGGTGGCCGACGATCGCTACGTCCTTTCCGCTCAGCTTGGTCAGGTCGAGCTTGGCGATGATGTCGAGGTGGGGGCCGCCACCACCATCGACCGCGGCACCTACGGTCCGACACGCATTGGCGATGGCACCAAGCTCGACAACCTGGTGATGATTGCCCACAACTGCCGCCTCGGACGGCACAACATGATCTGCTCGCAGGTGGGTGTCGCGGGGAGTACGACCACGGGCGACTGGGTTGTGATGGCCGGCCAGGTGGGGGTTCGCGACCATGTTCACATCGGAGACAAGGCTGTGCTCGGGGCTCGCTCGGGGGTCTCGTGTGACATCGAGCCAGGGAGAACAGTCCTCGGCGAGCCAGCTATCGACGTCCGCGATCGCAAGCTCCAGCTGGCAACGATCTCGAAGCTGCCCGAGATGCGGAAGGAGCTCAAGGAGCTCGGCTTCCGGATCCAGGCGCTCGAGCGGGCATCGGCCGGGCCCGCCACGCTTCCCGATGCCGCGTGACGCTTCGCATCTATGGACGTTTGCCATCCGCTCTCCGACGCGCCGTCCCTTGACGGTGAAATGATCGGCCTCATCGCCGGCTGGGGACGATTTCCGGTTCTCGTTGCTGAGGCGATCCGACGGCGGGGCGGCCGAACAGCGATCCTCGCGATCCGCGATCACGCCGATGCGGCCCTCGCACCGCTTTCCGATGTCGCCGGGGAAGTGGGCGTGGCGAAGCTCGGGCATGCGATCGAGTTCTTCAGGCGGCATGGCGTTCGCCGGGTCACGATGGCCGGCAAGATCCATAAGGCGAAGCTCTTTGCGAGAGCCGCCTGGCTGCGTCATCTCCCGGATTGGACCGGGCTCACGACGTTTTGGCCGCATATCGTGAGCGGCCGCCGCGACAATCGCGATGATTCGCTCCTGGGGGCGATCGCAGATGCCTTTGATGTTCGAGGAATCGCCATTTGCCCGGCCACCGAGTTTGCTCCCGAGCTTCTGGCTGGAGAAGGGCTCATTGCTTTGCCGGCCGCCCGCTCTCGCGAAAGCAGCTCGCCGATGTCGCGTTTGGCTGGAAGCTTGCCAAGGAGCTTGGCCGGCTCGACATTGGGCAGACCGTCGTGGTGAAAAACCAGGCGCCGTTCGCGCTCGAGGCGATCGAGGGCACCGACGAATGCATCCGCAGGGCCGGTCAGCTCTGCCCGGCTGGCGGAATGACGGTCGTGAAGGTGGCAAAGCCTCAGCAGGATCTCCGATTCGACATGCCGACGATCGGCATCGGCACGCTCGAATCGATCCATGCCGCCGGGGCGCGAGTGCTGGCCATTGAAGCCGGGCGAACAATCCTCGTGGACCGTCCGCGCCTTGCCGACTTTGCCTGGGCCAATGGCATCACGATCGCGAGCTTTTGTGATGCCGGAGGCCAAGCCGCCATCGATTCCGCCGCCGCGGCGTGACACGGCTTATACTGCCGGCATGAAATTCTCGCGCTTGCTGCTCGCGGCAGTCTTCATCGCGTGGTCTTGGATCGGCACGACCACCGCGCGAGCCCAGGACTCGGCCGGCGCCGCGCCTGCCCCACCGTCGAAGTCGCGGCCCTCGCCCTTGGCCATCGACATGGATGTCGATACTGCGGCCGTGATTCCGCCAGCCGCAACGCATCACATGGGCCGCGAGATCGCCCAGACCATGCACTACACGGGAGCCCCCTGGCTCGTGCGCGAGAGTCGCCAGCGGGAGGAAGATTGCCGGCTTCTCCTCGAGGCGCTCGAGATCAAAAAGGGTCAGAGGATCTGTGACCTGGGATGTGGCAACGGCTTTTACACGCTCGAGCTTGCCCGCCGCGTTGGGCCCGACGGCGTGGTGTATGCCGTGGATATCCAGCCGGAGATGCTCCGCATGCTCGCTCGCCTGGCGGCGGAGGAGGGGCTCACGAACATCAGGCCGATCCTCGGAACCTTTGTCGATCCCCGGCTGCCGAAGGGCGAGGTTGATGTCGTCTTGTGCGTGGACGTCTATCACGAGTTCTCCCATCCGGAGCAGATGCTTGCCCGCATGCGGGAAAGCCTCGCGAAAGGGGGGCAGGTCGTCTTGGCCGAGTTTCGCGGCGAGGATCCAGCCGTGCCAATCAAGCCACTTCACAAAATGTCCAAGGCACAGATCCGGGCTGAACTCGAGCCGGCTGGGTTCCGGGTGGCTCGGGAATTCGACCGTCTGCCCTGGCAGCACCTTGTGTTTCTGGAAGCAAAACCGGGCCCCTGACGCCATTTTTTCCAAAAAAGGCGTTTTTTTGGGGGTGTGAAAAATCGGTTTTGGTTCGTGCGCCTCTGTTGCATCGGTTAGAGAATCGAACGATACTGACACATGTCAGGGCAACAGCCACCGGCCCCCATTTCGATGGGGATCGGGGGGCTCAGAATTACGAGGTTGCGCTCCATGTCGATCCGGCCCATGAGCTTCCGTGCGGCTGATTGCGCCGGTCGTAATCCGCGTGGCGGTTCGCTCGACCCCGCCATCGTTGCGGATTTGACCGCGGCCCCGCGCGGCGCCTCAGGCGAGATCGACACGAACTGGGTGCTTGGCTCGAATCCTGCCATGCGGCGGATCGCCAAGTCGATCCAGCGTGCCGCTGAAGTGGAATGTACGGTGCTCGTCTGCGGCGAAACCGGCACCGGCAAGGAGCTCTGGGCAAGGCTGCTCCACCGCAGCGGGCCGCGTCGGAACAAGGCCTTTGTGCCAGTCAACTGCGCGGCGCTCACGCCATCGCTGGCCGAGAGCCAGCTGTTCGGTCACGAGAAGGGTGCCTTTACCGGTGCGGCCGGGAAGGCGCTTGGTATCTTCCGGGCGGCCGAGGGAGGCTTGGTCTTTCTCGACGAGATTGGCGAGATGCCCGCGGAACTCCAGCCGAAGCTGCTCCGTGTGCTTCAGCAACGCGAAGTGCTCCCCGTGGGCGCGAGCGAACCGGTGCCGATCGATGTCCAAATCGTGGCTGCTACGAATCGCGATCTCGAGAAGGACGTTGAGAAGGGCACGTTCCGCGAGGATCTTTACTACCGGCTCAACATGATCGAGTTGCGGGTGCCTCCGCTTCGCGAGCGGCCCGAAGATATCCCGTCGTTCTTGGAATTTTTCTCGCAGAAGTTTGCCGACCGCTACCACCAGTCGGTCTGGGTTCCCTCTGCCGAGCAGCTCGCCGCATTTTGCTCGTTCGAATGGCCTGGCAATGTGCGTCAGCTCGAGCATGCGATCGAACAGGCGTACGTGCTTCAGACAGAGCCGGCGGTTCCTGTGCTGGGTTCATCACGTGCGGCTGGGTCAGGGCGGCTGCCCTGCCTCGACCTTGCGAAGCTTCGGGAGCGTGCCATCCGCGAGGCGCTCGAGGTTACCCGCGGCCACAAGGCGAACGCCGCCAAGCTGCTCGGTGTTCACGCCAACACAATGACCCGTCTGCTCAAGGAGCTTGACGGTGAGGCTGCCGCCGGCACAGCCGAGTGATTGGTCGGCCGCGATTCAGTGGGGGCGGCAGGTGCCGTCGTCACACGTTCCAGCGATCCGGTAGCGATTGCGGGCGATGAGGCGGTAGAGCCAACTCCACATCGGTAGGCTGCCTGGCAGGTGCAAGGGGATCGCCAGCGGCCAGAGGAGCGGGAGCCGCCGCGAGAGCAGTCGGAGCGATCGGACGCCTCGATAGACCTGCCCGCTCCGGTCGACCACGATCATTTCCTGCATGAGGTCTTCCAGTGGAATCTCAGGGAAGTCTTGCGCCACCCGCGGGTCGTGGAGCGAGACAAGCTCGAGACGACCAGTGACATCGAGCCGCCTGAGGATCGCGATCTGACTACGGCAGAACCGGCACTTTCCGTCGTAGAGCACGACGTCGCGATGGGGTTTGGTCGACGTCGTGAGAGTCGCGGTCATGGGAGCCAAGTCCTCGAGCCTGCCCGCTTTCAACCGCAGCCGTGGACGTGGACCAACGAGACATCCCTGGCGGCCGAGTGTCCAGCCTACTCCGACGTCTGGCCCGTCGTGGCAGGGAGGTGGCAGAAGTGCAGGATCGTCGCCGCGCCCACCGAGAGGAGTGTCCAGAGGAGTGTCCACGGCATCCAATCGGGAGCTCGAAAGACCGACTCACCTCCGCTCATGCCCACGACGACGGCCGAGTCGATGAGCAGCATCTCGACACCGACCACGCAGGCAAAGATGCCCGAGGCCAGAAAGAAGCTCTTCCACATGGTGCAGTCTGCCGGGATGCGCAGTCGGGGAAGGGTCGGAATCACCAGGCTTGCCGCCAGGGCAGGCCGAGCCTTGTCTACGGGGAGCATCGGCTTGTCAGTGGCAAAACGAGAGCGGGATGGCTGGGCGTGCGGATTGTGACGGTGCGGGTCATTCTCCGTGGCCCTTACGCTTCGGCGGCGCCCGCCGCATCGTGATCGTCGTTGGCGATGGGACGTGGAGGCCGCCGCTCGGTTGCGGTGCCAGGCACGATCTGGGGCGCGGCTGTGGACCCCTCGACCAGCCCGCGCAACTCCGACCCGTCGATGACCTCGCACTCGATCAGCCGTCGAGCGACCGCCTCGAGGGCACCTCGGCGAGCCGCGAGGATCCCACGCACGCTCTCAATCGCGGCGTCGATGATCCGCCGCACCTCTTGGTCGATCTCGCGGGCGGTCTCCTCGCTGTGGCTGCGGGCGGCCGGGAGGTCGGCACCGCCTGAGGCGAGGAACGGAGACCTCGTACTCTCCCGGTAGTTCACGCGGCCGAGCCTACTCATGCCGTAGTCCATCACCATGGCCCGAGCGAGATCGCTTGCCCGTTCGAGGTCGTTCTGAGCCCCGGTGGAGATGTCCGCATAGACCAGCTCCTCGGCGATCGTGCCCGCGAGGAGCACCTGGATGCGGCTTTCAAGCTCGCTCTGCGTGAGCAAGTAGCGATCGTCCTCGGGCCGCTGCATCGTGTAGCCGAGCGCCGCCAGTCCGCGAGGAATGATCGACACCTTGTGGACGGGATCGGTGTTGGGCAGCGAGAAGGCCACGAGCGCATGGGCCGATTCGTGGTAAGCCACGCGCTTCTTTTCGTCTTCGTGGATCACCCGTTTCTTTTTCTCGAGCCCCGCCGTCACCCGCTCGACGCCCTCGTTGAAGTCCTCCATGCCCACGGACGACTTGTTGTTGCGGGCCGCCAGCAGGGCCGCCTCGTTGACGAGGCTGGCAAGATCCGCGCCGACGAAGCCGGACGTAATACGGGCAATCTGCCCGAGCTCGACGGCCGGGTTGAGTTTGACGTTGGCCACATGCACCCGGAGGATTGCCTCCCGGCCACGAACATCGGGACGGTCGACGAGGACGTGCCGGTCGAACCGGCCGGGCCGCAGGAGTGCCGGATCGAGCGTCTCGGGGCGGTTCGTGGCCGCGAGCACGATCACGCCCGAGTTGCTGCCGAAGCCGTCCATCTCGACAAGCAGGGCGTTGAGTGTCTGCTCGCGTTCGTCATTGCCACCGACCATGCTCGAGCCTCGTGTCTTGCCGAGCGCGTCGAGCTCGTCGATGAAGATGATGCAGGGCGCCTTGGCCGTCGCCTGCTGGAACATGTCCCGCACCCGCGCGGCGCCCACGCCCACGAACATTTCGACAAAGTCACTTCCCGAAAGGCCGAAGAAGGGAACGCCCGCCTCACCGGCGATCGCCTTGGCGAGAAGCGTCTTCCCGGTTCCCGGAGGGCCGACAAGCAGAACTCCCTTGGGAATGTGGCCGCCGAGAACCTGATACTTCTCCGGGCTTCGCAGGAACTCGACGACCTCCCGCAATTCCTCGACAGCCTCGTCGATCCCGGCAACATCGTCGAAGGTGATGCCAAGATCCTCTTGGGCATACATCTTGCCGCGGCTACGGCCGAAGGCCATTGGGCTGCCGGCGCCGCCCAGCCGGCGAAGCATCAGGTAGAAGAAGACGCCAAAGAGGCCGGTCAGCACGAGCATCGGCATCCAGCTTCGCCACGGGCTCGGCGGGTCTTCGTAGCGGAAGGGCACGTTGTTTTCGTTGAGTAGCCGCTTCAGCTCCGACTCCGATGTCTCACTCGGAAGTTTTGCCGTGCGAAACCGGCGATCGACGCCGCCAGCAGGCGGAGGTGTCTCAGTGCCGATGGTGTCGTCGGTTGGGTCGCGTTCGACCGCAAGCTCGCGCAACCTCCCCGAGACTTCAAAGGCCCCAATCACTACATCACGGAGGTCGCCGAACGGAGCCGCCCGCGAAGGATCGTCCCCGGGAGTGCCCGCGAAGGATCGTCCCCGGGAGTGACCGTCAGGAAGCGATCCTGACCCGTTGCCGACGTCGCGCGGACGAGCTTCTGGAGGTCGCTGTACGAGATTCTCAGCTCTGGCGTGGTGCCAACGAGACTGATGGCGAACAAGCCGGCAACGCCAACGGCCAAGAGCGACCAGACGAGGTTGCCACCCAGGGAAGGCTTCCGATCGTTCGGCCGCCGCGACGGCTCCCGCTTCTTGGTCATGCCTGTCGTCCTGAGAGAAACTTGATCAGGGTCCAAGCGAGGGGCTAGCACCCGACAAGAAACCAATCGTATGCCGAGCCTATTCCGCAGACAAACGGGGTGCTTGTGGTAGGCATGATCCGATGGGGGGCAGCTGGCAGTCCGTTATCCGCATTGGAAGTTCCCCCTTCCGTTCGACTAAACTATTGCGGTTTCGTCAGCCCTCGGCCTGCCTCCCTTATGCCCGTTTCCCCACGCGAGCCGACCGACGGGCATGGTCTGCACCGTCCGGATGGTGGTTCAGGGGGGCGTGGCGACGTTCTGCGGGTCGCCGTCCTCGGCTCGACTGGCAGCATCGGCACGAACACCCTCGATGTCATTGCCTCATCGGGGGGCCGGCTCGTGCCCTATCTGCTCGCGGCCCACTCGCGCATCGCGGCCCTGCTCGAGCAGGCCTGGCGGCTGCGGCCGCGCTGGGTCGTGGTCACTGATCCTCTCGCGGCCAATGAGATCGGGCCTGGGAGTCTGCCGGAAGGCACTCGGCTGGCGACGGGGCCTGAGGCCCTCGACGACCTCGTCGCCGACCCTGCGATTGATCGCGTGGTGTCCGCGATCGTAGGAGCCGCCGGACTTCGGAGTACGTGGGCAGCCATCGGAGCCGGCAAGACGGTAGCGCTTGCCAACAAGGAGACGCTCGTGATGGCCGGGCCGCTCGTCATGCGGCGGGCCGCCGAGACGGGTGCTCAGATCATCCCGGTCGACAGCGAACACTCGGCCATCCATCAGGCGATCCAGTGCGGCCGGCCAGAGGAAGTCCGCCGGATCGTGCTCACCGCCAGCGGCGGCCCGTTTCGCACGACACCACGCGAGTCGCTCGCGGCCGTCACGCCGGCCGATGCGCGCTCGCGGCCGTCACGCCGGCCGATGCGCTCCGCCATCCCACCTGGTCGATGGGCCAGAAGATCACGATTGACTCCGCCACGATGATGAACAAGGCGCTCGAGCTCATCGAGGCCCGGTGGCTCTTCGGCCTCCCGGCCGACAAGCTCGCTGTCGTCGTCCATCCGCAGTCGATCGTTCACTCGCTGGTGGAATTCATTGACGGCGCCGTGATCGCGCAGTTAAGTCCACCCGACATGCGGCTGCCGATTCAGTATGCGCTGCTCTATCCGGAGCGGTGCCCATGTCCAGCGAGGCGGCTCGATTTCACCGAGACGATGCGACTCGACTTCGAGCCTCCCGACTTCGAGCGGTTTCCCGCGGTGCGTCTCGGCCTCGAGGCGGCGGCCCGCGGTGGCACCGCCGGTGCTGTGCTCAACGCGGCGAATGAAGAGGCGGTACGCGGGTTTTTGGCCGGTGAGCTACGGTTTACCGACATTGCGGAGATCTGTGAGCGGCTCTTGGATGAACATCCTTATCCTTATCACGAGGCTCCTACGCTCGATGACGTCCGCCGTCTCGACGCCTGGGCCAGGCAGGAGGTTGGAAAGTGGGCGTGTGTATGACAGGTTGTGGGCTGCTTGCAGCGACGACGTGGTGGATTCTCCAACCATCGAGTTGGCTCGTGATTCTTCAGGTGGCCGGCGGCCTGGGATTTGTGATCTTCGTCCACGAGCTTGGGCACTTTCTTGTGGCCAAGGCTTGCGGCGTGAAGTGCGAGAAGTTTTTCCTCGGCTTTGATGTGGGGGGACTCAAGCTCCTCTCCTTCAAGTGGGGCGAGACGGAGTACGGCATCGGCGCGCTGCCGCTGGGCGGCTACGTGAAAATGCTCGGCCAGGATGACAACCCGGCCGCGGCCGCCACCGAAGCCGAGCGAGCCCGGGCCGCAGGGCCTGGAAACGCGATATCGTCTGGCGACTTGCCGCCAGAGCCGACCGGCGGCCCGCATCCCGCATGGGATCCGCGGAGTTATCCCGCCCAGAGCGTGCCGAAGCGCATGGCGATCATCTCGGCGGGCGTGATTATGAACGTGATTTTTGCGTTCCTGATGGCGTCACTCGCCTTTGGCCTGGGCGTTCGCGAGATGACCTGCACGATCTCGAGCGTGCGCACCGGGGGAGCGGCCTGGCGGGCTGGCCTGCGGACGGGCGACGAGATAGTGAAAATCGGTGACCGGGACAATCCGATCTTCAACGACCTCCGGCACGGAGTGACCGTCGGCAACGCGACCAAGGGCATCGATTTCACGATCCGCCGCCCGCCAGCTGTTGAAACACGGACGGTCACCCTTCGCCCCGACACCGACTTGGGTGCGCCGACGATTGGCGTCACGAGCCCCTTTTCACTGACTCTCCCGGCTGACTTCGGGAAAGGTCTGCCGGGTGCAGCGGGCCAAGCGGAGCCACCCTTTGAGTCAGGAGACACGGTTCACTCGATCGACGGCGTCACGATCGACACCTACGCCGAACTGCTCGCGGCACTTTCGCGCAAGGCGAGCGAGTCTGTCACGCTCGGGGTGGAGCGGCGAGGCAAGGAATCGAAGAAACCTGAGCGTCTCGAGATCGTCGTGCCGCCGCAGCGACGGCGAGGGATAGGGCTTGGGCTTGTCGCCGGAGTCATTGCGGCAGTCCAGGAGGATTCTCCCGCCGCCGATGCCGGCATCACGACCGACGACGAGATTCGCCTTGTCGATGGCGAGCCCACAGCAGATCCGCTCACGCTCGACGCTCGGCTTGCACCGCGTGCCGGTGAGTCGGTCGTGCTCACCATTGCCCATGAGGGGAAGGCCGACCGCGACGTAAGCGTTGTGCCGCGCGAAGTGAACTGGCGAGATGATGAGACGACCGGCATCGGCTGCCCGGTGTCAATTCCCTCCATCGGCGTGGCCATCACCGTGCTGCCCACGGTGGCTGAGGTTGCCGCTGGCAGCCCTGCTGCCGGCTTGGGCATCAAGCCCGGCGACCGGCTCGCACGTGCGACGTTTCTTCCACCTGGAGGCGAAAAGCCAGGAGATGGGGTGCCCCTCACGAATGCGGAACCGAACTGGCCGGCGGTGATGGCCGTGCTCCAGGACGTGCCGAAGGGGACCAAGCTCCGTCTCGATGTAGTGACCGAACACGACGGGTCGCGTCAGATCGACATCGCCCCTGTGGAAGCCGAAGACTTGTTCGTCACGGACCGAGGGCTCGTCTTCGAGCCGGTCTACCGCGTTGTGAAGGCGGGCTCACTCGGCGAGGCCTTCCGCCGCGGCCTCCGGAAGACGGGCGAAGACCTCCTGCTTGTCTACAGCTTCCTGGGAAAACTCACGAGCAATGAAATCAGCCCGCGGCTTCTTGGCGGCCCGATCGAGATCGCGAAGCAGGCGGGCAAGTCGGCCGAGGAGGGGTTTGGCCGGCTCTTGCTGTTCTTGACGATGCTCTCGGCGAACCTGGCCGTCGTCAACTTCCTGCCGATCCCCGTCCTCGACGGCGGTCACATGGTGTTTCTGCTGTACGAAATGGTCTTCCGAAAGCCACCGAGCGAAACGGTGGTCGCAGCGCTTTCCTACCTCGGGCTTGGCCTCATCCTGTCGCTCATGCTGTTTGTCTTCGGGCTCGACCTTGGGCTGATCCCGCGGCGGTAGTCCGTGGCGTGGCTCGGGCAACCCCTCGTGGGTTCCACCCTGGTGTGTCCGAGAGCGGGCTTACCTGCGGGTAGTCGTCGCGGGGTGGTGCGTTTACTGCCGATCGACGCCCGTATCGAGGACCGCAAGAAAAGCCTTTTGCGGGATGTCGACGCTGCCGACGCTCTTCATCCGCTTCTTGCCTTCCTTCTGCTTGGCCCAGAGTTTTTTCTTGCGCGAGATGTCGCCGCCGTAGCACTTGGCCGTCACGTTCTTCCGCATGGCCGAAATCGTCTCACGGGCGATGATCTTGGTGCCGATCGCTGCCTGGATGGCGATCTCGAACATGTGCCGGTCGATCTCGGTCCGCAGCTTCTTGACGATGGACCGACCGCGACGGTCAGCATCTCGCCGATCACAGATGATCGACAGGGCATCGACCGACTTGCTCGCCACCAGGATATCGAGCCGCACGAGATCGGCCTGAAAATACCCGACCAGCTCGTAATCCATCGTGCCATAGCCGCGGGTCACACTCTTGAGCTTGTCGTGGAGGTCGTAGATCACGTCGCCCAGCGGCAAGTCATAGGTGAGCATCGCGCGGGTAGGGGAGAGGTATTCGGTCTTTAGGAACGTGCCTCGCCGGTCGGTGCAGAGCTGCATCACCGGGCCGATGTGCTCGACGGGCACGAGGAAGTTGGTCCGCACGATCGGCTGCCGGAACTCCTCAATCTGGCCGGAGTCGGGGACGTCCTGCGGATTGGTGATGTTGATCGTCGTGCCGTCAGATTTCAGGATCTGGTAGGTGACGTTGGGGGCCGTCTGCACAAGGTCGAGATCAGCCTCCTGCTCGAGTCGCTGCTGGATGATCTCCATGTGAAGAAGCCCGAGGAAACCACATCGGAATCCGAATCCGAGGGCCTCGCTGCTCTCCGGAGCGTATTCGAACGAGGGGTCGTTGATCGCGAGCTTCTCGAGCGCGTCCCGCAGTTCCTCGAAGTTCTCGCCGTCGCTCGGGTAGAGACCGCAGTACACCATTCGCTGCGGCGGCTTGTAGCCGGCCAGGGCCGGCGCCGCCGCGTCACCCGGGATCGTCACCGTATCACCAACGTGGACTTCCTTGACGTCCTTGATGTTGCAGACGAGATAGCCGACCTGCCCTGCGACGAGCTCTTCGCAGGGCCGTCGGTGGGGCACGAACTGCCCGAGTTCGAGCACTTCGAACGTTGTTCCCATGCGCAGGAAGCGAATTTTCTGCCCCTTGCGAACCGTGCCGTCTACCAGCCGCACATACGTGATCGCGCCACGGTAGCTGTCGTAGTGGCTGTCGAAGATCATCGCCCTCAGCACCGCGTCGGGATCGCCCTGTGGGATTGGAATCCGCTCGATGATCGCAGCGAGGAGGTCATCGACTCCGAGGCCGGTTTTGGCGCTGACCTTGAGCACCTCGGCTGAGTCGATAGCCAGGCTCTGCTCCATCTCGGCGAGCACCTCATCCACCCGAGCATGGACGAGATCGACCTTATTGATGACCGGCACGATCGTGAGATTCTGGCTGGTGGCCGCGTAGGCGTTGGCCATCGTCTGGGCCTCGACGCCTTGGAAGGCGTCCACGAGCAGAAGCGCTCCCTCGCAGCAGGCCAGGCTCCGTGACACTTCGTAGTGGAAATCGACGTGGCCAGGGGTATCGATCAGGTTGAGCTCGTAGGTTTCGCCGCCGAGCCGGTATTCCATCCGCACGGCTCGGGCCTTGATCGTGATGCCTCGCTGCCGCTCGAGATCCATGTCGTCGAGCATCTGCTCCTTGAGCTGCCGCCTCTCGACCGTTCCAGTGGCTTCGAGCGCTTCGAGCAGGCGATCGGCAAGCGTGCTCTTGCCGTGGTCGATGTGGGCGATGATCGAGAAATTACGAATGTGGCGGCAGTCGATAGGCATAGACGACGATTGTAGGTGCTTGTCGCAGCTGGTGTAACGGGCGCGCGCCGCGGTGGGCGGGGAGGTGGGTCAACGCGGTTGGTGGGGGCGAGGGGCTTGTATGCGGTCGAGAAAACCTGGCGCCACACCCAACCACATCCACGCTAGCGATGCTGACGGGCCAAGCGAGCCAGGCCGGCGGCGCCGATCGAGCCGGCGTCGCCACCAAGACTCGCGTAGCCAATGACCGTCTTGGCCGCGAGTGTTGGGAACGCTCGCTGGCGCACTTCATCGTGAATGCGAGCGAGAAATGCACGCCCCACGGGAGCTGTGTTGCCACCAAACGTCATCGCGCCGCCGATCATGACGGCCGCGGGATCGATCACGTGGAGGAGCGTCACGACCCCGATTCCCAACCACCGAGCTGTCTCCATGACGAGCTCGGTGGCAAGTGGATCACCGGCCTCAGCTTCGCGGCCTATGAGGATCGGCGTGAGGGATTCCCCGCTGGAGAGCGCTTTCGTGAGTGATCCTGTGGCACCCGCAGCGACCGCCTCGGTTGCCCGCGCGACAAGCGACTTGGCACTCGAGTACGCCTCGAGATGGCCGCGTTGCCCGCAGGGGCACAGACGGGCTGATGGCGACGGGTCCACGATCATGTGGCCGCACTCCGAGCCGTGGCTATGCGCGCCCTCGACGTTGGTATCTCCGATGATGATTCCGCCGCCAACGCCGGTGCCGAGGGTGAGGAGCACGAGCGAGTCGAAGTCGCGGCCTGACCCGACCCAAAACTCGCCGTAGGCGGCGGCGTTGGCGTCGTTGGCGAATGTCACCGGCAGACCGCAATGGGCAGCCACTCGATCCCGAAGTGGAAAGTCGTCCCAGCCGACAAGGTTGCCAGCTCGGACAATCGTGCCCGCAGTGAGATCAAGCGGGCCCGGCGAGCCGACTCCGACTGCTGCGATGTCGGTCGTGGCCAATCCCACCTGCCGTGCTAGGCGATGGACGGCCTCTCCCATGCGGGCCGCGGCGTCCTCCGGGCCGCGATCGGCGTGGGTCTTCTCGGTGTGGTACTTGAGCAACTGGCCACGATCGTCCACGAGGGCCGATTTAATGTTCGTGCCTCCGAGGTCGACGCCCGCGAAGAATGGACGCCGAGGTCGACGCCCGCGAAGAATGGACGAACGGCCTCGGCAATGGGCGTGAGCGTGCGCGAGGGGTTCATGGGTTGGCCGCCATCGGCAGTCGGTCCGTCTCGACCGGCGGGGTGTCGCTCGTGCAGGCCTTCATGAACTCCACGAGATCGGCTCGCTCCTGCTCAGTCAGATTCAGCGGTTTGATCTTGTCGCTCAACGATGGATTCGGATGGCCCCCTTTGTCGTACCACGCCACCACCTCTTCGAGCGTGGCCAGGGAGCCGTCATGCATGTAGGGTGGGCTGAGGGTGACATTCCGCACCGTCGGTGTCTTGAAGGCGCCCGTATCCTTTTCGTCTTTTGTGATGGCGAAGCGGCCGAGATCGGGCGCTTCGACGGCCATCCCGACACCGAGGTTGTGATACTTCTCGTCGGCCAGATTGGCCCCGACATGGCATGCGGAGCAGTTGGCCTTGCCGAAGAAAAGGTCGCGGCCGCGGATTGCCGACTCGCTCATGGGGTGAGCCTCGGCGGCCGCCTTCGCCTCGGCATACTTGGCCGCAAGCTCTTCGTCATCGGCGATGTCGTCTTCGTCCATCCTCGTGAAGGGGAGGAGCTGTTCGTAGAAATCGAACGGGGATGGTTGGGTCACGATCACCCGCTCGAACGATGCGAGTGCCTGGCCGACGCGATCGATCGTGAGCTCACCGAAGATCGCCTCGAACTGCCTGGTGTAGACCGGAGT
>Ga0163151_10002807_pt1 | contig 26144 bp, 22 predicted proteins | sample OliLakLV19MP5IB2_FD_145596 | JGI IMG/M metagenome (GOLD analysis project Ga0163151, IMG submission 145596) | Freshwater microbial mat bacterial communities from Lake Vanda, McMurdo Dry Valleys, Antarctica - Oligotrophic Lake LV.19.MP5.IB-2 | ecosystem: Environmental > Aquatic > Freshwater >...
ATTCCGCACCGGCCGTTGCTCCGCTCTGCAAGTAGGAGAGTCCCAGGTTGTACTGTGCAGCTGCAGAACCGGCATCCAGCGCAATGGCCTGCTTGTGTGAGGCGATCGCAGCGGCAAACTTCGCCGCGTTATGGAGGACGACGCCGAGGCACAGGTGCGCTTGCGCAAAGAGCGGATCTGCACGAATGGCGTCGCGGTAGCAGCGCTCGGCTTCATCGATCGCGCCGGATTCTTCCGCAGCCATGCCGCGTTCGACAAGGCGCTGCGCATCCTCCCCGCCGGTTTCAGGCGGAGGCGAGGAAGAGTCATGCAGAAGCCGCCCGAGAAATCTGCGGATCGCGAGCATGTACCAGCTCATCGCCGGGGTTGGCTCCGTTAGATGATCAGCAGCCGTACCACTGAGTCGATGAAATCGTCAGCATAGCCACCGTCGCGCAGGCGCCACTTGACCCGGTTCGCGAACTTCGCCTTCTGGTAGATGTTGTAGCCGGACGAGGAGTACAAACGCCGATGGCGGTCGATCATGGTGGTCAGTTTCGCGACCTGCTTCTTGCGGGCCGCGCCGGCTGGCGCAAGCTCCTCCTTTGGAATCAGCCGCTCGATTTCCCCGACCGCCTCATCGGCCTGGGACTCTGCGCCTTTTGCATCCAGCCATTTCAACATGTGGTCGCCGTGCTCCCCGTGTAAACGGGGGCGATTATACGCGGTGCGGCTATACTTGCCGGCCACGCGGCAGCCTTGATCCCGGACTCCAACTGCCGCGATATCGGAACTGGCAAAAGCGTCGCAGGTCACCCATTCTGCAGCCGGGCTGTACAGATGAACGTAGCAAGACATGCCGCCGATTTGATCGACGCCGGAATCGCGGCGGAGTCTCGCGGCGACCCCGCCGGGGCAGAGCGTCTTTTTCGCCAGGCCCTGGCGATCGCCCCTGCGTCGGCAAGGGCCCACATGAATCTCGGCATCGCGCTTCAGGCAAAGGGCGAGTTCTCCGCGGCTGCCGCAGCCCATGCAGAAGCCATCAGGCTCGACCCGGTGCTTGCGCATGCCCGCTACAACCTTGCACTCGCTTGCGTAGCTCAGGACGATTTTGATAAGGCGGAGAAAGAGTTCCGCGCCGCCCTGCGTCTGCGGCCGGAGTTTCCCGAAGCCTGGGTGGGTTTGGCCGAGGTGCTGGAGTCCAAGGGATGCGACCAGGAAGCGCTGGCGGCATTGGAGGCTGCAATTTCGCAGCGACCCCAGTATGCCGGTGCGCTGTTCAACCTGGCGGTATTGCTGCGAAGGATGGGACGCCTCGACGAAGCGGAAGCGCTATTGCGCGGGGTTCCTGAGGATCACGCCGAGTATGCGAACGTGTTGACCGCCCTCGCTGCGACTTTGCGCGACCAGGGGCGCATCGAGGAGGCTGTCGAGGCCATGCGCATCTGCGTCGAGCGGGCGCCCGATTCCGGGGTAGCGCAAAGCGAACTGCTGTTCACGCTGGGATTTTTCGACCGGATCGGCGCCGAAGGACTTTTCGCCGAGCACTTCTGGGCCGGATGTCGCGCGGAAGCCGAAGTAGCGGCGTGGTGTACCGAGTTTCCCAACCCGCCAGACCCGGACAGAATCCTGAACGTAGGCTATCTCTCGGGCGACTTTTCCGGGACTTCGGTGGCGCTGTTCACGCAATTCCTGTTTGAGCGCCACAGCCGCGAACGAACCAAGGTGTTCGCTTACTCGTCGACCCCACTGCATGACGAGACGACGGCAAGGTTTGTCGCGTCGGCGGACGCGTGGCGCGACCTGCGCGCACTGCCGGATGCCGCGGTCGCAAAGGCGATCCTGGACGATCGGATCGACGTGCTGGTCGACCTCACCGGACACACGAGCCACAGGCGCATCGGGGTGCTGGCCGGACGCGCCGCCCCCGTGCAGATGACGTGGCTCGGGTATATCAGCACAACCGGGCTTACGCGCGTCGATTACCGGATCTCCGACCCGGTCGCAGATCCTGTCGGCTTGTCCGAATCGCTGCACACCGAGCGGCTGCTGCGCATGCCGTACAGCCAATGGTGCTTCCGCCCACCGCGGAGGGCCCGCGAGATGGAAGTCTCGCGCGATCCCTCTTCGCGTGCGTTCACGTTCGGGTCCTTCAACCAGTTTGCGAAGGTCAACGGTGCAACAGTCGCACTGTGGGCCGAAGCGCTGGTCGCCGCGCCGTCGGCGCGCCTGCGGGTGGTCGGAGTTCCGCGAGGCAGGGCGTCCGAGACGCTCGCTCGCGCGCTGAAGTCTGCGGGCGTGGACCGGTCGCGAGTGGATCTCGTCGAGCGGGTAGCGATGGAGGACTACTACGGGGAGTTCGCGCGCGTCGATGCCTGCCTGGACACCACGCCCTACAGCGGCGGGACCACGACTTGCGACGCGCTTTGGATGGGTGTGCCTGTAGTGACGCTCGCCGGGGAAAGATCGATGTCGCGCAGTGCCGCCAGCCTGATGACGACCGTAGGGCGACCCGACCTCGTTGCCCGGACACCGCAGGAATTCGTTGCCATTGCCACGCGCCTGGCGTGGGCCGGTGAGTGGTCCACCGCATCGCGGGCGGGATTGCGGGCGAGCATGCTCGCGTCGCCGCTCATGGACGAACCCGGGTTCACCGCGGACCTGGAAGACTTGTACCGAAATGCCTGGCGCGATTGGTGCGGCATTGCTCGCTGAAGCGCTGTGATTGCCAGGTCTGCGCGTTCAAGCCTCGCACCAGGCTCGCCACATCTTCCGGTACTCGTTTTCGAGTGCGCGTGCAAAGCGGGCTTCATCCCGCAGCGGCGATGCCGAAACCAGCCCGCGGATCGTTTCACGCAAGCGAACCAGCCGGCCACTGTCGTTCGCAAGGCCAACTGCCAGCGACAGGTAGTCGTCGACGTTGCGGGCAACCAATGATTCGAGGCCGACGTTGGCCAGAATGCTGGCTCCAACGCGGGCGCTATGACGATCCCCAGCAATGTTAATCACCGGGACGCCCATCCAGAGCGCCTCGAGCGTGGTCGTGGTGCCGTTGTAGGGGAAAGGATCGAGGCCGATGTCGATCTCATGGTAGCGGGCCAGGTGCGTTGCGAACTCGCCGTCCATGGGAAGGATCGACAGGCGTTCGGCGCCGATGCCGTGTTGCGCGAATTCACCCAGCATGCGATTTCGAGCACGCGTGTCGCTCAGCCCCGTCGCCTTCATGAGCAGGCGGCTCGATGGCAAGCGCTCGAGCAGGCGAGCCCAAACGGCCACCACTTCGCGCGTGATCTTCGAGAGGACGTTGAACGAGCCGAAGGTGACGTAGCCTTTTGCAAGGTGCGGCGAAGCCTGGACTTCCGGAGCTTCCTTCGCCGGCCGGAAGCACAGGAAGGTCTCCGGCAGGCGGGCGAGTTTCTCGCTGTGGATCCGGTCCTGCTCCCCTGTCGGATCGGCATGCACGTCGGTCAGCCGCCAGTCCATCGCCTCGATGCCGGAAGTGTTTGGATACCCGAGGTACGTAACCTGGACCGGCGCCGGCTTGAGCGCGAAGAGGCCGAGACGGCCCCTGGAAGTGTGACCGGCCAGGTCGACGAGGATATCGATGCCGTCTGAACGAACGAGCTCTGCCGCATCGATGTCGCCTGTTGCAGCGATGTTGCGCGCTGAATCCGAAAGGCCCATGAGTCGCTGCGTCATGCCGTCCGGGGTGGCTACGTTGGAATAGCAGATGACCTCGAATCCGGCGCGGTCGTGTGCTGCAAGCACCGGTTCGATGAAGTACGCAACAGAATGGCGCCTGAAATCGGGAGACACGTAGCCGATGCGCAGCTTCCGCCCGGGATCGCGGGCATTTGCGTGTGGCTTGCGGAAAGCGGCAAGGGGCGTTTCGTGGCGGAGCGCCCATTCGCGATGCTCGCTGAACAACTCGGTACGCGAAAGACGTTCCGTGCAATTGAGCGTGAACAACAGGTTGCTGTGCGCAGCATGAAAGCCGGCATCCAGCGCCACCGCGCGACGGAAACTCTCTTCCGCTTCCTCGATCCGCCCAAGCTCCCTGAGGGCGCTGCCCAGGTTGCTGTGCGTCGCGGCGGATCGCGCATCGATCTCCAGTGCGGCACGGTAGGCAGCCTCCGCCTCGGAGAGCCTTCTTTGCGCCTGAAGGACGTTTCCGAGGTTGGTGTGCGCTTGGTAGGCGGCAGGATCGAGCTCGATCGCCCGCCGAAAACTCGCCTCCGCTTCGGGCAATCGGCCGAGTGCCTCCAGCGCGATGCCACGGTTGAAGTGGGCATGGGGAAAATCCGGCCTGAGCAAGGTTGCTTCGCGGCAGCTCTTCTCTGCTTCGGATGCGAGGCCACGCTCCTGCAGCAGCACGCCGAGACCGTTGTGCGCTTCTGGATACTCGGGATGCAGTTCAATTGCCCGCCGGTAACAGGCTTCGGCCCTCTTCGGGCGGCCGAGGCCGGCCAGCAGGTAACCGAGGTTGCCGTGGGCTTCATGGAACTCGGGCCTGAGTTCGATGGCACGCTGGAAACTTGATTCGGCCTCGCCCGGCCTTCCGAGCGCCTGCAGCGCCACGCCGAGGGTGTTGTGCGTCTGCGGGTCATCGGGCGCGCCCTTCAAGGCCTTCTCCAGCGCCGGCACCGCTTCCCCGAAGCGCTGCTGGAGTGCGAGAACGATCCCCAGCGAACGCCAACCCAACGCGTAGTCCGGCCAGACCCGGACCATCTGCGCCGCGACGGACTCCAGTTCGGCGTGCCGATCGGCCGAGGCGTAGAGCGCGGAGAGGTCGATCTCGCGCAGCCTCGCTTCAGCCGCCTCCGGCTGGCCCAGCTTTCGCAGCAGCACGCTCGCGTTGAACTGGGCGCCGACATAGTGCTCGCGCTGCCGGCTCGCCGTATCCAGCGCCCCGAGCGCGTCCCGGTCGCGCCCAAGCGCTTCGAGCGCGTTGGCCAGGCCCACCCAGGCTTCGGGGAACTCGAGGCGCAATCGCACGGCTTCGCGAAACTGTTCCTCGGCCAGCGCGAACTCGCCGGTCTCGAGGCAGGCCAGCGCGAGGTTGTAGCGCGCCGCGGCATGGCCCGGATCGAGCGCAATCGCCTGGCGGTGCGAGGCGAGCGCGGAGGCGAGCTCGCCCGTGGCGTGCAGCGCGATTCCAAGGTTCATGTGGGCCGGGGCGAAGCGGGGTTCGGCTTCGATCGCCCTGCGGTAGCACTGCAGCGCCTCCTGCGTGCGGCCCGAGCTCTCGGCGGCGATGCCTTGGTCGACCAGCGACTGCGCGGTGGCGGCTGCACCCTCGACCCCGGGCGCGGCCGCCGCTTGCTTCCTGAAAAACTTACCGATCGAGAGCATGGTCCGCTGGCCTTTCAGGAATGGGCGCCGGCTTCGTCACACCAGTTCAGCCACATCTGCCTATAGGCGTGCTCTACCGCCCTCGTAAATCCGATCTCATCCCGCACAGGGGAAGCCTGCATTCGCTCTCGCATGGTCTTACGCAACGAAGCCAGTCTGGCCCTGTCCGTCGCGAGGCCCTCGGCGATCGACAGGTACTGATCCACGCTCGTGGCAATCAATACGCCCAGGCCCAGGTTGGAAAGGATACTCGCACCCACGCGCGCTGCATGCCGGTCGCCTGCGAGGGTCACAACCGGAACCCCCATCCATGCGGCTTCGAATGTCGTGGTGGTTCCGTTGTAGGGGAAAGTGTCCAGCCCGATATCCACCTGGTGATAGGTCTCGAGGTGCGCATTGAAGTTGCCGACCTTGCCGAGAAGGATGAGGCGGTCCTGATCGATGCCGTGGGTCGCGAATTCCACAACCAGACGTCCGATCCCGGCCGAGCCGCTCAATCCGGATGCCTTGAGCATCAGGCGGCTACCGCGTACGCGCTGCATCAGCCGGGCCCAGGTCGCAATGACCTCCGAGGTGATCTTTGGAAGCGTATTGAACGAGCCGAACGTCAAGTAGCCGCGGTCAAGCGACGGTGGAGGTCCGATTTCGGGTGCACTGTCCGGCGGCTGGAAACACAGGAAGGTGCGCGCCAGCCGAACGAGCCTCTCGGTGTGAATGCCGTCTCCTTCTCCAGGAGGATCCGCGTGGACGTCGGTGAGGCGCCAGCCGATCGCGCCGAGTCCCGTGGTGTTCGGATAGCCGAGATAGGTGACTTGAGCTGGCGCGGGCTTTAGCGCAAACAGGCCGAGCCGGCCTCCCGAAGTATGTCCGGCGAGATCGACCAGGATGTCGATGCCATCTTCGCGAACCATGTCTGCGGCATCCGCGTCGCTCATGGAGGAAATGTCGCGAGCAAAGTCCGAAAGCCTCAAGAGGTGCTCCGTCATTGCGTCCGGGGTCGACACGCTCGCGTAGCTAAAAACCTCGAAATGGTTCCGGTCGTGCCGTGCGAGCAGGGGTTCGATGAAGTACGCAACCGAATGACGGCGAAAATCGGGGGACACGTAGCCGACTCGGAGCTTGCGTTGCGGCTCAAGCTTATTCGAGTGGGGCAGACGCCGCGCGGCGAGCGGTGCCTCGTGCCGTCGCGCCCACTCCAGGTGTTCTTTGAACAACTCGGCTGGCGACAGCCGGTTCGTATAGTTGAGCGTAAACAGCAGATTGCTGCGCGCTTCGCGGAAATCAGGGTCGATCTCGAGCGCACGCCGAAAACTCGCCTCCGCTTCCGGCACGCGGCCAAGGGAATACAGCGGAACTCCGAGATTGCCATGCGCCACATGGGAATCCGGTTTAAGTTCGAGCGCGCGGCGATAGCAGGCTTTTGCTTCGGCATATCGCCCAAGTGTTTGAAGTGCGACCCCAAGACTGTTGTGGGTGACGTAGTCTTCCGGCGCGAGCGTTAGAGCGAGGCGAAAGCTCGCTTCTGCTTCGGTTGCTTTGCCGCAGGACTGCATCACCCTGCCAAGGCTGTAGTGGGCGCTCCAGGAATCCGGCGCGAGCTCCACGGCTCGGCGGCAGCTGGCTTCAGCCTCGGAGGTCCGCCCAAGACTCTGCAGGAAAATGCCCAGATTGTTGTGCGCCTGGTGGAAATCAGGGTCGACCCCCAGCGCGCGACGGTAGCTCGATTCGGCCTCCGAAAGCCGATGCAGGTCCCGTAACGCGTTTCCAAGGTTGTTGTGTGCCTCTGGAAAATCCGGTTTGAGCGCGAGCGCGAGAGTGTAGGTTGCCACCGCCTCCGAAGGCCGCCCCGTGCTTTGGAGGATGGTGCCCAGATGATTCAGAGTCTTGCAGTCAGCCGGTTCGACGTCCAATGCGCGGCGAAAACTCGTTTCTGCTTCGGGTGATCGGCCGAGGACGAGCAAGAACCTCCCGAGGTTGGCATGGGCCTCGTGGAAATCGGGATGCAGTGCGATGGCGCGGCGGAAGCTCGCCTCTGCTTGCGTGTGCTGTCCGAGCGCCTCCAGCGCCACGCCCAGGGTGTTGAGCGTTTGCGGGTCATCGGGCACGCCCTTCAAGGCTTTCTCCAGGGCCGGCACGGCCTCCCCGAAGCGGCTTTGGAGGGCCAGCACGATCCCCAGGGCCCGCCAGCCCAGGGCGTAGTCGGGCCATACCAGGACCATCTGTTGCGCGACAGACTCCAGCTCGGCGTGCCGATCCGGTGAGGCATACAGCGCAGACAGATCGATCTCGCGCAGCCGTGCTTGTGCCGCCTCCAGCCGGCCCATCTTTTGCAGCAGCACGCTCGCATTGAACTGGGCGCCGGCGTAGTGTTCGCGCTGCCCGATCGCGGTATCCAGCGCCGCCAGCGCGTCCGGGTCGCGCCCCCGGGCTTCGAGCGCCTGCGCCAGGCCCACCCAGGCTTCGGGGAACTCGAAGCGCAATCGCACCGCTTCGCGAAATTGCGCTTCCGCCTGCGCCGGCTCGCCGGCCTCAAGACAGGCCAGCGCGAGGTTGTAGCGCGCCGCGGCATGACCCGGGTCCAGCTCGATCGCCTGACGGTGCGAGGCGAGCGCGGAGGCGAGCTCCCCCAGGGCGTGCAGCGCGATTCCCAGGTTCATGTGCGCCGGCGCGTACCGGGGATCGGCCTGGATCGCACTGCGGTAGCACTGCAGGGCCTCCTGCGTGCGACCCGAGGCTTCGGCGGCGATGCCTTGATTGACGAGAGCTTGCGCGCGGCGCAACTCGACCTCAGGCGCAAACGGGCCCGCGGAATCGAGTTCGAAGAGCTTGCGGATCGACGGCATGAGTAAGTCCAGGCAATTGCTGATCAACTGTCCGCGCGGAACGAAGGGAGAACGCGATTTCCTCCAGTCGAGCGCGTTCCGTCGATCGCGTGGTCACGTTGGCAATTTGCCCGAATATGACTTATAACGGGACCGACCAGCGAAAAGCTGCACTGCAATTGCGACAGCGTGATGAAGAAAATTGCAATCCTACAGTCCAATTACATCCCTTGGAAAGGCTACTTTGACCTGATCGCCGCAGTCGACGAATTCATTCTGTATGACGACATGCAATTCACCAAAAACGATTGGAGAAACCGCAACAAGGTAAAGACCTCGAAGGGCCTGGAATGGATTACGGTCCCCGTGGGACAGAATATCCGGCGCCGGATTCGCGATGTGGTGCTTCCAGACGAACCTTGGCAGGAGAGGCATTGGAAGACTCTCGAGACAAATTACCGCCGTGCCCCCCACTTTGCGCAAGTGGCCGCATTGATCGAGCCGATATATCGGCAAAGACGGTACTCGCGGTTGTCGGCCCTCAACCGGGAGTTGATCGAAGCCGTGTGCGCCTACCTGCACATCACCACTAGGATACGCAACTCCTGGGACTATCAATTGATCGACGGAAAGACCGAACGCTTGGCGGACCTGTGTGCACAGGCCGGAGGGACGGAGTACGTGTCAGGCCCGGCCGCCAGGGACTACATCGATGAGAGGGCTTTTGCAGGATGCGACATCAGGCTTACGTGGTTCGACTACGACAATTACCCCGAATACACGCAGTTGTGGGGTAAATTCGAGCATCGGGTGACGATTCTCGACCTGCTTTTCAATTGTGGCCGCGACGCAGTGCGTTACATGAAGTCCTTCGCGTGACCAACGGCGGGAAGCGCTCCTGATTTTTGCATTTCCTATCCCAGTTCCAGCTTGCGTTCCAGTATTCGCAGCGGATTGCCAATGGCGGACGCTTCGTTCGGGATATCCCGCGTAACCACGCTGCCGATTCCCAAACGCGCACCGCGTCCGATGTGTCTGCGCTGTGACACCAGCGTACCTGCGCCGAGGAAGGTTTCCGCGCCGATCGTGACATGCCCTGCCAGCACGACTCCGGGCGAAAGATATGCTGCATCTCCCACGGTACAGTTATGGGAGATTACGACAGAGTTGTTTAGCAGGACGCCATTGCCCAGCTCCACTTCCTGATCGAGATTGCACATCGGAAAGACGATGCAGCCCTCGCCGATACGGCATGTGGGATGCACGTGGCAGCTGGGATGCACGAACGACGGTGCTCGCCGGCCCGCTTCGCGGAGTTCCAGCAAGATCTCCGCTTTGCGCTGCAAGCGGAGGTAGCCGAGACCGACGTAAAACTCAAGGTTCGCGAAACGCGCATCGAGATAGCTGTCGAACGGGAAGATATTCTCACTTCCCTGGGCATTCACCAGGTCATCGAAGAACAAAAAATCCTGTGTCGCATGCAATTCGGAAAGCAGACCCACAATCTGCCGGCCGAGCATGCCGAAGCCAATGATTCCAATGGTCATGATTGTCGATCGGGTAGGCTCACTTGGTCGCCACGAATCCCAAGTATTTGAACAGGTTGCGAGAGGCGGGCAGCGCACTCTGGAGCGATTCGTTCACAATTTCTGCGTGACGAAAGCGCTCTTCGCGCGGAGCGCCTTCGCGATTGATCATGAATCCTTCGCCAAGGAACCAGTGGTAATAAAACTCGACCTGCGAGAAGCCTGCCTCGCGCAACAGCCGCTGAAGCTCCTCTTGCTTGAATCCACCCGCGATATCCTTGCCGAACTCGGCATGGTTGAAAGTGTCGCGCGAAACGCCGAACCTTTCCTCAATTTCTTCGTCCTTGAATGTCACCGCTTCGATTTCGCGTTGTACCAGCGGGTGATAAGCGCCGCCGCGTTCGAGCCGGTTAATGACCTCCCAGAAGTAATAGTTGGGTTCCAGATCCGCGTAGAACTTGCCGCCTGGTCCGAGTGCGCGCGCGGCGGTGCCGAGCGTTGGCGCCAGATCGCACAGGTGGTGCAGGAAGGAGTAAGCCGTCACGAGTTGGAATGCACCCGGCTCGACCGGGTACGTGCCGGTGTCGTGTTGCACAAGGTCCATTCTGGCAGTCCCGGACCGATCCACCCGGTCCAGCATCGCGGATGTCACGTCCACGCCGGTGATATGTGAGACAAGCTTTTTCAGGATCTGAACCATAAATCCAGTGCCACAGCCCAGATCGAGAGCGGACTGAGCTTTTGTCGCCGCTACAAGGCTCGCAATCCGTCTTTCGACTTTAGCTACATTTTCAGGACGGAAGTGCGGCTCGCATGCTTCGTATTGCGCCGCGAGCTTCGAGTGAACGGCGATATTGGCGTCGATTACTTTTCGGACGAGATCTGGAGAGGCGGCCATTGGACTATTCCGTTTTTTGTTTGTACTTCCGCTGTTCCAGCGGAGCATAGTATTCATCGTACGACGCGGGCACCTGTGCATCGAAGCCCAGCTTCTGCCTTGCGGCAGGGGAAAGCTCGTCCAGATTGGACTGACTAAGGGCACGCGGAATGTCAATGCGCTGCTTCATCCAGGGCCGCACCATATTGATGGTGATTGCATGCCGCCATCGAGCGGATCGGTTCACGCCGCCGGCGTGCCATGTGCGGGCGTTGAAAAACCATGCCGAGCCCGCGGGCGCGAACACGCGTCGGGCGTGTTCGTAAAAATAACTTTCCTCCGGGGCATCCTCGCGGAGGTGCGAGTTGGGCAGGTACCACGTAGCGCCATTTTCCTCGGTAAAATCGTCGAGCAGAATGGTTGCGCCCATATTTGTCACGTAGCCGGGAACGATTCGCGGACAGTCCGTATGTATCCGTCCGGAGTAGTTGATGCCCCCGGGGGGCATCGAAGACGAAGTGTAGGAATACACGATACATCCGTCTCCGAGAACTGCGTTGAACGGTCCCATCAGACGGGGATTGTCAAACACGCTCCAAAACGCTCCGCCGTAGAGGGCGCAGAGCAGGACCATGCCGTAATCCTTGAAGTCGCGTGTCCCGTGATAGCGAACTTCGGCTTCCTGCGCCATTTCCAATTGCTGTTTTGCCGAGACGATAAAGTCCGGAGCGAGCACTCCTTCCGCAACAACTGAACCGGCAGCGGCGAAGTGCCGTGTGAATTCGCGCTGATCAGCCATTTGAAGCTCGGCCATCCATGTTGACGGTGTTGCGAATCAGGTAGAGCGGCCTGTGTTGCACTTCGCGCAAGATGCGTCCGATGTAAATGCCGGCCAGGCCGGTAACAAGCATCTGCACACCACCGAAAAGAACGATCGCTGAAATGGTGGATGTATAGCCAAGCTGCATCTCCACGAAGAACAGCTTTTGAATAATCAGTATCAGCGTTAGGAAAATCCCCAGCATGGCGACACTAAAACCGAAGAAGACCGCGAATTTCAGCGGTAGGTCGGAGAAGGAGATGATCGCATCTGCCGCCATCAGCGAGCGTCGCCAGAAGTCGTAGCTCGATTTCCCGCGCAGCCTTTCCTTGTGAACGATCTCCAGATATCCGCGCCGGAAGCCGAGCCAGCTTTCCAGGCCGGGCAGGTAACGGCTGCGTTCTGTCAGCAGGTTGTATGCGTCGAGGAACCGGCGGTTCATGACGCGCAGCGTGGCTGCGTTCAGTGGGACATCGTAACCAGTCAGCTTGTTGAGCAGGATACCGAATCCGAATGAAGTCAAGCGTTCCGACAAGCGGCCGGCTCGTTTGCGGCGCAAGCCAAAGACTATGTCGCAACCAGTGCTTTCAATATGACGCAGAAGGTGTGGAATCTGGTCGGGTGGCTCCTGCATGTCGACATTCAGCATTCCGACGAACCGTCCGGCGGCATGACGATATCCGCACGTCAGTGCAATGTGCTGTCCGAAGTTGCGGCTGAGTTCGATGACGCGGACAAACGGAAAGCGTCCAGGCAATTTTCCCAGCACCTGGGCTGAATCGTCGCCGCTTCCGTCGTCGACGAAGATCAACTCGACGCGCGACGTAATGTCATCCAGGCCCAGGTATTGCTGGAACGCTTTCAAGTATTCCTCGCAAAACTCCTCCGCCAGGTAAGCGTCGTTGTATATGGGAACAACGAAAGAGTAGTCGATCATGTTTACCCCGCCCGTCCGGGCCGCTGAGTTGGCTCCACGGTGATTTCAAGTCGAAGCCCGCAAGAATGTTTCCGCATTATTTGGAACAAAAGTCGCAACGGGAATCAGCGAAAAGCTTCGCGGCAATGTTGGCAATTTATTTGAATATGACATATAACGCTACCACTTGCCGGTCGGGAGGGGTCATCTTCCCAAGAGGAAGTTGACCGTATCGAACAGGCATTTCCATGCCGGACCAGCAAGCGCATGGCCATTCTTGAGGTATCTCCGACATGAAATTGCTGCTGGCTATGTCTCCAACAATCTTCTTGATGGTCTACGGCCAGCTCATCACGAAGTGGAAGGTCCAATCGCTTTTCGAGCCGGCAGCGGGCACATCGGGGGCCGCATCGAGATTGCTCCTTTACCTGTCGGATCCGTACATTCTGTCGGCCTATCTTGCCGCCCTCGTCGGATCCATGGCGTGGATGTTCGTCGTCGAGCGCAATGCGATTTCTATAGCATTCCCTTTGTACATCGGACTGACTGTCGTGATGGTCGCAATTGGGGGGGTCGTGCTCTTCGGCGAACCGATGACGGCTTCGCGAGTGGTGTCCATTGTGCTCATCCTGACCGGTGTCGCGATTGGGAGCCGGGCCTAGCTTTCTCGCCGAAGGTCAACAACGCGGAAAAACACAACGCGGGTACATGGTGCGCAAAAGCGACATGAATTCGCGCTCATAAGAGCCGCGAACCGCCGGAGCATACTCGGATGATTCCGTTCAACAAGCCCTACATGACCGGCAAAGAGCTGGAGTATATCGGCGAAGCCCACCTTCACAGCATGCTTGCCGGAGACGGCCGGTTCACGAAGCGCTGTCATGAGTGGATCGAGCGTCGGACCGGCTGTAGCAAGGCGCTCCTTACGCACTCATGCACCGCCGCGCTTGAGATGGCGGCCCTGCTGTTGGATATCGAACCGGGTGACGAAGTGATCATGCCGTCCTACACGTTTTCATCGACGGCCAACGCATTTGTGCTGCGCGGAGCGACCCCGGTATTCGTGGATGTGCGCGCTGACACGCTCAATCTGGATGAGCAATTGGTGGAGGGCGCCGTCACATCTCGCACGCGCGCGATCGTGCCAGTACATTACGCGGGCGTGGGATGCGAAATGGACACCCTCATGGCTATCGCAGCTCGGCACGGGCTCAAGGTCGTTGAGGATGCGGCCCAGGCGATGATGGCCACCTACAAGGGGCGGGCACTCGGAAGCATCGGGGACTTGGGGACATACAGCTTCCATGAGACCAAAAACGTAATTTCCGGTGAGGGAGGTTGCCTCCTTGTCAACGATCCCGAGTTGACCTCGAGAGCGGAAATTGTCCGCGAAAAGGGGACCGATCGCAGCCGCTTCTTTCGCGCCGAGGTCGACAAGTACACTTGGCAGGAGGTGGGCTCGTCGTTTCTCCCCGGGGAAATCACCGCGGCGTTTCTGTGGGCGCAACTCGCGGAGGCGGACAGCATCACGCAAAGGCGGCTTGCTAGTTGGCGGCGCTATCACCAGATGCTGGAACGGCTCGAGACAAGGTCACTCATTCGTCGCCCCGTCATCCCGGCCGAGTGCGGCCACAACGCGCACATGTACTACGTATTGCTCGCGCCCGGAACAGATCGTGGAAAGGTTTTGCGAGAATTCAAACGTCACGATATCTGGCCCGTCTTCCACTACGTTCCGCTGCATTCGTCGCCAGCCGGAATTCGCTACGGGAGGGCCCATGGCGTTCTTTCGGTCACCGACTCCGTCGCGCAGCGATTGATCCGCCTGCCATTTTGGGTGGGGATCGGCGAGGCCCAGCAGACAGATGTGATACGCGTGCTAACGGCCGCGATCGTCTAGGGCGGAGGTTGGGCCGACTCCAGCCATTGGCCAATGACTTGCCTCAGGCGGTAAAAGGCGTCCAAATACTGCGGATGCTTTTGGCTTGCATAGGCGATCTTTAGGGCATCTAGACTTGTTCAGCCAAACATTCCAGAAGTTCGGCTTGGCAACGAAGTAGTTGCAGAAGACCGTATTCGTCGAATCCATCACCAGCGAATCGAAATCAATCCCGGGCGCGACAAGTTGCACGCACTCCCTGAACGTCTGCATGATGTCAGCATGCTGCAAAGCACCTTGTTCGAACATATTGACCGGGTAGGTGATCTGGTCGAAAAACGGCGAAAACAAGATTACATCGGCACAGCCGGTGTGCAGCGCAACGAAGTCGAAAACGGCGGCGGAATCTAAATTCGTCTTGGAACTGAACTTGGGTGAGAAGAAGCCATAGAATGCATCGGCATTCATCGGCTTGTTCAGGATGTAGTTCCGGATCGGCCAGTATTCGCGCCAATCGGGCCTTGCGTTTAGCGTGTTGTCCAGGCCATCGAATCCGCTGACGAGCGCCTCGCGAGTAGTATCCGAGTAATAGATCTGGTAGATGTGAGTTTCAGACATTGCGGCATCGCCACGGCCTAATGGCGCCGTCCGAGAAAGCCGATCCGTTCGTCGTAGCGGCCGTCCCCGCCGCTGCGGCGCTGCCATCCGTGCTGACCTCGTTTCCGAGCGCACGACCTCTCACGCCTGCTCCAACAATTCGAGGACTGGAATCAGACGCTCACGCAGAGCGCGAAGATCTCTCTCCTCGCTGTAGACCGGAATGGTAACTGAGATGGTCATGCAGTTTCGCGGGAGAAGGAAGCCAATCGAAAGCGCCCCCAGTTCGCGCTCGTGGCGCCAAGGATGAGAAGACCGAGGAGACCGACGAGTGCGCCCGGAACGAGTCCCGGAAGAACGTAGCGAAGCTCGACGCGGTGCGGTCCCTTGGACAGGTCGACCGCAAGAAAGCCCAGGTTGGCGCTGAACACCGGTCGCTCGACGCCGTCGATGTAAACCGACCAGCCCCTGGCAAAAGGAATCGAGAAGACCAGCACACCCGGCACCTCGCTGTCGATCCGGCCAATGATGTTTCCATCCGAAAACTTCTCGATGACCAGGCCGCGGCGTTTGAGAGTGCGCGCCGGGATCGCATAGTTCTCCTCGAGCCAATTGGAGCTGGTTCTCGCAAGCTGCGAGGTATCGAATACCAATGGCGCGTCGCCGTGCAGCCTGTCCAGGATCACGGCGTTGATCATCGTGAAGTCTTTCGCCTCGGACGACAATTTCAGGAACTCCTCGCGGGGATACTGCCGCTCGTACACCACGCCGAGCGGCAGGGCAAGATCGTTTTCGAGGATGGAGAGGGGGCCGTCCTCGTGGATCTTGCGAAATCCGTGCCAGTCGAGCGGCTGATTTGCGATCACGTACTTCACGCCGGTCAGCGAATAGAGCACGAAGCGGCCTTCGAAATTCGGCAACCAGTTGGTGAAGTTCTTAATCCGGCTGCGCTGCGGAATCAGGCCCAGGTCGGAAAAGAATGCCGTAACCCCGGCGCTATGAAACCAGTAGGACTTGACGCCCATGTAGTCCTGAGCCAGCGCATCGCAAAGCGATACGGAATTGTAGGTCTTTTCGACCCTGTAGAAGCCCGGGTCGCGGGCCTTCAGGAAGGCGAGTGCCGGCAGGGTTGCATCCTTGAATCCGACGGTGCGCGGGGTGACGACGTGGCGATGGTCATGGAAGGAAGGATAGTTGATGACGGCCACCTCGACGGCAACCAGGCCCAGAGCGAGCCTGGAGAAGTTTTTCCACTGCAGCACTTTACCGGCAAACAGCCCCAGGAGCAGCAGCGTCAGGCCCGAAAACGCGAAGATCGCGCGCTCGTGGGCAAACGAGATCCGATGGAGAAGCCCGTCATGCAGGTACAGGAGCAGCACCGCCAGGACGGCGAACGTAGCCGCAAGCAGCCGCGGTCCCACACCTCTTTCGGCGATCACTCCCAGGGCCCTGGACGCGAGCACCAGCAACAGGATGCTCACCCACAGATTGTTCACGCGGAAATAGTCGAGACCGAATCCGAATGCGAGGTAACGGACGGCGGGCAGCAAGACGAACAGCCCGAGCGCAGCGCCGCCCGCAATGAGGATACGTCGATCGACAGGATTGCCTCGCCAGAGCTGCGGGATCACGGAGAGCGCAAGCAGGCTCACGTAGAACCCGGGACTTTCGAGATAGTTCATCCACCCCGCATGCTGGTTGCCGACACCGAGCAGGTTCTTGTGGAAGAAGCCGGCCAGCTCCACCAGGATGGTCGAACCGTCGTTAAGCGACAGGAGTTCGCTCAGGCGCGTGGCGAAAGTCGACTGCGGACCGGTGACGCGAGGGCTCTCGAGCAGCCTGAAGACCACCGGCAGCACGACGGGGGCAGAAAGCAAAAGGCCGATCATGCACTTGGGAAAAATCGAGCGCAGCCAGGTCGCTGCGGTGGCCGCCGGGCGATCCGATGCGACCAACGCAGCCAGGAAGATGTAGAGGATAAAGACACCGATTGAAAAAAAATTGAATGGCCCGGTGTACGCCGCCCACACGATGCTTAGCGGGATCAGCCATGAACTCCTTCGATGCGCGTGCCGGGCCAGTGCCCAGAGAATGACGGCATAAGCTGCGAAATCCGCTGAAAACGGATCCCACTGTCCATCTGTCATGATGTATCCGCAAAACGAGTACGCGAGCGCCACCATTAGCGCGATTTCGCGGCGCGCTCCGATGGCGAGTCCAAACCCGTAAAACGCGGCGCCACCGGCCAGGATCTTGGCCATATAGACCCAGATGCGCAGGTCGAGCACATGCTCCGCCCCGCCGGCGATCCCGAGCAACATGAACGGGTCAGGCGCAAAGGGCGCGAGGCCACCGAGACCAACATTGAAGGACCAAGCGCTGCCCCAGTTGCCCGGCGAAGCCATATGGATCAACGTCGGTACGTACTGGTGGTACGTGTCGCTGCCGATGTCCAAAAAGGCAAAATACCTGTCGCCGAAAAGGAAATCATGGAACAGCGCGAGCGACACCAGGATCTGCAGCGAGGCCAGGATCATCCAGCCCTTGAACCGGTCATTCGAGAATATGCGCGCGAAGTCCATTCGGATCGGTATTCTTCGTTTTTGGCGCCGACGATGCGCCCGTATCCTGACGGGCATGATGCCGCAAAAACCGCGGGTGAGCTCCGGCCCTTCAGTACAATAACCCTTTGTCCTGTGCATCGCGCGTGCAAACCCCAAAGCTGCTGATCGTCACGGCAACCCGGGTCGCTCCCAACCCGTTCGTGGAAAACACCCCGCTGGGACGCTCCATGCGGCGGTTGTCTTTCGACAGGCGTCTGGAGGCGAGGCCGTCATTCAACAACAAGGCAGGCCTGCCGGCGGTCTACAACCGGCAAATCAGGGAAGAAAACCGGGAAAATTTCCTCCTTTTCGTCCATGACGACGTCTGGATCGATGACTGTTTCGTCTACGACCGCGTGCTGGAGGGGCTCGAGGCTTTCGATGTAATCGGCCTGGCGGGAAGCACACGCCGGGTTCCGGGCCAGCCGGCGTGGCGATTCACCAGCGCAGACCCGTTCATCCCCGAAGACCGCCGATATCTCAGCGGCGTCGTGGCCGATGGCGAACATGCCTGGGGAAAACCTTCGCGCTACGGGCCGCCGGGCCTCGAGTGCCGTCTGCTCGATGGCGTATTTCTGGCGGCGCGGTGCAAGACCCTGCTCGACTCGAAAGTGCGATTCGACGAGCGATTCGCGTTCGACTTCTACGATATGGATTTCTGCCGCAGCGCCGAGTCCGCCGGGCTGCGCATGGGGACCTGGCCGATCGCGATCACGCATGCCAGCGTCGGCGAGTTCGGGTCGCCTGCGTGGCGCGCCGGCCTCGAGGCCTATCGGGAAAAATGGAAAGGGTGAGCCCTTGAAGTCAGCGTTCGGGGAAAATCTGCCGAAGTTGCTGATCGTCACCGCCACCCGGGTGTCTCCTGCGTTGTTCGAGGAAACCACGCTGCTTGGACGATCGATCCGTCGGCTGTCCTCGGATGGCCGGCTCGAAGTGCGGGTGGCTGCGGACAACCGGCAGGGACTCTCGGGCGTCTACAACGAGCAGATCTGCGAAGAGAACCGCGAAAAATTCCTCCTCTTCTTGCATGACGACGTCTGGCTGGACGACTGTTTCGTCTACGAGCGGCTTGCCGAGGCGCTTAACGCCTTCGACGTGGTCGGCATAGCCGGCAACGTTCGCCGCGTGCCGCTGCAGCCCGCCTGGAATTTCGTGTCGGAGCAGCCCTTCCAATGGGACGAGCCGGGAAACCTCAGCGGCGTCGTGGCGCATGGCGCGAGCCCGGGCGGAAACCTCAGCCGCTACGGCCTGCCGGGGCAAGCGTGCCGGTTGCTCGATGGGGTATTTCTCGCGGCGCGCTGCGAGGTCCTGCTGCAGACGGGTGTGCGCTTCGACGAGCGCTTCACGTTCGATTTCTACGACCTCGACTTTTGCCGCAGCGCCGAGGCTGCAGGTTTACGCCTCGGAACGTGGCCAATCGCGGTCACACACGACAGTTCGGGAAAATTCGATTCGCCGGCTTGGCACGCCGGACTGAGGGCCTACCGGGAGAAATGGGCCCCCTAACCCGCCGTCGTGCCCCGGCGCCGGGGTTTCGGATGGGAGGACTTTCTCACCCGATGCAGGAACGTGCCCGATTTTCCGCCGCGTTTTTCCAGCAACCGCAGCTCCTGCAGGACCATCGCGCGGTCAACGGATTTGCACATGTCGTAGATCGTCAACAGGCCTGCGCTGACGGCTGCGAGAGCTTCCATTTCGACGCCCGTGCGTCCGCGGCATTCCACGGTGGCCCGCACGCTGATGGAAGAAGCGTCGTGGTCCGGCTCGAACTCGACGGCAATCCGCGTGATCTGGATCGGGTGGGCTAGCGGGATCAGGTCGGACGCACGCTTCGCGCCCTGAATGGCCGCGATGCGGGCCACGCCCAGCACATCGCCTTTCCTGGCGCCGCCCTCGAGCACCATCCGAAGCGTCTCGGCCTGCATCTCGATGCGGCCGCCCGCGGTCGCGACACGATGCGTTTCGTCTTTTGCACCCACGTCGACCATGTGGGCTTGCCCGCGACGGTCGAAATGGGTGAGGGTGCCAGAGGCGCCGGAGGACGCCGTGGCTGCTTTTCTGGGTTTGCGGGATTTCATTTTCCTGGCATTTTCTCCTGGCATTTCCGATGGGCGCCGCGTTGGTTCCGGCGCCGTCCGCGCGGGGAACTCGGCGCGGCCGGACGGTATCATACCTGCATGCGTTTTCTCCTGTGCCTGGTTGCCGTGCTCGCTCTCGTTACGCCTCGAGCCTGGGCGCAGTCATCCCTGCCGGATCTCGGAGACGCTACCTCCAGCATCCTTTCGCCGCAGATGGAACGCAGGCTCGGCGAGAGCGTGATGCGCGAGATCCGGATGAGCGAGCCCAACTTCGTCGACGATGCCGAGATCAACGAATACATCAATACGCTCGGCTTCAAGCTGGTGGCCGCGGTCCCCGGCTCGCGGCAGGATTTCGAGTTCTTCGCGGTGCGCGAGCCGAGCATCAACGCTTTCGCGCTGCCCGGCGGATTCGTGGGCATCCATACGGGCCTTATCACCGCCGCGGACTCGGAGTCCGAGGTGGCTTCGGTGCTGGCGCACGAGATCACGCATGTCACCCAGCGCCACATCGCCCGCCTGTTCGGGGCGCAAAAGCAGCTCCAGTTGCCGGCGATGATCGCAATGGCGGTCGCGTTGCTGGCCGCCCGATCCCGGCCCGATCTTGCCTCGGGCGCCGCGATGGCGGCCCAAGGGGCGGCGATTTCGGGCCAGCTCGGGTACTCGCGGGATTTCGAGCGCGAGGCGGATCGCATCGGATTCCAGACGCTGCAGTCCGCGGGCTTCGATGTGCGCGCGATGCCCGCCTTTTTCGAGAAGCTCCAGCGGTTTACCCGCATGAGCGATGAGGGTTCGGCGCCGGGATACCTGCGCTCGCACCCCCTCACCGTCGACCGGGTCGCGGACGCGCAGAACCGCGCGCAGAACGCGCCTTACCGCCAGCATGCCGACAGCCTGGAGTTCCACCTCGTGCGGGCAAAGCTTCGCGCCGAAGCCAGCGATCCGCGGGATGCAGTCTCGTATTTCAAGTCGGTCCTGCAGGACCGGCGATTTGCAAATGAAACGGCGGCTCACTACGGGATGGCGGTGGCGCTCTTGCGCAACCGGCAGTTTCCCGAGGCGAAGGCCGAAGTTGCCAGGCTGCGCAGCGGAACCGTCCGGAGCCCGATGTTCGAATCGCTGGCCGCGCGCGTGCTGCAGGGTGCCGGTGAAGGGGCCGCCGCGATTGCCCTCACCAAGGAAGCGATCGGCCGGTATCCGTACTACCGGCCACTGGTTTACAGCCACGTCGCCGCATTGCTCGAAGACAAGCGTGCCGACGAGGCCATGACGGTGCTTCGCGAGCAACTCAGGCTCTATCCCGGCAATGCACACCTGGTCGGCATGCAGGCAAGGGCATACGCGGCGCTCGGCAAGCGCTTGTTGCAGCACCAGACGCAGGCCGAAGTTCATGTGCTGCAGGCAAACCTGCGGGCGGCCGTGGAGCAGCTGCAGCTGGCCCAATCGGCGGGCGACGGCAATTTTTACGAGCTCTCGGCGGTGGAAGCACGCCTCAAGGAGATCCGCGCGCGCGTAGCCGCGGAGACCAAGCTGCCCCGATAGCTACTTGCGGGCCGGCTCGCAGTACGCCTCGTACAGGAGGTCGAAGGTCTTCTCGGCCTCGCGCAGGAGCTCGTCATCGCTGCCGGAGCGGCGCAACGCGCCCTGCAGCAGGGTCTGCACTCCGGCGGCTTCCGGCACGCGCGTCCCGCTGCGCACTTCGAGAAAACGCGCGATGCCGCCGACTTTCACGAGGGCCTCGTTGCCCTCCATGTCGAGCTGGGAGAGCATTTCCTCGAAAGTGATGCGGGTGCCGCTGTTGGCGAATCGCGCGCCGTCGAAGGCAAAGCCGACTGCGCCCGGCGGCGTGTCCTGCGCCTTGTCCAGCCAGGCCATGGTCGCTTCGGGATCGACGAACCGGCGGATCAGCCAGGAGCACGCAAGACGGTCGGCCCACAATGGGCGCCGCGTGGCCCACGTGCGGCCGAGAAATTTTTCCTTCGTCTTTGCGCCCGAAGCGGTCTGGGTTGGGAAAAGCAACTGGCGCACTTCGGCTTCGGCGTCAGCCAGCGCATCCTTGGCTTTTTCACGGGCGGGCGTGGGAAAGAAGTCGAGGAGGGCGATCGCGTCGAATTCGCGCCTCTGCTTGTGCAGCACGCGCGAAATCGCGCTGGGATCGGCCAGGCCGAACCCGACCCTGAGGCTCTCCACGGTCTTCGTCAGGTCTTCGTAGCGCGCGGAGCGGTCGAAGAGCTTGCGGAATGCGGCGAGCTGGGCCTCGTCCAGGGGCGTGGCCTTCACGGCCTGCGCGCTGCCGGCGTTCATGCTGATGTACTCGACCAGCCGCTCGACGGCCTGGCGGTTGGCCGGCGTTTCGGGGAGCAGGAAAACGCCATCGCGCATGATGGCCGCCCCTAGCGCCTCGAAGGTCCGCATCACGCGCATTCGCGGCACAGGGTCGTCGGTGGGGAGCGTGGTTACGACCAGTAGCCAGCTGGTGGCACTTGTCGAAGGGGATTTGGACATGTGGTACGTGCCTCGATCGTCGCGTGCACGGACGATTATTGCACAGCGATTCGACTCCAATGTGTGCGTACGGATTCAGCAGACAAGCCGCACTCACCACCTATTGCCCGAGTTGCTGCTACGAGACAAGGAATGAGAGGACCCGCCAAACTTCAGCGCGGCAAGATCAATTGCGCTTATCTATACATATGAACATCGGTCTTGCCCGCCGCGCCGAGCCTTCCGAGAATGAACGGATCGCGATACGAGAACTGGACGACTTTGGCTAACCTGGTCCCGCCGCACGGAGGAAGTGCCCTCAAGCCGCTGATTCTGGCGGGCGAATCGCTTGACGCCGAGCGCGCCCGGGCGCGGTCGTTGCGCCGGGTGACGGTCAGCTCGCGCGAAAGGGGCGACCTGATCATGCTCGGCATCGGGGGCTTCACGCCGCTCGACGGCTTTATGTCGCTCGCCGACTGGGAGGGGGTGTGCGGCGGCTGTCGCATGGCGTCAGGCCTCTTTTGGCCGATCCCGATCACGCTGTCGGTCGATGCCGAGACCGCTGGAGCAATTGGCCCGGGCACCGACATCGCACTTGCAGACCCCGAGAACGGCGAGCCGCTTGCCACCATGAAGGTGATGGAAAAGTACGCGATCGACAAGGCGCACGAGTGCACGACGGTGTTCCGCACCACGGATCCAGAGCACCCGGGCGTCAGGATGGTCATGCAGCAGCCCGAGGTGAACCTCGCCGGACCGGTGCAGGTGCTCTCCGACGGCGGGTTCAAGGCGAAGTACGGCGCGCTGTTCATGACGCCTGGCGAGACGCGCGCCGAATTCCAGCGGCTCGGCTGGTCACGCGTGGCGGCTTTTCAGACCCGAAATCCGATGCACCGCTCGCATGAGTATCTCGCCAAAGTGGCCATCGAGGTTTGTGATGGCGTTCTGGTGCACTCGCTGCTCGGCAACCTCAAGCCGGGCGACATCCCGGCTGACGTGCGTACCCGCGCGATTTCCGTGTTGATAGAGAAGTATTTCCGTTCGGGCACGGTGGTGCAGGCGGGCTACCCTCTGGACATGCGCTATGCCGGTCCGCGTGAAGCCCTTCTGCACGCATTGTTCCGGCAGAACTACGGCTGCTCGCACCAGATTCTCGGGCGCGACCACGCCGGTGTCGGCAGTTACTATGGGCCGTTCGACGCGCACCACGTCTTCGACGAAATTCCGGAGGGTGCGCTCCAGACGCAGCCGCTCAAGATGGACGTGGCTTTCTGGTGCTACCGCTGCGGGGGCATGGCCTCGGGACGCACCTGCGCGCATGGCGATGAGGACCGGCTTCAGGTTTCGGGCACGCAGCTGCGCAAGTGGCTGTCCGCGGGCGACCCGGTGCCGCCCGAGTTTAGCCGCCCGGAGGTGCTGGAGATCCTGCGCGAGTACTATGCCTCACTCGAAGCGGGCTAGAAGGTGGAAATCACATTGGGGGACAGATGTTCACGAACAATCCGTTTGCCGCATTGACCGATTTTTTGTCGCCTGCCGTCATGCAGACCTATGTCGTGGTCATGATTCTCCTGGTCGCCGCAGGAACGCTCTTCGACATCGTGCACAAGGGAAGCGCGAAGTATTTCTTCGAAAATTGGCGGAAATCGAAAGGCAAGGGAGCCAGGCAGATCGATGGCGGGGCATTGGTGTCGATTGCCGTCAAGACCGGTGTCGTCGATGTTCTGACTTCCGGCGAATTTTGCAACATGCGTCGCCGGATCGCACACCTGCTGACCATGTACGGGTTCCTGATCTATGTCATCACGACCGCAATCATGGTGTTCGTCTATCCGACGCCCGCAGTCCCGGCCCCCGCGATTTTGCCGCAGCTGTGGTGGATTGGCGGTCTGATGATCTGCTTTGGCGGATACTGGTTCTGGTTTTTCATCCGCGTCGACGTCGCTGCAGAAGGGAAAACACCTTTCCGCGTCATGCGAGCGGATCTGTTCATCCTCTCGCTTCTGGCAAGCTCAACTCTGGGCTTGATTTGGGCCTTCTTGCAGGCCAGAGGCAGTTCCGGTACCCACGTGTTCTTCGGCTTGTACATTATCGGTACGACGGTGCTGTTCGGGTCGGTGCCGTGGTCCAAGTTCGCGCACATGTTTTTCAAGCCCGCCGCGGCCTTCGAGAAAAGGGTATCCATGGCCAATGGTTCAGCCGAGAATCTGCCGACGCAGACCCGTGACGATCCCGAACTACAGAAAAGCCACTCTATGGAGCTGTTGCGGGACGCTCCGATGGACATGGGACTTGGCATCAAGCGCGAACCGCCGCGCCACTATTAGAAAACACCCCGCAAGTCCTATCGGAACAGATCAAGGAGCCTACTTATGCCTACCTTCGTTTATATGACAAGGTGCGACGGATGCGGACATTGCGTCGACATCTGTCCCTCGGACATCATGCACATCGATAAGACCTATCGCCGTGCCTACAACATCGAACCGAACATGTGCTGGGAGTGCTACGCCTGTGTCAAGGCCTGTCCGCAGAATGCGATCGATGTGCGCGGATATGCCGACTTTGCCCCGCTCGGTCACAGCGTTCGTGTCCAGCGAGACGAAAAGAAAGGCACGATCGCCTGGAAGATCAAATTCCGCAACGGCACGGAAAAGAATTTCCTGTCGCCCATCACCACCAAGCCCTGGGGAACGGCGATCCCCAAGCTCGCGGACGTTCCCGCGCCCAGCCAGGAAATGCGCGACGGCGAGCTGTTGTACAACGAGCCGAAATATATCCGCATGGATGACGGCGGTCTGCATACGCTTAAGTCCAATGGACTCAAGATGAATAAAGGCGTGCACTACTGATGGCTTACGAAACGATCGTCGAAGAGGGCATCGATATTCTGGTCGTCGGTGCCGGCCTTGGCGGCACCGGCGCCGCATGGGAGGCCCGATTCTGGGGGCAGGACAAGAAGATTGTCATTGCCGAGAAGGCCAATATCGATCGCTCCGGTGCGGTTGCCCAGGGTCTGTACGCTATCAACTGCTATATGGGCACCCGCTGGGGCGAAAATAAGCCGGAGGACCATGTCCGCTACGCCCGCATCGACCTCATGGGGATGGTGCGGGAAGACCTGCTGTTCGATATGGCCCGTCACGTCGACTCCACGGTGCATCAGTTCGAAGAGTGGGGCCTGCCCATCATGAAGGACCCGAAAACCGGGCGCTATCTGCGTGAAGGGCGATGGCAGATCATGATTCACGGCGAGTCCTACAAGCCCATCGTGGCCGAGGCCGCCAAGAAATCGGCGGACAAGGTCTTCAACCGCGTCTGCGTCACCCACCTGCTGATGGACGACGCGAAGGAAAATAGGGTGGCCGGCGCCGTTGGCTTCAACGTCCGCACGGGCAACTACCACGTCTTCAAGTCCAAGGCCGTGATCTGCGGCGCGGGCGGCGCCTCCAACATCTTCAAGCCGCGTTCGGTGGGCGAAGGTTCCGGACGCACCTGGTATGCGCCCTGGTCCTCCGCGTCTGCCTATGGGCTCATGATCAACGCCGGCGCCAAAATGACGCAGATGGAAAATCGCATCGTGCTGGCGCGTTTCAAGGACGGTTATGGCCCGGTCGGCGCCTACTTCCTGCACCTGAAGACCTATACGCAAAACTGTCTGGGAGAAGAGTACGAATCCAAATGGTTCCCTGAACTGCAGAAAATGGTCGGCAAGGAATATCTCGATCCGGAAGCTTCGCACTTAACCCACAGGCCGATCCCGACCTGTCTACGCAACCATTGCATAATCAGTGAAGTCAATGCTGGCCGCGGCCCCATTCACATGGTGACCATGCAGGCCTTCCAGGATCCGCATCTGGAAGAGGTCGGCTGGGAAAACTTCCTCGGCATGACCGTCGGCCAGGCGGTTCTGTGGGCCTCCACCGATGTGGATCCCAAGCACGAGAATCCCGAGCTGACCACCTCCGAGCCCTACGTAATGGGCTCGCACGCGACCGGCTCTGGCGCCTGGTGCTCGGGTCCCGAGGACGTCTCCCCTCCCGAGTATTTCTGGGGCTACAACCGCATGACGACGATCGAGGGTCTGTTCGGCGCCGGTGACGCAGTCGGCGGCACGCCGCACGCCTTCTCATCCGGCTCGTTCACCGAGGGTCGTCTCGCCGCGAAGGCCGCCTGCAAATACATCGACGACGGAAAGGGCGAAGGCATCG
>Ga0163151_10002809_pt1 | contig 26130 bp, 20 predicted proteins | sample OliLakLV19MP5IB2_FD_145596 | JGI IMG/M metagenome (GOLD analysis project Ga0163151, IMG submission 145596) | Freshwater microbial mat bacterial communities from Lake Vanda, McMurdo Dry Valleys, Antarctica - Oligotrophic Lake LV.19.MP5.IB-2 | ecosystem: Environmental > Aquatic > Freshwater >...
CCCAAAGTTATCTGGCTGCAAGAACTTCCTTGCGATCTTTGTTGGCTGAAAATCGAGCGCAGTTGCCGGGAAACTTCCTGCCGCAGCTTATCTTGGTCGTTGAAGGAGAGACCGAGTCGATTTTGTTACCACATTTTGCCAATCTTCTTGGTCAGAATTTTTCGCGCATGGGCGTGATGCTTCTTGCAGCTGGAGGCGCCAAACAAGTCGCTCGCCGTTATTTTGAATTGCGTGATGTGGTGACACTACCGATGGTGCTATGTGTCGATGCTGACGCGGGCGAAGAGATTGAAGTTGCTTCTGAGGCGTTGCGTGATTCGGATCGTCTGCATGTCTGGAAAGACGGTGAAATCGAGGACACACTCGAGACTCCGGTTCTGGTACAGCAACTCAATGCCTTCTTGCAGACTTCCGGTGGACCTGGTTCTGTCTCACTCAACGATTTTCCAGATGGGCAAAAGCGCACCGTTCTCTTGAACAAACTATGGCGAGCGAGGGGCCTGGGCAATTTTGATAAAATTGGATTTGCCGAAGTGATTGCTGCCAACCTTAAAGACAGAGCGGAAGTACCACCAGATGTGGTGCGGGCGCTCAAGGTTTTGCAAGATGTTCATTCTCGCAGCGCGCGTAAAACCGTCGGAAGCGTATCTTCGAACGGTACATAGAATGACGGAGCAGGATAAAGCCCCGAATAAGGTCGCCTTGATCGGATTTGCCGTACCGACTGTGTTGTTGGCTACAGTTGGCGCTGTTCTCTGGTTTAAGCATTCCAGCAAGCCGATGGTTGCTTATCCGGAAATGCTTTTCTTGCTTGCCCTAATGCCGGTGTTGTTTTATCTGATCGGCAGCATGCCACGAAGCTCTGCCCGCCAGTTTGTTGGCATGACCTCCTGCGTCATTTGGATCCTTGGAATCGGTCTGGCTTTCGTCATTCCACCCGAATCCAATTTCATTTACGTGCCGGATGCGCTTTTAATGCTTGGATTCTTTCCACTTTTGTATCTTTGGAAGTACAGCTGGCCCTGGCTGGTATTCGGACTGTTGAACCTGGGGATAGGCATACTTCTTATGGTTATTGAGTACAGCCCGGATAATTTGTTTCCTGCAGATTTACTCAAGCCCAAGCATCATTTGGCCGACTATCATCCGGCTGTAGTCTGGTACACAACAGGCGTTTTCGCCACCATGTTCGGAGTTGGGCGGATGATCAAGAACATATATAAGATGATCGCCCGGCGTGGACAACCCAAAAGCAGTCAGCCGCCTACGGAACCGTCACCGTAGTTTTTGCCATGTCTGCTTGGGCCCGATTGGCTGCAAACCGGGCCGCTCGTATGGCAGACTCGGCGCTCGGTAAGCCTTGAGTGCTGTTATGGGCAAGGGTGTAATGTCCCTGCTGCAAGCTGATGATTTTTTCCAGGCGGGCGAAGTAACCTGGTCCTGGCACAACCATCGCATGCCCCCATCTCGATAACACTATTTCTTCCAGATGTGCGTCCAGCTGTGAGATGACCTTTTTAAGTTGATCGTGAACCGAGCTGGATAGCTTTTGCCGATCTCCTTCCAAAAGCAGTGTTCGCCCAGCTGAGCCAGGTTCCCAGGGCTGATAGGCTGTTAGAACTGAGCCCATGCCGGCGATATATTTCCCACTACGCAGATACGGTGTTTCTGCTACCGTGACGTCCGCTATGCTGAAAGGCGCGCTAAACCAATTGTCGTATGCGCCGTTGAAGATTTTTTTGTTGAGCAAACAGTTCGCCACTAAATAAGAGCCGTACTTTAGCGGCATCAATGCGGCTCGCATCCGGTCATCCAGATTCTTGATCTGGCGCCAGGCCACCATAGGAGGAACCGTGACGATTACATGCTTACAAGCGACTGTGTGCGGCTGACCGTCCCTATCAGTGTACATTACAATCGCGCCGCTCTCATTCAATACAACTTTCCAGACGAAAGCTCCAGTGGTTAGTCTCTCAGCCCCTGATTCTTGCACTGTTTTCACCAGAGCTTTTGCAATTGCGCTGTTGCCGCCTTTGAAGACGAAGTTTGAACTTGTGAGATCTTCAATGAGATAGAGACCGCTCAAAGCTGATAACTGAGCTGTGGTGCCGCAGCACCCGGACTTACAGATGTTGTCGAGCAACGATGTGAATTGTTGCGAGTAGCCTTTGAGCATTGAGGAAAATGGTATTGAGTCAAGCTTGGCTAATTGCGAGGTATTCATCGATTCAGGACAATCTTCCGCTGGCAATACTTTGAACGCTCCGGCAGATTCTGAAATCAGTCGTTTGAAGTCACGATAAATCGAAGTTGGCGCCGCACCACTTGTGCCTTGATGCCAGCGATTTTCAAAGTAGAACGAATTGTCGCCGGCAGTAAGTTTGACAGGAGCGATTCCCAAATCTTGATACAACTGACCATAAATTCCCTGGTCCGTATCAACAAAGGCGGCGCCGTAAGAATAGTCGATTCCCTTGTACGTGCTTCCGCGAGACTGCCCACCCAAGTCATCGTATTGTTCAAGTAGCAGAAAGTCATGCTGACGTAAGTAATATGCGCTGGTTAAACCAGCAATGCCACCGCCAATGATGATGACATCGATAGTCTTTTCCGGATGTTCCGAAAATCCCGTCGGTAAATCACCGGTTCGAAATTGATGCCCGCGGATGAAATCGTCTCCGGTCCAATTCGAAACGCGGTACTTGGCTGCCGCTGGTTTGCCCTTACCTACACCTTCAGTTTTGGCCAAAGCTGCCGTGGAGTTCATCAGCAACCCCTGCAGTGAGGCTGAAGTTCCTGAAACCAGCAACGCCCCCAGTCCTTGGATGAATTGCCGGCGAGATTGCTCTTCGTTCACTGAAATACCTCGACGCGAAAATTATAATAGAGGCGTTTCGAGGAATGCGCATGGGTTCTTTGGCCACCCACAGCTTTGGCAACGATGGAGCACTTGACTGGCTCAACGATCTGTTCGATGAGCAGGACCCTTATTTCATTCGCAACACGCTTGAAATCATCGTCGATTTTCCGCCGCACGAGAAGCCTGAGTCTTGGGATTGTTGCTGTGCTTTGGCTGCTGCCGAAATTGTTGCGGCGGCAAGCGGTCAGCCCTCCTGCGACCTTCCTCCTCAAGTCAAAGAATGGCTTGATGCATACGACTTCAAGGCCGATGAAGAGGCCCTTACTCTGGCAAGAAAAGCTGTGCAGCGGATACAATCAGACTCCGAGCTCAAGGATGAATGGCTGGAATCAAGCTCCAGTCAGGGCTGGTACCACTGTTTGACTGACCTTGGTAGGCGATTGGGAATCTAGTATTACCAGCCTCCAATCAACCTCAGCGCGCCGGCTAGTACAATGTCGGCGCCACTAGTTCAAGGAAAAAAAACGGGATGGTAACTGAATTGAAGTCAATGGATGACAAGACCCGCGACCTCGTCGAAAGAACCGAAACCATCAAAAAGGGCGGTGCGCCGAAGTATCACGAAAAGTTGAAGGAAGAAAGAAAGCTTTTCGTTCGAGAACGTTTGCGCTTGCTGCTCGATCCCGGCTTTGAACTTGAAGATGCACTTTTTGCTAATTGCGCGGAAAAGGATCTACCTGCTGACGGTGTGGTCACTGGCATCGGACAAATCGAAGGGCGCACCGTCTGTTTCATGGCAAACGATTCCACTGTGAAAGCTGGTTCATGGGGATGGCGTACAGTTGAAAAAATTCTCCGCATCCAAGAAACGGCTGAGAAAATGCGCGTGCCAATGTTGTACCTCGTTGACTCAGCCGGCGCTCGGATAACTGATCAACTTGAGATGTTTCCCGGACGACGCGGCGCCGGGCGAATCTTCCACAACCAGGTAAGACTTTCCGGTTATATTCCACAGGTTTGCTTGCTGTTTGGACCATCGGCTGCCGGCGGCGCCTATATCCCGGCGTTCTGCGACATCGTAATCATGCACGAAGGCCCGGCCTCAATGTATCTTGGCTCTCCGCGAATGGCCGAGATGGTCATTGGAGAAAAGGTTACGCTGGAAGAGATGGGCGGTGCCCGGATGCATTGCACCGTAAGTGGTTGCGGCGACGTGCTCGTGCAATCTGAAGAACGGGCAATTGAACTTTGCAAAGACTATTTACGCTTCATGCCGACAAACTGCGAGCAACAGCCACCGGCCTTACCTTCGATCGACGCGGCCGCCTTTGAAAAATCTATCGAAGAGGTCATTCCGAAACAGGAGAATGTGCCCTTCGACATGTTCCAAATAGTTGATCGCCTGGTCGACAAAGATAGTTTCTTTGAAATAAAGAAGCTGTTTGCTGCGGAAATGATTACTGGCTTCGCTCGCATCGGCGGACGAGCTGTAGGTATTCTGGCTAACCAACCCAAAGTGAAAGGCGGAGTACTCTTCGTTGACTCAGCGGACAAATCCTCTCGATTCATTTGGTTGTGCGATGCCTTCAATATTCCATTGCTGTTCCTTGTGGACGTTCCGGGTTTCATGATCGGAACTAAGGTTGAGCGCGCAGGAATCATTCGCGCTGGCGCGAAAATGGTGTCAGCCATGTCCTCGGCCGACGTTCCGAAAATATCGGTAGTTATTCGGAAAGCATACGGAGCGGGCCTCTATGCCATGTGTGGACCGGCGTTCGAGCCCGATGCTTGTCTTGCGCTACCCACCGCCATGATTGCTGTGATGGGCCCAGAGGCGGCAGTCAATGCTGTGTTTTACAACAAGATCATGGAGCTGCCCGAAGCGGAACGTCCGGCGTTCGTGGAGAAGAAACGCGCAGAGTATCGAGAAGACGTTGATATCTATCGCCTGGCATCGGAGCTGGTTATCGATGGAGTAATTCCAGGCAGCCGGATGCGTGAAGAATTGATCAACCGTTTCAACGCCTATTCGAATAAACGAGTCACTCCGCTAAAGAAGAAGCGCAGCGTCCTGCCCGTTTAATGAAAAATCCTTAAGATCCTTCATCTTGGCAACCAAAGCTCGATGGTGTTAAATGGGCTTAATGGCGCATTTGAGCTTGGGAAGACACCGGTCAGTGTTTCCGTGACAGGCATGGGGTGGAACTAAATACGCGTTGTGTTGTGGATAGAATTCCCATTGCTTTGCATTGCAATGGAATCTGTCTGTGGCGTAACTTCGGCGGCGGAAGGATGACAATTAAACAACCGGCTTACGATCCGCTTCTCCGAGCGGTCGGTTTGGCTGTGCAAAAACAGCGAACTGCTCTGGGCATTTCGCAGGAGGAATTGGCGCGTCGTGCGAGCTTGCACCGCACGTACGTCAGTGATGTCGAACGCGGTTCGCGCAGCGTCTCGCTGATAACGCTTCGCAAAATTGCCGAAGCTTTGGGAACGCACGCGTTCCTACTGGTGCAAGAGCCTGAACTGACGTTCGGTAAGATGAACGATAGGTAATAAATTCGTCTCGTCACAATGAGTAAGAACGGCAGACAGCAGGAGTTTTGGCTGACGGTTATCAAGCATTAAGGTTCGCCTGCAAAGTGATCTAGTATGATCATCGGGCCTATCTATTCAGCTGTTGGCGAAACTGGATGTTCACTTGGATTCCGTAACCGCACATGTAATCATGCACGACCGATCACGCTTTGATCCGATGATGAAGCGGTTGAAAAAAATGCGTGCCTCTCGCCTGACTCGTTCGCGGGAAGAGTGCGAGGCGCTCTTCCATAAAGTGAAGGCTTTTGCCCGGAACGCCAGATTGGACTGGATTAAAGGCAAAGTTCGCTGGTTCACTGAAACTGAAGAATTCGAAAAAATTCGTGCCAACTTAGAGGTCGAGAAGACCATGGGCCGCCCAGAGCCACAACTTTGGCGAGGGTCGACCGATCAAGCTCATAAGTATCGCAGCGAATTGAGCAAGGAAGGCAAGGCGCCGGCTAAGTACATCAATGCAGCGGATGAACAGTGGCAGCACCAGATCAATCCGATGATGTTGGAAGACTTGGACCTATACCAAGGGCAAGGAATCCCTGTTCCCAAACAGCTTAATCAGGATCAAAGCGCGCAAGAATTGCCTGAAGGTAAAGAGAAAGAAGATAAGAAGCGAGTTCGACGCGCTCGCAAACCGCGAGCGCCGCGCGGTCGCATGCAGGGATCATTGCCCGGGGAAGATATTGTGCACAATGCAGAAAGTTTGGTCGAGGAGATCAGGCTACTGTGCCAAGACGATTACGCTTCAAGCCAAGGTCCTGATCAATTTGAAGCGGAAACTTCGACTTCAGAATTGAAAATGATATGCCAGGACGACTACGCTGAACCTATAGATGTGGCACCGTCCCACAACGATATAGTTGTGGCGGAATTGCCTACTCTTGCGGAGCTGCGAATTAGCTAAGCGAGCGACAAGAGGCGCAGATTGCGCTGCTTGGATCGTTCGAAACTCACCATACATTCACGAATGCTGTTGTATAACTCATCAGCATCCCCATATTTCTGAGAGGAACTAAGCAGGCGCTCGTGCAATGCCGAGGAACCCTTTCGTCGATCCAATTGACGGCGTTGGAAATTGCGTTGTGTGCGGCGAAACTTAAGCTGAGAAAGTTGAGGACATTGCGCTGGAACATCGCGATGCAGAGATCAACAAAGGCGGAATCCCGCAGTTTCTGAATGGAGAATTATATGCTGACACCTGAACAGATCGACACAGCAGGCCAACAGATCTCTGATGGCATGGACGCTGGTAATGTAGATGAGGTCACTGCTCGATTGGGATCTGCTGCCTATCAAATGGAACCGAAAGAGTTCCTCAAACTGATCGCCTCAGTTCAGCGCCTTGAGAAAAAGGGTGAAGGCGCCGATATAAATATGCGCATAGAGCCTGATGGCAGCATAATCATTGGCGTCACGCACCCAAGAGTGGATGCATTGATAGCCAAGGTCAAAGACAACAAAGTCGAAGCGCCAATTGCCGCAATACCGGATCGTCTTCGCGGAAAGAATGTCGAGCAGTCGGACATTCCTATTTTGCCAAAGCTTTCCGATGCGCAAGAAACCGTCCTCAAGTCATTTGTGCAAGCGTTGCGGGAAAATAATCCAGAAAAACTAAAATCGCTTTTGGTCGAGTTCCGCGATAGGAACAAGGATCTCGAACCGATCATGGAAAATCTCGCCGCGCAACTAAGTAAACACGGCATTGTTCTGCAATTTACTCACGGCGGCATGATGACCGCCGGGGACGAAGACTCGCATGATGTTGGTCACCTGCGTATCTACGACATAAAAAGTGGACCGGTAATCAGTATGTTAGGTCATCCAAAACTTGCGCCATATATTGAAGGTGATCTTGTCAGCAAATCGGCCCTGGAGCTTATTCCAGAAAATCCAACTGCTCTCAAGTTTGTACCAAGAAACTACAATGTCAATTTCGTCAAAGAAAATCCGCCCGGCACAACTCAAAGCGCTTTTGAGTCATTCGCCAAAAAACTTCGCTGAGCTCATCGATTGGCAGCTAACCGACTGTTTCCGCCAGCACCGCCTATGGTGCCAGATTTAGAATTAATTGACGCACGTCTTCGCCTTACGCCTTGAGGTCACGAAGATATTGCACAAGCCGATTGAACCTGTCATCGGAGCTGTCAAACAAGCTCATCTCCTGTTGGAAGCCGCTGACGATCTGCTCAAAGTCAGGGTTCTTCGCAAGATGGGCAACGATCACGGCAGACATTGCTCCAGCCGGATGGTGACTGCTGTCAAATGGAATTCTCCGAACATTTGGCTCCAAATTTGACTCTGCGTTCAGCAATTTATCGAGTGCTAAGCAATCTTGCACTTCATTCAGCAGTGGAATTATCTTTTCCGTCACTACTGTAGAAAGCTTTGCTTGGACATTCGATAGCTCTGCTTCGTTTGCTATAGCGTATTCCTTCCGTCGTCCGGAAGTGAAATATTCCAGCTGTGTGATGGAAGTAACCGTAATCGCGTGATATTTGGGTGGGGAGCCGGAAAACATATTGAAAATGGACTCGACCGTGTCTAAACGAATGCACACAGGTGTTGCCAAAAGGAATTTGGGACTGTAATCAATTAGCGAAATAGAAATCGTCTGCTTCCCTTCTGGAATCTTCCTGACGAATGCTGATTCGCTCTTCTTTAGGCGAAACCCGCTAGTTGAAACCACCGAGACCAGACTGTCAAAAATGCGCTGTCTAACCAATGCCTTTCCCCAAGAAGGCTCTGGTTTGGTATGCGTCTTTCTGTAGTCTTGGATGAACCGCTGAAGTCTGGCAATCGTGTCCGGCTCTGATTTTGCTATGCAGAGTAATTCGCGATCTTCCCAGACGACCGGCACCCCGACAGCCTCTTCCAGTTGGCGGTCAAAATTGTCAAAACCGCCCAAATTGTTCTTGTCACAAAATGAAGGCGGCATGAAGTTGAATACAACATACAGTGTTCCGTCATGCAGCAAACGAATTTCAGGCTCTCCGGCGGGATCGAAGCCTTTAAGAGTAATGGTTCTGGCAACATCATCCAAACCCGCGCACTCCATTTGCAACGCTGCTGGAACTGGAAGGCACCATTATCGGGCTGCGGTTTTCTTGCCTTCAATGCGCACTAACTTGCCGCTTGTGTCATAGACGTCAACAGGAAATAAGTAGCGAAGTTCCGGTTCAATGGTCTTAGCATCACCGACAACCGTGATGACCAGGTTGTTGTAGTCGATGTGTCGATGCGCCACGCGACGCACGTCTTCCGGAGATATTGCAAGTACTTTGTCTGTGTAATTTGCCAGATAATCATCCGGAAGGTTGTAGAGTTTTTGGTCCATCAGCCTGGCTGCCACTGATCCCTGGGATTCAAACCCCAGTTGGAAGTTTCCGACGATGTACTTCTTGGCCGAATCCAGTTCCGCTTTGGTGACCGGAATGGTTCGGATGCGATTGAGCTCGTAGAGAAATTCCAGTATGGATGGGGCAGTAACAGGGGTGCGTACAGCCGCACCGGCTGTGAATTCACCAGGGTCTTTGCGGGCTGAAAAACCGCTATAGGCACCATAAGTGTAACCCTTCGCTTCGCGGATGTTTAAGAACAAACGCGAGTTCGCTGAACCACCAAGGATTTGGTTTGCCACCATGGTCGGAAAATAATCCTTGTCGTTTTTGCTGATGCCGACGTTTCCGATCTTAACGCTGGACTGAACCGAACCTGGCCTATCAATCAAATAAATGCGCGAACCTTTGACTTCAGGCGGAGCCGGTTGTGTTGTTACTGACACCTTGCCGGCTTTCCAGTCACCGAATTTAGTGGTAACCAACTGCTTCATTTTTTCAGTATCGAAGTCACCAACGACTACGAGGGTAGATACATTGGGCAGAAACTTGGTGGCATGGAATTGAACCAACTGATCTTTTGTAATCTTGTCAACGCTTTCTGGCGTCGGTGCGACGATTGAGTACGGGTGGGAGCCGAACACCACTTTGTTGAATCGTTCTGATCCGAGAAAATCTGGGTCAGTTCTCTTTACGCTCAAGGATTGAGTGATGTTGGTTTTCTTGAGTTTTAACTCGTCTGGCGGAAATGAAGGGTTTTGAACGATATCCGAGAGAATGTCGAAGAACTGATCCTTATGCTCGGACAGTCCGCTGCCCGAGACGATTGTGAAATCGGCATCGGACGCCCCTTTCATCGCAGCACCAATGCTGTCGACCTGCTCGGCAATCTGTTTGCTGCTCCGAGTTTTTGTTCCCTCAGTCAGCATGTCGGCAGTAATGGCCGCCAAACCTTCCAAGTTTTTCGGATCGTCAACGTCGCCAACTCTGATACCAAGTTGAAATGTGACGAAAGGCACTTTGTGATCCTCGAGCATAACTACCGTCAAGCCATTCGGCAGTTTGTAGCTCAGGGGTTTCGGCAACTTGAGCGGGCGTGGTGGCAGAGGCGCAGGCTGTTTCGATGCTTCGCTCGGTGTATTAGGGACGCTGGGAGTTTGTGCTTGAGACAATGGCACGCTCAGGCAAAATAACGAAACCAAACTCGAAGCAATAGCTTTCTTAAACATCGTGATCGACTGACCTCTTTTAAAGTCTACTGTTTAGTTGTTGTTGGTGTTGAATCAGCCTGCGCGGTCTTCTTGTCCGGGACTACGTCCACAACGACGACCGAATCGCGCGTCAGGTACTTTTTAGCAACGGCTTGTATGTCTGCCGGCGTCACTTTCATCACAGCTTCAATGTCTTGGTCGATCAGCTTTGTGTCGCCATAGAAAGCTGCGTACTCAGCAAGCATGTTGGCACGGGAAAGAGTTTTTTGCAGACTACTTGAGCTGTTGCTAGAGAAGAACCCGCGCAAGATTTGATTCTTTGCTTTATCCAACTCCGCTTGGGTAACCGGAGTGGTTTTGAGTTTTTCGATTTCATCCCAAAGAACGGCGCGGGATTTTTCTGCAGTAGTATTCGGCTTGAACATCACGAAAGCGCCGAATGCGCCTGGTCCGCGACGAGAGTCAATTCCAGCGTCGGCACGCAGAGCCGTCTGGTCGCCTTTGACCATCCGCTGATAAAGCCTCGATGATTCACCGGATGAAAGGATATTCTCCAATACTGAAAATGGGAAGTATTCCGGATCTCGAGATGACGGTATCTTCCACTGCATCCAATAAGCCGGCATTTCTGCAAGCTTGTCTTTGATCAATTCATAACGCGCTTTGGTGATCGGAGGCTCATCCACATTCGGCTTGGGCGGATCCGGCTGCCGCGGAATGTTGGAAAAATATTCCTCAACGGACTTATGCACTTCTGCTGGATCTATGTCGCCGACAATGGCCAGAACCGCATTATTTGGTGCGTAGTATGTCTTGAAAAATTTACGCACATCTTCAATGCTGGATGCTTCCAGATCTTCAAAAGAGCCGATGACCGCGTGCGCATTGGTCCAGTTGTCGAATGTCACTTCGTCAACGCGAATTGCCGCTAAGCCATAAGGTTGGTTATCAACCCGCAGGCGCTTCTCTTCCTTAACGGTCTCCAACTGATTCTGGAAATTTTCCTCTGTGATTTTTAGCGAACGCATACGGTCGGCTTCCATCCACAAAGCCAACTTCACTTCATTGCTGGGGACACGCTCGTAGTAGTTTGTGAAATCGTGGTGGGTCGAGGCATTGGTTGAGCCACCAGCGTTGGACACCAATTTGAAGTGTTCTGACTTAGCGATATTTTCTGAACCCTGGAACATCATATGTTCGAACAGGTGCGCGAAGCCGGAGCGACCCTTTTCTTCGCTGCGCGCGCCGACGTCATAAACCAATGCCACCGATACGACCGGTGCGGAATGGTCCTCCGATAAAATTACGCGCAGCCCGTTTTTCAAGATGAAGTCTTGAGTTATCGGAATCAGCGGTTTAGGCAGACTGACTGCCAGCGATGGCATCCCAGTGGAAAACAAAAGAGCGCAAGCGAAGGTTGCACTGACCAGTTTTTTATTCATCATCCTCATCGTCAGCCCCAAGATTTGTTGCGGACCAAAAAATTGCAACTACCAGGATCGACAGAATAGCAGAACCCCAAGCAATCTTGCCCGGGACTCCCATACGATTCATCATTTGAAAAACGGCCAGTGCCAGCACAACGGCAAGCACGGCAACGGCATGATGAATTGTAAGACGAGGCGCCATATGATGGAATCATAGGCGCCCCGGCGCATTCTGGCTAGCCGGTTTTACGCAAGTGCGCGAGTTTTTGTTCTGCCCTAGCTAATCCATTAAGATGCGCGAGCTGGACAGTGTGTCTGCGCATGAGCACTTTTCCCGCTTGTTCGGAATTGTCTTGAGCAGTGCCGCAAGCATGTTTTGGAGCTTTCCGACGTTGTCGTTAAACACCTTAACAACATCGGCGTGCGAGACTGGCTCGACATCACCGTGGAGCCCGGAGTCGAAATCGGTGATCAATGAGACGTTGACGACACACATCTCAAGCTCGCGGGCTAGGTGAGCTTCCGGATACTGCGTCATATTGATCACTTCCCAGCCCTGGGCACCGAACCAGCGCGATTCGGCCTTGGTTGAGAATCTTGGGCCTTGAATGACGACCACCGTGCCGGTAGGGTGAGTTTTTATCCCGCATGAGGTTCCAGCCGCCACAGCCAGCTGGCGCATTTCCGGGCAATAAGGGTCAGCGGCTGAGACGTGAGTGGCAATTGGACCATCGTAGAAAGTATCTTTGCGTCCTGTGGTGCGGTCAACATACTGATCGCAAACGACGAAATCTCCAGGCACGACATTCTTTTGCAAACTGCCTGCGGCGCAGGGGGAGATAATCCGCGTGACGCCCACCTGTTGCATCGCCCAGAGATTGGCGCGGTAGTTTATTAAACCTGGCGGAATCGTGTGCTTGCGACCGTGGCGCGGAAGAAAGGCCACCCTCTTGCCCTCGAGTTCTCCGATGAACAGAGTGTCGCTCGGAATACCATAGGGGTTGTCGGGCAGATATATCTCTTTGGCATCTTTCAGCAGGCTGTAGAAGCCGGAACCGCCAAAAATACCGATGTCTGCCAATGCTTTGGTCACACGCCTGCCCTCATAAATGGAATCCAATCGACCGCTGCATTCACCCGAGCACATCAGGGAAAATCCTCTTTGCGCACACTGCGTCAGCGGCTAGCATAGTAGCACCCTGAAAACGCCAACTAGCTCAGCTATTAAGACTTTGGAACGTCTAATTATTTGAATAACGGGGTAGATACAAAATAGAGGGTGGCAAGCCGCCCAATTCGGTTATTGCTATGATGGCTACAGAGCCTGCACCTCCTGCGGCTCAGCATTTACTACAAAGGAAGCCTTAGATGCCCAAAATGAGTCTTTGGAAGGTTCTAGTTGCCTTGCCGTTGGCGCTGTCGTGTAGCCTTGGTGGCACCGGTCGAATACCGGGCGATGCTATGGCAAGTACTAAAGACGTCCGCACCAAGTACGTGGCCCAGTTGCCAGTGAAGCACTCAGCCCGGATCGTTGAGCCCGAACGCCTCTATAAACGGGTCTGGGCTCTGATACGCGAAGAATATTACGAGCAAAAATTTGGTGGGCAAAATTGGGATCGCTGGCAGCATCACTATGATGGCAAGCTGAAGACCCTCGATGATTCCCACAAGGCGATCGAAACCATGCTTGCTAGCCTCGGCGACCGCTATACTCGCTTTCTTGACCATGATGCTTTCGACGACGAGCGTGGGCAAATAGAAGCCAGGCTCTATGGCGTCGGCATTCAAATTGGCATGGACAAAACACACAAAGTGGTTGTCATAGCGCCGATAGACAATACCCCCGCCTCCAGAGCCGGTTTGATGCCAGGCGATGAGATTGCCGAGATCAACGGTAAGCCAACTAAAGGACTTTCCGTTGAAGATGCCGCTAAGCAAATCAAGGGACCAAAGGGCACGGACGTTTCACTCACTTTGATCAGAGCGCTTAAGCCAATTAAAGTGAATATGAAGCGTGATGAAATTCACATCGCGGCGGTTGCAACCTCCAAGATGATTACGCCGGACATTGGCTATATAAGGTTGACCAGTTTCATCTCCCAGGATGCGAACAAGGAAATGCTCAAAGCTCTGTCCGATCTGGCCGGGGCAAAAGGAATAGTCTTGGACTTGAGAGACAATCCCGGAGGATTGCTCACCAATGCCATCGAAATCTCGAACATGTTCCTGGACGGACGCCATGACATAGTTTCCACCGTGGACAAGGATGGTTATAAGACTCCTGCCGTTTCCGACGGACGTCCTGTAACCAAGCAACCACTGGTCGTTTTGATCAACCGCGGAAGCGCAAGTGCATCGGAAATCGCTAGTGGCGCCGTGCACGATAACAACCGGGCGCTTTTGGTTGGCGAGACATCATTTGGTAAAGGGCTGGTTCAAGGCATAACCAGGCTTGAAGACGAAACCGGTGTCAATGTCACTATCGCGCGATATCTAACGCCGAACGACACGGATATCAACAAGAAGGGCATCGTACCGGATGTGGTTGTTGCGCTCAACGAGAAGGATTATAAAGAAGGTCGCGGCCCGTGGTGGGCAGATCCCGAAGGACCTTCTGTCAAGCGCTCGCCCGATGATCTCAAGGACATGCAGCTGAAGAAAGCTGTCACTGTTCTGCAAGACAAGATAAATGGCGTTGCCGTGGTCGTAGGTTCGGCAGAAACAGCCAAGTCAGCCACTGTCAGCAAATAGTTCGACCAATCAAGACTACTTTTAGGGCGGCGCACATGCGTCGCCCTATCTATTTATAAGGAAGTGACATTGAGCCTTCCCCGAACATTGGTCCTTTTGTCAACGAGCAAGGAACTCAATAGGAACAAAAGGGACGGTCCGTGAAGAGAAAGTCCCCACAAAGTTGGGCCTATGCCTGGACTGTGGCGGCAACTGCCGAAAGCCTCACCAAATGTGGTATCACACAGTTTGCCGATAACTGGCACGGAGACTAGCATTATCTTATCCGCCCGCCTTGTCATTTTCAGATACAATTCGTGCTAAACATAGTGAGCGGAGCCGTTCGTGCGGCAGGCAAGAGATGAATATGGAAAAGCCAAGTTTGTCAGTGGATAACAAATTACCGGTCGGTGAGCGCGAGCTGATCATTTTCACCCTTTCGGACTCTAGCGGTGAAACTGCCGCTTCTGTAGCGCAGGCCGCGCTCGTCCAATTTCCGCCCGGTCACGCCAGCATTTATCGCTTGCCTCAGGCGCGTAGTTGTCAGCAAATTGCTGGGCTTGTCCGAGAAATCGCCAGTGGGCGGTCTCTCATTGCTTATACGCTAGTGTTGCCGGAGTACCGGGAGATGCTTGAGGAGGAGGCGAAACGCTACAACGTTCCGACCCTTGATTTGCTCGGGCCGTTAATTGCCCGGGTGGCCTCTTTGACGGAAGCTCAGCCTTTGGCTCAGCCCGGACGCCTGCACTTACTTGATGAAAGTTATTTCCGCCGGATGGAAGCGGTCAATTTCGCTGTTCGCTATGACGATGGTAAAAATCCGGAAGGCATCAGTCAGGCCGACGTGATTCTTGTTGGGCTGAGCCGGACCAGCAAGACGCCCAACTGCATGTACCTGGCTCAGCACTATGGACTGAAAGCGGCCAATGTGCCTATCGTACCGGGTGTTGATCCGCCGCTGGCATTGTTTACCATCCCTTCGCGCAAGATCATCGGTTTGACTATCGATCCGCATCTTCTGCATAACCTCAGAAGTACTCGTGCCCAGGTGATAGGTATGCCTGCCAATAGCGAGTATGCCGATCTTGATGAGATCAAGGCCGAAGTGCAGTACGCCAAACGCATTTTTAGAGAGTTGAAATGCCACAGCATTGACGTTTCAGCTCGAGCCATAGAGGAGACTTCTAGCGAAATCTTCCTCTATATGCGCGGAGCCCAACAAAGCTAGATGGCGTAAAGCGCCATCCATCAACAAGGAGAAAGACCATGTTATCCACACAGGGAGCTAGCCCCAAGCAGCAAGCTGTAGGTGAGAAGCGCGTGTTCTTGTTCGAAGACGGCTACAAGTCCTTTGGTGCTGATCGAAGCGCCATGCGCGAGTTGCTCGGTGGAAAAGGTGCCGGTTTGGCGGAAATGACCGCTGCCGGAGTCAACGTACCTCCTGGGATGACGCTTTTGACTTGCCTGTGCCGCGAGTACTACGAAAATAAAGGGAAGATGCCCGAAGGTCTCTTTGAGGAAATCAAAGAAAATTTGACGGTGATCGAAACGAAGCTCGATCGCCGACTCGGTGACGTTGAAAAGCCTCTTCTACTCTCGATTCGCTCCGGCGCGAAATTCTCCATGCCCGGAATGATGGATACCATTCTCAATCTTGGTTTGAATGACAAGACAGTGGAAGGTTTGTCCAAACTGACTAACAATCCGCGTTTTGCCTGGGACAGCTACCGGCGCTTCGTTCAGATGTATAGCAATGTGGTTCTCGAACTGAACAAAGATAAGTTTGAAGATCTGCTTGAAGCAAAGAAAGAGAAGCTGCGCTTCAAATTCGACACAGATCTGACCGTGGAGAATTTAAAGGAGCTTGTCGGCGAATATAAAGCTCTGGTGAAATCGGAGCGCAAGATCGACTTCCCTCAAGACACTGAATTGCAGCTGTCCGGGGCTGTTGAGGCAGTGTTTAGGTCCTGGAACAATTCGCGGGCGGTCTATTACCGTAACTTGAACAAAATCGATCATAACCTGGGCACTGCGGTGAATATTCAGGCAATGGTTTTTGGTAATTTCGACAACACTTCGGCAACTGGAGTTTGCTTTACTCGCAACCCAAGTACCGGTGAGAAACTGCTTTACGGCGAGTATTTGGTTAATGCTCAAGGTGAAGACGTAGTTGCCGGCACGCGTACGCCGAACAAAATTTCGGAAATGGCAAAAGACATGCCGGAAGTGTACAAAGAGCTGGAAGCGACTGCTTTGCGTCTGGAACAGCATTACAAAGACATGCAAGACATCGAGTTCACCATAGAACAAGGCAAGTTATTTTTGCTGCAAACGCGCAATGGCAAAAGAACTGCTGCCGCTGCCGTCAAGGTGGCAGTCGATATGGCATGCGATAAGATCATCTCTGAAAATGAGGCGCTGTCCCGGGTAGAGCCTGTTCAGCTGAATCAATTGCTTTTGCCAAGTTTCGATCCCGAAGATAAGAAGAAAGCAAAATCTGCCGGTCGACTTCTTGCCACCGGGCTGAATGCTTCACCTGGTGCGGCAATCGGTGAGCTGGTCTTTACTCCGGACGAGTCGGAAAAACTGGCCGAGCAAGGGCGCAAAGTGATTCTTGTTCGGGTTGAGACCTGTCCTGATGATATTCATGGGATTGTAACTGCTCAAGGCGTTGTCACCAGCCGTGGTGGCATGACCAGCCATGCGGCAGTGGTGGCACGCGGCATGGGTAAGCCTTGCGTGGCCGGTTGTGAGGCATTCAAAGTCGATCTGGAGAAGGAAACTGTTGCGGTCGCTGGTAAGAATTTCAAAAAGGGTGACGTCATTTCCATTGACGGTTCAACCGGTGAGATCTTCGAGGGCAGCATTCTTAAAATAGAACCAAAGCTGAGCGCAGAGTTTCAAACGTTGTTGAGCTGGGCGGATAAAACCCGCAAATTGCGCATTCGCACAAATGCAGACACCCCGGAAGATGCTAAACGTGCCCGGGAATTCGGTGCCGAAGGTATCGGTCTGTGTCGCACGGAACACATGTTCATGAGCCAGCAGCGGCTGCCGGCGGTACAGGAAATGATTCTTGCTCACACAGCAGAAGAGCGGCAGAAAGCTTTGCAAAGGCTCTTGCCAATGCAACGAGAAGATTTTATCGGCATCTTCAAAGAGATGAAGGGCCTGCCGGTGACGATCCGCCTGCTGGACCCACCACTGCACGAGTTTTTGCCAAAGCACGACGAGTTAATCGTGGAAGTGGCTTTGCTTCGCGCCAAAGGTGCCAAGGGCAGCGAGTTGCGTGAAAAAGAATCATTGCTGCATAAAGTCGAAGAGCTTCGCGAGGCAAACCCGATGATGGGTATGCGCGGCTGCAGGCTGGGACTGGTTTTCCCGGAAATTAATCGCATGCAGGTGCAGGCCATTTTTGAAGCGGCAATTGCCGTCAAGAAAGAAGGCATTGAAGTCTTGCCTGAGATCATGATCCCACTGGTTGGCCATGTAAATGAGCTTCGTCTGACTCGTTTGATGCTTGAACAAGTGGCGAAAGATGTGATGCAGGCTGCCAACACGACCGTTGATTATAAGTTCGGCACGATGATAGAGATACCGCGTGCCTGCGTTACCGCCGATGAAATCGCAGAATACGCGGAATTTTTCAGTTTCGGCACTAATGATCTAACTCAGATGACATTTGGGTATAGCCGTGATGATGCCGAAGGAAAGTTCCTTCAGCGGTACCTGGAAGGGGTCGAATGGGCAGGAGAGTCCCACAAGATCCTGCAAAACAACCCATTTGAAGTGCTCGATCAAGCCGGGGTTGGTAAACTTATGAAGATAGCAGTAGAGTACGGACTTAAGACCAGACCCGACTTGAAACTGGGGATTTGTGGAGAACATGGCGGCGAGCCTTCATCTATCGCTTTTGCTCATCAACTCGGGCTGTCGTATGTCAGTTGCTCGCCGTACCGCGTGCCGCTTGCCAGACTTGCCGCTGCTCAAGCGACTTTTACCTCGGAAGAAAAGGATAAATAGGGGTCTGGCAAAATTGGACAATAACCAGCTGCCTGGACCGGTACATTAAATGCCAGCAACGGATGACGCAGTTCCTACGGCGCGAAGAGTCTGCCTTGTATGCCAGGAGCAATTCTTACCTGAGCAAAGACATTGTCCTAAAGATGGCACCGTTCTGGTGGCAATTGCAGCTGATCCCTACACTGGAAAAACTATCGCCGAACGATACGAAATCGAAGAGCTGATCGGCTCTGGTGGCACAAGTGTGGTGTACCGAGCATTGCATTTGCAATTGCGCCGGACAGTTGCTATCAAAATGCTCAAATCCCACCTTGTGACCGATGAAGAAAGCAAGCTGCGTTTTGAGCAAGAAGCTCGTGCGGTAAGCTCCTTGACTCACCCGAACGTGATAACCGTTTATGACGTGGGCGTCACCAAATACGGTGAACCGTACATCGTCATGGAGCATCTGCAAGGCGGCTCATTGTTTGAAGCAGTGAAGGAATCCGGCCCGATGCCCTGGAGACGCGCCCTGCCGATATTTGTTCAAGCTTGTAGCGCTCTGGCGCACGCGCATAAGAAGGACATTGTGCACCGCGATGTGAAACCTTCAAACATCATGATTGTGCCAACAGACGACGACCCTGAGTTTGTGAAAATCGTTGATTTTGGGCTGGCTAAGCTTCGCTCTTTGACAGGAGCAGGGCAGAGGCTCACGAAGACCGGCGAGGTCTTTGGCAGTCCGCAATACATGAGCCCTGAACAGTGCACCGGTAAAGCCCTGGATCAGCGAACGGACATATACTCGATGGGCGTTGCTATGTTCGAGGCTCTGGCTGCGCGTCCGCCGTTCAGAGAGAAAACGACGATTGAAACGCTTCGCCGGCAGATAAAAGATCCCGCGCCAAAATTTTCCGAAGTCGATCCCGATTTGGTTGTGCCTCCGCCGCTGGAGTACATCATTTTGAAGTGCCTGGCAAAGAACCCAGACGATCGCTATCAGAAGATGGAGCAGCTGCGCTCTGAGTTGGAAGCATTTGCCAAACGTTCCATTGGCACCACCCAGAACAACTTAGTCAAACCAGTGCTGATCTTGCCTAAAGAACAAAACGCGGTCGCCATTGCCGTTTCGCCACCGGCTAAAGAGCCGGGGAATCTCAAAATGCCGATAATCATCGTGCTAAGTCTATTGTTGGCGCTGGCGGCATTCAAGTTATTCGTGCACTGAGGAGGGCAGAATGTTAGAGTCGGTCCTCCTATGGCTTCCATGACTACAGCCACTCAACAATATCTGGGCAATCTCCGGCGTAGCCTGTCGCAGAACGAAAGCCGCCGTCCCGATGGCGGCGGGCTCGTTGCCTGGCAATACCGTGTTACGGCCGTCAAAGAACCATATATCGACGAGCGTCTGGACAATTGCCTGATCCTGGAGCGGGTCGGTCAAGGCGCTATGAGCATCGTCTACAAGGCGCAGCAAGATGAAACCGACCGGATTGTGGCAATCAAGATGCTTCGCGCACAGCTTTGTTGTGACCCTGCCAACGTCAAACGGTTTCAACGTGAAGCCAAGGCCATTGCACGTTTGAGTCATCCGGGTTTGCTTAAAGTCTTTTCTGTCGGGCGAACGGCAGCCGGACAACCATTTATTGTCATGGAGTTCGTCGAAGGCAGGTCGTTAACGCGGGTTATCGCAGAAGAGAAACAGATTCCCTGGCAAAGACTGGCTGGAATATTTTTGCAGGTCTGCGATGCGATGCAACATGCGCATGCTCACCGGATTGTGCACCGTGATTTGAAGCCAGACAACATCATGCTGGTAAGCACTTCTGTCGGTCTCGATTCAGTCAAGGTTGTAGACTTCGGGATTGTGAAAATTACCGATGAATCACAGGCCCTTTCTCAAAAGTTGACGAAACATGGGGAAGTTTGGGGCAGCCCCATTTACATGAGTCCCGAGCAGTGTATGGGGCACGAGATAGACCATCGATCCGACATTTACTCACTTGGCACTGTGATGTATGAGTGCTTGATTGGGCAGCCGTTATTTTCAGGCAAGCGCATTACGGACATTGTGATGAAGCAGTTGAATGAAAAGCCTGCGCCATTTTCCACTGTTCGCCCGGATTTAGATGTTCCTCAATGGTTCGAGCAGGTTGTGATGACTGCGTTGGAAAAGAATTCACAGAATCGCTTCGCCAGCATGGAGGAGATGAAGCGTCGGATAGAGCAGGGTTTGCTTTCGAACAAAGATACGGCCGACTCGGTGTTGAAGCCGACGGCTCCTGCGGCTAAGGCTGTCAGTGCACCTGTGCCTTCACGGGATCCATTCATTGGCAAAATGATCGGCGGAAAGTTTTCCATTGAGTCTTTGATTGGCGATGGGGGCATGAGCATTGTTTATAAGGCTATCCAGCAAGGAATCAATCGCCCGATTGCCATCAAGATTCTACGTGATGAGCTCTGTGACGACCAAGCTAATGTAAAAAGGTTTCAGCGCGAGGCGAAGGCCGTAAGCCAACTGATGCATCCGAATTTGGTGTCGATTCACGACATCGGCGTAGCAAGTACTGGTCAGCCATACATGGTGATGGAGTATCTACAAGGCAAATCGTTAGCCGAGATTTTGGAAGAAGAAGGCAAGATGTCCATCGAACGCGCGCTGCCTATATTTATTCAAATTTGCGATGTTATGCAGTACGCGCATGCCCAGGGATTTGTTCACCGTGATTTGAAACCACATAACGTGATGCTAATCAAAGTGGCTGACCGCCTCGATTTTGTAAAAATCGTGGATTTTGGCATTGTTAAATTGGACGGTGACAAGCAAAGCATATCGCAAAAGCTTACGGCGGCCGGCGAAATCTGCGGCAGTCCGATCTATATGAGTCCCGAACAGGTGCTCGATGAACCTGTGGACGCCCGCAGTGATATTTATTCATTCGGCATTGTTATGTACGAATGCCTGGCCGGGCGCCCGGTATTTGGTGGCAAGAAGATTACAGATGTGCTCACCAAGCATGTAAACGAGCTTCCGACTCCGTTCTGCCAGTCTTGTCCGGAGTTGGATGTGCCGCCGGCGCTCGAAGGTATCATTTTCAAAACTCTGGAGAAGCGACCGAACAATCGCTTCCAATCAATGCAGGATTTGAAAGACTCCTTGTCCAACATCGCTAAGCGCCTGCCGCTCGATTCCAGCGGCAGTCTGCGAACAATCATGGATTCGGAGCGGACAGGTGTTGTGCGCGAATCAGTTCCGCGCCTGCCGGTGGATCGTCTGCAAATGGTGGAGGCGCGTGCTTTAGACAAGACCTTTATCGCAAAACTAGCTTTTGCCGTAGTGCTTGTCTTTGTGCTTTTTCTGGCCGGCGTGTACTACTTTGCAAGCAGATCGGCTCCTTCACCGCCTGCTGCAAAACAGTTGCACGGTTCTCCAGCGGCAATAGTGGTGCCGGACAAACCCGTCATTGAAGACAAGCAGCCTGTAGTTGCGCCAACAATTCAGACTCAACCAAAATCGCACATAAAAGCTTCGTTGCCTGTTGCAGCTAAGAAGAAATTGCCCGTGAAAAAGCGCCTCCGTCAGCCTCGAGAAACTTTGATGGACGAGTTCCATGCTTACGAGGGCGCCTATCTTCACCAGCACAAGCGTCCGGCTGATAAATACAGCGGAATGCCGGACGATTAGTTATTCCAACGCTTCTTTTAGCTTTGCTTTCCAGCCGTCGGCCTGTTCTTTAACTTCATCACGCAACGCTTTGATCTTGTTTGTGCGTTTGATTGTCTGCTCAACTGCCGCCATATCCTGGCTGGCAAATGCTGCTTGACCTGCGGCCGACTGCCTTTCCAGCTCTTCTGCAAAGGCGCTGGGCAGAGTGTCGATAAATTCCGTAATTGGGCAGCGGTTCTTGACCGGTATCACTTTAGCTGATACTGCATTCGGTGCTGCCGACCGCATAGTTGCCTTTGGCTGGGCTCCGCTGGATGGTTCGTAACTTAGCGCGTCGAATGCCGGATTGTGTTCATCAAATGAATACAAGGCAGGTTCCACCACACCGGAGCCGGATTTTGCGTTTCCGGCGCTCTTGGATTTTGAGGTGAATACTAGCCCTTCCGGTTCGCTGGTTTTGACCACATGCACCAGTGTTGAAAAAATTTGTTTGGCGAACGCTCGGATTTTATCCCATGTCACCTGGACGTCGTCGACGCTCCAGACCATATCGCCATTGCGATCTGCGCCTTTCAATGAGAGGAATTGCGTGAAGGAGTCAGATGAGCTTGCAAAAGATATGAGTTGTTCGATCGGCAATATCCAGCCTTCAATCTCGTTTGGGTGCCCGCGCAAAAGCAGCGTCCAATACTGCGTTGAAATTCGTCCGCGGAACACCTGGGCAGTCTGCGGTGCCTTCCAGCCCTTTTTGATTGCCTCGGTAACCATGGTTGGCCGTTCAAGCGAGACCATCAGTTCTGCTGACGGCACATTGCGATTGAATTCAAATGCGTACTGTTGGAAGCAATCAAATAAGTAATCCATGAACAAGACGGTGGTAACCGTTGTCGGCTTGGCTGGGATCGTGCCGCTGCTTGCCAGCTTGTCAAGATCCTGCGCTTTGGCGGCCTGTTCAGCTTCTGCCATCTGGTCGTCGGTCAGACCGGCAACCCATTTGGTGGTCTCACTCCCGACTCTGGGTCGGAGAGAGCCGAGAATCATTTCACTGAGCTGGGGAGCGCCGGTGATTTTTATCTTCTTTTTGTCGTCAGAATTGCTCATTGCTTACCTGCGTGAAGATTGTTGGCGAGAGAGACTACTATCTTCTACCCGCAAGATCTGACGGATAACCGCTTGCTAACTCACTTCTGCGTTAAGAACGCAAACGTTGGTCATGAGTTCATCTTTGGAAGGATGAGGCCAAGACGGAAGAAGGGTATGACTCAAGTGTAGGTTTTTTGACCAGGAAAAGTGCCAGAGGAAACTGTCTATTCACGACGTGGCGACCTTAAGGTCGGCGGTTTAGTCGCCGACCGATATGAGATCGTGTCGATTATCGGCGAAGGCGGTATGGGTCTGGTCTATAAAGCGCGGCATGTTCTTATGAACCGCTACGTCGCCCTGAAAATAATTCGCTGCGAACTTGTTGCCAATTTGACACTGATGCAGCGCTTCCAGCAAGAGGCGCAGGCCGTAAGCAAGCTACAGCATCTGAACATCGTAACGGTCTACGACTTTGGTGTAACTCCGGAAGGCACTCCGTACCTGGTGATGGATTACCTGAACGGACGAAGCTTATCGGACATCATTGTTGAGAATGGCAGGTTGCATCTTGATCAAGCTACCGAAATTTTCATTCAAGCTTGCCACGCCTTGCAACATGCGCACGAGAAGGGCATTATTCATCGTGATTTTAAATCCAGCAATTTGATGATTTGCAAGGATGGCCATCGCGTGGTGGTAAAAGTCGTCGATTTTGGTATGGCGAAATTGCTGCGACCTGATGCAGACGATCCGCAGATTCAAGAGCTCACTCAAACTGGAGAAATCTTCGGAAGCCCGCTCTATATGAGCCCTGAACAATGCCGGGGTCAAAGGCTGGACGAGCGGTCGGACATATATTCGATGGCTTGCGTGATGTATTACGCACTCACAGGCACGCCGCCCTTTTTAGGTGAGAACGTCTTGGATACGCTCCAACGGCAGATTCATGATGATCCAGCGCCGATGGATGTTGACCATTGCGTGCAGATCCCTGCGGATTTCGAAGCAATCATCATGAAAGCGCTGAGAAAAAATCCGGAGAACCGTTATCAGAACATAAGTGAGATGCTCATTGATCTGGAAGCTGTAGCCGCCGGGCGTGAACGGGTTTTCGTCACTGATCAAATGAAAAAGCCGGTACTGCGCGAACCGTCGCTTCGGCTGAAAGATATGGCGCTCTTGGAGGCCTCTGCTAGTCAACCGTCACTGCCACCACCGCCTCCACCGTTACCGCCGGTTCGACGCGCGCGATTTTTCAGCCACAATTGGGAGACTAACATGACTTTTGTGCTCCTTCTGGGCGCAACCACTATCGCCATGACCGCGTATTTTACCGGGAAATTCGTCGAGGAGGCAGGTGAAGTCAGAGGTGTGAACATGTGGGTCGAGCGGAATCAGGCTGGCGACAACGCGCGGCAGGAGCACAAACTAGCGGAAGCAGAAAAGCAATATAAGGAAGCTGTTTCAGAGGCGCAAAAGTTCGGTAAGAGTGATCCTCGTTTAGCCAAGAGCCTCGTGTCACTTGGCGGTACCTATATTGAAGAAAAGAAATACGTCCGCGCCGAAGTTCAGCTTAAAAGAGCAAAAAACGTCCTGGAGAAGTGTTACGGCATCAACTGCCCAGAGCTAGCTATGGTGATGCTCATGCTGGCTCGCAGTTATGAAGAGCAGGGGCTCAAGGAAGAGGCGGCCGAGGCTCATAAGAAGGCTGTGTCCCTCTTAGAACGCTCAGTTGGCGGTCGCCTGGCGAAAAAGCCTATAGGCAAAAAAGGGCAACGCCGCTAACGACTATTTCTTAATTGTGCCGGCCAGACTCGTTACCATTCGCTTTGGATCAAAATACTTACGGATGGCAGCGTTTGCTTCGGCTTTTGTCACGCGCGCCAGTTGAGTCGGATATTCGTCCATGAACTTTGCGCCCAGCCCCAGAAATTCGTATTTCGTGATAGCGTCAGCCAATTGTCGCGGGGTACGCATGCGTTCAACAACATACTCACCGCCCAGACGCTGGGCCTCTTCACTGAGCTCCTTGGTTGTGATACCGCTTTTGATGTAGTCATTGATGATTTTGTCAACGACTGGAACTGATTTTTTCAGGTTGTCCGGGTTGACGGAAAATTGCACAACCCATGCTCCATTCTCGAAAGCGTTCTCGGTAAAGTACGAGCCCACACCATAGGTAAGGCCGTGCTTGGTGCGAAGTTCAGCCAGTCGCGAGGAGACGGTGTCATGGCCAAGAGCACTGTTGGCTATCGATGCTGCATAGAAATCTTTCGACCTGATGCTCAGAGGCGCTGGCGTGCCCATCATCACGTCCACGTTTGTTTTGTCCGGAAGATTCTTCTCTATTTTCTTGCCGGGCGTAATGTCTGCGCTGCAAGCCTCCATCGAAATCTTGTCGGCCGGCGGTCCTGTCCATTTTTCAAAATTCTGCGTTACTAAATCAAATGCTGTATTTGGATCTACATCACCGACAACTGCAAAAATTGTATTGGCGGGACTAATATGCTCTTGATGATACTTTCGCAGTTGCTCTGCAGTTATTTTCTCAAGTTGTTTGACTTGCTCGCTGAATGGTGGCGCGTAGTAGACGCAGTCCGGTTTGTAGAGAGCACCGTATAAAGCGTTGCTTGCAACCTGCCCTGTATCGGCCATATTCGCCTGGATGCTGGCGTTCTCTTGCTTGCGCGATTTGTCCAGTTCTTCCTGTGGAAACAGTGGATTCCGCACTACATCCGACACCAGCGACAAAAATGACGGCAAGTCTTCTTTCACGATGTCGGAATTGAAGTCAATCCAGAAATTACGAGCATTGAAATTGAGATCTGTACCCATGACCTCAAGTTGTTGTGCCAGTGCGTCTTTGGACCATTTTGACGAACCCTTGTCCAGCATATCTGCCACAAAATCCGGTACGCTGTGGAAGTCCGGTGGGTGGAAATAGCTGCCGGAGCGAATTTTGGCCGCCACGGATACCACTCCGGTGCCTTTGATTGGCAGAACAAGAACTGTCATGCCGTTTGGCAGAACCTTCTTTTTTACCTGTGCGGCAATGGAGGCGCGAGCAGCCAGAGGCTTAGTCAAGGAAGTCACACTTGATGGTGCCGTACTTGCCGGAGCTTCGGAAGCCTGGCCGATTGTCGGTTCGGGCACGATTAAGTCAAGCACGCTGGAACCAATTTCAGCAGTTGGCTTGGCTTCCGGCTTTTTCGTCGGGATGTAG